>WNFI01658207.1_pt1 | contig 12340 bp, 11 predicted proteins | sample 5400471 | NCBI WGS metagenome assembly WNFI01 (sample SAMN13153348, study PRJNA577476) | soil metagenome | isolation source: 100 cm saprolite on Douglas fir-dominated hillslope | place: USA:California | collected 2013-09-17 | reverse complement strand
TGCCCGCCATGCCATTCGAGGGGGGGTCCAACCGCACGATGTCGTGGTGGGGATTGCCGCCAGCGGCGTGACACCGTTTGTCGGAGCCGCGCTTGCAGAAGCCCGACGGCTTCACGCTAAAACGATCCTGCTCACCTGCAATGCACGGGCTGCCCTGCCTCCTGCCGACGTGCGCATCGTGCTGCGAGTCGGTCCCGAAATTTTGACCGGCTCGACGCGGCTGAAATCCGGCACGGCCTGTAAAATGGCTCTGAACATGCTGACCACGGCGAGCATGGTGCGTTCGGGGAAGGTCTACGATCATTGGATGGTGGACCTGCAGCCCAAATCGAAGAAGTTGGTGGCCCGAAGCCTCCGCTTGGTGAAAGAACTGGGGCAGGTTTCGGAAGCAAAAGCCCGAGAGGTCCTGAAACGAGCCAACGGCCGCGTCAAGCCGGCCATTTTAATGGCGCGCAAAAATATTTATTATTCCCAAGCGATAAAGCGGCTTTCTGAAGTAAACGGATTTCTCAGAAAGGCATTAGACACATGGCGCTGAAACCGGAATTTGAACCGGTGGCCCGTGAAGCTCTCAAAAAGCTCCCTCTGTTTGGGGGATGCGGCGATGATCAAATTGCCGCGCTGGCCGGCCGCATGACCGGTCCCCGCGAGGTGGCGGCAGGAAAAATAATCATGATGGATCAGGAAATCGGCAAAACGCTCTATATCTTAACGAAGGGGCTCGTCAGCATATGGAAACGAGTCGGGGGAGAAAAGAAGAAATTGGCGACGCTGCCGGCTCCGAATTTTTTCGGCGAGCGTACGATGTTTGAAGAATCCCCGGCGTCGGCCTCGGTCAAGGCCGATGAGGCTTGCACGTTGTATCTCCTGGAACGGTCCGAATTCTACCAAGTGGCGACGCTTTTCCCCAGAATGAGCGAACTGATTCACATCAACATGGACGCCGTTCGCGCCCAGCGCATGGGCCCGGTCCGACCCGTCTCCGACGAACCCGCCAGCTAACGCCTTCCGCTCATCAACCCAGTTTCAATTCCCGTTGGAAGGTTTGGGTGCGGTGTCGACGCTGATCAGCGTGAGAGAGGCGGCTTGCTGGCGCGCCAGTTCTTCTTTGACGTTGGTCAGTAGGATTTTCGTTCCGATGAAGCTGTGCTGGTAGAGGTTTCGGGCGGCTTCCAAGGAAAGACCCAGGCAGAGGTGCGGGAACGCTTCGTGGTCCACCGGGTTGAGGGGGGGCCCGTGCAGAATGAGCTTACTGTTGGTAAACATCACATACTGTCCCAGGGCATTACTGCGCACCGAGGTCCCGACCTGGGGCGGTTCCCACTGCAGTTTGCCGTTAATCATTTCTGAGGACCCGCGATCGGGGTTGGCGAATCGCTCTTTAGAAATGATTCGCACGACACGCGGCACGTTGGGGACCACGCCTCCCAGCGCTTTTAGCGGGACATAGTTGATGAGATAGCTTTCCAGAGGTTGGTCGCCCCGCATCAGGAAGATCCGCTGGAGTGCGGTGTCCACGGTCAGGTAGGTGGTAAGGATCTCCCACTGCTTCTCCAGAAGCCGGCGCTCTTCGTGAGAGGAGAGACCGGCTTCGAAAAGCGCTTTCTTGGATTGTGCGAGGCTAGCCATTCCGTCTTGAAACCGCAGGACGTCTTGTGATTTGAGCTGCGCCCAGGACTGGAAATGGTGGAGCGCTAGAGCGCTTTGTTCCTGGGCTTTCGTCAAAGCCACAAGATCCGATTGCAACGTTTGGACGTGCCGTCGCAGGACGCGGTGATATCCGTAGCCGCTGAGCAGAATGGCGATGCCGACCGCGGCGACGGCCAGGGAAGTCGCGCCCTCAGAGAGACGATCTAATTTAGTCCAGGTCATCAGTAAATATAGACCCCTGTGCCGGTCGGCACGCTCTCGTATAATTTTTTCAAATTGTCCGCTCCCAGACGCACGCATCCGTGAGATACGGAACGGCCCAAAAGCGCCTCGGTCTTTGTTCCATGGATCAGGTACCCATCGCCGAGGTTCAAGACATAACCGCCCAGTTCACCTTCGATTTTTCGCTTCGGGTCTTCCGGCGGCGGGATAGGATCTTTCGTTTCCACAAAGGCCCAGTCCGGTTTGATCCAAAGCGGCTTCTCGATCTTGCTGCGGATCTCGAACTTCCCGTGCGGCGTGACGAATTCCCACCGGCGGCCCGTCTTCTTGTCCGCCAGGATGCCGCCTTTTCCGACGGAGCAATCGGCCGCCCAGAGCAGGGTGAGGCCTTTTTTCAAATAAAGCTTATTGGCCCGGGTGTCGACGACGATATGCAATTGATCGCCCAGCCGGTGGCCCACTTTACGGCGCAGCGTTTCCACCTCCGCCGCGATCGCTTTTTCGGTTCGGATGAAGCTTTTTTCCTGGGGCAGGAGGTTTACCAGACTTTCAAGAAACTCCAACTGGTGGGTGTCGGCCCGTATGTCGGCGGCGTGCCCATGGATCGCTTGGGCGTTGGTGTTGAGGAGCGAAGCGGTCACGTCAAGCTGGTCATTTGTCCGGCGGAGAACGGAGCCTTGATGGGCGATGAGACCGGCTTCTATGCCGAAAGCGATCAGCCAGACAATCAGAAAAGCGGGATAAACGTGTTTCATCTCCACAAGACTATCAGAAATGCCGAAGGATTTAAACGGAAAAAAATGCGAAAATTAATAAGATGAAAGCGAAAACATTAGGGGTCCTGGTCATCGCGTTGAGCGGGCTGGGGCCTGTCCAAGCCGCTCCTAAAAAGACCCTTTTAGGGATCGATGCCCTCGAAGCACGCGGGTTCGATGCGCTGCAAGGCAAACAGGTGGGCCTGATCACCAATCAAACGGGGGTCGATTCCAAGGGCGATAGCACCGCCGACGTCCTGGCGCACGCCCCGCGGGTTAAGCTGGTAGCCCTGTTTTCTCCGGAACACGGCATTCGAGGCACCGTCGAACACGGACAGACGGTGGGTGATACCCTGGACCCCAAGACGCATCTTCCTGTTTACAGCCTGTACGGCCAAGTGCAGCGCCCCACGTCGGATATGCTCAACGCCATCGACGTCTTGGTATTTGATATGCAGGATGTCGGCGCGAGGTATTACACCTACCTGACGACATTGGGCATGGCGATGGAGGAGGCAGCACAGCGCAACATTGAATTCATGGTACTGGACCGTCCCAATCCGATAGGCGGAGCGATCGTAGAAGGGCCTGTAGCCGATTCCAAAGTCCGCCATTTCACAGCCTATTATTCGATTCCCGTTCGGCATGGGTTCACCGCTGGGGAGCTGGCCCAGTGGTATAACGACACCTCGCACCTGAACGTCAAATTAAAAGTCATTCCCATGATCGGCTGGAACCGGAATGAGTTATGGGATGATACTGGCCTTCGATTCATCCCTCCGTCCCCCAATATCCAGACACCCGACCAAGCGCTGTTGTATGCGGGGATAGGGATGTTTGAGGCGACCAATCTTTCCGTTGGACGTGGGACCTCTCGCCCGTTTGAGGTGGTGGGGGCGCCCTGGATCGTGGGAAAGAACTTTATCCGGCGGCTCAATACGTTGGGACTGCCCGGAATGAAATTCCGGAGAGCGGTTTTTACTCCAACCAAGGAGCTTTACGAAGGAGAGATATGCAGCGGGGCGTCTATCGAAATTACGGATCCTACCTTGATACGCCCCGTCGATATCTTTGTCCAGATCGCCTTTGTCTTGCGGGAACTTTACCCGAATGATTTCCAACTGCGCTGGCCGGAAGTCGCCCGCGTGACCGGGACCTTCGATTTTCAGAAGGTATCTCAAACAATTGGCACTGGGTCCGATGCAGAATTTCGTCTATCTGATCGGTGATCCTCAGACGAAAGAAGCAGCCGTCGTGGATCCCGCTTGGAACGTTCCGGAGATCTTAAAGCAGGTCAAGGACGATGGCTATCGTCTTACCCATGTGCTCTTATCCCACGGGCATTACGATCACATTAACGGCGTCGAAGAGGTGGTCGAAAAAACAGACGCGACCGTCTGCGCCTACAAGAGCGAATTGGAAGAGTTTATCGTTGAAGGAATGGGGGGGATGGTGATTCCCCGTTCCAGCTTGAAGAAAACCGACACAAACACGTCGGTTAAGGTAGGAAACATGGACGTCCGGATGATCCACACGCCCGGCCACACACCCGGGTCGCAATGCCTTTGGATTGAAAACAGGGGTTCAGCGGGTCCTGTTCTGCTCACTGGGGATACGCTTTTTGTGGGCACCATCGGACGTTGTGATCTTCCTTATTCAAGCCCGGAAGATTTGTTCAAAAGCCTGGGGCGTTTGAAGACGCTGGATGAGTCGGCGATTTTTTATCCGGGGCATGATTATGGATCGATGCCGAGCAACACGCTTAAGAATGAAAAGCGCACCAACCCCTTTATGCTGGCGGAAAGCATCGATCAGTTCATGCAAATGGTGCATCATTAGACGATGTCCTCCGAATTAAAGCGCGACATCATCGCCTATGCACAGTCTTTGGGGTTCGGAAAGGTCGGATTTACTTCCGCCGAGCGCCTGCCGGTGTCAGAAACAGCGCTCGGAGCGTGGGTGAAGGCCGGTTTCGCGGGTGAAATGAAGTATATGGAGCGGGAGTGGCAGAGCCGGGCGCGGCCGGAGGACCGGTTAGCTGGCGCTAAAAGCGTTATTAGCCTGGCGGCGAGTTATTACAACGACGCCTCACCCCTCTCTTCGCAGGAAGGTCGTATCGCTCGATACGCCTGGGGGAAGGATTATCACAAGATCTTGGAAAAGCGTTTGGATGCCCTGGTCCGTTATATCGAGGCGCTGGCGCCGGAGGTTCGGTGTAAAACGTATGTCGATACCGGTCCCTTGCTGGAGCGCGCCGTCGCGCAGAAGGCCGGTTTGGGTTTTATCGGCAAGAACACCATGCTGATTACGCGGGGGCTGGGCTCGTACGTCTTTCTGGCCAGTGTCATTACGACGCTTGAACTCCCTGCGGACGGTCCGGACACGCGCAACTGCGGGACTTGCACGCTCTGCATCGATGCCTGTCCGACGCAGGCGATTACCGAACCGTATCATCTGGACGCCCGCCGCTGCATCGCTTATCTGACGATTGAGTCGAAAGAAGAGACGCCGGTTGAACTGCGACCGAAGGTGGGGGAATGGCTGTTTGGGTGTGACATTTGCCAGGAAGTTTGCCCGCATAACACCCGTCTTCCCACCACTCCGATCACAGAATTTCAACCGGCTGCCGGCGTGGGCCCTACCCTTCCCTTGGCCGAGGTGCTGGCTTTAAAAAGCGACGCCGAGTTCACCGCCCGCTTCGCTGGTACGCCGCTCAAGCGCGCCCAGCGCTCCGGCCTCCAACGCAACGCCTGTTTGGTCGCGGGAAATAAAAAACGAAGTGGGCTGGCAATGCTGATGATCGGTATGCTGGGGACTACAACGGCTTTTGCGGGGGTGAATATCGACGACGTTTTACTCGCGCCCAAGGACCTGTCCCCTCAGTGCCAGTTGATTTCGGGATCGCATCCCGCACGCAACGATGTGCAGGTCTTTTACGACCACGGGGTTCATAACGATTTACTTCCAGTGGTCTTCAATACCCGCTTTCAGTCGTTTCGCTGCAACAAGGAAAAAGGAACGCTTTATTATTTTGAATACCACGACAATGCTCAGAGAGAACAAGTCGAGCGCTTTGCCCGTTCCACTTTATGGGGCAGCGACACCCAAGCTAATTCCAGCCATCCTGAAACGATCTTTCATTGGGACCGCTTCCTCATGATCCTGTCGTTTAAAGACATGCAGAAGGAGCTGTTGGCGTCTCTGTTGAAAAAACTCAAACCTCTGGAACCCTCCAAAAGCCCCACTGCAAGTACTCCGTGAACAACGATCGATTACTTTTGCACATATCAATAGTTGTACTTTCCTCCTACTTTTTACCAGTTGATCTTCATGCCGCTGCCGTCCGAGTCACCGTGGATGCGACCCAATCCCTAGGAACGCTCAACTCGACGCTGTCTACTAATCTTCCCGACCCCGGCCTGATTGAGAAGACACCGAACACCCAGCGATGGCTGAATCACTATGCACCGCCGCTGTTGCGGATCCATGCGGGGACCGATAGCTCGCCCAGCGCCTTGCCGGAAGTCGTGCAAGGCGAGTGGAATTTTTCCAATTTGAATAGGTTGGTCAATAATGTGCGGGCCTACCAGGGGGAACCCGTGATGAACGTGCGCTACGCGCCGGATTGGATGTGGACGTGCAACGAACCTTTCAGCAACCAGCGCGGCTATCTTAAAGATCCGACGTTCACTGATTTCGGGGATTATATGGCCCGGTTGGTCAGCTATTACAATAAAGGGAGCATGGTGACAGAAGACGGGACGACGATCTCCAACCCCGCGGGAACCCATCACCGGATCACTTACTGGGAAATATGGAACGAACCGGATTTGAATGACGAATTACCTTGCCGGCCGCCCCATGGGGTTGGGCTCACTTCGCAACAATATGTGACGATGTGGAATGCCGTAACTCCCAAAATGAAAGCGGTGGATCCGACGATCAAACTGGTGGGACCGGCCGTCGCCGTCCCTACCACCGGGCAAGATCCAGATTACATCCCCGCTTTGGTGGCCGATGCCGAGATTAAACCGGATGTGATCAGTTTCCATGGGTACGGCGGGTCCGCCAATGAGGAGACCGATCGATCTATTTTTGACGGTGACCTGGAAGCCCCTGGGGAAGCGGGATTAGCTTTTATCCTGAGCCAGTTACCCACTATTAAAAGTGACGCCCAAGGAAGGCCGATTTGGATCACCGAAGTCAATGTGAACTCCGCGTATGATACACAGGATCCTGCGCGACGACCTTGGACGGCCTTTGGAGTCGCGTGGGGAGCGAGCGCATTTCGCGGTCTCGCTTTAGGACATGTGGAGGTTATCCATCAATATGATTACATCGAGGCAGGGCATCAATTTTCTCTGGTGGATCCACGAACCGGTGATCCTTTATTGCCGTACTGGCGGGATTTCTTATTGAGCCGGTCCTTTCCTCCAGACAGCGCGATTCTTTCCAGTGACAGCTCATTACGGGAAATTGAACCCTTAGCGGTTCGAAAGCCAAACGGGATTGTGGAAGTTCTATTGATAAACCGGCAGGTCAATAGCGAGACATCTGTAGGTGGGCCTGGCTTGCCGGCCCATATCACCCTACAGATCCACGGACTGGCCCCCAAAGAAGTTTATCTGCATCAAATCGACAGCGATACCAACGTCGCCGCGGGCCCTTCCAAGGTACCTCTGCCTGCCTCGAGTTCTCAACATGTTGTGTTTAAAGGGTACGGCCTCGCCGTTTTAGACTTCCTCCCCAGCCATCCCTAGGGCGCAAAGCTTCCTTCCCCCTAACTTATCCAGAAGGGACGTGGCCTATATACTTTAAACAGCAGATCTGAATGGTACTTGTGCCTGCGGGGATAAATCTTCAGTGGTTTCTGAATTAGAATTCTTTTTAAAAATGAATCCGACGGGAAAAATTGCAGACCAAGTGAGGAATCGCCTGAATCTCATATCGAAGGGTGAACCTGAAATTAGGTTTGGCAGACCCGTTAAGATGAGATTTAACTGCCTTTCTGGATAGAGCAATGTGCCGCGTGGGAACCAGGTGCCTGGCTATGCAACTTTCGATACCTGCCTGAAATGTCTCTCCTGAAAAGCCCGGCCTGAGCCGGATTTTAAATAGCGCTCAAATTTACGGGCTTTCTGATCATCGGAAAACCAAACATATCCTTCGAGCCGCCACGGGCAGAATTTGGAGGTGTGGGGGGATTTGCCATCGTTGTGCTCGTTTAGGCGAGCAAGAACATTAGAAGATAGGCCGATATACGTTTGGTCGGGGTTTGATTGGCTGCGTAATAGATAGACGAACATGGCTATCTATTAGAGTGGGGCAAGTGGCTAGTCCTTCATATTTATTTTAAGGCCCGCCTTCGCAACGTCGCCCTACCGGGCTGCTCCGGCGGGCTACCTTCGCCTGCGAAATGGGGTGCTTACTTCACCTCGTATCATTTTTTGGAGGCCTGCCTGCCGAAGCTGCGCGGTAGCGCGTCATGCGAAGGTAGGAGGGCCCACGGGCAGTCAGTCTATTAAGACTGCCTGCCCGTGGGATTTGCGGCAAGGTTTGTGTCCGAGGATCGGGTAAACGCGGCGCCGGAGAAACGGCGTGCCACGCGGCTGAGCGGCCATTCTTCAAGGGTTTGGCGAATAGTACTCACGACTTTTTGGGTGCTTTGCATCGCGCCTTGAGCCTCTATGACAAAAATATGCGCATCAAAGGGGTCCAACTCCACATACAGCCCCTGATTGATCAGTTTACTCCCGGGATAGACGTAAAAGGGTTGCACGGTCCCCACGGTATTGGATTTAAAAGAATAAAACAGGTCATTGAGGCGATAGGGGGTGCCCGAGTGGAGCCGGAGTCCCGGCATGAGAAAGACGCTTCCTTTTTGCTTTTTATGAGAAGTATTGACGATGACCAATACTTTGCCGTCAGAGTTCAGACGCGCATAACTCACCAGCGCCGGATTATTACTATAGAGCGGGTTCAGCCGGCCTTCTTGGAGCACGGGAAGGGATGTGGCTTTTAACAGCCGGCGATAAAAGTGATAGAGCGAGTGATGCTCCGGCTCCTGATGCAGAGGAATAACTCTCTGGACCGGCAATCGTTCGCGTTTACCTTCCATCTGGCCCTGGTGCAAGAGCGCGATGCCCGGGAGGGTGCACAAGATCGCGGCGGCGGCGCGCTGGCGCTCTTCTCCTAACGCATTCATGGCGCGCTCTTCATCGTGATTTTCCAGGAAATGCACGCTCCGTTGTAGGAAATCGGTACCTAATAGTCGCAAGAAGTTCATCAACCCTTCGGCGTGGCCACTGTGAAGGGCGCTGCAGATGGCTTCATAGAGCGGTTTGTTGTAGGTGTAATCGAACCCCACGTTCTGTAGCGTCCCTTCCATTGACCAGTAGGTCTCCGCCAAAAAGACGAAGTGAGGATTGATCCGTTTCGCCGCCTGGATGGCTTCCGTCCAGAATTCGTGGGGCATGAGCTGATTAAAGGATTCCCAGGTCATGTCCGGATGGCGGTGGATCTTCACTTGTTCACGCAGCGCCAGCATGGCCATGTCGCAGCGAACGCCGTCGACGACCGAGGCCCAGTGGCACAGCACGTCGATCATCTTCTGCCGGAGACCGGGGTTCGCGAAATCGAGCTGCGCCGTATCGATCCAAGGATAAAAATAAGGATCCTTACCGTAGGCAACCATGATCGTCTTAGGAACCCTCCGGTTTCCTTGTGGATAGGATGGCGTCCGGTAGGGAAAATGGCTCGGGTAGCGCTGTTTCAGTTCTTCCTCAGGAAGATCAGCCTCGCTCGCATCGAGCGCTTGATGAATGAAAAACTCGGGATGTGCGTTGAGCCAGGCGCTGTCCAGGCCCATGTGATTGGGAATGAAGTCCACCATCACTGAAAGGCGCAGGCTGTGGGCGCGTTGGACCAGTTCCCGGAAGTCCTGGTCCGTCCCTAAGTCGCTCGAAACCGAGTAATCGTAGATGGCGAAGGGCGACCCGTGAAAATCCGCGGCATAATTCTTCGAAATATGCCGGACTTTGGCTCCGACCTCCCAGATGCCCATCAGCCAAAGCGCATTAAATCCTGCCTGTTTAACGGCCTTCAGGTCGCTCAATGTAATTTTCTTGAACCCACCGAACTGGACGACGTCGTTGGCGTCCCGATGGGTTTTCCATGTGCGCACATTGAGTTCGTACATGGGTGAAAGGATTCGTTTGCGCCGGTTCTTGCTGCTGGTGACCAGGGCTACCAGCCCGATCGCAGCCAGCGGCAAGGGAAGTTTACGAGCGGCCGACCGGGCTGCGGAACGGAGTTGAGTCAGTGGGAACTTAAAGGCACGGGCCGAGGCGGCGAGCGGCGGGGGCGCAGCCCGAAAACGATGGACGCGCGATGGAGCCGCCGAAGGGGGGGCCGATACCGCTGGGGTCAGGGCGGCCTTCTGCGGGGCGGCCGCGGCCGTTCCGGCAAAGTGGATATTGCGGATCATGACTATGTCATGGCGCCGGAGCGGGGCCGACTTATTTGAGATAACGACAAAATGCAGGCTGGCGATGTGGGCCGGCGCCCCACCCGGTTGGAGGTGGGCTAAGCGCGCGCCGTCTTCGGTCCACTGCGTTCCCAGCCCTTCCGGCGGGAAGGAGGGACTGAAGACCACGCGAGGCGTATCGAGGCTTTCCTGGATGCCTATCTTAAGGAAGGGGCCCGGACGCGTGCTGCGCGCTTCAAAAGCCAGCGTGGAAAGATCCTGGGTGTCCTGGGGGAAATAAAATTCCAGGAACGCTTCACACACCCCGTGGGAAGGGGGGGCCATCAGCAGCTCCAGAGAGTTGTCGGGCGCGAGGGTCCATTGTTTCTGAACGCAGGCATCGGAAAAATCGATTTTGCTGAACGCGCCGCGTTCGAAGGCGGCGGAGGCGAGAGGCGTCACACGGCAGACTAAATAGACCAATCCGGCTGCGGCATAAACACCCCGCCGCAGCGCCCGAACCTTAGCGGGACGCGTGCGTCCGGTGGTCCTTTCGCTGTTGTTGCTTGGGAACATATTTTCCTTGCTGCTTGATAAAGTGGACAAGGGCTTCTTCCACCACGTAAGAAAGAGATCTGTTCTGCTTCTCCGCGATCCCTTCCAGGCCGGAGCGGAGCCATTTGGCACGTTCTCGTGAGAGGTAGATGTTCAAATGGGCCATAGCCGCTTCTTTCCTAAAACAGCCTAAAAGAGTCGAACGGGAACCATCGTATTAGAATATGTTATAGGTGTCAACAAAAAAATTTACGGGTGTTGCTCGCCCTGCCGAACGCCTTGCCGCGCGATGGAAACAGCCCGCGCCACGTTGGCGTCCGTCGGATCGGCGCCCTGGACTTGTTCGAGGTAGGAGAGGGCTTCGGCGGGACGGCCCTGGCGCAGCAGCACCAGGCCGAGGTTGTATTTCATGACAGGGGACGACGTGTGGTGGAGAGCCGATCGGTATAACTTTTCATCGGTGTTACGGGTCGCCACGTTCCAATAGACACCGCCGATTTCCGCGCATAGCAGCGCGACCCACAGGGCCTGTGCCGCCGTGCGCCTGCCTGACCGGTAGGCAGGGCGGCGACTTTTCCAAGCCCGCGACAGTCCCCAGGCGAGGGGGAGCGCCAGGGCGGGCCACGTCGGATACGCCCAATGATCCGACATAAAACTGCCGGCCATCATGAGCGGTGTCTTCGGTAGCAAGGCCAGAAGATACCAAAGTGCGGCGAAGCGTAACCACCGGGGACCGCGTGTAAAAATAGCGATTAGAAGTACCGCGACGAAACCCGCTGCCGCTGCCCAATGCGGACCGGGGGGAACTAATAGACGGTCGGTATGCAGATCGATCGGGAACAGCAGGATCCGGGCATAGCGCAGCAAGACCTCAGGGAAGGCGACGATAAAAAACCGGATCGGATGCAGGGATCCTATTTCGATGGAACCGAGCACGTGGTGTCTTAAGGCGAGATAACACATCATGATCGCGGCCAGCGGAATCAATCGTCGGTAACGAGACGACGGCTCTTTTTTGAGATACAGCGACGCTCCGGCCAGCGCGGGAGCGACCACGGCGCTTTCTTTGGAAAGGAGAGCCAATAGATAAGCCACCCCACTGCCGAGGAGAGCCCCTCGCCCTTTCTGAAGAAACAGCACAAGGCTGGCGAGCATGAAAAAGAACCCCAACAGTTCACCCCGGCCGCTCACCATCAACAAATCCTCGACGATTACCGGATGCGTAATAAACAATCCACCGGCCAGCAGGGCTGTCAACGTCTCAAACCCCAGCGCCAGAAGGAGCTCGAACAGAAGAAGGCCGTTCCCCAAATGCAATAGGAGATGGGTGAGGTGATAAGGGAAAGGATGAAGCTTCCAGAGCGTGTATTCGATCCGCGTGCTGAGGATCTGAAGCGGACGGTAGAAATCGATCCCGCTTCCTGAATGGTGGAACACGCCGGTCGAAAAATCTTGCCGCAGGCCTTCGAGTGACCAGGATCGGATGGCGGTGTTGGATTCGATCAGGATGTGATCGTCGTAAAGGAACCCTGTAGACAAAGCGGGCGCGTAAGCTGCAAACCCCAGCAGTAGGATGACCCACCGCGCCGTTTGCGGAGCGTTCATTTCTTTTGCACGGCCGCTTGCAGATGGTCGCGAAGAACGCGGACGGACGTATCTTGAGGATAGCGTTTCACAAAATCGTCCAGAAGAC
>WNFI01218882.1_pt1 | contig 12340 bp, 10 predicted proteins | sample 5400471 | NCBI WGS metagenome assembly WNFI01 (sample SAMN13153348, study PRJNA577476) | soil metagenome | isolation source: 100 cm saprolite on Douglas fir-dominated hillslope | place: USA:California | collected 2013-09-17 | reverse complement strand
GCCGGCATCGCCGTCGATCCCGCGACCTTGCGTCCGCAATGGCTCAAGACGGTTTTGTCCGTTGTGGGCGAAGCGACGCTGGCTTTGCCGAAAAGCGACTGGATGCAGCAGGGCGGCCGCAGCGGCCGGCACAGCGAGCATCTCGGGCACCTGCTCAGCGAGTTGCAATCGATGCAGCGGACGTTTCCGGGTGCGACATGGTGACCGCCGTGCTCAACGATACCGATCTGCGGCAACGTGCATGGAACGTTGTGGCTGCCGTGGTCGATCCGGAAATTCCGGTTCTCACCATCGCCGATCTCGGCGTGCTCCGCGATGTCGCGGTGACCGATGGCCGCGTCGAGGTCGCGATCACGCCGACCTACTCCGGTTGCCCCGCCATGAATATGATCACACTGGAAATCGAGCTGGCGCTGGAGCGCGAGGGCTTTCGCGATCCAAAAGTGCGCACCGTGCTGTCCCCGGCCTGGACCACCGACTGGATGAGCGATGACGGCCGCCGGAAGCTCAGGGAGTACGGCATCGCGCCGCCGAAGACGGCGAGCTCCCGCCGCGCGTTGTTCGGCGTAGAGCGGGTGGCCTGTCCGCAATGCGGTTCAATCGATACCGAGGTGCTGTCGGAGTTCGGTTCGACCTCGTGCAAGGCGCTATGGCGCTGCAAAAGCTGCCGCGAGCCGTTCGACTATTTCAAATGTCATTGAGACCGCCACTGTACCGTCTTTGCGAGCCAACGGGTCGCGCGAACGCGCGCCCGATGATAGGCTCCGCGAAGCAATCCATCGAGCCGCAAAGTAAGAGTGGATTGCTTCGTCGCTACGCTCCTCGCAATGACGATGAAATAGAGAGCCCGAACCCTCCGATGTCACACGCACCGCGCTTTCACCGCCTTGCCGTCAACGATCTACGTCGCGAATCCGCCGACGCGGTATCGCTGACCTTTGCGATTCCGCAAGAACTTGCGGACGACTACCGTTTTGCGCCCGGGCAGTACCTGACCTTGCGGACGACCATGGACGGCGAGGAAGTGCGCCGCTCCTATTCGATCTGCTCCGGCCCCGATGACGGCGAATTGCGGATCGCGGTGAAAAAGGTCGATGGTGGCGCGTTCTCGAGCTGGGCCGCCGATGAGCTGAAACCCGGCGACGAACTCGACGTCATGACGCCGACCGGCCGCTTCGGCATCGTACCGGCGCCCAATGAGGCGCGCCTCTATGTCGGCTTCGCCGCCGGCTCCGGCATCACGCCGATCCTTTCGATCGTGAAAGGCGTACTGGCGCGCGAGCCCGACAGCCGCTTCTTTTTGTTCTACGGCAATCGCTCGACCAGCGGCATGTTGTTTCTCGAGGCACTGGAAGAACTCAAGGACCGCTTCATCGAGCGGCTTTCGCTGTTCCATGTGATCTCGGGCGAAGAGCAGGACATCCCGATCCTGCACGGAAGGCTCGATGGCGAGAAGGTGAGGGTGCTTTTACGTTCGCTGGTCCCCGCTTCGAGCGTAGACTATGTTTTCATCTGCGGTCCCACCGGCATGAGCGAAGACATCGAGGCGACCTGCCGCGATCTAGGCATTGCTGCTGACAACATTCACGTCGAGCGTTTTGTCTCGGGGCTCGGCGGCAAGCCGCGCCCCAGGGCTTTTGTGCCGGCGAGCGCGCCGCCGAAGGCGCTTGCCGCGCTGATCATCGACGGCAAACGTCGCGAGGTGCCGGTCGCCGAAGGCGAGGCCATTTTGGATGCAGCATTGCGCGCTGGCATGGATTTGCCGTTCGCCTGCAAGGGCGGCATGTGCTCGACCTGCCGCGCCAAGCTGGTCGAGGGCAGCGCGCAAATGGAAGTGAACTATTCGCTGGAGCCGTGGGAGCTAAAGGCGGGGTTCATCCTGACCTGCCAGGCGCGGCCGACCTCGGACAAGGTCGTGGTCGATTACGACCACATTTAAGCGCAATTAAATCATCGTCATTCCCCGATGTGCAATTGCACATCGTGGATGCGCCTCTTGGCGCAGGCCCGGAATCCATACTCCCTATCGTGGTTGTGGATTCCGGGCTCGCGACTTCGTCGCGCCCCGGAATGACACGGGCAAAATTACGCCTTCGGCGGCGGCGCCGTACCCAAAATGCCCTCGATCGAAAGCCCGAGCCCGAGCAGTTTTGCATCGCTGCCCACGGGACCGTCGATCTCGAGCCCGACCGGCAAGCCGCCCGGCGTCATGCCCGCGAACAACGACAGGCCGGGAATGCCGGCGTTGCTGCCGGGATCGGTGTTGCGGATCATGGTGTCGAAGGTCGGCACCGGCTTGTCGCCATTGATCGACATCTCGCCCGATCCCTTCTCTGCGTCGATCGCCGGCGCCGGGGCAATCGTGGTTGGAAACAGGATGCCGTCCAGATTGTTGTCGCGGAAATAGGACTCGTAGATTTTCTGCAGCGCCGGCCGCTGTACCGTGATCGCGTCCGGATAGGCCGCGCCGAAGGCGTCCGCCGTGATGGCGCCGAACGCGCCCTTGACGTCGGGGCTGGCGATTTTGCCGGCGATGTCGGCGAGCGTAATGCCTTCGATGCCGGAAGCCTTGAGATAGGCGGACATATCGGCAATCGGTTCATGCAGCGCGACCGGGAACGACACCTTGCCGTTCTGTTCGAACAGCCCGGCCATATCGGCATCGACCAGAATGACGCCGGCGTCCGCGAGTTTTCCGCGCGCGGCCTTGCCGACGGCTTCGACGTCGCGATCGAGACCGCTCCACAACACCGCGGGAATCCCGAGCCGCTTGCCGCGCAGCGGCTCCGCGCTGGCCATCGGGGTGCCCGTAATAACGGAATCGAGTAGGGCCACGTCCGCGACTGTGCGGCCCATCGGACCGACGGTGTCGCGGGTGTGACTGATCGGGACCACCATGTTGGCATCGTCATAGCGCCGCTCTGCGCCGCCGTTGCCAACCGACGGCCGAAAGCCCACGATACCGGTCAGCGCTGCCGGCACGCGGGTCGAGCCGCCAGTATCGGAGCCCAGTCCGCAAGCGACGATGCGCGCCGCAATGGCTGCCGACGTTCCGCCTGATGAACCACCGGGAATCCGGGTCTTGTCATAGGGATTTTTCACCGGCCCCGCGAATGACGAAAGATTGGTGCTGGTGATGCCGAACGCGAGTTCATGCATGTTGGTTTTGCCGATGACGATGGCGCCGGCGTCCAGCAATTTCTGCAGCGATGGGGCATTCTTCGCCGGCCGCGCATTTTGCAGCGCCGGCGTGCCGCCCGAGGTCGGCATGTCAGCGGTATTGATGTTGTCTTTGATGACGATAGGGAGACCGGCGAGGGCACCGGTTTTCTGGCCAGCATCGACCCGGGCCGCCGCCGCCAGCGCCGCGTCCTTGTTCAGGACGATGAATGCGTTGAGGTCCTTGAGTTGCTCCGCGCGTTCGAGCGCAGCGCGCACCGCGCTGACGGCGGTCATCTTCTTGTCGCGGATGGAACCGACGATCTCGGCGGCGGTCAGGGAAGAGGAATCGGCCATTGCTCTACTCACATGTGCGAGGGAAGGGAGCGCCGCGCCGGCGGCAAGCGCCATCGATGCTGTCAGGATATCGCGGCGCGAGGGACTGGTGGTCATGGACTCCTCCCGATTTGCTGTGGTCTGACGTTTATTCCTTCGGCCGCTTGTCGAAGACGCGCTTGGCCTTGCCGAGCGAGCGCTCCAGCGTTTCGGGCGCCACCGCTTTGACGCGCGCTGATATGCCGATGGTGTTCTTGATATAGGCCGTGACCCGCTCGGTGTGTTCGGGGAGCCCGCTGCCGTCCCAGCTCTCGGGGCGCGCTTCCGCCAGCACCGTCATCTCGTCCATCCGCCCTTCGCGGGTCAATTCGATGATGAAATGACCGCCGCACCAGGCGGTGCCGAGCAGCACTTCCTCGATCTGGGTCGGAAATACGTTGACGCCGCGCAGGATGATCATGTCATCGGAACGCCCGGTGACCTTCTCCATGCGCCGCATGCCCGGGCGCGCCGTACCCGGCAGCAGCCGCGTCAGGTCGCGGGTGCGATAGCGGATGATCGGAAACGCTTCCTTGGTCAGCGAGGTGAAGACCAGCTCGCCCTTTTCGCCATCCGGCAGTACCGCGCCGGTCTCGGGATCGATCACCTCCGGGTAGAAATGGTCTTCCCAGACATGCAGGCCGTCCTTTGTCTCCACGCATTCCTGCGCCACGCCGGGACCGATCACCTCGGACAGGCCGTAGATGTCGGTGGCATCCATATCGAACGCCTGCTCGATCTCGGCGCGCATCGCATTGGTCCACGGCTCAGCCCCGAAGATGCCGATTTTCAACGACGATTTGCGCGGGTCCTGACCCTGGCGCTTGAATTCGTCCAATATCGCCAGCATGTAGCTCGGCGTCACCGTGATGATGTCGGGCTTGAAATCGTTGATCAGCTGAACCTGCCGCTCGGTCATGCCGCCGGAGACCGGCACCACGGTACAGCCGAGCCGCTCGGCGCCGTAATGCACGCCAAGGCCGCCGGTGCGGATCGAGCGCGCCATCACATCCGACCAGATGTCGATATCGGCCCTGGTATATCCGACCACGATCGGCTTGCCGGTGGTGCCGGAAGAGGCGTGGACACGGACCAGCTTTTCGCGCGGCACCGCGAACATGTTGAACGGGTAGTTGTCGCGCAGGTCGGTCTTCACGGTGAATGGAAATTTGGCGAGATCGGAGAGCTGCTTGAAGTCGGAGGGATGCACGCCCGCCTTGTCGAAAGCTATTTTGTAATGTGCGACGTTGCCGTAGGCATGCGCCAGCGTCCAGGCGAGGCGCTTGGTCTGCAGCCCTGCCATCTGGTCAGGGGATGTCCGCTCGGCCTCGTCCATCTCGGCGCTGTAATCGCTTTTGCTGGATTGAAGATTCGTCGAAGCCATCGCGCGTTCCCCGAAATCAGCTCTCTATTTCAACTTGGCCTCGGCGCCGGCGGCCGGCACCCAAGCGCCGCCGAGGGTGCGGGAATGGCCGCGCAACTCGGCAATCGCCGTATCATCGACGCTGATCCGCACATCGTAAATCCCGGAACGGCCGGTGCGCGAGATTTCCCGTGCCACAGCTATCAACCGATCGCCAAGCTTGCCCGGCCTGATAAAGGAGATGTTGCACTGCGCTGCGACCGCGCGCTCGTTATGGGTGTTGCAGGCAAAGGCGAACGCCGAATCCGCCAGCAAGAAAATAAAGCCGCCATGGGCGATGCCCTGACCGTTCACCATATGTGGCTTGACCGTCATCGTCAGTGTGGCTTCACCAGGCTTGATCTGCAGGATCTCCATGCCGAGACCCTTGCTGGCGCCGTCTTCCTTCCACATCGCCTCCGCACAGGCGCGCGCGAGATCGTCCGGCGATAACGTGGCCTTGACGTTCACTGCCGTCGCTCCGCTGGCGTCAATGGCCGCCCGTCGCTCAAGAACGGATGCAAGATGCGCTCCCGGTATCACGGACTTGTTGGAACAAGCCTCTTGGAACTAACTGTTCAGTCGGTTAGTCATGCTGCGAAGCCACGATGGTGTCAACGATCACTGCGGGCGTCAAATTGCGTTCGAAAAGTCGCAAGAGATCGGGAACGTGTCAGCTCCCCTAAAGCCAGATGGTCCACCCGTTACCGTCGAGGCGCGCTGCGTGCGCCTGCCGGCCAAATTTGACGATCCGGCCTCGCTCGCACTCACGATCGGGCGGCATACGCTGTCGCGGGCCGCGAACGAGGTGCTGATCGAGGTCAAGGCGGCGGCCGTCAATCCGTCCGACGTGAAGGCCGCCACCGGTCTGATGGCTTATGCGGTATTTCCGCGCACGCCCGGCCGCGACTATGCGGGAATCGTGATCGACGGTCCGGCTGATACGATCGGCCGGGAAGTATTCGGTTCGTCGGGCGACCTCGGGATCCGGCGCGACGGTACCCACGCCACGCATCTTGTTGTCGAAGCCGATGCCGTGGTGGAGAAGCCGAAAAACCTGTCGTGGGAGGAAGCCGCCGGGATCGGTGTTCCCTTCGTGACCGCGATGGAAGGTTTTCGCCGCGCCGGAATGCCGAACAAGGACGAGACCGTGCTGGTGATGGGCGTCAACGGCAAGGTCGGTCAGGCCGCGGCGCAAATCGCGAGCTGGCGCGGCGCGCGCCTGATCGGCGTCGCGCGCAAGAACGAGCCCTATGAGGGCCATGCCAATTCCAAAGTCGACATGATCGACGCATCGGCGGCCGACGTTGCCGCGCGCGTCCGCGAACTTACCGATGGCAAGGGCGCCGACATCGTGTTCAACACCGTCGGCGATCCGTATTTTCGGGCGGCGAACCAATCGCTGGCGGTGCGGGGGCGTCAGATCCTGATCGCCACCATCGAGAGGATCGTGCCGTTCGACATCCTGGAATTCTATCGCGGACAGCACACTTATGTTGGCATCGATACGCTGGCGCTGTCGTCGATCGCGACGGGGGCGGTGCTCAGGGAACTCGTTCCCGGTTTTGCCAGCGGACATCTCAAGCCGTTCCCGATCAAGCCAGGTGCGATCTATCCGCTAGAAGACGCCAAGCGCGCTTTTCTCGCGGTCGCCGGCTCGTCGCGCGATCGCGTGATCCTGCGGCCGGCGGGGTCAAAATAAGGCATCTAGACCGTCATTGCGAGCGAAGCGAAGCAATCGAGGAATCTGACCGCGGAAAAGTCTCGATTGCTTCGTCGCTTCGCTCCTCGCAATGACGGGGTTACATTTGGTGCCATTGGCTATATTTTTGGTTAGACTCTAAGGAACACGTCGATGACTTCCGCTGCCAACGTTGCCGTTCTTGCCGGATTGCTGATCGGTCTCGTCTATGGCGCGGTCGGCCTGTTGAGCGGCTTTTGTTTGCTCAGCGGCTTGCGCGGCTGGTGGGCCAAGGGCGACAGCCGGCTGATCAGAACCTATGCGCTGGCGCTGGGCGTTGCGATCGCGGCGGTGCAGCTCCTGGCCGCCCGCGGTATGGTCGATCTCGGCAAATCGATCTATCTGCAGCCGTCGTTTTCAGCGCCGCTGATGTTTTTCGGTGGATTGCTGTTTGGCTATGGCATGGTGCTTGCGAACGGCTGCGGCTCGCGCGCGCTGGTGCTACTCGGCCGCGGCAATCTGCGTTCCTTTGTCGTGGTGATCGTGCTCGGCATCGCCGCGCAGATGACCCTGAAAGGCCTGATCGCGCCGGCGCGGATCGCCGTGCTGCAGCTGTCGCAGACCGCGCCGGCGGTCGTTTCGCTGCCGGCGCTGTTGTCCACGCTGGGCATCAGCGAGACCTTCGCACGCACGCTTGCGGCCTCGACGATATCAGGATCCCTGATCATCTTTGCGTTCGCGCATGCGCCGTTCCAGCGCTCATGGGGACAGATCGCGGCGGGCATCGCGGTCGGCCTGCTGGTGACCGCCGGCTGGTTCTCCACCGGCTATCTTGGCGCCGACGACTTCAATCCTGCGCCGGTCACCTCGCTCACCTTCATCGCGCCGATCGCCGACGCGGTGCAATACGCCATGCTGTCGACCGGGCTGACGCTGAATTTCGGCATCACCATGGTCGCCGGCGTATTCGCCGGCAGCCTGGTGACGGCGCTGGCCACGCGTCGCTTCTATTTCGAAGGCTTCACATCGCCACGCCACATGCTGCACTCGATCGGCGGTGCGGCGCTGATGGGAGCGGGCGGCGCGATGGCCTATGGCTGCTCGATCGGGCAGGGCCTCACCGGCCTGTCGACGCTGGCACTTGCGTCATTCGTCGCGGTTGCCGGAATCTTGTTGGGGACGGCCGCGGGACTGCGCGGGTTGCTGCGCGTTCAGCCGTTGGTTTCGGCGCAGGATGCGAGGTCAGACCCGCTGGCGTGAGGTCGCCAGCCGTATCATGTCGAGATATCCGGACCGTCAATCCGCCGCATGCGTCACGATGTGAATCTCCGAGATGAGGGTGCGGTGCACCGGACACTTGTCGGCGATTTCCATCAGTTTTTTGCGCTGTTCGGTATCCAGATTGCCCTCCATGGCGATGACCCGCTCGATCTGGTCGAGCATCCCGGCCTTGGTTTCGCATTCGGCGCAATCCTCCGCGTGAATCTTGCTGTGCTTCAGCGTCACCGTCACCCGCTCCAGCGGCAGCGACTTGCGGTTGGCATAGAGGCGCATCGTCATCGATGTGCAGGCGCCGAGGCCCGCCAACACAAAATCGTACGGTCCAAGCCCGGTGTCCTCGCCGCCGGCTGCAACGGGCTCATCGGCCAGCATGCGATGCTGCCCGACCGTGACCGTCTGTTGGAATTTGCTGTTGCGGGTTTCGCGGACCACGACGTTGCGCGGCGCTTCACCGAGATCGACGGCTGGCTCTGATACGACGGGATCGAGATAGCGCGTGACCCAGGCGGCGATGACGTCGGCCACATAGGCGGCGTCGCGCTTGCCGCTCAATAGATGATCGGCGCCTGCCAGCGACACGAAGCTTTTGGGATGCCTGGCGGCGACGAAGATGCGGGTGGCATTGTCGATGCCCACGGTGTCGTCGGTCGGCGAATGCATGACCAACAGTGCCTTGTGCAGCTTTGTCACATGCGTCATCAGATTATGCTCGGCGATGTCGTCGAGGAATTCGCTGCTGATGTTAAATGGACGGCCCGCGAGCGAGACTTCGACCTTGCCCTGCTTGCGGATGTCCTCGATGCGATCTGCAAACAGACCGGTGACATGGGCGGGATCGGACGGCGCCGCGATGGTGACGACCGCCCTGGCATCCGGAATTTGGCCTGCGGCGGCAAGAATGGCGGCGCCGCCGAGACTATGGCCGATCAGGATCGCGGGACCTTTGCGGGTTTGGCGCAGATGGTCGGCGGCCCGCACCAGATCGGCGACGTTCGAGGAGAACGTCGAGTTGGCAAAATCGCCTTCGCTGGAGCCTAAGCCCGTGAAGTCGAACCGCAGCACCGCGATGCCCTTGGCCGCCAGCGCCACCGCAATGCGCTTGGCGGCCAGCACGTCCTTGCCGCAGGTGAAGCAGTGCGCGAACAGCGCGTAAGCCACCGGCTCAGGCTCGGGCAGATCCAGCGCTGCCGCGAGTTGATGGCCGCCTACCCCTGTGAATTGGAAACGTTCAGTCGGCACGGGCGTTCTCCATGGTGGACGGTGGGCTCCCTCTCCCTTTGGGAGAGCGTCGGGGTGAGGCGTCACGCTCGCTCGCCAGAGCGTAGCCCCTCACCCGGATTTCTCGCTAGCTCGAAATCCGGCCTCTCCCCATGGGAGAGGTAACAATGGGTTGTAGCCGTCCAAATCAATCGCCGGAATAGCGCTGCTCGGCCCAGGGATCGCCGCGGTTGTGATTCAGCAAGAAATTCGATGCTCTGCAGCCACTTTGCGCTTTTCCAGAAATAGAGACGCGGCACCACCAGCCGCACTGGACCGCCGTGCTCCGGGGCCAGCGGCGTGCCCGACCAGGAGTGCGCGAGCAGGGCGTCCTCGGCGGCAAAATCTTCCAGCGCCAGATTGGTGGTGTAGCCGTCATGGGAATGCAGCACGACGTGGCGTACTTCATCGCGCGGCTGGCAGGCCTCAAGGAGATCGCGGGTCGCCAACCCTTCCCATTGATTGTCGTAGCGTGACCATGTGGTCACGCAATGGATGTCGGAGGTGAATTTGGTCTGCGGCTGCGCCGTGAACTGGGCAAAATCCCAGAAGATCGGCTTTTCGACCGCGCCATAGACGTCGAGCCGCCAGCGCTCGCGGGAAATCTGCGGCGTTACGCCGAGGTCGAGAATGGGCCAATCCCTGGTGAAGTGTTGTCCCGGTGGCAAGCGCTGCTGCTCGGGACGGGAGGTCTTGCCGGTGAGGAAGCGGCCCTCGCGCGCCCAGCGCTGTTTGCTGCGCGTCAGTTTTGAGATCGGAGGCGGCTCGTTCTCATCGGCCATAACTCAGGCCATCCTGTTCGTGGATCTTCACTCGTGGCGGTGCATCGCCGATTCATGCTTGGTGTCGCGCATAGTCGTGTAGATGATCAGCGACACGCAGATCATGCCGCTGAGATAATAGTAGAACCAGTCCTCGTGCCCGAGGCTCTTGAAGTACAGCGCAATCGCCGGCGCGGTGCCGCCGAACACCGACACCGTGATCGCGTAGGGAAGACCGACGCCGAGCGCGCGGACATTGGTGGGAAACAATTCGGCCTTTACGATGGCGTTGATCGAAGTATAGCCCGCGACGAAGAGCCAGGCGGCGCAAATCAGCAAGCAAGCCATCAATGGTGACTTGGTCTCCTTCAGCGTGGTCAGGATCGGGATCGTCGCCAGCGTCCCGGCGATGCCGAAAAAGATCAGCAGCGGTTTGCGGCCGATGCGGTCCGATATCCCGCCGTAAATCGGCTGAAGCAATGTCGCGAAAATCAGCGAGCCGAAAATCACCAGCGTGGTCTGATCTTCAGTGAGGCCGACCGACAGTTTGACGAAGGTCTGCATGTAGGTGGTGAAGGTATAGAACGCGGCAGTGCCGCCGGCCGTGAGGCCTACCACCAGCAACAGCTCACGCGGATATTTCAAGAGGTCCTGGATCGAGCCGGTCGGCCTGACGGTTTTCCTGGCTTCGATGAAAGCCTCGGTCTCATGCAGCTTGCGGCGCATCACCGCGGCGAAAACCGCGAGCAGGGCACCGATCACGAATGGAATCCGCCAGCCCCAGGCCTTCAACTCTTCCGGCGTCAGGAATACTTTTTGCAGCAACAAGAGCACGATGATCGCGGTGAGCTGGCCGCCGATCAGGGTGACGTATTGGAAGCTGGAATAAAAGCCGCGATGCCTGGCGTCGGCGACCTCGCTGAGATAGGTGGCGCTGGCGCCGTATTCGCCGCCGAGGCTAAGGCCTTCGATAATGCGCGCCAGCGCGAGAATTGCCGGCGCCGCGATGCCGATCGAGGCATAGGTAGGCGTGACCGCGATGATCAATGAGCCGAAGCAGCGCGAAGTAAAGCGAGAACGCCGTGTAGGCGTAGAAATCATACCATTCGACGAGATTGCCGACCGAGCCGATGAAGATCGCCTTGATCCGGCGTTCCACGTCCGCGAGGTCGACGTGATCGGCCCCTGGCTGCACGGCTTGATCTGTCATATCCGGTCTCCAGGAACGATCATACCATCCCGGTGGCTAAGGATATCAGCTTGGCTAGCCAAACAATACCGGAAGCTGTCGCGGTCCGCGCACCGTACCCTCCGACCAGGTGACCTGGCCAGCCGGGTCCAGGCTGAAATCCGGAATGCGCTTCAGCCATTCCTCGATTGCAACCGTCATTTCCATGCGCGCGAGGTTGGAGCCGACGCAGCGGTGAATCCCCAAGCCGAACGCGGCGTGGCGGTTCTCCTTCCGGTCGATCACGACCTTGTCGGCGTCGGGAAACATCGCGGGATCGCGGTTGGCGGCGGGAAACGACAGAAGCACCATGTTGCCGGGTTTTATCGGGCAGCCGCTGACGACGGTCTCCTTCATCACCTCGCGCGCCATCGTCACCGGCGAATAGGCGCGCAAAAATTCCTCGATCGCGGTCGGCAGCAGTTGCGGCTCCGCGATCAGACGGTCGCGATCCGCCGGCGTCTTCGCCAGATGCCACAGCGACGAGCCGATCGCGCTCCAGGTGGTGTCGATGCCGGCGATCAGCAGCAGCCGCAGCGAACCCTGCACGTGCGCGTCGGACAACGGTTGTCCGTCCTTGTCCCTGGCGTTCATCAATGTCGAGATCAGATCGTCGGTCGGGTTCTGCTTGCGCTGCGCGATTTGACCGGCGAAATACGCGCTCATCTCGCGCACCGCCTGCATCAGGATTTGTTCGTCTCTGATGCCGAGTTCGAGGATTTCATGGATCCATTTGACGAAAAGGTCGCCGTCCTTTTCCGGGATGCCGAGCATGTGGGCGATCGCGCGAACCGGAATGTGCTTGGTGTAGCGCGCCGCGGCGTCGCATTTTCCGTCGGCGATGAATTCGTCGATCAGCTCGTTGCAGATCGCGCGAACCCTGGGTTCGAGCTTTTTCATGGCGTCGGGCGTGAACGGTGGCAGCAATAACTGCTTGGAGGGCTTGTGCGCGGGCGGGTCCGCGGTGATCGGCGGTGAGGGCATCACCGTTTCCAGCCGGACGTCGCGCACGACGACGCGGCGCGAGGAAAAATGTTCGGTGTCGTAAGCGACCTGCTTTACCGCCTCATAGGTGGTCGGCAGGTAGCAGCCGAGAAAGCGCTTGGTGTGAACCACAGGGCATTCCGCCCGCAATTCGTCCCAGATCGGAAACGGATTTTCCGTCCAGCGCGGATCGGTATGGTCGAAATCGTGAA
>WNFI01031741.1_pt1 | contig 12341 bp, 12 predicted proteins | sample 5400471 | NCBI WGS metagenome assembly WNFI01 (sample SAMN13153348, study PRJNA577476) | soil metagenome | isolation source: 100 cm saprolite on Douglas fir-dominated hillslope | place: USA:California | collected 2013-09-17 | reverse complement strand
CACCGAAGGTTCTCAAACGGTCGGCACGCCCGGTGGGGCGCGCGAACGACCGCTGGCTGGCACGGCTGGCGGCCGAATCGACCCGGGTGGTGGCGGCCTGGGGCAATGAAGGAGCCCTGCTGGACCGCGATGCCCAGGTGCGCGCGCTGCTCGCCCCGCTGTACGTCCTTTCGCTGACGCGACAGGGTCAACCCCGTCACCCGCTCTACGCTCCCGGCGGCGCGGTGGCCCGCCTCTGGCGTTAGCGCGCGGCGCGAGGTGGTCGCTTTCCTGCTGATCTTCGGGGCGCTGGGGGGCGGGGCGCTGCTGCTTCAGGCGCTGCTGCACGCGCTCGATGCGGTCTGGATCGGACGCTACCTGGGAATACCCGGCGCATTGCTGATCCTCGCCTCGTTCGGATATTCGCTGCGCAAGCGCAAGACGATCCGCTTCGGCCGGCCGGCGCACTGGCTGCGCTTGCACGAACTGATGACCTGGCTCGGCTCGCTGCTCGTGCTGGCACACGCCGGCCTTCACTTGAACGCGATCCTGGGCTGGCTGGCGGCCGGGGCCATGCTGATCAACGTGGTGAGCGGATTGACCGGCAAGCTGCTGCTGGATCGTTCCAGGCAGCGGCTGCAGCAGGCGCGGCAGCAGATGCGCGAACAGGGGCTGTCGGACCAGCAGCTGGAGGAGCGTATGTACTGGGACAGTCTCGCCTTCGACGTGGTCAAGCGATGGCGAGTCGTTCACCTGCCGATCACGCTGGCGTTCGCGATGCTGGCCACGGCCCACATCGTCGCTGAGCTGCTGTTCTGGAGCTGGAAGTGAGGGGCGGCCCGCTGCGGGCGCTGGTCGCGTCGGCCGTGCTGGCGGTGGTCGCACTGGCGGTCGCGTACCCGGAGCGGATGGTGAGCCCGGGCGCATTGATTCCCGCGCATGCCGGCATCGAGAAGGACTGCTTCGCGTGCCATGCGCCCTGGCGCGGCGCGGCCTCCGAGCGCTGCACCCGGTGCCATCGACTGGCCGACATCGGGCTGCGGACGACCCGGGGCGTGGCGCTGGGTGGAAGCCGGCGACCTTCGACCATGCGCTGCTCACGAAGGCAGTGCAGGACCGTTGCGCGCAATGCCACCAGCGGCCGGCGGACAGCCTGCACCGCCCGCTCAAGCAGGACTGCGGGCCCTGTCACAGCCCGCAGCACTGGAAGCCGTCCACGTTCGACCACGCCAGCCTCTTCGAGCTGGACTCCAATCACAACGCGCCATGCGCAACCTGCCACAGCGGAGACGACATCCGGCGCTACACCTGTTACGGGTGCCACGAGCATCGGCCAGCGCCGATACGCACCCGACACCTCGAGGCGGGCATCCGCAATTTCGACGATTGCCCCCGCTGCCACCACAACCCCGGCGCAGAGCCGCAAGGCGGCGACAACTAAACCATCTTCTCGGGCCTGACCCACTCGTCGAACTGCTCGGCGCTGACGTAGCCGAGCGCGAGCGCCGCTTCCCGCAGCGACAGGCCATTGGCATGGGCGTGCTTGGCGATCTGCGCCGCGCGGTCGTAGCCGATGTGGGGGCTCAGGGCCGTCACCAGCATCAGCGACTTCTTCAGCAGCTCGGCGATGCGCGCGCGGTCCGGCTCGATGCCGCGCGCGCAATTGGCATCGAAGCTGGCGATCGCGTCGCTGAGCAGGCGCACGCTCTGCTGGAAATCGTAGGCGATCAGCGGCTTGAAGACGTTCAGCTCGAAATGGCCCGAGGCGCCGCCCAGGCTCAACGCCACATCGTTGCCCATCACCTGGCAGCACACCATCGTCAGCGCCTCGCACTGCGTGGGATTGACCTTGCCCGGCATGATCGAGCTGCCCGGTTCGTTTTCCGGCAGATGCAGCTCGCCCAGTCCGCAGCGCGGGCCGGAGGCGAGCCAGCGCACGTCGTTGGCGATCTTCGTCAGCGCCACCGCGAGCGTCTTCAGCGCCCCGTGCGCGCTCACCAGCGGATCGTGGGACGCGAGCGCGGCGAACCGATTCGCCGCGCAGCGCAGCGGCAGCCCGGTTTCCGCGGCCAGGCGCGCGGCCACGCGCTCGCCGAACTGCGGGTGCGTGTTCAGTCCCGTGCCGACGGCCGTGCCGCCGACCGCCAGCTCGTGCAGCGGCCCCAGGCACGCGCCGATCGCCTGGTCGGCGTGGTCGAGCTGGGCCACCCAGCCGGACATCTCCTGGCCAAGGGTCACGGGCGTTGCGTCCTGCAGATGCGTGCGGCCGATCTTCACGATGCCGGCGTACGCCGAGGCCTTGGCAGCGAGCGTTGCCCGCAGTGCCCGCAGCGCCGGCTGCAGCTCGTACGTCGCGCTGCCCGCGGCCGCCACGTGCATCGCGGTCGGGAAGATGTCGTTGGTGGACTGTCCGAGGTTGACGTGGTCGTTCGGGTGCACGCGCCGCTGCTTGCCGCGGCCGCCGCCGAGCAGTTCGGAGGCGCGGTTGGCCAGCACCTCGTTCATGTTCATGTTGGTCTGGGTGCCGGAGCCGGTCTGCCAGACCGAAAGCGGAAATGCGTCCGGATGCTGGCCCGCCAGCACTTCGTCCGCCGCCTGCGCGATCGCGGCGGCAATGGGCGCATCGAGCAGGCTCAGCTCGCCGTTGACCTGGGCGCACGCTCGCTTGACCCGCGCCAGTGCCATCAGCAGCGCGTGGGGCATGCGCTCGGTGGAAATGTGGAAGTGTTCCAGCGAACGCTGCGTCTGCGCGCCCCACAGGGCGGTCGCCGGCACCGCCACTTCACCCATCGAATCCGTTTCGATCCTGGCCGCTTCGTCCATCGCGCGCTCCCCGAGTCGAACTCTAGAATGCCACCATGCTGTCGATTAGCGGACTCGTCAAGCGGTACGGGACGCGCACGATCCTGGACGGGCTGTCGCTGGCGGTAGAGCCCGGGGCAGTGGTGGCGATCGTGGGCGAATCGGGCACCGGCAAATCGACGCTGCTGAATCTGATCGCCGGCCTGGAGAGCCCCGACGCGGGCCGCATCGAGCTGGCCGCCACCGACCTGGCGGCGCTCGACGACGACGCGCGAACGCGGTTGCGGCGCCAGGCCATCGGCTTCGTGTTCCAGGCATTTCACATCATCCCGCACTTGACCGCGCTGGAAAACACCGTGCTGCCGCTGGTCTTGCAAGGCGTCGGGGTGCGCGAACGCGTCGCGCGGGCGCACCGGATGCTGGAAGCGGTGGGGCTTGGCGACCGCTCCCAGTCGATGCCGCGCGAGCTCTCCGGCGGCGAGCTGCAGCGGGTCGCGATCGCCCGGGCGCTGGTGCACCGGCCGGCCCTGGTGCTGGCCGACGAGCCGACCGGCAACCTGGATCCGGACACGGCACAGTCCGTGCTTGCGCTGCTGGCCGCAAGCGCGCGCGCCGACAACGCCGCAACGATCGTGGTCACTCACTCGGAAGCGGCCGCGCAGACGGCCGACCGCGTGCTGCGGCTGGCGCGCGGGCAGCTTGCAACCGCGCCCGCGCTGCGCGCCGCCGCGCCGTGAAACTCACCGCGTCGTGCTGGCTGCTGACGCACTTCGCGGGCGGCCTTGCGCGCGCCCAGCCGGCACGGGCTCTGATCCAGGTGGCGGCGATCGCCACCGGGGTGGCCCTGGGCACCGCGGTGTACCTGATCAACGCCTCGGCGCTGGCGGAGTTTTCGGCGGCCGAGCGCAGCCTGTCGGGCGCCGCCGACCTGTCGGTTCTCGGCCCGCCCGAGGGGTTCGACGAGTCCTGGTACGGCCGCATCGCGACCGACCCGGCGGTCGCGCTCGCCGCTCCGCTGCTGGAGGTCGATGCGACCGTCGATGACGGGACGCCGCGCGCGGGCAACCTGGCGCGCGCTCGCTCCGGCGCGCTGCGGATCATCGGCATCGACGCGCTGCGCAGCGCGCTGCTGGAACCGGACCTGGTCGGCACCCGAGCCGCGGGCGGCGCCGCGCTCCCCGGCTTGCTGGGCGAGGGCTTGTTCGCCTCGCCCACCGCGCTGGCGCAATTGCACCGCTCGGTCGGCGACACCGTGACGCTGGTGATCGGCGAGCGGCGGCTGAGCCTGCGCATCGCCGGCGAGCTGCCGGGCGCGATCGCGAGCAGGCGCTGTCGCGCGCCTACCGCGTCAACCTGGACGTGCTGTCGATGGTGGCGCTGTTCACCGGCGCCTTCCTGGTGTTTTCATTGCAGTCGCAGGCGGTGGTCGCGCGCCGGCCGCAGCTCGCCTTGCTCAGGATGCTCGGGGCCACGCGCGCCCAGATCGCGCGGATGCTGATCGCCGAAGCGGCCGCTTTCGGCAGCGTGGGCGCGCTGCTCGGGCTGGGGCTGGGGGCCTTGCTGGCGGAGGCGGCGCTGCGCACGCTGGGCGGTGACCTGGGTGGCGGCTATTTCGCCGGCACTCACCCGCGCATCGCGGTCGATCCGCTCGGTGCGTTGCTGTTCTTCGCTCTCGGTCTGGGCGCCGCGATCGGTGGCGCATGGCTGCCGGCGCGTGAAGCAGCGGCCCAGCCGCCCGCGTCCGCTCTGAAGGCCGGCGCCGAGCCGACGCCGGGCTCGCAGCGCCCGCGCCGCTGGATCGCGGCGGCCGGCTTTCTGCTGGCTGCGCTGCTGCTGGCGCTGCCGCCCGTGCACGAAATCCCGCTGGGTGCCTACGGATCGATCGGCGCGTTGCTGATGGCGACGATCGCGCTCAAGCCCGTGCTCGCGCCTCACCTGTTCGAGCCGCTGGCGCGCTGGGTGTCGGCCAGGGTCCATTCGGCACGCGACGCGCCGGCCTGGCTGGCCGCGACCCGCCTGGCGCGCCTGCCGCGCTTCGCCGCGGTCGGCGCCGCCGGCATTCTCGCCTCCTTCGCGTTGATGGTCGCAATGGCCACGATGGTCGCCAGCTTTCGCAGCTCGTTCGACCAGTGGCTCGCGTGGATGCTGCCGGCCGATCTGTATGCGCGAGCGGCGCCGGCCGGCTCGACCGCACAGTTTTCGGCGCGGGACCTGGAGCGGATGCAGTCCGATCCGGCGGTCGCGCGTGCGCAGTTTTCGCGCTCTCTGCCGATCGTGCTCGATTCGGACCGCGCCCCGGTGGTGCTGATCGCGCGCGTGATCGACCGCGCGCATCCAGAGGCAACGCTGCCGCTGATCGGCCGCACGATTGCGGTGGAGCCGCCGGCGATACCGGTCTGGGTCTCGGAAGCGGTGGCCGACGGGTTCCATGTCGGAGCCGGCACCGCGCTGCGGCTGCCGATTGGACGCGACGGCGTTTCCGTCACGATCGCCGGCGTGTGGCGCGACTACGTACGCCGGGCCGGCAGCATCGCGATCGATGCGAGCGACTACGAACGGATCACGGGCGATGCCTCGCGCACCGACGCCGCACTGTGGGTCAAGGCCGGCGTGTCGCCCGCGCAGCTGGCACAGGGGCTGATCGCGCAGCTGGATGCGCCGGCCGCGCAGTTCGGCCAGCCGGGCGAGATCCGCGCGCTCAGCCTGCGCGCGTTCGATCGAACGTTCAGCGTCACCTACCTGCTCGAGTGGGCCGCGATCGCGATCGGCCTGGCGGGCCTCGCCGCCACCTTTTCCGCTCAGGCGATCGCCCGCACGCGCGAGTTCGGCATGCTGCGCCACCTGGGCGTGACCCGCGGCCAGATCCTGGCGCTGCTGGCCGCCGAGGCAACGCTGGTCACGCTGCTGGCCGGTGCGCTGGGCCTGGGCGCGGGCATCGGCATCGCGTGGATCCTGGTCAAGATCGTCAACCCGCAGTCGTTCCACTGGACGATGGAGCTGCGCGTGCCCGGTGCATCGCTCACTGCGCTGGCGGCCGCGCTGCTCGCTGCCGCGGCGCTGACGTCGACGCTGGCGGGCCGGCGCGCGCTGTCGATCGACGCCGTGCGCGCCGTCAAGGACGACTGGTGAACCGGCTGCGCCGCCGACTGCTGGCCTCCTTCGCCAAGGCTTCGGAGGCCATGGCCTCCCTAGCTTTAGCGAAGGAGGCTATGCCCTCCATAGCTTTAGCGAACGAGGCCGGTCTGGACTACCCCGCGATCACACCCCGGCTGCTGACATTCCCGCGCGATTTCGGCGCCCACCTGCCGTACCGGACCGAGTGGTGGTACCTGACCGGCCAGTTGGAGGCGGCGCCCGGCTCTGCACAGCCAAGGCTCGGCATCCAGCTGACGTTCTTCCGGATCCGCCCGCCGATCGACCCGAGCAATCCCAGCCGCTTTGCAGCGCATCAACTGGTGCTGGCCCACGCCGCGATCGCCGATCCGCGCCGCGGCACGCTGCTGCACGAAGAGCGCATCGCGCGCGCCGGCTTCGGCATCGCGCAGGTTTCGGACGCCGACACCGAGATTCAGGTCGACCGCTGGCGCCTGGAGCGGGACGCGGCGAGCGGGGTGTATCGGGGACGCGTGCGCGGAGCGTTGTTCGCGCTCGAGCTCACTGCAACGCCCACGCAACCGCCGCTGCCGCAGGGCGAGCGCGGCTTTTCGCGCAAAGGGCCGGGCGACGACGCGCCGGCCAGCCTCTACTACTCGGAGCCTCAGCTCGCGCTGCAGGCGCACGTTGCGCTCGCGGGGGACACGGGCGAGGCGCCGCGAAGCGGCCGCGGCTGGCTCGACCACGAGTGGTCCAGCACGCTGCTGCCATCGCAGGCGACCGGCTGGGACTGGATCGGCGCCAACCTGGACGACGGCTCGGCCCTGACGGCATTCCGGATCCGGCGCGCCGCTGGCGCCGATGCAGATGAGCCGTGGTTCGCCTACGCCTCGTTGCGCACCGCCGGGCGCAGCGTGCAGACGTTCGCGCGCGGCCAGGTCCGCTTCGAGCCGCTGCAGGCGTGGACTTCGCCGCGCACGCGCGCGGCCTACCCGGTCGCGCAGCGGATTCGGGTCGGGTCGCGCCAATTCGAAACGCGGCCGTTGATGGCAGACCAGGAGTTCGACGCGCGCGCCGGCAGCGGGATCGCCTACTGGGAAGGCGCGAGCGACCTGCTCGAAGGCGGGCGCACGGTCGGGCGCGGCTACCTTGAATTGACCGGCTACGCCGGGCCGGTGCCGGGCGTTCTTAGTCGATGAACTTGGTCGATGAAGTCAGGAGATGAACAGCGTCGCGGCGCGCTCCAGCATCCCGCGTACGGACTGAACGAAGGCTGCGGCCAGCGCTCCGTCGATCACGCGATGATCGAACGAGGACGACAGGTTCATCACCTGACGTTCGGCGAGCGTGCCGCGCACGATCACCGGCCGCGCGGCGATCCGATTCACGCCGACGATCGCCACCTCCGGATGATTGATCACCGGCGTGGACACGAGACCGCCCAGCCGCCCCAGGCTGGTGATCGTGATCGTCGAGCCCGACAGCTCGTCGCGCACCGCCTTGCCGCTGCGGGCGACCGCGGCCAGCCGCGCCACTTCGGCCGCGCACGCCCACAGGTCGCGCGACTGCGCATCGCGCACAACCGGCACCATCAGCCCCGCGTCGGTCTGCGTGGCGATGCCCACGTGCACCGCGTCGAACTCGGTCAGCACGCCGGCCTCGTCGTCGAAACGCGCGTTCACCTGCGGAAACTCGCGCACCGCCTGAACGATCGCCCGGATCAGGAACGGCAGCAGCGTCAGGTGCCCGCGCTGCGCACCCCACTTCGTATTCAGTTCCGAGCGCAGCGCCTCCAGTTCGGTGACGTCGACCTCCTCGACGTACGTGTAGTGCGGGATCCTGCGCTTGGATTCCTGCATTCGCTGCGCGATCATCCGCCGCAGGCCGACGATTTTGATCTGGCGTGTCGCCCCGGAGCGGGGCGCTTCGCGTGCCGCCGAAGGCGCGGGCTCGGCCGCAGAGGGAGCCCGCGCGGCCGCAGCCGCGCCCGGCGCGCCGCGCGCCGCAGCCGCGTCCAGGTCCGACCGCAGCACGCGGCCGGCCGGGCCGGACGGGACCACATCGTTCAGGTCGACGCCCAGTTCCCAGGCGCGCGCCCGCACCGCCGGCGAGGCGATCGGACGGCGCCGCTCGTCCGGGCGCGCGGCTTGCCGCTGCGGCTGAACCGGCGCTGCGGCGACACTCGCGGGCGGCACAGGCACGGCCGGGGGTGCCGGCGGTGCGGCCGCAACCGGTGGCGGCGCCAAGGCGGTCGCGCCGTCGCGCTCGATCCGGATCAGCTCGGCGCCCACCGCCAGCACCTGCCCGACTTCGCCCCCCAGTCCCACCACCTGCCCCGCCACCGGGGAAGGAATCTCGACCGTAGCCTTGTCGGTCATTACATCGGCCAGCGCCTGGTCCTCGGCGACCACATCGCCCGGCTTCACGTGCCAGGCCACCAGCTCGACCTGGGCGATTCCTTCGCCAATGTCCGGCACCTTGATCACCTGCACGCTCACCTCAGGCCTCCATCGCGCGCCGGAACGCGGCCGCCACGCGCGCCGGCCCCGGAAAATACTCCCATTCCAGCGCGTGCGGATACGGCGTGTCCCATCCGGTGACGCGCTCGATCGGCGCTTCCAGCTGGTAAAAGCAGTGCTCCTGCACCAGCGCCGCCAGCTCGGCGCCGAAGCCGCTGGTGCGCGTGGCCTCGTGCACGATCACGCAGCGGCCGGTCTTCCTGACCGATTCGAGCACGGTCGGCAGATCCAGCGGCCATAAGCTGCGCAGGTCGATGATCTCGGCGTCGATCCCGCTTTCGGTGGCCGCGGCCTCGCACACATACACCATCGTGCCGTAAGCGAGCACCGTCAGCTCGGCGCCGGGACGAAACACCGCGGCCGACTCCAGCGGCACCCGGTAGTGGCCCGGCGGCACCTCGCTCGAGGCGCGCGCCGACCAGGGCACCAGCGGCCGGTCGTGGTGCCCGTCGAACGGTCCGTTGTACAGGCGCTTGGGCTCGAAGAAGATCACCGGGTCGTCGCATTCGATCGACGCGATCAGCAGGCCCTTGGCGTCGTACGGATTGCTGGGGATCACGGTGCGCAGCCCGCACACGTGCGTGAACAGCGACTCCGGACTCTGACTGTGGGTCTGCCCGCCGTAGATGCCGCCGCCGCACGGCATCCGGATCGTCAGCGGTGCGCTGAAGTCGCCGGCCGAGCGGTAGCGCAACCGCGCCGCTTCGGACACGATCTGGTCGTACGCCGGGTAGAAGTAGTCGGCGAACTGGACCTCGACCACGGGCCGCAGGCCGTAGGCGGCCATGCCGATCGCCGATCCGACGATGCCGCCCTCGGAAATGGGCGCATCGAACACGCGCGTGCGGCCGTACTTGGCCTGCAGGCCCTCGGTACAGCGGAACACGCCGCCGAAGTAGCCCACGTCCTGGCCGTAGATCACGACCTGGTCGTCGCGCTCCAGCATCACGTCCATCGCGGACCGCAGGGCCTGGACCATCGTCATCGTGGGCATCATCGGCCTCCGACCTGCCTGAGCTGGTCGCGCAGGTGCCACGGCATCTCGCGGTAGACGTCTTCGAACATCGAGGCGAGCGGTGGGATACGGCCGTCGAGCAGCGTGCCGGAGCGTTCGGCCTCCTTCTGCGCCTCGGCCACCTGCGCCTCGACCTCGGAGACCGTCTTTTGGTGTTCCACCTCAGACCATGAGCCGATCCGGATCAGATGCTGCTTCAGGCGCGCAACCGGATCGCCCAGCGGATAGTGCTGCCAGTCGTCGGCCGGCCGATAGCGCGACGGATCGTCGGAGGTCGAGTGCGCCCCGCCCCGGTACGTGACCCACTCGATCAGCGTCGGTCCCAGGTTGGCGCGCGCTCGCTCGGCGGCCCAGCGCGACGCCGCGTAGACGGCCAGGAAGTCGTTGCCGTCCACCCGCAGCGACGCGATCCCGAAACCCACGCCACGCCCGGCGAAGGTGGTGGCCTCGCCGCCGGCGATCGCCTGGAAGGTCGAGATCGCCCACTGGTTGTTGACCACGTTCAGGATCACCGGCGCGCGGTACACGTGCGCGAAGGTGAGCGCGGTGTGGAAGTCAGCCTCGGCGGTGGAGCCGTCGCCGATCCAGGCCGAGGCGATGCGCGAGTCGCCCTTGATCGCCGATGCCATGGCCCAGCCCACGGCCTGGATGAACTGCGTGGCCACGTTGCCCGAGATCGAGAAGAATCCCGCCCTCTTGTACGAGTACATCACCGGCAGCTGGCGGCCCTTGAGCGGATCGCGTTCGTTCGACATCAGCTGGCAGATCAGCTCGACTATCGGGATGTCGTCGCGCGCCAGCAGCAGCCCCTGCTGGCGGTAGGTCGGAAAGCACATGTCGCCGTCGTTCAGCGCCATCATGTGCGCGGTCGCGATCGCCTCCTCGCCCAGGCATTGCATGTAGAACGAGATCTTCTTCTGGCGCTGCGCGATCATCATCCGGGCGTCGAAAGCGCGCGTCTTCAGCATCGCGCGCAGGCCGTGGCGAAGGCGATCGGCGTCGATGGTCGGCACCCACGGGCCGACCGGACGTCCGTCGTCGTCGAGCACGCGCACCAGCGCATAGGCCAGGTCGCCGGTGTCGACCGGCGACACGTCCAGCGGCGGCCGCCGCACCGAGCCGGCCGCCGAGGCGTGCAGATACGAAAAATCGGTCGCGTGTCCGGGCCGGCCACTCGGCTCCGGCACGTTCAATCGAAGTGGTCCCTTGTCCATCGGCATTTTCCTGCGCGGCCGCCGGCGGCGGCCGCAGCTTCTCGACCGCCTGCTCGATTTCGTGCTGCGACTGCACGCCGACCATCTTCAGGAACTTGCGCACGCTCAGATTGAAAGTCTCCTGCTCCATCGGTGCCCCCTTATTGAACTTTGCCAGCCCCGCCTGCGCTGCTGCGCAGCTGCGGCTGGCAGGCCAGTAACGAATCCACCAGCGCGCGCATGCGCCGCCAATGCGAACCTTCCCAGTACACGCGCGCGCAGCCGTCGCACATGTTGAAGCACGGGTAGCGCTCTGCCAAGGCGGGCTGCACCCGCCCGTGCAGCTGGTCCCCGCCGATCGGGCGCAGCATCCCGTTGCAGGCCAGGCAGCGCGTGAAAGGCTGCGCCGCGCGCGCCAGGTCCAACCGATCGCACACCTCGCGCAACTGCTCGCGCGGCCGCTGCGCGCGCACCGTGCAGCCGTGCGTGAAGCCGGCGCGCTTCAGCAGCTGTCGGTCGCGCGTCAGCACGATCCGCTGCTGCGTGCGCGCCAGCTGCTCGATCTGCTCGTGGCCGACCCGGTTGTCGTACAGGGTGTCGAAGCCGAGCAGCCGCAGCAGGCGGGCGAGCCCGCCCAGGTGCACATCGGCGACGAAGCGGGTCGTGCGCAGCGTCCGATCGCGCACGCGCAGCAGCGGCGTGACGTCGAACGCCTCGAATTTCGGATACACGGCCACCCGGTCGCCGTCGCACAGCGGGCGAACGAAGCCGACCGACTCGCCGTTCACGAGCACCAGTTCGACCTCCGGGTGCGGCACGCCGAGCGATTCGATCGCGTGCTTCACGGTGGCCCCCGGCGCGCAACCGCACGCGAACTCGCGGCCACGCCGCTCGGGGGCTAGAAAATCGTTCAGTTCTTCGTAGAAGCGAAACGTCGCCGTCGCCATAGCAGGGCGCAGTGTGCTCCGCCAGCGATCGAAGCGCCAGCCACCGTAGTAGCATCAAACCTCGAATCGGCGTGAAACCCTGATGAGCGAATTGGACTTCGCTGCACTGCGGCGCCAAATGGTTGCGCAGATCGCCGCCCAGACGATCTTCCTGACCGCGCGCCTGGGCAAGGCATCGCTGGACCGGCGCGTGCTGGACGTGATCGGCCAGGTGCCGCGTCATGAATTCGTGCGCCTGGAGCTGCAGCCGCTGGCCTATGCCGACATGCCGCTTCCGAGCGGATTCGACAAGACGATCTCGCAGCCGTTCATCGTGGCCCTGATGACCGACCTGCTGAACCTGCAGTCGACCGACACCGTGCTGGAGATCGGAACCGGGCTGGGCTACCAGGCCGCCATCCTGGCCGAGCTGGCGCAGAGCGTGTACAGCGTCGAGATCATCGAAGAGCTCGCGCTCGAAGCGCGCCAGCGGCTGGCCCGCCAGGGTTACACCAACATCGAGGTGCGGGTCGGGGACGGCCGTATCGGATGGTCCGAGCACGCGCCGTTCGACAAGATCATCGTCACGGCCGCTCCCGACCTGGTCCCGGCCACGCTGCTGTACCAGCTGAAGCCGGGCGGCAAGATGGTGATCCCGGCCGGCCTGCCCGACACGCAGCAGCTGCTGCTGGTCGACAAGGATGCCGCCGGGATGGCGACCACCAAGGAAATACTGCCGGTGCGCTTTTCGCTGCTCGAGGACCCCGAGCAAGGCTGATCGGCGCCGAAGTCGCTGCAGTCGCCTTGAGCTGCT
>WNFI01484820.1_pt1 | contig 12342 bp, 15 predicted proteins | sample 5400471 | NCBI WGS metagenome assembly WNFI01 (sample SAMN13153348, study PRJNA577476) | soil metagenome | isolation source: 100 cm saprolite on Douglas fir-dominated hillslope | place: USA:California | collected 2013-09-17 | reverse complement strand
CGAGCTTTCGAAGGCGCGCATTGTGCTGATGGTGCTCATCACTACCGCTGCCGGATACCTCGTCGCGGCGGCGCACGTCAACCTGCTCGCACTCACCAACGCTCTGGTCGGGACGGCGCTGGTCGCCGCCGGCACGAACGCCCTCAATCAATACATCGAGCGGGAGCAGGACGCGAAGATGCGCCGCACACGTCTGCGCCCGCTGCCCGATGGCCGGATCTCGCCGCGAGCCGCCCTCGTCTTCTCGGCTGGCATCGCCGTGATCGGCACGATCTATCTTGCCGTCGCGGTCAACTGGCTCACCGCGCTCCTGGGCGCGCTGACGTTGTCGAGCTACATCTTCATCTACACCCCGCTCAAGCGGATCTCGACCTTCTGCACGATCGTCGGCGCCGTGCCAGGCGCGATCCCGCCGCTCATGGGCTGGACCGCGGCGACGAATTCGCTCGCTGCCGGCGGCTGGGCGCTTTTCGGCATCCTCTTTCTCTGGCAGCTCCCGCATTTCATGGCCATCAGTTGGATCTATCGGGAGGATTACGGGCGCGCGGGCTTCGCCATGCTCTCGACGCGCGATGCCGAGGGACTGGCCACGGCGCGCCAGGCCGTGTTCTTCGCGATTCTCCTGCTCCCGGTCTCCATCGCCCCCGCCTTCCTCGGCATGACCGGACCGTTGTATCTGATTACCGCGCTGGCCGCTGGTGCAGCCTTCGTGGCCGCATCAGTCGCCTTCTACATCCAGCGAACGAACCAGACCGCGAAGCGCCTCTTCATGGTCTCAAACCTCTATTTGATGACCGTCATGACCCTGCTGGTTGTAGGCGCACGGATGGCAATGAAGTGAAATGTCATCCTGAGCCGCCGGAACCGCGAGGGCGGGTGGTTGGTGGGAGCGGTGGAGGACGGCAAAGGACCCCCCGCCCGAAATGCGTTCCCGGTTCTCGGTTCTCAGTTCCTGGATTGGCAGGTCCGGACGAGCCCCGAGGAGAGTGTTCCGTCATACACAAGTCGTGGCAACCGGAATGTCGAAACCCAAACATTTCGGAATCCGGTCGCACCGCTTCAAGTGGGCGTTCGGCGCGCGAAGGCGCGCCGGGCAATTCAGCCCCCGGCTCGGCCGGGGGAAACCGTGTCGCGAGTCTGTACCGGCGGCCGCGCAGGCGGCCGCTGCAAGATTGGAAGGGTTTGTCGTGGCCGCTTTCGCGGCCACGTGGATCGGCACACGTATTCCTACTCCCGGCCGAGCCGGGAGCTGTATTGTGCGGCGCGCCTTCGCGCGCCAACCCGGCGCGCCGGCGACAATCCACGCGACTCTCGGCTTTCACCAGCTTGGCGCGCATTCTGTTGAAAGGATTGTTCTGACTGAGGGCGCAACCAACCGTGAACCTGCAAACCACTGAGAACCGAGAACCAAGACCGATCCAATGAAACCAACAACCGCGTTGTTCGCAGCTCTTCTCCTCACCGCCTGCCAGCACCGATCGGAGCTGCCGCATCTCTTTCCCGTGCCAAACGCCCATCTGCTGAGCGATGCCGGCAAGCCCGTGCAACTCGACGAGATGAAGGGCTCTGTCACGGTCTACGACTTCATCTTCACGAGCTGCGCGGGCACCTGTCCGCTGATGACCGCGACCCTGCGCAAGGTGACGAAGCAGATTGCCAAAGACACCCCCGTCCGCTTCATCTCGATCAGCGTCGATCCCGTCCATGACACGCCGCAACAGCTCGCCAAGTACGCGAGGCGTGTTCGCAACGATGACCGCTGGCTCTTCGTGACCGCGAGGATACGGCTGTGCAGCAAGTGATCTCGACGGTGAGCGAACTGGTGAAAGAGTAGGCTGATGACATTGCTCCAGGCCTTCCCGATCATCAACGCCTCCCTCAACGCGCTCAGCGGGGTGTTGCTGCTGATTGCCTACGTGTTGATCCGGCAACGGCGGATCCAGGCCCACAAGCGATTCATGCTGGCGGCTTGCACGACGTCGATCCTGTTCCTGGCGTGCTACGTGACGTACCACTGGTTGCGGCATGGCGTCGTCACCAGGTTTGCCGGGACCGGAGGTTGGCGAACGTTCTACGTGGCCATGCTCACGTCGCACACGATCCTGGCCGTCACCATCGTGCCGCTGGCCATCGTGACCGTGCTGCGCGGGCTGAAGATGCGGGTGGCGCAGCACAGGCGGATCGCGAAGTGGACGTTCCCGCTCTGGATGTATGTCTCCGTGACCGGCGTCCTGGTCTACTTCTTCCTCTACCAGTGGTTCCCGTCGCACACATGACCTCGCGGCACGAAGCGCTCCTGGGCGAGCTGAGGCGCTATAAGCCTGCGGATGAGCTGGAGAGCAGCCATCACCGCGACCTCATCGAGTTGCTGACGAGCGCTCCTGACGCCTTCTCCCGAGCCCACTTCACGCCAGGACATGTGACGGCAGGCTGTTTCATCGTCGATCCGGAGACCGGTACGCTGCTCCTCCATCACCATCGCCGGCTCGATCGCTGGCTGCAGATGGGTGGGCACATCGATGGCGAGGAAACGCCCCTCGCGGCGGCGATGCGGGAAGGGGATGAGGAGTCGGGTCTCCACGATCTCGAGGTGGTGTCCGAGGATGTCTTCGACGTCGACGTCCACTTCATCCCGGCCGGCAAGGGGGAGCCGGACCATCATCATTTCGATGTCCGCTACCTGGTCCGTACCCGCAACCCCTCGGCGATCGCGATCGACCGCAACGAGTCGAAGGACCTGGCCTGGGTCGCGTTCGATCGAGCGATTCCGCTGATGAATGAAGAGGCGTCGGTCCGGGCGATCGTGAAGATCATTTCGGTGCTAAGTAGCGCGTACTGAGTCGCGAGCGCCGATCGGACGGATCGGTCCGATCCGTCCGATGGGGTGCTGAAACCCCGTTTCACGCGGAGGACGCGGAGTCGCGGAGAGGAGAAAAGCATATTCTTTCGTTCTTGCTGGGATGTTCCCCGCGACCGGCGACTAAGGGAACTGCCTTTCTCTTCTCCGTATCTCCGCGTCCTCCGCGTGAAACGGTTTTTTGCAGTCTCTCAGGACTCAGCACTTGATCGAAAGTGCGTGACGAACCCGGGTTAAGATTGAAACCATGAGTCAGTTGGTGGAATCGGATCTCGACCCGAGCCCGTTCGTGCAATTCGAGCGTTGGTTCGAAGACGCGAAACGGGCGCAGCCGGACCTGCCCGAGGGGATGACGTTGGCGACAGCGGGGACGGATGGCTCGGTCAGCGCGCGGGTGCTGTTGCTGAAGGGATTCGATCAGCACGGCTTCGTCTTCTACACGAACTACAACAGTCTGAAGGCGTCGCAGCTCCATGAAAACCCACGCGCCGCGATGGTGTTCTGGTGGCCGGCATTGGAGCGTCAGGTGCGCATCGAGGGAGCGGTCGTGAAGACCGCCGAGGAAGAGTCGGATGCGTACTTTGCCACGCGGGCACGCGGCAGCCAGCTCGGGGCGTGGGCGTCGGACCAGAGCCGCGTCATCGCCGGTCGCGGCGACCTCGATGGGCGCTGCCGGGAAATGGAGGCGACGTATCGTGACGTGACGATCCCGCGCCCGCCGCACTGGGGCGGCTACCGTCTGATCCCGATCTCCATCGAGTTCTGGCAGGGGAGGGCGGATCGCCTGCACGACCGTTTCATCTATCGACTCCGCGACGCGAAAGACTGGGTGATCGAGCGCCTGGCCCCGTGACGGAGCGCCGCCTGCCAGACGGCCGGTCCGCCGGCAGCCTGCCGGCGGATGTCGAAGGCTCGTGATCGTTGACACAAGGAGGCAGTCAGGATGAAAAAGATCAATCTCGCCGAGGCATTCACCCATTTCGACGGCTACTACCAGCCGAAAATCATCGGTGAGCTGAATGGCCAGCACGTAAAGCTGACGAAAGTGAAGGGCGAGTTCACCTGGCACGCGCACGAGCAGGAAGACGAGATGTTCCTGGTCGTGAAAGGCGAGTTGACGATCCAGCTCCGCTCGGGGGACGTCGTTCTTGAGGAAGGTGAGATGTTCATCGTTCCCCGCGGGGTCGAGCACCGGCCCCTGGCCACGGAAGAGACCCACATCATGCTCTTCGAGCCGGTCGGGACGTTGAACACAGGGAACACCCGGACCGAGTTGACGGTCGAGGCTCCCGAACGGTTGGTATGACCAGGAAGCGCATCCTGTTCCTATGCACGGGCAACGCCGCGAGGAGCCAGATGGCCGAGGCGCTGGCGAACGCGTTTCATGGAGATGTTGTCGAAGCGGTGTCCGCTGGGTCGCGGCCAGCGGGGTGGGTGCATCCGCTGGCCATCCGGGCCATGGCGGAGATCGGCGTCGACATCAGCGATGCGAAATCGAAGGGTGCCGGCGACTTCATCGATCAGTCGTTCGATGTTGTGGTGACGGTCTGCGATTCCGCGGCGAAGGATTGTCCGATGTGGCCGAATGCGAAGCGGATCGAGCACTGGCCGATCGTGGATCCATCGTTCGGCGCCTTCGACGACGCGTCGAGCATCGCCCGGTTCGTCGAGACGCGCGACGAGTTGGGGCGACGAATCGATGAGTTGGCTGGAACGTTGGCGTGATTGGTTTGGGAGAGGGAGACGGTTTCACGCGGAGGACGCGGAGACGCGGAGGGGGAATGGGAATCTCGGCGACACCTTGCTCCGCGTCTCCGCGTCTCCGCGTGAAACCGTTTCTCGCCTCCACCCGATGTATCCTCATCGCATGCGAAACGTCGCCTGCGCTCTCCTCCTCGCGCTAGGCTGTGCGCACATGACGCAGGTGACTTCGATTCAGGGACCGCAAGGTCGCCTTCATGTCGAGGATGGCGGGCGCGGCTCATTGGTTCCGGTGCTCTTTGTTCATGGGAACGGTGCGAATCTCACTCAATGGCGCGCCCAGCTCGATCATCTGCGACTGACGCGAAGGGCGGTGGCCTTCGATCTGCGCGGGATGGGACAGTCCGACGTGCCCGCCGACGGTGACTACTCCGTGTCCGCGATGGTGGATGACGTCCAGTCGGTTGCCGACGCGCTGCATCTGAAGCGGTTCGTAATCGTCGGCCACAGCTATGGCGGCACGGTAGTCGGCGCCTATGCGGCCAGACATCCCGAGCGGGTGGCGGGCGTCGTTTTCGCCGACGCCTCGGGGACCGTGAAGTTCACCGATGAAGCGGCCGCCAAATTCCTGACAGCGCTTCGTGCCGACAAGGATGGATTCACGCACCGTTGGTTCGCTCCGATCCTGAAAAGCTCGACGCCTCAGGTCCAGGAGGCCGTGTTCGCGTCAGTCCATGCCACGCCGGTCGACGCGTTCGCGAGCGCCCTCGAAGGCATGCGTCATGTCGATCCGGCGAAGATGCTGGCGGGCTATCACGGTCCGCGCATCGCCATCGCCGCCGCGGACATCGAGGGTCCGACGTCGCTCCACATCGAGTTCCCCGAGCTGAAGGCAACGCGGATCGCCGGGACCGGCCATTGGTTGATGCTGGACAAGCCGGAGGAGTTCAATCGCGCATTGGACGATTTTCTGGCAACGGTGGACGCCGCGACAAAGTAGCCGTTACCATTCGTGTCCAAGGTGCGCCAGGTTTGGCTGGCGGCCGCTCCCCAGGAATCAGCACAGAACATGAGGAGGGAACCATGGCCAAAGGTAGAAGCACCCAGAAGAGAGAGACCAAGAAGCCCAAGAAGGACAAGAAGAAGTAGGGGCTCGTCGCCTGGGACCGCGGGCGTCTCGCCCGCTGCCTCTGCGCTCGCGCTGCTTCGTCCGCGCCGCTGCGGACGGGACGCCCGCGGTCCCAGGCAGGCTCTCGTCGAGCAGGAGGAAGACGGTGCTCGATGGACCAGGCGCCTTCCTGATCCGTCCGTCCTTGAGCGGCGAAGGCGTCCTCCGGGCGGGATGTTGACGACGGAAGGCCGGTCGTTCGGGGAGAGAGCATGGTGAGGGGACTTGCCTGATCCTTTCCAGGATCCAGGAGGGTTTTCAAGAACCTCTGGGGGATTCTTCAAGAATGTCCGGGAGGTTCTTGAAGAATGTCCAGGAGGTTCTTAAGAATGCCCGGGAGGTTCTTGAAGAATGTCCGGGAGGTTCTTAAGAATGTCCGGGAGGTTCTTAAGAATGTTCGGGAGGTTCTCCAAGAATGTCTGAGAGGTTCTCAAGAATGTCTGAGAGGTTCTTCAAGAATGCCCGCGAGGTTCTTCAAGAATGTCACGGAAGCCATGGAAGCCATTGATTAGGCGAATGTTAACGTCAATCTGGCGAGCATCGGGGCCCTCGCTTTGGCTACCGGCGCACCGGGTACCCGCGTGTTTACGAGCCGACACCTACCATGGTAACTCCGCTCAACAACAGATACTGCGCCGCGTCACCATCGGACCTATCCGACCGATCGGACGGATTCGAGGGATGTCGGACCTCGGAAAGTGAAACAAGAGTAATCAAATCCTCCCCGTCCGTGCCGGCACCACGACCTTCAATGACTTCGTCACGACGCGGATGTCCAACGTCGTGCCCATCGTCAGCGGTTCGCCATCGAGGTGAGCGGGGCCGGCGGCGGCGCGGCGGATCGTGATCTCCCGACCCTGCATTGTGCTCACGCCGCGCGAATGCTGGATCGTGCCGTTGAAGAGGCGCAGGAGCATGAACGGAGCAGTCAGGAGAGATACGTCGTCGATGATCACCACATCGAGCATCCCATCCTGCACCGACGCCGCCGGTGCGATCCTGGCGTTGTTACCGTACTGGCTGCCGTTCGCGATGGTGATGATGAATGGGCTCCGCGTCATCTTCTTTCCATCGATCTCGATCTCGTACTCCTCGGCGTGGTAGCCGGCAAAGCCTTCGATCCCGACCCGCACGTAGGTTCTCATCCCGCGTCCTGCTTTTATGGCGAACCGCTCGGCCATGTAGGCGTCGAACCCGATGCCCATGACCCCGAGGAATCGGTGGTCGTTGACCTCCGCGGTATCGATCGTCTCGATGCGCGACGAGCCCTGGCTGGCCAGCGACGCCCGCGGCTCGATCGGGATCCCAAGGTGTCGCGCGAAGCCGTTGCCCGAGCCGATCGGGAGGATGCCGAGGGCCAGGGGCGTCCCGACGAGCCGCTTGCCGGTCTCATGGACCGTGCCGTCGCCGCCAACGGCAAAGACCGCATCGAAACCATCCTGGACAGCGCGCGCGATGATGCCGTCCAGATCCTCCTTCCGATCGCTCGGTTGGATCTCGAAGTCGAGCGTGCAGTAGGCGCGGATCAGTTCCGTGATGTCATACCGGCGCTTGCGTCCCGACTTCGTATTAACGACGAAGAGGGCCTTCAATCGCGAACCTCGCGATGACAGAAACACAGTTTCACGCGGAGACGCGGAGACGCGGAGAAGAGAAATGGATCAGTACCGCTATCTCCGCGCCTCCGCATCTCCGCGTGAAATCCTGTTTTCTGTGCGTCTTGGAAGCACTCGTACCTCATCGCTCGTACCTCGTACCTCGTCCATGTTATCCTGCCGCCCCGACCCCGGATTGCAAGTCACATCTCCCGAGCATCTTGGTCGGTTGTTGACGATCGTGGATTCCACTCCAAAGACAAAAACGCTGCAGGTCGCTCTGGGCGCCGACCATGGTGGCTTCGAGCTGAAAGAGCAACTCAAGTCCTACTTGCGCGAGAAGGGGCACGCCGTGCGGGACCTCGGCACCAATAGCAAAGACCCGGTCGATTATCCGAAGATCGCCCACGCGGTCGCCGAGATGGTCTCCTCCGGTACCGCCCGTTTCGGGATCGTGGTGGATGGTGCCGGCATCGGGTCGGCCATGACCGCCAACAAAGTGCCCGGGGTCCTCGCCGCCGCCTGTTACAACGAGGTTCTGGCGCGGAACAGCCGCGAGCATAATGACGCCAACGTCCTCACCCTCGGTGCCGGACAAGTCGACGTCGAAACCGCCCGTCGCATCGTCGATGTGTTCCTCGGCACCGAATGCACCGTCGACCGGCATCGCGCCCGTGTCAAAATGATCCGCGACTTCGAGAAAGGAGGGCGCGCTGTGAGCTCCACTTCCGGCAACGACCTCTCTGCCGACGAGATTGCACGCATTGCCGAGCGGGTGAGACAGCTCATCCAGGCCGGAGCCTCGACCGCTCCCGCCGCCGTGGCCATCCCTCCCGACAAGCTCGTCAAGCTGATCGATCACACGCTGCTGAAGCCCGAGGCGACCGCCGAGGACATCACGAAGCTGTGCGAGGAGGCCAGGAAGTACGGCTTCTACTCCGTCTGCGTCAACCCTACCTGGGTCCCGAAGGCGAAGGCGCTACTTCGCGGATCGCCTGTGAAGGTCTGTGCCGTAGTCGGCTTTCCGCTGGGCGCGCAATCCCCGGAGATCAAGACGCTCGAAGCGCGCCGGGCACTGCGCGAAGGTGCGCAGGAGATCGACATGGTCGTCAACATCGGCGCGTTGAAGGGGAAGGACGACCTCCTCGTGGCGCGCGATATCCGCGGCGTCGTCGAGGTCTGCCAGGATGCCCACGCCCTCTCCAAAGTCATCCTCGAGACCGCTCTTCTGACGGACGAAGAGAAGATCCGAGGATGCAAGCTCTCCATGAAAGCGGGAGCCAACTACGTGAAGACGTCGACCGGCTTCTCGAAATCAGGCGCCACGGTCGAGGACATCGCTCTCATGGCCCGCACCGTTGCACCGCGCAAGCTCGGCGTGAAAGCCTCGGGCGGTGTCCGCACGTACGCTGACGTCATCAAGATGGTGGAGGCTGGCGCCACGCGCGTCGGCAGCTCCAATAGTGTGAAGATCCTGGAAGAAGCCGTTCAGATGGCTTCGAGGAAGGGGTAAGCCGGTGGGCGAACTTCGCTGTTACGTATTCATCGATAGCCTCCAGCCGCAGTTCGCATCGTTTCTCGGCACGGTGGCGCAAGGGTTCCTACCCGTCCCGGGGCAAGCGTCGCTGTTCGTGGAGGTGGCGCCGGGGATGGACATCATGCGGGTCACCGACGCCGCGCTCAAGTCGACGGACGTCAAACCCGGCATGATGATCATCGAGCGGCTCTACGGCATGCTCGAGCTTCACTCGGACTCGCAGGCCGATGTCCGCCAGGCCGGGCAGTCGATCCTCGATCTGCTCAACCTCAAGGAAGGGGAGCGGATCAAGCCGGAAATCACCTCGAGCCAGGTGATCCGGAACATCTCGGATTACCATACACAGCTCATCAAAAGGCCACGCCATGGCGACATGATCGTGCCGGGGCAGTCGCTCTACGTCCTCGAGGTGGCGCCGGCCGGCTATGCGGCCATCGCCGCCAACGAGGCGGAAAAGGCGGCGAACATCAACATCCTCGAGGTGCGCGCCTTCGGAAGCTTTGGCCGCGTTTACCTCGGCGGCGAAGAACGGGACATTGACGTGGCATACCGCGCGGCGGAGCAGGCCATCACATCGATCAGCGGCCGCGCCGGACGCGCCTGACAGAAACGGAATCGAAACTGCCGCCGGGGCCGGATTGGTCACCGGGGCGACGGGAGGATGACCCATGACGGATGCTCTAGGGATGATCGAAACGAGGTCGTTTCCGGCGGTGGTGGAAGCCGCCGACGCCGCGGTCAAGGCCGCGAGAGTGGAGCTCGTTTCTTACGAGAAGACGGGTGGTGGCTACACCACCATCGTGATCCGCGGAGACGTGGCCGCGGTGAAAGCGGCTTGTGATGCGGCCCAGACTGCCGCGGGACGCGTCGGCGACGTCGTCACCGTGCACGTCATCGCCCGGCCGCATGACAGCGTCGATGCGATCATGCCGCTCGGTCGCACGGGCGCAAGTCCGGACAAGCCGGCCAAGAAGGCCTGACAGAACCCCTGAGGCGGATCCGGTACGCCGGGCGTGCCGCCTTTGAAGGGGAACGGGGAAGGGAACGTCCATGCAACTCGCGAGAGTCGTGGGAACCGTCGTCGCCACGCGCAAGGAGGCCAGCCTCCAGGGGCTGAGGCTCCTGGTCGTGCGGCCTCTCGACGAGGAGGCGCACGAGATCGGAACCGCGCTCGTGGCGGCCGACGCCGTCGGGGCCGGTCCGGACGAGATCGTCCTGATCGCGGCCGGCAGCTCGGCTCGGCAAACCGAGGCCACTGACAAGCGGCCCGTCGACGCGGTGGTGATGGCGATCGTCGATAGCTGGAGCGTCGGGGACGTCGAGAAGTACCGAAAGTGAGCCGACGATGGCCCGCCTGACCGACAGAGAGATCGAGGAGATTGCGCGGCGGATCGCCGCCGACATCAAGAGCGGTGTGTCCTCGGCGCCGGCCGCCGCCCCGCCACAAGCGAGTGCTTCGCCATCCGTCAACAACGAGCTGGGGATCTTTGCCACCGTCTCCGAGGCCGTCAGCGCCGCGGGTATCGCTCAGCCGCGGTTTGCTGCGGTCCCTCTCGCGACGCGGGCCCGCATCATCGAGGCTATGCGTCAAACCATGCGCGAGAACAGCGAGATGCTGGCCAAGGCAGCGCATGATGAGACAGGTCTCGGCCGTTCCGAGGACAAGGTCGTCAAGAACCGCCTGGTTACCGAGAAAACGCCGGGACTCGAAGATCTGGCGCCGATGGCGGTGACCGGTGATCACGGACTGGCACTGACGGAGCCGGCGCCCTTCGGCGTCATCGGTGCCATCACCCCGGTCACGAATCCGACCTCCACGATCATCTGCAACTCGATCGGCATGGTCGCTGCCGGCAACACGATCGTCTTCAATGTCCATCCGTACGCGAAGAACTGCAGCATGCAGACGATCGCGCTGCTGAACAAAGCCATCCTCTCGGCCGGCGGTCCGCCGAACGTGATCACTGGGATTGCTGTGCCGACCATCGAGTCAGCCCAGGCGCTGATGCACGATCCCGGCGTGCGTCTCGTCGTCGTGACGGGCGGCGGCGAAGTCGTCAAGGTGGCCATGACCAGCGGGAAGAGAGCCATCTGCGCCGGTCCGGGTAACCCGCCGGTCGTCGTCGACGAGACAGCCGACATCGAGAAGGCCGCACGGGACATCGTCCTTGGAGCCTCGACCGACAACAATGTCATCTGCACCGACGAGAAGGAAGTCCTGGCTGTCGCTTCCATCACGGACGCGCTCATGGCCTCGATGGGCCGCAAGAACGCCAACGTGATCCTGGCGAAGATCGGGATGAACGTTCCCGACTCGGTCCGCCTGGTGGTGGTGGAGGTCGATGAGAACCATCCGCTGCTCTGGACCGAGCAGATGATGCCCGTCATGCCGGTCGTTCGCGTTTCGGATGCGAACCGCGCCATCGATCTGGGCGTCGAGATCGAGGGCGGGAACCGTCACACCGCGGTGATGCACTCGAAGAATCTCGACAACCTGAGCCGGATGGCGAAGATGTGCAACTGCTCGATCTTCGTCAAGAACGGCCGCTCGCAGGCCGGCCTCGGATTGGACGGCGAAGGCTTCTGCTCATTCACTATCTCCAGCCCGACCGGCGAGGGACTCACCAGCGCGCGCAGTTTCTCGCGCTGGCGGCGCTGCGTGCTCGTCGATCACTTCAGGATCACGTGATGAAGGTGTTCTCCGCGCTCGCGGTCATCGACTTCGAAGACATCCCCGCGGGTGTCTACGCGGTGGATGCCATCCTGAAGAAGGCGCCGGTCGCCTTCCTCCGCGCTGGGACCGTCACCCGTGGACGCTACCTCGTCATCTTCGGCGGCTCGACTGCCGCGACCGCAGAGTCGCTCGGACAAGCGCTCGCTGCCGGCGGATCGTCGATCATCGATCACTCGTTCCTCCCCGACATTCATCCCGCCCTCGCCGGCGCGGTCTTCGGCTCGCGTCACAAGGCCTCGGGGTCGCTGCTCATCCTCGAGACCGAGACTGCTTCGTCCATCGTCCGTTCGGTCGAAGCCGCGCTGAAAGGCACTGAGGTCGAGTTGATCGAGTTGCGGCTTTCCGATGCCGGCCTGTCAGGGAAGGGCGTTGCCATCCTGACCGGGACGCTGCATGACGTCGAGGCTGCCGCGACCATGGCGGCTGCCGGGACCGGAGATCCGATCCTCGGATTCTCGTATCGCGTCATCGCCGCGCCGCACGACGCGCTCGAGCGCGGATTGGCCGCATCCACCCGCTTCGCCGACGCCCTGCTCCTGGAGCTCGACGGGGAGGAGGGCTGATGCTGCTCGGCCGTGTCATCGGCAGGGTCGTGCCATGCATCGTCACGCCCGGCCTCCAGGGAGTGCCGATGCTCCTCGTCCAGCCTCTCGACAAGACGCTGAAGCCGAAAGGCAAGGCCATCGTCGCGGCCGACTCGACACGCATGGCCGGCCCGGGCGAGTTGGTGTCCTACGAAGGCGGCCGCGA
>WNFI01135653.1_pt1 | contig 12342 bp, 13 predicted proteins | sample 5400471 | NCBI WGS metagenome assembly WNFI01 (sample SAMN13153348, study PRJNA577476) | soil metagenome | isolation source: 100 cm saprolite on Douglas fir-dominated hillslope | place: USA:California | collected 2013-09-17 | reverse complement strand
ACGCGCCGCGCCTGGACGAAAACAGATACCTGTCACCACGATCGACCTTAGCGAAATCCTCCGGTGAGGTCGCGGGAACGCGATCCGAAAGGACACTCTGCCAATCGAGATCGAGGCACGCTTCCCGGTCACCGCCTGAGCCGGAGCCGATCAGTCAGTAGCAAAGGATCGAGCGTTCCGAAACCTTGGACGAAGGGGGCGAAAATCCGGGTTGTATAGGGTGGGGGCCTATGCTATAAGGGGGCATGGCTCATACCATCCGTGAAAAACAGAAGCTTTTGACGCGCGTCCGCCGGATTCGGGGGCAGGTCGAGGGCATCGAGCGCGCCCTCAGCGAGGAGGCAGACTGCGGGCAGGTCATGCATCTGATCGCGGGCGTGCGCGGCGCGATGGCGGGTTTGATGGCGGAAGTGGTCGAGGATCACGTGCGCGAGCATCTCGTCGATACTGTGAAGTATCCAGGGGCATTGAATGCCGAAGCGGCCGAACATCTGCTCGAAGTTGTTCGCGCCTATATGAAATGAGAACCCACATGATCCAGAACAACACCGGCGCAGCGGCGGCCTTTCACAGCCATGTGTTCCTCGGGGAGGCCCACGAAAACAGTGAGCGCAAGACATGGGCCGTGATCTGGCTCTGCGGAGCCATGATGATCGCGGAAATCATCGGCGGGCTGCTCTTCGGTTCGATCGCGCTTGTGGCGGATGGATTGCATATGAGCACGCACGCGGGCGCACTGCTGTTGGCCGCGCTCGCCTATACTTACGCCCGCAAACACGCCAACAATCCGGACTTCACTTTCGGCACCGGCAAATTCGGCGATCTCGCCGGGTTCACGAGCGCCATCATCCTGGCCATGATCGCGCTGCTGATCGGCTATGAATCCATCAGTCGTATCTTTGCTCCGGTTCCTATTCATTTTGCCGAAGCGATCCCGATCGCCTGTCTCGGTCTTGCGGTCAATGTCGCGAGCGCATGGCTCCTGAGCGGCGGCGGGCATCACGATCATGGACATGGCCACGGACACAGTCATGGACATCCGCAAGAAGGCCATGACCATCATGACCATGACGAGTCGCATGAGATCGCGACCGCGGCCGGAACCGTTGTGCTCGAGGTTTTTGAAGACGGCGTGCCGCCGCGCTTCCGGCTTCGGGCCGCAACCGGGTCCGCCCTGATGGCGCACGCGTCGTCGATCGAAACCCTGCGTCCTGACGGAACGCGACAGTTATTTGCGATGCAGGACAACGGCGACTTCCTGGAATCGATCGACGCGGTTCCTGAGCCGCATGCCTTCACCGCGACGGTGCGGATCGGCCAACAGAATTATCCCGTCGTCTTCGAAGAACACGAACACGCGCATGGATCGACGGCCCGCGACAACAACATGCGTGCCGCCGTGATCCACGTTATTGCCGATGCCGCCGTATCGGTTTTCGTAATCGCCGGCCTTTTGCTTGCCCGTGCCTTCGGCTGGCTCTGGATGGACCCGCTCGCCGGCATCATCGGCGCTGGCGTCATTGCCAGTTGGTCTTACGGCCTGATCCGCGACACCGGCGCGATCCTGCTCGATATGAATCCCGACAAAGGCATGACAAACAAGTTGCGCGCCGCTCTTGAGAGTGACGGTGACAAGCTCGCCGATCTCCATCTTTGGCGCCTGGGGCCGGGGCATCTCGGGGCGATCATTTCGGTGAGCACGAGCAAGGGACGTGAGGCTGACTATTATCGCGGCCGCCTTGCGCATTTCAAATCGTTATCGCATCTCACAGTCGAGGTCGCGCGCAAGCCCTGACTTTTTGAGCAACGCGGATTGCAGAACTTTTGCCTATGATCTGAATCATGCAACGGTTTCGCGCGGTCGCGTGCTTCAGCCGGACTATGCCGCCATGGCCCCGCACTCCTCTGGTTCTGCCGCCCGCAATGTCGGAGCGCAATCTCGCGCTGGTCGTTCGCTCGCCTGGTCGAGTGCGCTCATCGTTGCATTGGCGGCGCCGCCGCTGTCACAGACCGCATATGCGCACGGGATTGCAGGCAACCGCTTTTTCCCGGGGACCCTCACATTTGATGATCCTGCCGTCGCGGACGAAGCGATCCTGCCGAACTTCTCGCGTTTGAACCATCCTGATGGAGGCGGTGACGTCAGGGACAATCGTATCAATTGGTCCTTTACGCGTCTTCTCACTCCCACCGTCGGAGTTGTCATCGACAACAGTTGGGTCGCGCGAAACTGGGGTGTGAGCAGACGCTCAGGGTTCGACGTCACCAGTCTTGGGATCAAATGGGAGGTCTATCGAGACAATCCCCACGAGGCATTGCTTTCCGCGAGTCTGGCGTGGGGCATCGGAAACTCCGGCGCAGGGGGTGTCGGTGCCAGCGCGCCCCATACGATCAAGCCGGGCCTGTTTTTTGGCAAAGGCTTTGGCGATTTGCCCGACAATCTTTCGTGGTTGAGGCCGTTTGGGGTTACCGGTGCAATTGTCCTTGAGCATCCGACCGGCAGCGTCTCGACAAATTCCGGCATTGATCCCATCAGTGGCCAGCTTGGCCCGATGATGACGAGTAACGTTGACATCCTGCATTGGGGTTTTGCGGTCGAATTCAGCACGCTGTATCTGACCAGCCGATTCACAGGCGGCCCGCCAAAGGAAGAGCCGCTCAATCAGCTTGTGCCGCTTGTCGAGTTCGCGTTTGACAGTTCGCGGGGAACAAAGTCGACTGCCACAATAAACCCCGGTGTTTCCTATGTAGCGGTCACCTGGCAGTTAGCCGTTGAAGCGATTGTACCGCTCAACAGCGCATCGGGACACACCATCGGTGCAAGGGCCCAATTGCTTCTCTTCCTCGACGATTTGGCCCCCTCCTTGTTTGGGAAACCCTTGTTGAGCCGTTGATAAGCAACAATTCCTGGATTGCGCTCTGTCGCTTATGAACGCCGCACCGCCACCGCGGATCGCGCTCACCGAGGCGCACTTCGCTTCATGAATAATCTAGAGCGTTTTCAAGCGAGGTGGATACCGGTTCGCGTGAAGAAAACGCGACAAAACAAAACTAGAGCGCAATCTCGTTTCAATTCGATGGGATTGCGCTCTGGCGGTCGATTCCCGCCTGCGCATAATCGGCGCCGGGTGATTCGGTCTGCACCGAAGGGGATGGTTCATGAGGTTGCGCAACTCGGTGCCAGCCCTGTTGGTTGCCTGCCTCGTAGCGGTTCCCGGGCAGATTTTCGCCCAGGAGCGTTCGGACGACGACCATCACGGTGCGGTTCTTGCCATCGGCGCAGCGAGTGAATGGGCCCTGCGGGATCAAAAGACCAGCTTTGGCCCCAGCATTGCGATCGAGGTGACGCCGATCGAGCATTGGCTGGAAATCGAGGCCGGTATCACTTCCCTGCGAAGCAAGGATGGCTCGGAATGGGAAGCCGACAGCCCAGTTACAGCTATGCCTTCAGCCGCGGGCATGACCAAAATCTGGCCGTGAACGTTAGGCTTCTGATCGCCCTGCCGTCGCATTAGCATGCAAACGGATTACTGCAGCAACCCTTCTGCTTCTTTACGAACCGGCATCATTTGGTCAGCCGGCCTACGCCTGTTTCGAAGTGAAAGCCAAATGAACGGAACCTACAATCCAAAATTCATGAAGCGAGCCCTGGAGCTTTCGAAAACGGCATACAGCAACGGAAAAGGATTGCCGATCGGCTGCGTCATCGTGAAGGACGGCGAAATCGTCGGAGAAGGGCACAACGAAATCTTTCATAGGACCAATCCGACTGCGCACGCCGAGATGGTGGCGATCGAATCCGCCTGCGCCAAGACAGGAGACCTGCGCTTGAACGGGTGCGACCTTTACACGACGCTTGAGCCTTGCCCGATGTGCGCGGCGGCGGTTTATTGGGCGAATATCAGGTCGGTCTTTTTCGCTATGTCGGGAGAGGCGGCCGAAAAATACGGTTTCAACGATGACTTTATTCGTAGCGACCTGGCGAAATCGCCTCACGAGAGGATCATCCCGCATTTTTCCTGTGATGTACCGGAGGCCATCAAGATCCTTGAGGAGTGGAGCGACGCCGGCTTCGCCGCATCCCAACCATTTGATCTGCCCTGACTTCAACAGGTGATTGCCATTTCTACCGTCCTGCGCTTGAGCGGGCTACGCTTGCTTTCAGCATCCTTGTCGAGGAGACCCCGGTGCTAGATCATGTCTCAATCACTGTATCCGACATATCCGTTGCCGAGCAGTTCTACGATGCAGTCATGGCTGCGCTCGGTGTTACAAAAATGGGGTGCGGCAGCACGTGGATCAGCTACGGTGAGCGGTGCGACGCAGACTATCCGGAGCGCACGTATTTGTTGATCCGCTTCGGTAGCAGGCCTGAAGATGCCTATGGTCGCCACTGGTGCTTCAAAGCGAAGCAGCGAGAGGATGTCGATGCCTTTTGGCGGGCAGGACTCGCGGCCGGGGGCCTGGATGATGGACCTCCGGGATTGCGCCCCCAATATCATGTTGCGTATTACGGCGCCTTCCTGCGTGATCCTGATGGCAACAGGATCGAAGCAGTCTGTCATCGATCCAACAGCTGAGCGTCCGTAACCAGCTTTCGGCCGGGTTGATATGGATGTAATCCCTATGACGCGCGCGGACGCGCGCGACGGTCACCGGGCAAAGGGGATGCATTGTTGCAAGGCATTGTTTGGGTCGCAGTGGATTGGGGCACGTCCAACCTCAGGGTCTGGGGTCTGGGCGCGGACGGCCAGGTTGTTGCCGAGGCGTCCTCGGACAAGGGGATGGGGCGGCTTGATCGCGCCGGCTTCGAGCCGGCACTGCTCGAATTGATCGGCGACTGGCTGCCTCACGATCGGCAAACCTGCGTCATCGCCTGCGGAATGGTTGGCGCGCGCCAGGGCTGGATTGAGGTTCCCTACCGGGAGGCGCCGTGCAAGCCGGTTGTTTTCGACACCGTCGGTCGTCCAAAGACCCGCGATCCGCGGCTGGCGATAACAGTCCTTGCCGGGGTCAATCAGATCGAGCCGGCGCCCGACGTCATGCGCGGTGAGGAAACCCAGATCGCAGGCATTCTGTCGGAGGATCCGGGTTTCGAAGGCGTGCTCTGTCTTCCCGGCACCCACACCAAATGGGTGCGGGTCACTGCCGGCGAAATTGTCCACTTCAAAACCTTCATGACCGGCGAATTGTTCAACCTGCTGGCCGTGCATTCTGTGCTGCGCCATAGTCTGGACGACGCCGGCTGGGACAAGGCCGCGTTCGCCAACGCCATCAGATCGATGATCGCCGAGCCCGGTGGTTTTGCCGGGCAACTGTTCTCGATCCGCGCGGAAACGCTTGTCTGCGGTCTCGACCCGGCCACAGCCAATGCGCGATTGTCCGGAACATTGGTCGGAGCCGAGCTTGCCGCGGCGCGAGACTATTGGGAGGGCCAGAATCTGACGATCGTCGGAAACGGGCCTCAATCCCAAACCTATGCCGAGGGGCTTTTGCTGCTGGGCCAGTCTCCGCGCATCGCCGATGCAACCCATGTAACGCTGGCCGGCCTGAAGTCGGCCTATGAGCAAATTGCAAAGGAGCTCGGATGAGCCGCAACATCATCGCCATCCTGCGTGGCATCCGCCCCGAAGAGGCCGAGCCGGTCTGCGAAGTCTTGATCGAGGCCGGGCTCACCACGATCGAGATCCCGCTGAATTCTCCGCAGCCGCTGCAAAGCATCGGCATCCTCGCCAAGGCCTTCGGATCGGTCGCGACGATCGGCGCGGGTACCGTGCTTCGCGTGCAGGAGGTCCGTGACGTCGCCAATGCCGGCGGCCGGATTATCGTCTCGCCCGGTTTCGATGCCGATGTGGTTGGTGAAACCAAGTTGCAAAAGCTCGCCTCATGGCCCGGCGTGCTGACGCCCTCGGAATGTTTCGCCGCGCTGAAGAGCGGGGCCGACGGCCTGAAAATTTTCCCGTGCTCCGTCGTCGGGCCGGAAGGGGTCAAGGCGATGCGTCGCAAACCATGGTCTATGCGGTCGGCGGCGCCGGCCCTGCGAATTTCGCGGGCTGGCTTGCTGCAGGTGTGAACGGCTTTGGGATCGGATCCGCGCTCTATAAGCCGGGAGACTCGCTCGCCCAAGTGCGACAGGCCGCGCATGAGATCGTTCAGGCCTACGACGCCGCGCGGTGAGCCGGTCCATGATTGACGCAGGAGACTGGTGCGAGGGGCGCGCCGGCCTTAGCGCGCCGGCGTAACCGAGGTTGCTCGGTCGCCGGCGCGCAGGTTACCGATATTAGTTTGCAGCAGGCGTCACGAGATCGTCGATCCTGATTGGGAAACGGCGCACCCGGATTCCCGTCGCGTGCCACACCGCGTTTGCAACGGCGCCGGCGGAGCCGGTGATGCCGATTTCACCGACGCCCTTGATGCCCAGCACATTCACGTGAGGATCGTGCTCGTCGATCATCAACGTCTCCAGGGACGGCACATCGGCGTTCACCGGGACGTGGTACTCCGAAAGGTTGGCATTGAGCGTCCGGCCGGAGCGGCGGTCCATGATGGCCTGCTCGTGCAGGGCAAATGACATGCCCCAGATCATGCCGCCAAAGATCTGGCTGCGCACAAGGCGCGGATTGATGACCCGCCCCGCGGCGAACGCGCCGACCAGGCGGGTGACGCGGATCTGACCGAGATCAGGGTCGACCTTGACCTCGGCGAAAACAGCGCCATGGGCATGCATGGCGTAGCTGGACTGCGCCGCGGGATCAGCGGCGCCCTTGCCGCGGGCTTCGATCTGCGTCAGGCCGGCGCGGCCGAGGATATCCGCATAACTCTCGCTCCTCGTTTCATCATCGCGACGGAACAGGCGGCCACCGCGCGCGACGACCCCGGCGTTGCCCGCGCCGAACAAGGGCGAACGCTCATCGCCTGTGGCCAGATCAGCGAGCTTGGCGATGACGGCGGCGCCCGCATCGTGGATCGCCATGCCTGCCGTGGCGGTGTGGGATGAGCCGCCGGCGATGCCCGCGTCCGGCAGGTCGGACGTGCCCGCCCTGAACTCCATCTGTTCGAGTGCGAGTCCGAGCCCGTCGGCCGCAATCTGGGCGAACGCGGTCCATGCCCCCTGACCCATGTCGTGGGCCCCCGTTTCCATCACGCCGGACCCGTCGCTCCGCACCACCGCACGAGCTTCGGCCTGGAACATCAGCGCCGGAAAAGTTGCGGTGCCCATTCCCCAACCGACGAGCAGGCCAGCCTCGTCACGCAATTGTCGTGGCGCGAGCGGGCGTCCTGACCAGCCGAAGCGCTCGGCTCCTTGCGCATAGCACTCGCGCAAGGCTTTCGATGAGAATGGCTTGCCGGAAATCGGCTCCACTTCAGCATAGTTCTTGATGCGGAACGCCAGAGGATCCATCCCGCAGGCCCATGCCGCCTCGTCGATCGCGCTCTCCAGCACAATCGATCCGGTTGCCTCACCGGGTGCTCGCATGAACAATGGCGTGCCGGTGTCGATTCGGACCGCCTCGTGCGACGTGGCGATAGCAGGGCTCGCGTAGAGCGTATGCGAGGCGTCGGCGGCGGGCTCGAAGAAATCGTCGAAGGTGCTCGATACCGTTTTCGCGTGATGATCAATTGCAGTCAGCAGGCCGCCGCTGTCGGCGCCGATGCGCATGGTCTGGCGGGTGGGCGCACGATGGCCCACCGGGCCGTACATCTGTTCACGGCGCAGCACCAGCTTGACCGGCCTGCCGACCAGTCGAGCCGCCATGATGCCGAGGATCTGCGGCCCGGAAATCAGACCCTTGGAGCCGAAGCCGCCTCCCAGGAAGGGGCTGCGAATATGGATATTCGCCGGCGAGATGCCAAACAGTCCCGCGATCCTTCCCTGGGCCAAGGCGAGGCCCTGACTCGGCGTGTCGATGGACAGCGCATCGCCGTCCCACGCCGCCACGATGGCGTGGGGCTCCATGGGATTGTGGTATTGGGTGGGCGTCTCGTAGGTCGCATCGATGCGCCTCGACGCGCTCGCGAGACCCGCCTCCACATCACCATGCCGCACTTCGGACGGATTGCCGATGCCGATGGCGGCGGGTACGAAACTTTCGCCGGCATCGAGACCAACGCGGGTAGGCTGCGCCTCGTATTGCGGTGACAGCAGCGCCGCTCCTTCCGTCGCGGCCTCCAGCGTCTCGGCGATCACAACCGCGATCGGCTGGTTCGCGTAACGCACCTGGTCGTTCTGCAAAAGATCGAGCCGGAACATGAACGGGTTCGTCTTTGCGTCCGGGTCCTCCGCGAGCGGCGGCTTGTTGGCAGGGGTCATGACATCGACGACGCCGGGGTGGCTCTTGGCCGCTTGCACGTCAAGGAAGGTCACGCGGCCGCGCGCGACACTGCTGACCGCCAGGACGGCATGGAGCATCCCGGACCGTTGGTTATCCGCTGCGTAGGGGGCTTCCCCCTTGACCTTCAGGACGCCGTCGCGACGGGTCAGCGGTTGGCCGATATTCGAGCCATGCCGGGCATGGGCCGGGGTTTGGGTGAGGCTGATCTCAGGCATCGGTGAGCGCTCCAGGAACGGAGGAGAAAGGGGAGGCCGGAAGGGCCGGAATGCGCTGTGGCGTTCCCGCCGCGGCGAGCGTCAAGGCGCGCAGCACGATCCGCTGCGCGAGCTCGATCTTGAACTGGTTGTCGCCGGAGGGTTTTGCGTCGGCAAGCGCTGCCTTCGCCGCGCGGCGGAAAACGTCGCGTCCCGGACTGGAGCCTGCCAGCATCTCCTCCGCCGCGCGGGCTCGCCACGGTTTGGCAGCAACGCCGCCGAGCGCCAGCCGCGCATCCTTGATCGTGCCGTCTGCGATCCGCAGCGCGGCGGCGGCGGACACGACCGCGAAGGCAAAGGACGTGCGTTCGCGAACCTTCAGATAGCGTGCATGCGCGGAGAACCTGAGAGCCTCGCCGGGCAGCCGCAAGGCGATGATCAAATCGCCTGGCTCAAGCACACTGTCTCGCTCGGGCGTGTCGCCGGGGAGACGGTGAAGTGCTTCGACCGCGACCTCGCGCCGGCCGGCTCTGCCCTCGATCTCCACGACGGCGTCGAGGGCGACCAGCGGCACACAGAAATCCGACGGATGGGTGGCGATGCAGGCGTCGCTCCAGCCGAGTACGGCGTGCAACCGGTTCTCCCCGTCGCGGGCATCGCAACCCGCGCCCGGTTGGCGCTTGTTGCAGGCACCGGCGACGTCGTAGAAATATCCGCATCGCGTTCGCTGCAGCAGGTTGCCGCCGACGGTCGCGGCATTGCGAAGCTGCGCCGATGCGCCGGACAGCAGCGCCTCCGCGACCGCGGGATAGGATTTTGCGAAATCTGGATCGTGCGCAAGATCGGCATTGCGAACCAGCGCACCGATGCGGACGCCGCCATCGGGCAGATGTTCGATGCGGTCAAGTCCGGGCAGGCGCGTGACGTCGACGAGACGGTTCGGATGCGTGATTCCGCCCTTCATCAGGTCGAGCAGGTTGGTGCCGGACGCGAGATAAGCGGCACCCGGCTCGGCCGCGGCCGCGATGGCGTCGGAGATGGTCGTGGGCCTGATATAATCGAAGGTCTTCATGCGGAGCGCCTCTGTTCGGCTTCGACGAGGCCTTTCTGGACGTCCAGCACCGCGTCCGTGATCCCGGAATAGGCGCCGCACCGGCAGAGGTTTCCGCTCATGCCTTCGCGTATGCGCTCCGGGTCGTCGCCGGCTTGCCCTTCCTGTATCAGGCCAATCGCGCTCATGATCTGGCCGGGCGTGCAGAATCCGCACTGCAAGCCGTCATGCGCGATGATGGCGGCCTGGACCGGATGCAGCTGGTCCCCGCGCGCGACGCCCTCGATGGTGAGGATGTCGGCGCCGTCGTGGCTGACCGCCAAGGCCAGGCACGAATTGATCCGTCGACCGTCGACCAGGACCGTACACGCGCCGCATTGGCCGCGGTCACATCCCTTTTTGGTTCCTGTCAGATGGAGACGCTCGCGCAGGAGATCGAGCAGCGTGACGCGCGGGTCTCCCAGTTCGACATCACGACGCGCCCCGTTAACCGTGAGGCTGATGGAGAGGTTCATGCAGTGCTCCGATCGATGCTATTGTCAAAGTGGACCGCGGCCCGCCACACCAGCGGCCGCTGGGGCACGTCCGAGTTTGCTGCTTATCCATATACGGAGGAGCCCTCCGTTTAGCAAGGGGCAAGGACAACTGGAGCATGATCCGGAAAAGCATGCCCTCGGGCCGCGACCCGATGGATGGGAACCGGTTTTCCGAAAAGCATGCCCTCGGGCTCGACCCGAGGGATCATGCTCAAACAAAGGGATGAGATTATGATCCGATTCAATCTAATCGGATCACGATCTAGATAGATCAGATGGCCAATCAGTCCGCAGAAATTGTTCGAAAACCCCGCGCCGATGCGGTTCGCAATCGCGAGCGCGTCCTGGAGGCCGCGAAGGCTGTCTTCAGCGCCGGTGGTCCGGACGCGAGCCTCGAGGCTGTGGCAAGACAAGCCGGTGTGGGCATCGGGACGCTTTATCGTCACTTCCCGACGCGCGAGGCCTTGTTTGAGGCTGTCTATCGACGCGAGGTGCAGCAGCTCGGCGAACTGGCGGAACAGCTGAAGAGCGACGCCGCGCCGGTCGACGCGTTGCGTCGCTGGCTGCGATGCAATGTCGAGTTCGTTGCCACCAAGAAGGGCATGACGGCCGCGCTGGCTCTTGCCGTGCATGGCTCGTCGGAACTCTACGCCTATACATTCGATCGCTTGACCAAAGCGGTCGGCGCCTTGCTGGACCGCGCCGCCGCGGCCGGCGAGATACGCTCCGATATCAGCGCCGAAGACGTTCTGCGGGCCCTCGCCGGCATGTGCTACATGCACGACCAGCCCGGTTGGCAAGTGAGCGTCCTGCGGCTGGTCGATGTTTTCGTCGACGGCCTTCGCATGCAAACCAATTTCGACAAACCGACGACGTCGGTGTCGCACCGCGACGACTCTGCAAAGAACGCGAAGGCGGGGCATCGGCGCCATCGATCTCCCAAGAGCCGCCAGTAATATCCGGCAATGCGCCGTTGCCGAAAAGAACGACTAATACGGAGTCCGTCATTGCGAGCCAACGGGTCGGCGCAAGCGCCGCCCGATGACAGGCTCCGCGAAGCAATCCAGAAAGCCGCGAAGTGCAGACTGGATTGATTCGTCGCTGAGTTCATCATCGGGCCGGCCGACGGCCGGACCCGTTGGCTCCTCGCAATGACGTGAAAACAGGCCATTGCGTGGATTCTGAGAGAATATGAATATATCTCCGACCTCATCCTCCGAGGAGCGAGCATTTGGACGAAGCCGAACCTTCCTCACTGATCGTCGAAGGCCGCAATGTCATCGTCACGGAGGTGATCGAACGCGCGGTCGCGGAGCGGCCCGGTCACGACACAATCGCCTCGATCATCGAATGGCTCATCGGCGGCGCCCGGCAGATCGGTTCTTTCGCACGGACCATCGACGAATTGTCGTGGCGGCTGGTGGCGGCGGGGATGCCCGTGCTGCGCGTCAGCCTGCGTGGCGGCACGCTGCATCCTCAATTTCTTGGCGCCTTCTATGTCTGGTGGCGCACCAGCGCGCAGACGCAGGAGATCATGATCACGCATGAGGTCGCCGATCTCGTTCCCCCTGCGCAAAATCCGGTGATGCGGGTGGCGGGCGGCGAAATCCTGCGGCGCTCCCTGGAGGGGCCGGAAGCGCGCTTCGACTTTTCCGTGCTGCACGATCTGAAGGCGCGCGGCGCCACCGATTATTTTGCGCTTCCCGTTGGCGGCGCCTTCGGGCCTGCGGCCTATATGGCGGCCTATGTCACCGACAGGCCGGGCGGGTTCTCGGAGCGGGAGATCGCTGACCTTTCGGCGGTGTCGGAGCGGCTGTCGATCGTCGCCGACATGAACAGCCAGAGACAGATCGCGGAAAACGTCCTCAAGGCCTATCTCGGACCGCAGACCGGACGCAAGGTGCTGGCCGGCCAGATCCGGCGCGGCAGCGGCGAAGCGATCGCCGCCGTGCTCTGGTCGTCGGACCTGCGCCGTTTCACGCAAATGTCCGATCAATTCCCCGGCGAGAGCGTCATCGGCATTCTCAACGATCTGTTCGACCTGCAGGCGAAGGCGATCGTGGGCCACGGCGGCGAAATTCTGAAATTCATCGGCGACGGATTGCTGGCGATCTTTCCGGTGGCCGACCCGGACCAGGCTGCCCGCACCGCCGCAAACGCGCTCGCGGCGGCCCAGGAGGCCCAAGCCGCGCTGGCGGCGCCCGGCGCCCTGCCGGCGAGCGCGTCGC
>WNFI01110769.1_pt1 | contig 12342 bp, 12 predicted proteins | sample 5400471 | NCBI WGS metagenome assembly WNFI01 (sample SAMN13153348, study PRJNA577476) | soil metagenome | isolation source: 100 cm saprolite on Douglas fir-dominated hillslope | place: USA:California | collected 2013-09-17 | reverse complement strand
CTTTGGTTCGCTTCAAGGTCAGGTCTCCGGTCGCGGAAATGACCTTCACGTCCTGATAGGTATCGGAGTGGGCAGCCGGGAACCATACCCGGACGCGCCGTCCCTGGGGGACACTCTTTACCGTGAACGCGTAATGAAATGTGAAGTGGCGTGAGGACTGCGCCAGCGCGGCTGTCGTCAGAAACAGCAGAGCAGCGGAAACGTAGAACAACTTGCGCGCCATAGTTCTTCTCCTGGAAGGGAATCAGGGGTGGAGACACACACGGTGCTCAGGAGAGAACGTTCAGGTAAATCCGCGAAGCTGACGGCGCATACGAACCATTATATTAACCGCTATATTAACCGCACTGGGCCGGGCTTTTCACAACCCACGGAGAGTCGAGCTCTGACCCGGCGTTGGAGCCACACCTCCGGTAGAATTGCTCGGTGCCCGCAACCATCGACTGTCGTGATCTGCGCAAGACCTATGACGGAAAAGTGGAAGCGGTGCGCGGGTTGAGCCTGGCGATCGAGCCGGGAGAATGTTTCGGCCTGTTGGGGCCGAACGGCGCCGGAAAAACCACGACCATCCGGCTTTCGGAAAAGCTCAAGGTGCGCGAGACCATCGAGCTTTTCGCCAGCTTCTACACTCAGCCGCGCCCCACCGAAGAAGTGCTCAGCGCTTTGCAGTTGAATGAGAAATCCGATGCTCTCGTGGGTACGCTTTCGGGCGGACAGAGGCAGAGGCTTGCGGTGGCGACCGCGCTGGTGGCCTCGCCCAAGGTGCTTTTTCTCGATGAGCCGACCACGGGCCTTGATCCGCAAAGCCGCCGCCAGCTTTGGGACATTGTTCGCGCATTCCAGCGCAATGGCGGCACCGTAATGCTGACAACGCATTACATGGACGAAGCCGAACGGCTTTGCGACCGGCTGGCGATCGTCGATCACGGGCAGGTGATTGCCGAAGGCACGCCCGCGAGCTTGATCGAAAAACTTGGCGGCCATCACGTGATCGAATTTGCGCTCTCAGGAAATGGACGCACGGAAACCACCGCGTGGCAGTCTTTGCCTGGTGTCGATGCAGTCCGGGACGAAGACGGCGTGATCTGCCTGAGCGTGCGCGAGCCGCACCGCACGATACCGGCGCTCCTGGAAAGGGTGGACAAGGAATCCGCGCAACTGGAGCGGCTGAACACCCGTCAGGCCAGTTTGGAAGATGTATTCGTAAACTTGACGGGCCGGCACTTGCGAGAAGATTAAATTGCTGGGAAATGCTGATATACGAGATTGCGAAATGACAGTTGCCCAACCAACACCGATGGTTCCTCAAAGCAGCGGCCCCAGCAACGGGCGCTGGTCCGGATTTCGCCATTTGCTGGGCGCGCGAATGCTGGAGCTCTCGCGCGAGAAGGAAGTCGTGTTCTGGGTATTTGTGTTTCCGCTGCTGCTGGCGCTGGGCCTGGGATTTGCATTTCGCAATAAGCCAGCGGACCGCACGGTCATTGCTATTGTCTCGGGCCCAAATGCGGAGCGGGTGCTGGCGTTGATCCAGAACTCTCCGCAGAGGAGCGCCATCCGAGCAGATGTTGTGGAAAGCGCGCAGGCGGCGAAAGGTCTTCGCCTGGGCAAGTATGACCTGGTGATCGAGCCGGTTTCAGTTGGCGAAATTCGGTACCACTATGATCCGGCGCGTCCCGAGAGCGTGCAATCGCACGCCGAAGTGGATGACACCTTACAGGCGGCATCAGGCCGTAAAGACATGCTGGCGACGACGCTGGTTACGTCGAGCGAACCCGGTTCCCGCTACATCGATTTCCTGATTCCAGGACTGCTGGGCATGAATCTGATGAACTCCGGCATGTGGGGAATCGGTTTCGCGCTGGTGGACATGCGGCAGCGAAAGTTGCTCAAGCGGTTTGTGGCCACGCCCATGCGGCGATCGGATTTCCTGATGGCGCTGGCCAGCAGCCGTCTGATCCTGATGGTGATCGAAGTCGGCTTGCTGCTCAGTTTTGGGATCCTGATATTTCATATGCGGGTGCTGGGCTCGTTTTTCAGCATCGTGCTCATCGGCGGGCTGGGCGCGGTCTCATTTGGCGGACTCGGGCTGCTCACCGCCAGCCGGGCGCGCAAGATCGAGAGCGTGAGCGGCCTCATCAACATTGTGATGATGCCGATGTGGATTTTTTCCGGCGTGTTCTTTTCTTATGAGCGATTCCCAGCCCTGGTGCAGCCGTTCATCAAGGCGCTTCCGCTGACCGCGCTCAATGATGCGCTTCGGGCGACGATTCTGGAGGGCGCAAGCCTTCCTTCGCAGGCCGGCCGCATCGCCGTACTCGCGCTGTGGGGCGGGATCTCGTTTATCCTCGCGCTGCGCTGGTTCCGCTGGGCCTAAACCATAAGAGCCCAGGCAACCGATGTACTTACAGTTGCATCTCACCCCGGCTCGAAGTGCTAGACTCCCCTTGTGACGGCGTTGAATCTGAAGTAGCGCCGGTATGCATTGCAGAGCATAAAGACCTCCTCGCCACTGGACGGCGTGCTGCGATGCTCGTGAGCGCCCTGGGGTATTTTTTTCCGCTTCATCGGACGTTGGAGCTCCGGGATGAAAGTTGCTGAACAAATCGGTGTTTGTGTGCCGTTTTTTGAGCGGGTGCGGCGCGCTCCTTCGCGCACCCTCATGCTCGACTACGATGGGACACTGGCGCCGTTCACCATGGACCGGATGCGGGCGTTTCCATATCGCGGCATCCCCGAATTGATTTCCAAAGTCATGCGGACCGACACCCGGGTAGTGTTCATCAGCGGGCGCTCGGCCAGGGAACTTCTGTTTTTAAGCGGTATTCATCCGCCGCCGGAGATCTGGGGGAGCCACGGCGCGGAAAGGTTATTTGCCGACGCACGTTACGAGGTCGATACGCCTAGGGCTGACCATCGTCAGGTTCTGCAGACGGTGCGGCACTTGTTGATGGCGCGAGGCCTCGACGACCGGTTCGAGTCAAAGGCACGCAGCATTGCCGTGCATTGGCGCGGACTCAGTCCGGCGCAGCAGGCCGCGACCGAGGCCCTGGTGCGCGATATCTGCGAACCGCTGGCGCACGACCACGGCATGGAGTTGCTGCCGTTTGACGGCGGATTGGAGCTGTTTGCTCCCGGGAAAAACAAAGGGGACGCAGTATTGACCATTCTGAAGGAAGCCGGAAAGGAAACCGCCGCGGCTTATCTTGGGGATGATCAGACCGACGAGAAGGCCTTTCGTGCCATCAAAGGTAAAGGCCTGGCAGTACTGGTCCGGTCTGAGTCCCGGCCAAGCCTGGCTGATATCTGGATAAAACCTCCCGAGGAATTGGAACGATTTCTGTTGGACTGGATTCGGGCCTGCGGAGCAGAACGATGAACATAGAAGAGCGATTGGTCGTCGTCTCAAACCGGCTCCCGGTGGTTATCAAGAACCGTGGAGGCGTGCCGCGTCTGTCCCGCAGCTCCGGCGGACTGGCTACTGCTCTTGACAGCGTTTGGCGATCGAGCCATGGCTGCTGGGTGGGATGGGCGGGAAGCGCCGATTCGCGGAAGACGGAGGAGTTGCTCGCGAAAGCGTCGCGCGGGCGCTCTTATAGCCTCAAGGCAGTACCGCTCTCGCGTGATGAGGTATCCAAGTTTTATTCTGGGTTTGCCAACGAGATCATTTGGCCGCTGTTCCACGACATGCCGTCGCGGTGCAACTTCGACCCCGAGTACTGGGAAGTTTATCAGCGGGTGAATCGCCGCTTTGCGCAGTCCGCCGTGGAAGTCACCAGCGACAAGGATTTCATTTGGGCGCACGATTACCACCTGATGCTGATGGGCCGGTACTTGCGCGAGGCCGGGCTTAGCACCACGGCTGGATTCTTTCTGCATATTCCCTTTCCGGCACCGGACATCATGGAAAAGCTGCCCTGGGCGCGGACCATTCTGCGCGCGCTGTTGCAATACGACATGCTGGGTTTCCAGACGGACCGCGACCGCTGGAATTTTCTCAGCTGCCTGGAGCGCATTGTTCCCGACGCCGAGGTGAAGCGCGACGAGCCTTTCAATGCGGTTTCGCGCGAGGGGCGTCAAACCCGGGTCGGGACTTTCCCCATCAGCATTTCGTTCGAGGAATTCTCGCGGCATGCGGCTAGCCGCCAGGTGGAGACGGCATCCATCCAATTTCGGAATGAGATGTCGAACCGGCTACTGGTGTTGGGCGTGGACCGTCTCGATTACACCAAGGGAATTCCAGAGCGGCTGAAGGCGTTCCGGATTCTTCTGCGGCGGTTTCCTGAACTGCGGCACAGAGTAACCATGCTTCAGGTGGTGGTCCCCAGCCGCGAAGAAATTCCCAACTACAAACATCTTCGCCGCGAAGTTGAACTGCTGGTCAGCCAGATTAACGGCGAGTTCACCGACGGCGGATGGGTGCCGATTCATTACATGCACCGCAGCCTTACGCGAAAGCAGCTTCTGACCTACTATCGCGCTTCTGACATTGTGCTGATCACTTCGCTGAAAGATGGCATGAACCTGGTGGTCAAGGAATTCTGCGCCGCACAGGTGGATGAAACCGGGGTGGTTGTGATCAGCGAGTTTGCCGGGGCCGCTGCAGAGTTGCAGCACGGCGCCCTGGTGGTGAATCCCAACGATGTGGCCGGGGTTGCCGAAGCCATTCACAAGGCCTGTGTGATGCCGATCGAGGAGCGACGCGTGCGCATGCGGCTGCTTCGCGACATCATTCGCACCTACAACGTTCAGCGCTGGGCGGATGGATTCATGAAGGCAGCGTTGACATCCCGTTCGTCGCACTTGGGGCCGCATGAAGTAAGCAATTCCCCTGAACCGGAAAACGCGGTTTTGTCGTCCGCGTCTGCACTGAGAGAACGGGAAATCGCCTAGCTAGCGCTCAAGGCGTTTTGTTCTTGGACTTCTTGAGGTTCTTCTTCCGCCGCCCGCGCTCCTGGTCAGAATAGAGGCTACCGCGGCAGCGCTTGGTACCGCAGTGGCAGGGTGCGGGATCGTCCAGGTCGCCATCGTACAAGTTGTAGTCATAGGCGAGTTCTTCGCCGGGCATAATTTTTCTAATCGCGCGGATGAATACGCGCCCCTCGATTTCGTCAGCTTCGCAATTGGGATCGCAGGAGTGATTGATGAAGGCGGCAATGCCGTCGCCGTCAATCACGTGCTGACCGTCGGTCAAGCCGAACAGGTAGGTACGCGGGGAATCGTCATAAATGGCGTCGGCCTGATCGTGGATGGCAACGGTTGCGTAAACGCCGTCAGCATGGATTTTGGACCTGCGAATCACGAGGGACATGGGCGGAGTTTGTCTTTAAGTCTTTGCTCTTTGGTCTTTGGTCAATATAACAGCGGGACTGGTTCGGTCGTCCAGGGTGGCGTAAAAGAAAAAATGCCACCTGGTCCTCGCGGGCAAAGTGGCATTGGCGTTGCGGCGGCGAAAGCTGTGGTTCAGTTCCCGCCAAACAAATCGGACATCGCCTTGGTGGTGCCGTCGCAGGCATGATTCAGGCAGGGAAGCCCGAGGCCGCCTTCGATGGTGCGAAGCAACGAAAAATGGGTGTAGAAGTTCGCGCTCTTCACGCCCTTAGGTCCGTAGTTCGTTTCCACGGTGGCCAGCACCTGATTGACGTTGGGAACGAAGCTGTAGTCGTTTTCATCCCAAACAACCACAATCGCGTTTTTTCCGCCCTTCCACGACGGCGATGCGTGGATGGAATTGACGATGTTGCGCAGCGTGAGATCGCCGAGGTAGATCATCGCGGGGTTCAGGCCAGCCTGGGCGCCATTGCTTACAGGATCGAAATCGCATTGCGGGCCGGCGTTGCCTCGGCCATGCTGGTCGTTGCACTGGTTGGGAGCGATCAGAGAGAATGCCGGAACTGATCCCGCCGCGAGGTCTTCATACAGGCCGCCTGCGCCCAGGAACCCGGTGACGTTGCCCAGGTTGGATCCAGCAATCTCGCCTTCCTGAACACTGCGGAAATAGGCGAACGGATTGTGCTTGGCGGCGTAGAGCTTGATCAACGTTTGCGCTTCGTTCGGTAACACGGCTGGAATGTTGGTGCTGTCGGTGAAGAAGCCGTCACTGAAATTTACTTTGTCTGCGCCTGTAGGCGGCAGGCTTTCCTGGTAGCTCTTCCAGGTCATGCTGCGTTCGGCGAGCTGGTCGGCAATGGTTTTTCCAGCCGTGTTGGACGCCTTCCGGATCGACCGGACGCCATCGATGTCGATCAGGCCGGGAGGGCAGGGGACGGTCGAAGGACACTCATTGTTGATGTCAATGGCTGGGGTATCGGCGTCCGTACCTGACCCAGAGATCGGGCAGACGTTTCCGCCGGGGGGATTGTCGCGGTTCGGAACGCCGGACGCCAGGTTGGTCGTGCAGGTGGCGTTGTGCCAGTCAGGGTTATTGTCGCTGCGGACGCCGAAGTTCGAGCCGCCCACAATTTCCAGATAGTTGGTGAGGCTGGGATGGCCGACCGCGAAGTAGTTCGTCGCCGAGTTTGCAGTGCTGAGGTACTGGTTGGCAAACGGCGCGTTGGGATTGCCCACTACCTGGCCATAGCCGTGATTTTCCATCACGATCACAAAGACATGGTCGAGGTGCGGGATGCCGCTGGGCACGGCGCCTTCGGCGGCAAAAAGCCTGCCGGCAAACATGGTCATTAACAGACAGAGAAAAAGCCTGGATTTCATGGTCTCACCTTCTTGGAGAATTAGAGTCGCGGGCCTTGCTGGATTCGCGCGTGCCCGGCGCACTCAAAACTAACAACGCGGGTGTTTCGGGCAGATGAGTTACGAATGAACAGTTGGTGAAATTGTGGAGAGGAACCGGAAAACGAGAAGGACAAACTTGGAAGATGATGGAGCGGGAGACCGGGATCGAACCGGCGACATCCAGCTTGGGAAGCTGGCGTTCTACCGCTGAACTACTCCCGCTCAGAAGACAGCCTTGATTTTAGCAGCAGGAAGGAAGCAGGCAAAGGTTTTCCCTGGCTTCGAGCGAGAATCCGCAAGTGCTCGTCTTCGGCTTCGATCTATCGGAGAAAAATTGCCGGGCGAAATGACCAGGCGGGCATTCGGCCAGGCCCAAACTGCCCAATCGCAGACTACGGAATCGCGCCCGCAGGCTTTAGAGGCCCGTAGGGTTTTAGATGTAAGATAAATGGCGCATTCGAAATCAAGCGCCTTAGGAGGCCTTCATGAACACTTCCTGCATCGTGATTCTCGGCTTTCTGGCAGCAACTCTCTTCTCTGTGCCAGCCGCCGCGCAAGAAAAGAAGATTAAGGAATCCGAGATTCCCCCCGCGGTCAAGAAGGCAATGGACCAGCAGAGTGAGGGCGCAAAGGTCCAAGGATATTCGCAAGAGAAGGAGAAAGGGAAGACCTACTATGAGGCTGAATTGCTGGTAAGTGGCCACAGTAAAGACATGTTGTTCGACAGGGACGGCCAGTTGGTTGAAGTCGAAGAACAGGTCGAGATAGACCGTCTTCCCGCTGAAGTTAAGTCAGGCCTTGAAACCAAAGCCGGCAAGGGACACATCACGAAGGTCGAATCGATCACTAAACATGGGAAGCTCACGGCCTATGAAGCGCAGGTCAAGACCGGCGTCAAGAAGTCTGAAGTTCAAGTCGGCCCCGACGGCAAGCCTCTTGACCACGAAGAATAGGCACTTCGCTTGACACCAGTTTTCAGATCATGTAAACAGGTCAGGCTTTTTTTAGGGGAAGTGAATCCGTGATTTATCTGTTTGTTTCCACAGCCGTCTTATCAGTGGTGGCAGGCCGTAGGCCTCCGATGCCGCAGCATCTGGGACGACAGAGAGCGCCCAGCCGATGACGATGATCCTGCATTCAGTTGTCGTCCGCTCGGCAAACCGGAAAGGGCGCTGCAAGTGGTGAAGAATTCCCATCACCTCAGTGATCGCGCTTGGGGCTTCTGACCTTTTATGGTTCAATGCGTTCCCAGACCAGTATTCGCTCGTGAGTCTCGCCCATTTCGTGCGCCTCCGCAGATAAAGTGAGCCGCTTGCCGTCGAGAACTAGCCGGCGGACTCCTTCTTCACCACGTTCACCGGGGTACAGCGATTGCTGAATGTGGTGAGTGACAGACGAGCCAGAAGGATCGACCGACCACGTGGCGTAATAGCCATAGAAGCCATCAATTGCCTTTTCTTTTTCGGCTGGCGTCGTCTTCAGAAAGGCTTCCCGCGAAGACGCGGTTGGAACATCTGGCTTGGGATCAGAAACAATCTGCACACTCATCCAGCCGCTGCGATCGTAAATGAGAAGCCCCTCCGGGTGTTTGCCGTAGAACGGGTACGTTACTTCGCCATTGGATCGCTTCGTCTCGACGCTGATCAACCGCCAGGCACCGACCAGTCGTTCAGGCACTGAGCCAGGTTGCAGAGCCTCAGTAGCGCCGTCCTTCTTTGGTGTGTCCTGTGCCGAGACAAATCTTCCGAAAATGCAAATCGCAGCGAGAACCAGTACGGCTCGCGTCATGGGACCTCCGAGGCCTCGGACATGGTAGCTCCTCATTCTTGATCGTTGGTGATAAATCGCCATATCACTCATTGACCCAGACACTGTGGCACAAGGGAAGGCATTATTTTGAAGCAGCATCCGCAATGACACACGCATTGGCACTGGCACCCGCAATGGGACCCGCAATGATTTAGGCCTTGTACGTATTTTCAAGTACGTTAGTGGCAACCCCAAGACCTGTTAAGTTGTTGAAATACTTGATAGGAAAAAAATTGGGAAGCTGGCGTTCTACCGCTGAACTACTCCCGCTCAGAAGACAAGCTTGATTTTAGCAGCAGGGAGGAAGCAGGCAAAGGCTGTCCCTCGCTTCAAGCAAGAATCCGCAATTGCTCTGTTTTGGTTTCGATCTTTGGCTTCGATCTATTTTGGCTTGGATCTTTCGGCTTCGATCTATCGGAGAAAAAATGCCGGGCGCGGTCAATCTTAAAGGGGGCCAGCGTCTCGAGGGGGTCAACGCCATGCTCATCCGCGCCCGGCGGCTTGCAAGTGAGGCGATTGTGGCATCAAGTGATGTCCCGAAATGGGAAACGTCATCCTGTTACGAAAATGGAACGCGCGGGGATCCATCGCCAAGCACGGGATCCCATCGCCAAGGAGGATTAGAAAATCGGTTTTGAATTCGTGTTTGTTGCCCAAGGGCCCCGGGAACCCAGCGGCCTTCCTGTTGGCGATTGAGGGACATCGCCAAAGAATTCGTGGGCGAGGCTAGCTATCGCGAGGTCGCGGCCACGGCACCCAGGGCAACCTGCTGTTTTTCCAACAAGGCCTTAAGGCCGTGGCGGGCGAGTGCGATCATATCCTGCAGTTGGGCATCGTCGAAGACTTGGTGTTCCGCCGTGGCCTGGAGTTCAACGAACTTGCCCGCCGAGGTCATTACGACATTCATGTCCACATCGGCGCGGGAGTCTTCTTCGTAACTCAGGTCGAGCAGGGGATGACCGTCAACAATCCCCACGCTCACTGCAGCCACAGAGTCGCGCAGGGGAAGAGCGCGTAAGGTACCGGCCTGAACCAGTTTTCCCAGGGCGAGCGACAGGGCCACAAAGGCGCCGGTGATGGAGGCAGTGCGGGTTCCGCCGTCGGCTTGAATCACATCGCAGTCGATCAGCACGGAGCGTTCGCCGAGCTTCTCAAGATCGGTGACAGCGCGAAGCGACCGCCCGATCAGCCTCTGGATCTCATGTGTACGGCCGCCGATTCTTCCGCGCGCGGACTCCCGGGCGGAGCGGGTGAGTGTGGCCCGAGGCAGCATGCCATATTCGGCGGTGACCCAGCCCCTGCCGCTGTTGCGCAAAAATGACGGAAGGGTTTCTTCCACAGACGCGGTACAGATGACACGGGTATTTCCCACTTCGATGAGGACGGAACCCTCGGCGGTGGAAATGTAATCAGGATGGAGACTGACGGGGCGCAGTTGATCGGGCGCGCGGTTATCGGAGCGGAAGAACATCTACAGATTCTAGCAGCGCGAACCGGCATCCCGTGAACGCGCTCCCTGAGACTCGTGCCGGGTCAGGGAAACGCCTTTAGCTTCCCGCGACTATGCGGACCTGCGCCGGGCGTTCAAGGTGAACAGCGAGTGAAGCGCGCGGTCCAATTGCTCCTGCTCGCGGGAGGTGCCTGCATCTTCCAGTTGAGCAAGGCGCCGGCGGATTGCGCTTTGAGCAGCTTCGATCTTCCCGTAGAGCCGGTTGGGGTCGTTCTCGGACAATGCAGCCGAATACAAGGCCTGCCAATTCGATTCGTACATAAGGCCTCCTTAGGGGATACAGCGAAGGCGAACTCGGATTATAACGCCGCTTTGGACAGAAGTGGACACAGAAGTTCACCGGCGCGAACTTTGCCCTGTCCAACAGGGTTACGGCGATGAAAGTTGTTTGGCGAGAATCGCGACCCGCGAAACATCGTATGTGACCGAGAGGTCCGCGTGTCCTGAGAGGGTGTTGGCTTCTTTGCCATCCACCAGGAATTTGACGCGCGACACGCCCTCCACGTTCAACGACAGTGTCTGGACAAAGGAAACGATAGTGAGTTCCTCAGCGAGGACGCCAGAGGTGTTACCGGAGGCGAGCGCAGAGTTGAGGTCGGATTGCGAAGGACGCCCGAATCGTCGTGTGCGACCGAGAGCGTTACCTGCTTTGGCTCGCCATTGCCGGGCGGAGTGACGATCTGCAATGCGGGCGACGATGCCTCAGAGACGGCATTCTTGCGCAACTGCCACGCGTAAAATGACAGCGCGATTACCAGAACAGACAGACAGGCGGTGAGCACCAGGACTGGCCGGGAGTTCATGGGTGGCTTCCCGTGCCCGTCCGTAGTGACGGAGCGATCGACGCGATTGCATTGGCGACTGCGGCGCAGATCATTTGCTGATAACCGGTGGAGGCCAGCTGCGACGCATCGCCGGTGGTGGGTGAGATCTCAATCGCCAGCGCCGGCGGCTTCAGGTTGTTCAACGGCGCCAGGGGTGCGCTGAGCGCGCGCGTGGGAAAACGAGTTTTCTGTACTGCCGCAACCACCAGTGCCTGAATGGCCTTGCTGCGGGAAAGGGCGGCGGCCTGCGCTGTATCCCAGTTGAGGAAGGGCCCGTGGTCATCTCCGCCTGCAGGCAGCAGGGCGATGAACACGCGCACGCCGCTGCCCAGAGAACTGGCGTGCAGAGCGATGTAAAGCGCTGGTCCGGATGCATTCGCCATTGCCGCGCGCTGGTCGGTGGAGAGTGTACTGTCGTTGTCGCGGAGCAGCTGGCAGAGAATGCCGCGGGCGGTAAGCTCTTCCCGCAAGCGCCGCGCAACCGCGAGTGTAACTTCTTTCTCGGACACCGACGGAGTGAGCAGCGCACCCGGGTCGCTGCCTCCGTGCGCAGGGTCGATCAGAATAAGCACCGGCTTCTCAGCTGGGGCAGGAACAGCCGGCGGCGCTACCGGTGCTGGCGCTGCCTGGCCCCAGGCCACGCATGCGGAAATGAAAATCGCGTAAGCAGTGTTAGTCGTCCGCATCGCGCCATTACTCCAGCGCATAGATGGCCAGACCGTCCAGGAGCTTTGGATAGAAGTCGGTGGATTTTTGGGGCATGACTCCGCCCGCGAACGCAATGTTGCGCACCTCGCGCATGCGGGCAGGGTTCATCAGGAAAGACACGTTAGCTTTTCCGGAGCGCGCCAGCGCAAGGGCTTCGTCCGGTTCGCGCACGTAGGTGAGATTCAGCTGATCGCGGATGGCTTCTTCGGAGATCCCCAGCGACCGCTCGAGGATGCATTTATGCAACTGAACGACATCGAGGCCCTGATGGAGCAATGAGTATCCGTCGAAAACAGCGGTCGGAGCCTTGGGCCGGCTGAACAGGAAGGCGCGGTCCCGGCTGATTGCCAGCAGCGATGTGCCGGTGTGTCCGGCTTCGCGAAGGATTGCGGTTGCGCGGCGCGAGTCCAACTCGGGATCGACTTCCTCGACGCTGAAAAACTCGCTGGCGTTTTGCCGCAAGCCGTCCATGGAAAATCCCTGCAGGCTGTGCACGACCCGGTGCGTCGGCAGAATCAGCAGGCCGGGGCTGTCCATGTTTACAAACGTCATCATTGCAAAGTCGTAGGGAGCCGGAGACCCTTGACCGGAGGGAGCGGCGGCGCGACGCTCGTTGCGATAGTTCAGCGCCGTTTCGTATCGGTGATGGCCGTCGGCGATGATCAGTTTCTTGACTGCCATCCGGCTGCGAACCGCCGAGAGGGTGGCTTGGTCTGAAATTTTCCAGACCCGGTGGCGAACTCCGTATTCGTCTTTCAGGTC
>WNFI01393218.1_pt1 | contig 12343 bp, 10 predicted proteins | sample 5400471 | NCBI WGS metagenome assembly WNFI01 (sample SAMN13153348, study PRJNA577476) | soil metagenome | isolation source: 100 cm saprolite on Douglas fir-dominated hillslope | place: USA:California | collected 2013-09-17 | reverse complement strand
TCGGCGATCTTGAGTGCATGCGCAGCATAGAAGAACGCGCCAGCCCCCAAGACGATGACGAGGGCGAGATTGGCGCACTTGGGCGCAAAGCCCTGCACCGCCCAGTCCGCGAGCAGGAAGCGGAATCCGGACCAGCAGATCCCGAGGAGCACGGCCGAGGCGAGCGCTACCTTCACCAGGAGCGCGAGCATGGCGCGCGACTCGAGCCTCCCTAAGTGCGCGCGCATCAGGAAGTAGAGGATGAGGAAGTTACTGGTGGCCACGCAGGCCGTTGAGAATGCGAGGCCGCGGTGACCCCAGCCGAGGTGCACGGTGAACACGAAGTTCAGCAGCAGATTGAGCCCCACCGCGAGCACGCTGACCAGCATCGGGGTGCGGCGACGGTCGAGGGCGTAGAAGGCGTTCACCAGCACCTTGAGTGCGGCGTAGCCGCAGAGTCCGATCGCGTAGAAACGCAGCGCCCCCGCGGACTCCGCCGTCTCGTACGCGCCGAAGCGCCCGTGCTGATAGAGCACCGAGATGATCGGCTCGGCCAGCATCATGAGGCCGACGCTCGCCGGGATGGTCATGAGAAAGGCGAGCCGCATGCCGCGCGCGAGCTCGCTGCGGAAAGCCTGGGTGTTGCCGGTGGCCGCCATGCGCGCGAGCAGCGGCAGCGCCACGGTGCCGAGGGCGACGCCGAAGATTCCGAGCGGCAGCTGCATCAGGCGAAACGCCACCGTGAGCCAGAAGGTGGGTCCGTCGCCGAGCTGCGAGGCGAACACCGAGTTGACGAGCACGTTGATCTGGGTCGTGCTCGCGGCGATCACCGAGGGCCCCATGAGACGCAGGATCGATCTCACACCCGGGTCGCGCCAGCGAAAATCCGCGCGAAAGCGAAAGCCGGCGCGGCGCAGGGCGGGCAGCTGCACACCGAGCTGCAGCGCCCCGCCGATCAGCGTGCCGATGGCGAGCCCGAGAATGGCGCGCGCACCGAAGTGCGGGTCGAGCCAGTAGCCGAGCGCCACCCCGGCAATGATCGAGCCCAGGTTGAAGAAGCTCGAGGCCATCGCCGGCATGCCGAAGACGTTCCGGGCGTTCAGCATGCCCATGGCGAGCGCCGCGAGGGAGACGAGCAGGATGAAGGGGTACATCACCTGCGTCAGCGTGACGGTGAGGGCCGCCTTGCCGGCATCGAAGCCGGGCGCTAGCGCCGCGACCAGCCAGGGGGCAAACACAATGCCCAGCACGGTGAGGGCACTCAGCGTGATCGCGGTCAGCGTCGCGATCTTGTTGGCGAGCCCCCAGGCCGCGGCCTCATCCTCGAGCGCCGCGGTGCGGGCAAACACGGTCACGAACGCGGTCGAGAGCGCCCCCTCGGCGAACAGGTCGCGCAGCAGGTTGGGGATACGAAAGGCGATCGTGAACGCGTCCATCACGCGTCCGCCGCCGAAGAGCGCGGCGAAGATCTGCTCGCGCGCGAGCCCGAGCACCCGGCTGCACAGCACCGCGAGCCCGACGACGCCCGCGGCCCGGGTGTTCAGCCGCTCAGCGCGGCTGTCGGCTGCGGGCGGTCCCGCTGTCTCGCCTGAGGGCATGAGGGCCCTCGGCGCGAGTCAGCGCCCGTGCCAGATCAAGTTGAGCCCGAAGGTACGCGGGTGGAACGTGTTGGTGTTCTGCTGCGGTGTGAAGGTGCCATCCGTCTGACCGAGGATGTAGTTGGTCGTGGTGTGCGAATCGAGCAGGTTGTCGCCGAAAGCCGTGAGCTGCACAGCCCCGAAATTGATGCCGGCGCGCAGCGAGGTATAGGAATTAGTGGGATACGGGTAGGAGTAGCCGTAGAAGTACTGCGCGCCGGCCGCCGGGTCCTGCACCGCGGCCAGCCATGAACTCCTGCTCTCGTACTGCCAGTCCGCGCGCACGAACGCCTCGCGTCTCCTGACCGGTGACGGCATCGCCCGTGACGGCCAGACACGGTATGCCGAGCCCCGAGGACCCGGGGGTGCAGTTGGCCGGGGAGTTCTTGGTGTAGCGGGCGCTGGTGTAGCCGGTGGCGAGATCAATGGTGAGCGGTCCGAACGCCATGTCTGCCTGCAGGTCGAAGCCCTTGGCGACCGCGGTGGCGAGGTTGTCCGTGAACTGTAGTCCGCATCCCCCGGCGGCGACGTAAAGGTTCTGCTGAATGTTGTGCCACTGGATGTAGTAGACGCTGCTAGCCAGCCGGAGCCAGCCGCCCACCGCGTTCTTCGCGCCGACCTCGCCGCTCTGCGTGTAGTCTGACTTGTAGGTGAGCGGCGCGCCATTGGGGTAGCCCACGGTGACCAGTCCGGCATCGCAGTACGGAGGCAGGGGCGCGTTACCGCCACCGACACGGTAGCCCTTGGCGTAGGTCAGGTAGTAGAGGTTGCGGGGATCGGCCTGGAACGACAGCACTGCCTTGGGCGTGTTGGGCGTCTCACTCTGGCTCGCCGAGGCCGGCCCCGGTCCGTAGTTCTCAAAGCCGTCCGCATAATGCTCCAGCGAGAAGGTGGTGTGTGCGATGCGCTCGCCGACGGTGAGCCGCAACCGGTCGGTGAAGCCGTAGCTCACCTCACCGAAGCCGGCGATCTGCCGGTCGATGGTGTTGTTGTTGTTGTAGTAAATGTCGCAGGCCGGAATGACCGGATAGGCCGCATTGGTCGGGCAGGAGTAGAAGGAGGCGGGGGTAACCCCGTCGGGGGAATAGAAGTCCGACGGAGCGAGACCATACAGGTAGTTGAACACCTGGGCGATGTTGGTCGACTTCAGCTCCTCGATGCTGCCCTCCTTCGCCTGCTGCCAGAAAACACCCGCGGTCCAGGTCCAGCGCGAGCTCGCGTTGGCTGACTGCCAGCGCAGCTCCGCGGTGTAGCTCCTCTGGGTGTTTGTCATGATGTTGGGCGTCTGTGAGCCGCGCAGCGCGGCCGGCAGATGGATGCCGGTGGCATTGATCAGAGGAAACCAGGAGCAGCTGGTCGCATCGTCCGGCACCGTGCACTTGGGCGGCAGCGGGAACTCATTCAGGCCGCCGAGAGCGCTCGGGATGGTGTTCCAGTAGCTCAGGTCAAACACCGTGCCCTGGTAGGCGGTGAGCTGCCTGCGGTTGAAGTAAGACACGTCACCGATCAGCTGGCTCTTGGCCAGGTTCCAATCCACCCTGAGCGCCGGCAGGTAGTAGGTATCCGGACCCCCTATCCGCTCCGGAGTCGCCGTGTTGAATTGCCCCCGGGCCAGGTTCGAGTACGTCGGCCAGAGGGTGGCCTCGTCGTGCTTGTCCTGCTTCTGGTAGAGGATGCTCGGAGTCACGGTGACGCTCGCGCTCGGTTGCCACGTGGCCGCCAGGCGTGCCATGTAGGAGTGCGAATAGTTGATGTTGTGGTTGATGGTCGCGCCGGTGCCGGGATCGACGCGGTTGATCCAGCCGCCGTCATAGCGATACCAGATGCTCCCGCGAACGCCGAATACGCCGTCGACGACCGGATGGCCGGCCGCGATGCCGAACTCGGCATTGGGCTGGCCGTACTGCGTATACGAAAGGTCGCTGCGCACGTACATGTCGGCCGCCGTGGTGCTGGCGGGGGTCATGATGTAGCGCACCGCGCCGCCCTCGGCGCCAGCGCCGAAGAGTGTGCCCTGCGGACCGCGCAGCACTTCGACGCGCTGCAGGTCGAAGGTCTTCGGCAATGTGTCGTCCGGGTTGAAGCCGACCGAGCGCATCTGGATCGGCGTGTCGTCGATGTAGATCCCGGTGGTACCGGCGCCACCCGAGGACGAGATGCCGCGGATCGAGACGGCATTGGTGCCGGAGTCATCGATCGTCACCCCGGGGGTGAAGCGCACGATGTCTCTGAAGTCCTTGATGCCCTTCTGATCGAGCGCCTCCTGGGTGAGCGCCGTGACGCTGATCGGCACCCTGCTCAGGGCCTCCTCGCGACGGGTCGCCGTCACGACGACTTCCTGCAGCCCACCCGCACCGCGCGCCGTGCCCGTTTCCGCCGGCGCGGGTGGATTCTCCTGGGCCGGTTGTTCTGCAGCGAGCACCGGTGCCGCCAGCCCGAGCGCGCACAGCGCCGCCATCCACCAGCCGCTCCGCCGACAGTCATTTGAGTTCGTCATAGGCTTCCCCTCCCCCACTCAGGCAATTCTGACACGCCGCCCCTCGCACGGTCACCCGCGGCGTTCAGGACAGCAGCAGCAGCGCTGCATCCGCGCTCCAGCTTACAAAGACCTCGTCGCTCCAGTCGATAGCCGCTTGCGCGGTGCGCCGCTCGTTCTGTGCGAACACGGTCACCAGTTTGCCGGTGGCGGTCTTGATCCGATAGGTCGAGCGGTTACCGAGATAGCCGAGCTCCCACACCGTGCCGCGCAGCTGGTTGATCCGTGCGCCGTTCACCGGCTGCTTGCCGAGGCGCACCTTCTCCGGCCGCAGCGCCACCCACACCCGCTGACCGATGCTGAAGTCCCCCTCCTCGTCGACCAGCAGATCGCCGCCCGCTTCCGGGCAGTGCACGCTGACGCCGCCCGGCTGGCGCGCGCTCACGGTCCCTTCGAACAGGTTGGTGGTGCCGACGAAGTCGGCGACGAAGCGGCTACCCGGAAATTCGTAGATCCCCGCCGGGGTGCCCACCTGCAGCACCCGCCCGTGGTCCATGACCGCGATGCGCGTGGCGAGCGCCATGGCCTCGTCCTGGTCGTGGGTCACGACGATGAAGGTGACCCCGACACGGTACTGCAGGTCCATGAGCTCGAACTGCGTCTGCTCGCGCAGCTTCTTGTCCAGCGCCGAGAGCGGCTCATCGAGCAGCAGCACCTTCGGACGGCGGATGAGCGCGCGCGCCAGCGCGACGCGCTGGCGCTGTCCTCCGGATAGCTGATGCGGCCTGCGTGAGCCGAGTGCCCCGAGCTGCACCATCTCGAGCGCCGCGCGCACCCGCTCGAGCCGCTCGGTCTTGGGGAGCGGCAGGCGGCGCAGCCCGTAGCCCACGTTCTCCTCCACGCTCATGTGCGGGAAGAGCGCGTAGGACTGGAACATCATGTTGACCGGCCGCTCGTGCGGGGGCACCTCGCTCATCTCGACGCCATCGATACTGATGCGGCCGCTGGTCGGCAGCGTGAACCCTGCCAGCATGCGCAGCAGCGTCGTCTTGCCGCATCCCGAGGCGCCCACCAGCGCGAACATCTCCCCCTTGTAGATGCGCAGCGTCACCTCATCGACGGCCTGCACGGCGCCGTAGGTCTTGCTCACGCCGTCGATGAGGATTTGCGGCGTGGCCGCAGGATCAAGCCACGGGGTCTCGGCGAGCGGCTTGGCCTGGGTCGCGATCATGTGTCAGGAGCCCAGGCCTTCAGAAGTCCGCAGGCGGCGTTGCGCGGCGCCGTGGCGGCGCGAAGAACGGCCGCTCGACCACGCGGGCACGCACCCTGCGCCGCTCCCAGACGAGCTCGCGGTTGAGGTAGATGTCCGCCCAGACGGTGGAGCCCGTGGCGATGCAGGGCGCGTGCACCATGGCGAGCGCGAGATTGCGCTTGCAGGTCGGTGACCAGGTGGCCGAGGTGACACTTCCCACTTCCTTTCTGCCCGCACGGTCCGCGTAGAGCAGCGCATTATGGGCGGGTTTCGTGCCCTCGACGTCGAGTCCCACCAGCTGGCGGCGTGGCCCGCGAGCGCTCCGTGCCCAGGTAGATCGTGTTCGCGGCGGAGACAAAATCGAGGTTCGGCAACACGAACCCCGCCTCGATCCTTGCCATGTTGAGCGCCCTGGAACCGACGGGCCGAACCGCGCGGGTGCGCCCCGCCTCCATCAGGGCATCCCACACCGCCTCGGCGTCCGCGGGCCTGAGCCACAGCTCGTAGCCGAGGTCCCCCGTGTATCCGGTGCGCGAGACCCTCATCTCGATCCGACCGGCTGCGTCGCCTGCGCCGCCTGCGCCGCCGGGCATCGTGAGCTCACGGTGCTCGAAGGGCTTGAGGAGCTCGACCCCGGTGAGTCCCACCGCCTTCAGGAGCTTCGCTGAGGTCGGCCCCTGCACGGCGAGCGCCGCCACCTCCTCGGTCACATCGCGGATCTCGACGTCGAAGCCGAGCGCTGAGGCACGGAACCAGTCGAGCTGTCGCTCGGCGGTGCAGATGCGGTACTCATGCGGGGCGATCGCGAACACGGTGCCGTCGTCGATCAGGTGCCCCTCGTCGTTGCACCAGACCGCATAGGACACCTTGCCCGGGGCGAGCCGGCGCATGTCGCGCGTCACCAGCCGGTTGAGGAAGGCGAGCGCCTCGGGACCGGACACCTGGTACTTCACCATCGGCGAGAGGTCGTAGAGTGAGCTCGAGTTGCGGATCGCGAAGTATTCCTGCTCGACGTTCGTGAAGACGTCGACCGTCGTATAGCCCGCCCAGGGCGCGAAGCTGTCGAGCTCGCTCGACTGGCGCGCGCGCTCGTGGAACGGCGTCTTCAGCAGCGGCTGACGGTAGTGCGGCTCGCTCTCGGTCAGCATGGCTTATGCCGCCTCCCGGATCAGCTGCCGCGCCGCATTGCGCCCGGCGAGACCCGTGACGCCACCTCCGGGGTGGCACCCCGCGCCGCAGAGAAAGAGCCCCGGCACGGGCGTGCGGTACTGAGCCGCACCCGCGACCGGACGCACCATCAGGAACTGGTCGAGCGCCAGCTCGGCGTGGTGCCAGTGCCCCCCCGTGATGCGGAACTCGCGCTCGATGTCGGGCGGAGTGAGGAGCTCGGTGGCACGGATTGCCTGGCGCAGCTGCGGCGCAAAGGCCGCGAGCGTATCGATGATGCGCTCGGTGAAGCCGAGGCGCTCCTTCTCCCAGCCGCCGGCGAGCGCGTACGGCGCGTACTGCACGATCACCGACATGACATGCCTGCCTTGCGGTGCCAGTTGCGGGTCAGCGAGGGTCGGAATGTTGACCTCGAGTATGGGCGCACTCGAGAACTCCCCGTACTTGGCGTGATTGTACGCGCGCTCGATGTAGTCGCACGACGGCGCGACCAGCAGCCGGCCCCGCAGGGCCTCCTCGGTGAGTCCCGGGAACGACGGCAGCCGCTCGAGCGCCAGGTGCAGCTTCGCGGCGAGTCCGCGCGAGCGGACCTGGCTCACGCGCCGCACGAAGCCCGCATCCAGGGGCTCGGCACCGAGGAGCTTGAGGAACGTGGCCTTCGGATCCGCGCTCGAGAGCACGGTGCGCGCCGCGATCTCCTCGCCCGAGCCGAGCACGACGCCTGCGACGTGGTCCTCGCGCATCAGGATCCGCGCGACCGGAGAGCCGGTGCGGATCACGACGCCGGCGGCAACGGCCGCACGCGCCAGCGCCTCGGACAGGGCCCCGAGCCCCCCCTGTGGCAGGGCGAGGGAATCCGTGCCCCGGGAAGCGGCGTGGCGGTAAAGGAGCGCCAGCACGGTGCCCGGCGAGCGCGGCCCGTAGTTGGTGCCGAGCACGGCATCGAGCGCGAGCGCCCCCTTCAGCAGCGGCAGGGTGAAGCGCTCCTCGAGCAGATCGTGCACGCACATGGCGCCGATCCGCAGCAGCTCGCGCATGTCGTGCCGCCCGAGTCGCCGGATGCGCCAGCCGAGGCCGAGCAGCCCGTACGCATCGCGCCACGCGCCCGTGCCGAGCCGCGGCGGCGTCGCGGTGAGCACCGGGTGCAGTGCGCGGGAGAACCGCGCGAGCAGCGCCCGCCACTGCGTGAGCGCCGCCGCGTCGGCGGGCGATGCCGCCTCGAGCGCGCTTGAGTCTCCGGGACCGAGTGACAGGTGGCGCCCGTCCTCGCCCAGGGCGACCGTCGGCAGGTCTTCGGCAGCGAGCCTGAGCCCGTGCCTCGCGAGATCGAGCTCGCGCACGAGCGCGCGCGGCATGAGATGCAGCAGGTGTGCGCAGCTGGAAACCCTGAATCCCGGGGCGAATTCGCGCGTGACGGCGGCGCCCCCGACCCGGTCGGCCGCTTCGAGCACCAGCACCCGCCGCCCGCCGCGCGCGAGATAGGTGGCGCACACGAGGCCGTTGTGGCCGCCGCCGACCACGATGCTGTCGTACGGAGCGTGCGCCGTGGCGCTCACGCGGCGCGCCTCAGGTCGCGGAGCACGGCGCGTGCGGAATTGGCCCCCGGCGCTCCCATGACGCCGCCGCCCGGGTGCGTGCTCGAGCCGCACAGGTACATCCCGCGCAGCGGCGTGCGGTACTGCGCGCAGCCGGGGATGGGGCGGTTGAAGAACAGCTGATCGAAGGTGAGCTCGCCCTGGAAGATGTTGCCCTCGGTGAGTCCCACCTCTTCCTCGAGCTCCCGCGGCGTGCGGATCTCGGCATGCAGGATGAGGTCCTTGAGGTCCGGACTGTGACGCGCGATGGCATCGATGACCGTGTTGCCGAAGGCCTGGCGCTTCTCCGGGGACCAGCCGCCGTCGGCGAGCTGGTACGGGCAGTACTGCACGAAGACCGACATGTAGTGCTTGCCGTCCGGGGCCATGGTCGGGTCGATCTGTGTCGGGATCAGCATGTCGACGTAGGGGGCACGCGACCAGCGTCCCTCTTTCCAGTCATCGTAGGCACGCTCGACCATCTCGAGCGTATCCGTGATGTGCATGTCGCCGCGCGTCGCCGGGGATCCCGCCGGAATCGCCGGAAAATGCGGCAGGCCGTCGAGCGCGATATTGAGCTTGCCGGATGAGCCGCGGATCTTGAAGCGGCGCACCTGCGCAAGGAATTCCGGCGGCAGCTCGGCGGGCGCCACGGTCTCGAGGAAGGTGCGCTTCACGTCGAGGTTCGAGATCACGACGCGCGCCGCGAGCTCCTCGCCCCCCTCGAGCACCACGCCGGTCGCACGGCCGTTGCGCACCAGGATCTGCGCGACCGGCGCAGCCGAGCGCACCGCGCCGCCGCTCGCCTCGAGCGACGCGCCGAGCGCCTGCGTGATCGCGCCCATGCCGCCGCGCGCGAAGCCCCACGCTCCCACCGCGCCGTCGATGTTGCCCATGTAATGGTGCAGCAGCACGTAAGCCGAGCCCGGCGAGCGCGGACCGATGGCGGTGCCGATGATGGAGCTCCCGGAGAGGTGGGCCTTGAGGATCTCGCTTTCGAAGTACTCCTCGAGCATGTCCGCGCAGCTCATGGTGAAGAAGCGCAGTGTCTCGTACATGCGCGTCTCGCCGAGTGAGTTGAAGTGCCTGCCGAGGAAGAGCAGCTCCCGGATGTCGCGCGGCTTGAAGGAGGTCGGATCGGGAGGCTCGCGCAGCAGCAGCGGCTTGATGAAGCGGCAGTGCCGCAGCATGTCGCGCACGTAACGGTCATAGGCTTCCGCGTCGTGGCGCGAGTGGCGGGCGATCTCGCGCCGCATGGCGTCGTGGTTGTCGTACACCGCCAGATGCCCGCCGTCGCGTAGAGGCGGCGGCTCACCGCCGCGCCGCCGATGTAGGGATTGCGCTCGAGCACCAGCACGTCGAGCCCGGCGCGCGCGAGGTAACCCGCGGCCACCAGCCCGTTGTGGCCGGCGCCGACGACGATCACGTCATGACGATTGCGATGGCCGCCGCTCATCGCGCCGCGCCGGCGGCCGGGGTCCGCGTGACGGCCCCCCGGCGTGTGCCGGGGAGCGCTTCCAGCGTGCGGTCGACCGCGATCTCGAAGGCGCGGAGCGTGTCGCTGAGGCACGAGTCATCGTGAGCGGCCGAGACGAACCAGGGCTCGCGCGAATCCGGCTCGCACAGCACGCCCTCATCGTGCAGCACCTTCGCGGCCGCGTCGTAGAAGGTGTAGTCGCTCCCCTTCCAGTCCCGGTAGGTCCGCGGGGGCTCGGTATAGGTGCCGCCGTGAGCGACCCCGCGGCCGAGCTTGCGCATGATGTCCTCACGCCCCGCGAGCACCGAGATCGGGTAGCCGTTGGCGAGCGCCTTGGCGAAGGTGCAGAGGTCCGCGCGCACGCCGTAGAGCTCCTGTACGCCCCCGCGCGCCACGCGAAAGCCGGTCTTCACCTCGTCGATCACCATCAGCACCCCGTAGCGATCGCACAGCTCGCGCGCCGCGCGCACGTAGGCCGGCTCGGCGGCAATCCCCAGGCAGTTGCCCATGATCGGCTCGATGAGGAGGCAGGCGATCGAGTGCGCGTGACGCTTCAGCACGTCTTCCAGCTGGTTGGCATCGTTCGCCTGCACGAAATGCGCGAACTGGCGGATGCCGAGCGGAATGCCCTCGCTGTAGGGGTAGACCTCAGGCTCGCCGACCTGGGACCACTTCTCCATCGGCGTGTACCACATCGCCGCGTCGAACAGCCCGTGGTAGCTCCCCTCGAGGATCACGTAGTTGTCTTTCCTCGTGTACGCCCGCGCGAGGCGCAGCGCCGCCATCACCGCTTCGGTGCCCGAGTTCGAGAAGCGCACCAGCTCCGCCGCCGGCACCATGCGCGCGATGCGCTCGGCGACCAGGTACTCGCGCTCGGTAGAGAGCGCGAACACCCCGCCGAGGCCCATCCCCGCCCGTGCGGCCTCATCGACCCGCGGATCGGCGTAGCCGAGGATCGCCGGCCCGTAGCCCATGCGGTAATCGACGTACACGTTCCCGTCGAGATCGGTGATGCGTGCGCCCCGCCCCTCCTTCACGTAGATCGTGCGGCCCTCGCCCCAGAAGCGGAAATTCGAGGCCACCCCAAGGGGCAGCCGTTTGAGCGCTCGGCGGTAATGCTCGTTGTTTTTCGTGAGGATTCTGGCCATCCGGGCTTTCTCTCAAGTCATTGAGTCAAAAGGAAAAGAGCGGCTCAATCACCCCTTCACGCCCTTGATTTATATGATCATATAGTTTTTTCGGCTAGAATTATATGACCGTATACCCTGGCCGGAAAGCCCCATGAAACCGACCGCCGCCTGGGCCGCTGAAGCCCCTCCGAGCCCCGCGCCGCGCGCCCTGCCGGCCTGGGTCTACAACCACCCGGAGCTGACGCGCCTCGAATACGAGCGGCTCATCAAGCCGAGCTGGCAGATCGTCTGTCACGTGAGCTCCATCGCCGCACCCGGGGATTACGTGACGCTCGATCTCGGTCCCGACCGCATCGTCGTGGTGCGGGATGCCGAGCGGCAGGTCCGCGCCTTCCACAACGTCTGCCGACACCGTGGCGCGCGCATCCTCGAGGGCGCCGGCAATTGCCCGGGCGCGATCACCTGCTCCTATCACGGCTGGTCGTATCGCTTGAGCGGGGAGCTGCGCGCGATCACCGCACGCGAGACTTTCCCGGCGCTCGATCGCACGCAGCTGGCACTCAAGCCCGTGCGCGTGAGCGTCGCCTTCGGCTTCGTCTTCGTATGCCTCGCGGGCAACCCACGGCCGCTGGAGGAGGTCTGGGCGGGCGTGGCCGCGGAGTTCGCGCCGCATCGCTTCGAGGAAATGCAGCCCCTCGGTCCCGGCTACCTCGAGCACTGGGAGTGCGACTGGAAGGTCGCCATGGACAACTACCTCGAGTCCTATCACGTACCGATCGGCCATCCGGGACTCAACCGGATGTTCACGCCCGACTACGAGGACCAGCTGAGGCTGCCGACGGGCGTCGCCCGCGGAGTCAGCTGGCTGCGCACCACGCCCTCCTCACGCTGGAGCGAGCGGCTCTATCAGCAGCTCGTCGAGAGTGTCGCCACCGGCCTGCCCGAAGCGCATCGCCGCCGCTGGACTTTCTACAGCACGCTGCCGAATCTGGGCATCGACGTGTTTCCCGATCAGATGGATTTCTTCCAGGTGCTGCCGCGCGGCCCGGGTCGCTGCACCATCCGGGGCGCCTCCTTCGGCCACCCCGACTCGCGGCGCGAGATGCGCCTCGTTCGCTACCTCGGCGCGCGGATCAACCGCCAGGTGCAGCACGAGGACGAGTCGCTCTGCACCCGCGTGCAGCAGGGGCTCAGCTCGGGGAGCTACGAGCCCGGGCCGCTGTCGGGGCTCGAGAGCTGCATGCTCGAGTTCCACGAGCTGCTGCGCGAGCGCATTCCCGAAACGCGCCTGCCGGGCCCGCCCGCACGCTTTGCCTAGATCGCGCGCAGCAGCGCCGCGATTGATTCGCGAAACTGCGCGAGCGCCGGCACCACCGGGGTCGTCTCGGCCTGCTCGGTCTCAGCCCGATCATCGGCCGCGCTCATGAGACCCCCCTGGGTCGATTCCGCGAGCTCGATCTGGGCGCGCAGCGCGGCATCGGTCTCGCGGCGCCAGCTGAGGTGCGGGCCGCGGCGGCCGCGCTTCGCGCTCCGGCGCGCCGCGGAGAAGTCGAAACGCCGGATGCGGCACCGGCCCGGGGCGGTCGGCACGACCTGGAGAATCGTGGCATCGCTCCCGCGGACATCGAGCAGGTGGTTCGGCGCGACGAAT
>WNFI01703579.1_pt1 | contig 12346 bp, 16 predicted proteins | sample 5400471 | NCBI WGS metagenome assembly WNFI01 (sample SAMN13153348, study PRJNA577476) | soil metagenome | isolation source: 100 cm saprolite on Douglas fir-dominated hillslope | place: USA:California | collected 2013-09-17 | reverse complement strand
CGAGCTCCGCGGTTCAATATCCAGCACGAGCTCGGCATATCGGGAGTCGCGCCCGTAGCTGTCCATCCCGGCCTCGGGAAGCAGCAACAGGGCGGATGCGACTGGAGCCTCGTCCTCGTTCTCGCCGGCCAGGACGGCCTCAAGGTTGAACCGGCCGCGGCCAGCCCATGGCGTCCAGGAGACGTCCCCGCCAATGTCGCTGAGCGCGCATACCAATTCCATGATCGGTGCCGAGGTAAGGAAGCCGAGGAATCGTGACCTCAGGTCTGATGTCGATGGCGAGGGGCCGAGCGGATCACAGGCGACTAGCATCCCTATCCGCACCGAGGGGGGCTTGTCCCCCATCGGACGCATCATGTAGCCGGGATGGGACATGCCCACGTGCGTGATGTTCATCAGCCCGGGCACCTCGAAGCCGTTGGTGGTGTGACGCCAGCGGTCGGTAACCGCGGGCCCTCGCTGCCCGCCCCGGCGGTTCTGAACGGCTACGCCTTCCCGGAGCGAGAAACCCCACACGCCGTCGCCGTAGTCGTGGCCTGGGAAGCGCCGGGCTCTCTGCGTTGGGATCCGGTAGTGCGCAGTGAACCCCTGCGCGCCCACCAGGTAGGACTGTGACCGCGCCTGCTTGCGGACAGCGTACGCATTCTGGTGAGTCTTCGGGACGTTGCGCATCGCGACGATGCCCTCGTCTGCGTCGTACAGCAACGCGACGGCCACCGGCTCGCCTAGAGCCTGAAACGCTGCGTGGTTGAGCGACACCAGTCCGCGCGCCTGGAGGGTGAACATGGGCTCGTCGCGGCTGGCCCGCGAGTCCTCGCGGGGGAACTCGGTAAAGTTCGGCATCAGGGCCTGCTCCTCCCGCGCTAGCGTACTCACTGCCAGCGCATGTTAGTGATTGTAGCAGTGTGCCTCATCGGAAACGCTCCAGTCGAGAGCCGATATGACATCTCTAGTTGCGCAGAGCAGCGCGCAGCCGATCCGTGGTAGCGTACGGGCAGACGGGGTTGCCTAGTGGCCGAGAAGGTGGGTTTGTGAGATGGGCCGCCCCTGGGGAGGCCGACGGGCTGATCGGACCCAGCCCCCCAGGGGCACCAGCGGCAGTAGCTCAAGGGACAGAGCCGGGGGAGCTGACCCCCCACGATGGCGGTTCAAGCCCGCCCTGCCGCACTGTCACTTTACAAGCACGACGCGACCGAGAGGAGGTGAGTCGCATGGCCAAGGGAATGCCCAAGGAGGTGCCGTTCATCCTCGCTTGCGCAGGCCTTGCCTGGGATCTGGTGCAGGCGGACAAGCACAAGCGGACCTGCCCGAAGTGCCAGGGCCGGGACTTCCTCGCGATCGCGCTGGACCTCGCGCACCTCGCACAGACGGCTTAGGGTCAACATTCAGCGTCCTGGACGTGGAGTTGGCCAGGACGGCTGGGCTTGAGCGCCCCGCATTCACCCGGTTCGGTGCGGGGCGCTTTCATTGCGTGCAGGTCAAGCAGCGCACCCGCACCAGCGGACGAAGGCCTTCAGATGTCATAGAGGTCAAGCTCTGCTGAAAGCTGGGCCAGCTCGCTAATGCCCACGATGATCAGCTAGCGCGGCCGGTCCTCTGGTCTCGGGACATACGTCCCCTTGCTCCGCGATGTGGTGACCAGGCCCTCAGCCTTGAGCGCGTCCAGCGCCCGGCGGACGGTCGGCCGCGACACGTCGTAGCGCCCGCGCTACCCAGGCGACATCAGGCAGAAGGCGCACTCGACCGCTTGGTGAAGAAGGCGAGGGCAGCCTTCATGGTCCCGATAGCACCCTGGCTCCAGCGTCCAGAAGCAAAACATTGCTAGTCACCCGGGCCAGCGCCACGCCGGGCGACGATTCGCCCAGCACCTCTCTCGTCAAGTAGGCCAGCGGCCCACGTACCTTTCCGTGCGCGAGGGAAGAACACGCCTTCCAGCTCACGACTGCCACGACGGGGCCGGAGGCGACGTGCCGGCCGGCAGCCCTCACGATCGTGGTGTAGTCAGGCGTTTTCTTGATCCCGCTCGGATCAACATTCACGCGCTGGGCCAATGCCGACAGCTCGGCGAATCGGACATCCATGCTCTTGACCAGCGGCGCGCCGATCTCTTGACGCACCTTCTCCATGTCGCGTACTTCCGCCCACTCCTGCTGAAGCCGCCGCAGCAACCGCACTTCACGATCATCGCGCTCCAGCAGCCAGACCGCGCGGCTGGCGTTCTCTACGGCCCCCCTAACCAGCGTGAACTGCCCATGGGTATGGAGACGCGCCTCAAATGCAGCAGGGCCTGTCTTAACGAAGAGGCTGTCCCGCAAGCACGCCAGATGGCTAACGGCGGCCGTTATGGCAGCCCAAGCCGCATGGCTCACCGCGTACGGATGCGCGTCTCTGTCGTCACCGGCAAGATCGCTGTCATCTTCGGGACGCCACGCGCCGGACGGAGCCGGGCCGCCGGTCAGGCCCTCCCATTCGCCCACGACGCCGAGCGCCCTGAGAAGCGAGCGTAGTTGCCGGTCCTCGTCATCCTGTGTCACGGCTGACAAGTCAATCGCGATCACGCTCGTCTCTCCAACCCTTTTATTGGGGCTGGCGGGGCGCTCCTACGCCCGGAACGTCCCCCACCGCGGCACTGTCCGGACCAGCCCCTCGCTGGCCAGGATGCGCAGCGCGCGGGAGACAGCGGCGCGCGAGACGCCGTATTGCTCAGCGAGCGCGGTGACCGGAGGCAGCGCCTCGCCGTGCTCCCACTCGTCCGCCGCTATGCGGCTGCGCAGGCCGGCCTCGACCCGGGCGCTGGGCAGTTCCTCAGATCGCGGCGGCACCCCTCCATCCCTGACCACCTAACAGGAGGTGGCTGTCATGAATGATCCCAGCGCGACCCCAGCACCACCAGCACCAGACCCCCTCACCTACCCCGATGCCGCGTCCCTGCCCGCCAGGGTCACGCTTGTCGCGAGCATCCAGAGCCTGGTCATGGACCTGAGCGACCTCGCCACCCAGCCCGATCCCGGCGAGCCTGAGGCACGGGTCGCTGACCGCCTGGCGGAAGAGGCCAGCGAGGTCGGTGCCATGATCAGGAACCTGCCCGGCCGTCCGGCATCCATGACCGGCCACGACTGCCAGATGCTCGCCGCGCTGCGCACCGCGCATGGGGCCGGCGAGGACGTCGCAGAGACCGTTGCCCGCGCCCTCGCCCGGCTCGCCGCAGAACTCGGCGGCAGCGCTGAAGTGATCAGGAACAGGCCGGGCTCGTGGGAGGCCGCTGCCGTGGCGGAACTCCTGCGCGGCACGGTCGGCCCTGATGGCGAGGGCCTGGACATGTACCGGGGGCCGGGTGGCCCCGGAGGGTCGCTGTGATCCCGGCCGGGGTGCCGGGCGACCCGGTAGCCGGACTGCTTGAGCGCCTCCGCCATGAGTACCCGGCCTGGCGGATTGATGCCCATCCGCTGGGACTGGGACTGTGGAGTGCCGAGTACAGGTCGGAGGATGGCCGGTCCGTGCACTACATCGTGGCGCACAGCGGCACGGAGTTAGAGGACAAGTTGTCTAGAACCGAGCCGTGACCATCTAGCCGGGCCACGGGTAGCCCCGCTGCGTGCCGATGCCGGGGACGGCATGCAGCGGGGCTCTATCGTGCCTAACTCAGATGCACTCAGATCAGATTCAGATGCGGCAGCGATGCGGGCGGCAGCCCTACTCTGCGCGTTCCGCTTGCGGTTCTCTGGTCGTAGACAGGGCTTGCAGGTGCTCACCCTGCCGTCCGCCACGCCGTTGCGGATGGCGAAGTCAGACAACGGCCGTGGCCGCCCGCACCTGGTGCAGACCTTGCTCACGACCTCAGCCTCAGCGGCGTGGCCCTCGTCGGCGTCGCTGACCGGGACACCGAAGATCAGGGCCAGCCACTCGTCAATCACCTCGCGGCGCGCCGCAGCAGCCCGCCAGGGGTCGCCGTCATCCCCGATCACCGCCAGGTCGGCCAGGATCAGGCCGGTGACCTTCTCGGCAATCTTGCCGGGCGGTGCCAGGCGGCCAGAGCGGGAGCTACTGCGCAGCGCCTCAACGACCGCCGCGCGCTCAGCCAGCCTCTCCGCGCTCAGCATCTCCCCGGCTGGTACCCCCGCCTGCCCCGCAAAGCGGCCGGCCCGGCCGGGAGACCCGTAGGCAGAGCCTCCCGGGGCCGGGGGGCTGCAAGACCGCCCTTACGGACTTCCGCTCCCTGGGACGGCCCCCGCGCCCAGCTCAATCGGAGACAAGGAGCGCCCGGCCCGTCAACATCAGCAGAAACGGGCCGGGCGCTCTTACAGCGCCGCAGGGGTGCCAGCGATTTCGTCGCGCCGCCCGCTGGCAACAGGCGCGCCTTCCTGGCCTGCGGCACCCAGGAAGTCTCTAGGGTGGCCGGCGCGCCTGCTGGAGCGCACGCGCCACCTCGGTCAGCGCCGTGACCACGGCGAGCTGATAGGCACCGTCCGTGTCCGCGGCGGGCAGCGCGACCACCCCGGTAGTAACCGCCTCGCCGGCGGCAGGCTCGTCATCGGCCTGGTGCGGCGCGTCGATCACTTCCGCGCCGCTGATGTGAACGAATAGCCCCCGGCCGTCCGGCAGGTGCGCGCGGATGCCCTCTGCGTAGAGCGTCACGTCAGCGGACGGCACCGTGTAGCTGGCACCGCTGGGCAGGCGCAGGACAATGTCGCCGGCGTGCTCGCCGGGGACGTTGCCCAAGTTGGCCAATGCGGCGTTCAGGCCGCCTTCCGCCACCCTCACCGGCTCACCGCCTCCGCGGGCTCAGGGATCTTGTCGGCGTGACCCGCCTCGCCAACCACGACGGCCAGATCACCTTCGCCGGGACCACCTACCGGGCCGGCCGGATGTGGGCCCGCACCTTCATCGACGTCACCATCGTCGCCGGGTCGGTCCAGCTCGCCCGGGACGGCAAGGTCATCCGCATCCACCCGATCCGCCACGACCGCTCCCGCGAACTCGGCGCCTTCGCCAACCCCCAGGGCCGCGACCACTGCAAGAACTCCGCCATCGGCTATGTCAGCTAGGTACCGGAACTCAGATGTCGCCCAGGTACCGGGACTTGACAGCCGTCACAGGTCGGCAGCGGGAGGCACGAGAAGATGTCTCCCGGCACGATTGCGAGGATGGAGCCGAAGCTGGTGTGAACATGGTGGTGATCATCATCGCAGCAGCGCCGCCTCTGCCTTGGCCGAGTTGCGTGCAGACGGGTAGGTCGGGTGTGCCGGAACTTGACACGGGCCCTGATGCCCGGCGCGTTGCGCCAGAGATCGGTACGAAACGACGTCGGGTCGACCGGCCCGGATTCCCCAACACCGCAGCGTACCTGTCCGCACGAGGCCGCAGCAGCGGGCAAGCCGAACCGCAACCTCAACGGCGGATGATCACCTTAAGTAGTGAGTTTGGTACCTTAAGCAACATCCCTGGCGACACGACGGGATGCCGGCCGCCGCGCCACGGCTGATGACGACACGGGCCAGTAAGATTGAGCCCAGTGCAAGGAGAAACCCCGGGCGCGTCACGCTTGGGTTACGAGCACCGGGGTCCCATCCTGATTGACACCCTGGACGATACCCCGAATGCACCCTCTGGCGGCATAGGCCGCAGGGTGATTTATGTCTCGTTGGCTTGCGGACGCGCCCGGGATCACGCGTAACGAGAGAGGATCCCGTGAAGCTGGTTCGCGCACGTGTCGATCACTACACTCCCCCCCGAGGACTCGGGCGAGTTCAGCATCGAGCAGGGTGTCGCCTGCCTCGTCGGCCGCACGCGGCCGTGCAGGATCAGGCGGCGTGACACGATGGCCGGTGCTGACGCACTTAGGGTGAACGTGCTGCCCGTGACGTTTCCCTTCGAGTCCTTTCGCGGCTGGAAGCGTGCCGTCCGGGACAGCGAAGATCTTGCCGGTCTCCGGCAATCGCTTGCCGGTCGCTGGGCAGTGCAGTGGGACGGCGGCGAGCTGTACTTCCTACCACTGGTCGGGGAGATTCCCGAGCCCAGCGAGACGGAGCCTGTCGAATGCAAGGTCGGCGAGTCGCTGCGGCTCCTGGCGCGGCTCGTCACCGATGCCCTGCAGCGGCGATTCCCGGGCTACGAGCCGCTGCGGACCAAGCCCTTCACCATTCTCGGCCAGCGGGTCGAGCTCATGAGCGATGCCGGGAATGAACTCGGTATTAATCACCCGCTGCTCCCCGAATTCCGCATCAGGCCCAAGTACGCGCTCGACGGACGGATCATGGAGATCAGGCCCGGCGAGCTGTTTGTCGCTATTGCTGCGGATCTGAGAACCAGGTGGGAGATCACCGCGGACCTGGAGGAACTAGCAGCGTCAGGAGCTGACCTCGGAGGGCTCTACGTGGTCCGCCGCGAGCAGGAACTTGGCAGGCGTCGCCTGGTGGGCAGGATCAGCTCCATCGGCTCCGGCCGGGTTGAGCTGAGCGAGAGCACCGATGGTGAGAGTTCGGTCGCCGCGGCCGATGTCATGCTCGAAGGACGGCGCGATGCGTTCGCCCGGTGCCTGAAGCCGCTGCTGGGACCGGACTACGCCCGGTACGACGCCTACCGGGATAAGCGCATGGGCGAGTTGCTGGGCGGCCGCCCGTTCCTGGAGGAGATCGCCCGCTGTTGGCCATTCCAGCGACGGCTCCGCGGATACCTGCAAGCTCGATATCATCCTGGCAGATGCCGTCCACCAGGTGAGAGAATTCCGGGCGGCTACTGAGCTGATGCTCGGTGCGCTCTGGGCTGCGCGTAATTGGCACAAGATATATATGGAACTTCCCGATCCGCTGCACCGCGCGGTAGCACCCGTCATGCCAGACCTGATCCGCGAGGAGGGCAGGCTCCGCGACTTCTACCTGGTCAACGCCGACTTCGTGGACATGGTTATCTGCGCAGCCGCGAGGCGCCCATGAGATTTAGCCTGCCGGCAAGTGACGCAGCCCACAGTAGCCCTCGCCCCGCGCCTTCTGGCCAGCGCGGCAGCGCTAACGCCGGGCCGCCGGATGAGACACCGACTGGCTGGAGGTCAGAACCTGGGCGATAAGCGCCGGAAATGACCGCAAAACGTCGTTCGCCGACTTCCGGAGAAATGCACCGGTGCGCCTGGTTTACCCCTTTGCCCGGTTCCCCGCACTGCCAGCCTATGTCCTGTACCGGCGGGCAGACGTGCTGCAGGCTCTGCGTGATTGCGATGCGTTCTCACTGGCTCCGGTCATGGCACGTTACGGGGCGGTCCTGGGATCAGCCACCTTGTGTGAGAGCGAGCCGGCCTGGCACATACTCCGGAGCCGCGTCGGTCCCATCCTGGGTCGCCGGTCGCTGGCGCGGATCAGCGAGATGGTCCTCCGGCCGCTCGTACAGAAGCTGATATCGCAGCTCCCATCCGGACGCCACACAGAACTCATTAGCAGCCTGGCCCGACCGCTGCCATCTCAGATACTGTGTTATCTGATCGGCTTCGACCCGGCAGAGTGGCGCACGGTGTACTGCGCGGTGCGCCAGATGGCCCAGTTCGGGCGCCAGCCACTTGCCGGCCTGCGTGCCACCCGCATGCTCCGGGCCCATCTAGGCGAGCTGATCGAATGCACCCCGCCAAGGCCGCAGGGCCCTGTGCTCCAAGCCATGCAAAAGACGGGCCTGGCTCCGGCTCAGATGGCTGACTTGCTGATGCTTTTGTGCTGGGCTGCCGTCGAGACCACCGAACCCGCCCTCGGCACCGCCGTGCAGGCCGCTCTTCGCACGCGCCCGCATGGCCTGAGCTGTGAGCGTGGTGAGCGGGCCCGGTCGGCCGCGCTTGATGCCCTAGCGCTGAACGCACCCGTTCAGATGACCTGCCGGCTGACCCGATGCGAGGTCCGCCTGCCGGGGACCGATATCCCCAGCGGGGCACTCGTGTTGCCGCATCTGGGCTCAGCGGCTCTGGACGAAGCTGCTGATGGCCGCCGTCCAGCGTCCGTGATCTTCGGCTCTGGCCTGCATCGCTGTATAGGCGCGCAGCTGGCCCTCGCGGAAGTCACGATAGCGGTCGAGGAACTCCTGCGGCGCTACCCGCACGCAAGGCTGATCGGGCAGACGACAGGCATGCGTGGCGAATTCATTCGCGGCCCTGAGACCGTGTGGGCCAGGCTCGAATAGAGGCAAGGGACAGTGGAAAGCCCATCCGTGTCGCTCTACCAGGCCCTGACCGCCGTAGCGGCGGCCCACCCGCGGAGGCTTGCGGTCTGCGATGGCCGGGATCGTGTGAGCTTTGGCGAGCTGACCAGAAGAGTCGACGGCCTGCGGGCGGAATTGCGTGAGACGGGCGTAGAGCCAGCCGCGCGGGTGCTGCTGACCGGCCCGAACTCGACCGGATTCGTGGTGTCATTCTTCGCAATCACCAGCCTGGGCTGCGCGGTAGTTCCAATGGATTGGTCACTGACTCCGCACGAGCTCAGCTTGCGCGTCAGCGACTCGGGCCCACGGGCCGTTGTTGTCTGCGATGGCGATCAGGATGCCGTACGTGGCCGGATCGTCGAGAACCTGGCCGCAGTACCCGGCTTGACCCTGCTGCCGACCGTCTGGGCCACAGCGCAAGACTCCCCTGAAGCAGAACTTACCCCGGGCCCGGCGCGCGGGCTTGTGCATGACGTGGCTGTCGCGATCTTCACATCCGGGACCACGGGCCAGCCGAAGATCGTTGAACACACCCATGCTGACTTGCTCACCGCCACCTCAGCATTGCATGACCTGCACAAAAGCCATTTCCGCGGATCCCTTCTCCGGGCCTTCCGCTCAGCGCTTGCGCTGAGCCTGCTCTACAGGGAAAGGCTGCTCCGCGCTGCCGGACACCAGACCTGGCTGACGACGAGCCCGTTCTCCTCCATGGCCGGCCTGCAGGTGTTGCTGGGATGCCTGCTGCGCGGGGATACCCTGGCCGTGACCGCGATGGTGAGCCCCAGGGCGGTCCTGTCGGCGATCGAGCGCGAGCAGGTCAACGTGCTGGCTACCTCACCTGCCCTGGCGCGGCTGCTTCTTGCCGTAAAGCCGTCCGCCCGCTATGACACGTCTAGCCTGCTGGCCATCGGGCTTGGCGGTGCTCCGGCGCCGACGGAGCTGATCGAAATGCTGGAGGGCCGGTTTCGCTGCCCCGTTACCGTCGGCTATGGGTCGACGGAGGCCGCCGGAGGCATCCTCGCGACACGACTGACGGACCCGCGGTCTGTCCGCCAGGCTTCGGCCGGCAAGCCATTCCCCGGCGTTGCCATTGCGATTCTGGACGACAGGGGACGGCAATGCAGCCCTGGGATGCCCGGCGAACTGGCCTTCATGCGGTGCAACGCCCGCGGGAGATGGCACCGGACTGGCGACTGCGCGCGCATGGACGGCCAGGGCAACGTGGTCATCCTCGGTCGGCTGGATGAGGCGATAAAACGAAACGAGCGCATGATCTTCCCGGCGGAGATAAAAGAAGTGATCGAGGCATACCCGGGCGTCACCGGCAGCGGCGTCGTTGGCTATCCAGGGCTGGATGGCACGCGGATCGCGGCGTATGTCGAGGGACCCGGCGATCTGTCGCTTGCGGGTTTGCGGGATCACTGTCGGAGGCTTCTGTCGGGCTTCAGGCTGCCCGATCGGTTTTATCTGCTTTCGTCGCTGCCCAGGACTGCGGACGGCAAGGTCCAGAAGTTCCGGCTGCCGGCCGCGCAGGAATGGTCGCGGCCCGGCATGTCATCCTTGTCCGTGGATCCGGCGAGTTCTTCCCGCAGTGCGGGCCGCGGGATGGGCGAGGGCCAGGGGTTGACTGGCCGGGAAGGCCGAGCAGGAAATGGATGAGCAGCCGGGCGGCAGCACAGATGACGTCGCGGTATTTGGCCCAGGTGAATCTGCCGTCGGCCGTTACGTCAGGCGGATCCGGTGGCCTGGGCCGCGGATGTGGGCAATCTGCTTGGGCGTGGCTTTGGCCGGCAGCCTCGCCGCATTGGCGATTGTTCTCAGCTTCGGCGGTACCAGAACGAATGTGCCTGAAACCCGCTCCGCGGCAATACAGACTCTTAACGAGTATAGTGTCTTCTTCGTCCTGAGAAGCGGGGCCAAGGCGGCCCTTGACGCGGAATATCTCAGATCAGGCGACGGGCCGCCAGCCACATGGCTCACACTTGTCGTGACGGGGCTACCGAGAGGATACCTATATCATATGACAGTGGGTGAATGCGCGCATGGTCGCCCGGTCTCACTGGGTGGATCTAGCGGCAGTTCTGAGTTCCAGACAGACATCCTGATGCTGTCTGTCGGCGACTTGCCCGTCTCTCCCGCGAGCGGCGGGATGTGGGTGCGGATACAGGATGCACGCGGACTGGACCTGGGGGATATCCAAGGACCCTTCCTTGGACCAGCGGAGGGACGCGTCATAGCGTCCGGAATGCCGGCCTGCCGGTCAAGATGATGTGCATGCAACGCTGCTTCCCGGCGCGGAGCACGAACAAGATCCCGCACAGCACCTTCCGGTCATCCAGCCGCCTGCGCCCGGGATGATCAGCGCGGCGCCGGACGACGGGCAGCAGCGGCTCGATCCGGGCCCATAACTCGTCCGGGACGATCCACGGTGGCTGCTGGCCCTTCCTCACGGACGTGCTCAACTACCACACGATCACCGGTATTCTCACACGTCATTCTGTTAGGAGTTCTAAGAGGCCGGAATCTTGCAGCCACCTACGTCCATGGCCATCTGCCCACGCAGGCCAGCGCCACAGGTGGACCAGTGTGGACACTGCCGAACGAACATGGACTGCAACACGAACTGCAACTGAGCGACGATCCTTACAGCGGCGGCACGTCGAGAAACCGCGGCGCGGAAGCTTTCGTGTTCGGGCTACGCGTCCGCCGCCCAGGCCACACGCGGCGGCCATGAAAGACAGGACTGCGGGGAGGCCCACAGCGAGCGTAGATAAGTGCTCTCCTGGATTGGGCAATAAGCCAATCCATCAGCTGACCAGCTCGCGTCTCATGTTCCCTGTCTGATGATAGCTACTCAACCGAGAACACCCATTGGCCGTCGTCGGTGAGTTCGTTCCAGCGCGGTATTCTGCAGAGCGGCGCTCTGACATCCGGGACAGAGCGGGGCGTGATGTTAATACCTGTAGATGCGCAGCAATCGAGTATCTCTTGCCAGCTGCCCGATGCGATGCTCTCCACTGGACACTCACGGCAGAAACCCGCAGTGGCATGGCCCGCAGCATTCATGAGAACCTGTCTCTGATGGCCAAATGCATCAAACGGGAAGTCAGCGGCGAGCAAATACCACTCACCGGCGCGGTCATCGTCATCAAGCCCAGCGGCCACCCCTACGGTGCGCGGCATGTACAGGCGCTTGTTGTGGTACCGCAGAAGGAATAGCCGGTCCAGGCTGGGAATCTCATCCCCGATTGGCCGCTCATGCTTCAACCACTCCGCTCCGTCCGACCACCTTCCTGGACCCCACAAGAAGTCGAATGGCCGGGCAGTCATTTCGTATTGAGCATCAAAGCTGTTGCCGTGTGTATGGTCGGTCGGATCGGCCATCAGCACTGCGCAATTTGCGTCAGAGGGCATGCGGTCGTGAATCTCGAATGCATCGGCCAGTCCATACGTGATCGCAGTGGCTGTCCAGGCAATTGCCACAGGTTCCCGGCGAACAGGGGCGCCGCCCGGAGCACCCCACAGCCGGTTAATGAGGTCAGATAGGTGAAAGATTTGCGACGTCGCGTCGTCCGGCATTTCTAGATGGTAATGAGGATGAGCCGTATAGTTCCTGAATCGCACGCGGAACCGGTCCTGCAACCGGTCGCGCTGGCCGCCCAACAAACCTTCCTCACGAGCCCATCGCAGCAGGGACGTGAGCATCCCATTGAAGTGGATCGGCTCGCGTCCGCTCTGGAGCTTGAGCCGCCGCCAGCTCCTCTGAACGAGTGGATGGTCCGGATCGTAAAGATCATCGAACTCTGCAGCCGTCACCGTATGCTCGACGTCGGCCCTGTCCAGAAAGATGACAGTCCCGCCGTAGAACGGCAGGAAGCGATCCCGAAGCGCTTGCTCCACGGCGAGCCGTGCCTGGTTCCCGGCAGCGGTGTACAGGTCGTAGCACAGGACACCGTACGAGTAGATCGTTCTTACCTGGTCAAAGCTGTTTCTCGTGCTTTCGGGAACTTCGTCCAGCAGCTCGAAGCTGGCGACAAGGCTCTGCCGGTACTCTGCAACCCCCTCCGCTACGTTTGCCGGGTCGATGTCAAGCGGCCTGATGAGCAGCTGGTCTCGTCAGGCTCAGCAAGCTCCGCGAGCGTCTTAATGATCATGGATTGTCTCCGTCTTACAG
>WNFI01462275.1_pt1 | contig 12346 bp, 14 predicted proteins | sample 5400471 | NCBI WGS metagenome assembly WNFI01 (sample SAMN13153348, study PRJNA577476) | soil metagenome | isolation source: 100 cm saprolite on Douglas fir-dominated hillslope | place: USA:California | collected 2013-09-17 | reverse complement strand
AAGCGCTGGCGCGCGCGCGAGATGGCGAGCGCGGCCCGATCTGGTTCGTGACGTCGGAGCAGACCGCGGGACGCGGACGGCGGCATCGGGCCTGGATCGCGCCGCGTGGCAATCTTGCGAGCAGCATTCTTGAGCTGATTGACATATCGCCGGCGGTGGCGGCCACGTTAGGCTTTGCCGCCGGCCTCGCGCTTGAGTCGGCATTGCGACAGGTAAGCGTGGAAGCGTCGCTGAGATCGGCGGGATCGGACACTATGAAATTTTTGCTGAAATGGCCCAACGACGTGCTCTGCGGGAAGGGTAAGCTCGCGGGCATCTTGCTGGAAGCGGAGGTGCTCGCGGATCATCGTCTGGCTGTCGTGGTTGGCATCGGCACGAACGTCGCCGCCGCGCCGGAGGGAACGCCAACGCCCGCGACGTCGCTTGCGGCGCTCGGCGTGAACATCAGCGCCGAGGAGTTGTTCGGCGCGCTGTCGGACTCCTGGGCGGAATATCGCGGCGTCTGGGACAACGGACGCGGCTTTGGCGAGATCCGGCGCAAATGGCTGGAGCGGGCGGCGGGGCTTGGCCAGCCGGTATCGATCCAGTCGGGCGCGTCGACCATATCAGGCACCTTCGACACCATCGATGATTCGGGCTCCCTGATCGTGGCGACATCCGACGGCAAGCGCATCCCGATCTCCGCGGGCGACGTCCATTTCGGGGCAGCCGCCTCGGCAGGGGCAGCATAATGGCGCGTCCCGACGAACTGACCTTCGCGCCGCTTGGCGGCGTCGGCGAGATCGGCATGAACCTTTCGATCTACGGGCTCGGCAATCGCCATCAGCGCTCCTGGCTCGCCGTCGACCTCGGCGTGTCCTTTGGCGATGAGGAGCACCTGCCGGGCATCGATCTCATCATGCCTGACATTCGCTTTCTCGAAAAAGAGCGGAAGAATCTCATTGGTCTGGTGCTGACCCACGCCCATGAAGATCATTTCGGCGCCATCATCGATCTGTGGCCGAAGCTGGAATGCCCGATCTATGCGACCAAATTCAGCGCCGCTCTGTTCGAGGCGAAGTGCAACTCCGAGCGCAACCCGCCCAAAATTCCGGTGACGGTAGTGCCGTCAGGCGGGCGGATCGATCTCGGTCCGTTCAGCGTCGAATTCATCCCGGTCGCGCATTCGATTCCCGAATCCCATGCGCTGGCGATCCACACCTCGGCCGGCACGGTGCTGCACACCGCCATCACCGAACTGGTCAAGGCCGCCAGGGGCCGCGTTGCCGTCACCACCTTTGCATCGAACGTGGCCCGGCTGCGGGCTGTTGCCGATGCCGCCAAGGCCGCCGGCCGCGAGGTCGTGGTGGTCGGGCGCGCCATGGAACGGGTGGTGCAGGTGGCGCGCGAAACCGGCTATCTCGACGGCGTGCAGAGTTTTCGCGGTGCCGATCTGTACGGCCATTTTCCGCCGGACAAGGTGCTGGCGCTGTGTACCGGCAGCCAGGGCGAGGCGCGCGCGGCGCTGTCGCGCATCGCCAATGACGACCATCCGCAGGTGACGCTGAACAAGGGCGACTGCGTGATCTTTTCCTCGCGCACCATTCCCGGCAACGAAAAGGCGGTCGGCGGCATTATCAATGGTCTGGTGATGCAGGGCATCGAGGTGATCACCGATCGCACCCATCTCGTGCACGTCTCCGGGCATCCGCGGCGCGACGAACTGCGCGACATGATCTCATGGGTGCGGCCGCAATTGCTGATCCCGGTCCACGGCGAGGCGCTGCATCTATCGGAACACGCCAGGCTAGCGCGGGCCTGCGGCGTTCCCAAGGTTCTGGTCTGCAAGAATGGCGATCTGGTCCGGCTGGGACCGGGCGATCCGGCGATCATCGAGGAACTGCCGTCGGGACGGCTCTACAAGGACGGATCGATCCTGGAAGATTCGAATTCGCGGGCGGTGATCGAGCGGCGCCGCCTGGCGTTTGCCGGCTGCGCCTTTGTGGGGATAGCGATGACCGACAAGGGCGAACTGGCCGACGATCCCGCGGTTGATCTGATAGGCATTCCGGAAAAGAATACCGCCGGCGAGCCGCTCGACGATCTCGTATTCGACGTCGTGGTCGCGACTATCGAGGGTCTGCCGCGGGCGCGAAAGCGCGATCCCGATGCCATGGCGGAGTCGGTGCGCCGCGCGGTACGCTCGGTGCTGTCGGAGCAGTGGGGTAAGAAGCCGCTCTGCTACGTCCACGTTCTGACGGTTTGAGAAAATGAGCGCGTATTCCGCAAAAGCATGTCCTCGGACCTGATCCGAGGGTGGATCCCGGTTTTGCGATCGGAATACGCGCCAATTAATGATTGCGGAGGGTGTCATGCTGGGCCGGCTCAATCATGTGGCGATTGCGGTGGCGGATGCGGAGAAAGCAGCCAGGATCTACGGCGTCGCGTTCGGCGCCGAGATATCGGCGGCGGTGCCGCTGCCGGAGCATGGCGTGATCACCGTGTTCGCGACGCTGCCCAACACCAAGATCGAATTCATCCAGCCGCTCGGCGCGGCGTCGCCGATCGCCAAATTCCTCGAGCGCAATGCCGATGGCGGCATCCATCACATCTGCTATGAGGTGCCGGATATCATCGCGGCGCGCGACACCCTGATCAGGGAAGGCGCGCGAGTGCTCGGCGACGGCGAGCCGAAAATCGGCGCCCATGGCAAGCCGGTGCTGTTTCTGCATCCGAAAGATTTTTCCGGCGCGCTCGTCGAAATCGAACAGTCCTGAGGGAGCGATGGCCTATACGATCTCAACCGCGTTCGCGATCTACTTTGTATTGTGGTGGGTGGTGCTGTTTCTCACGCTGCCGTTCGGCGTGCGCAGTCAGCACGAGGATGGCGAGAGCGCAGGTCAGGTGATTCCTGGCACCGATCCCGGAGCACCTGTATTGCCCCGGATGGCCCGCAAGTTGATCTGGACCACGATCATATCAGCGGTGATCTTCGCTTTCGCGATGCTGGCCTATAACGCGGGCTATCTGAACGTCGAGCGGCTGTCCAAGCTGATGCGCATTCCGCTGTAGCTGACGCGGGTGCGTGCCCCTCATGGTGTGGAGGCCCTCGCAGGCAAGTGTCCGCAGCCTGCGTAAACTTGGCTGCGGCGCCGTCTCGAACCATGAGGATGATCACACCTCATTCTTTGAGCCGCGGCCAAGAGGCCGCTCCTCCAGGATGAGGGGATCAAGCCGAGCCGGAAATGCTCCAGGCGCGCGTGAAATGCCTGCGCCGATTTTCTTCCAGCTAAGCTGTTTGAAAAAAAAGAGCAGGGCCACAGCCCTGCTCGGAAAATTGTGTCGACCCTATTTCCCCGAATGCTTGGATTTATCCTTGATTGACGGGGCGACGCCGCTTGTGCGCGCCAGGGCTCCTCCCGAGACTTGGACCACCAGACGAAAACCTCACGGTCGGTCTGAGCCTCAATTGGTAGCCGATCTTTTTGCACTTGTCACCATTTTCGGCAACGAATGTTCAAATTTCAGGCAGTTGGCGAAACGATTGAAATTTCGCCATTCTAGGTTGTGTTGTCGACACGTTGCCTCGCGCGTGAGCAGTTTGGCCCGGCAATGTGGTCGATTAGTTTAGGGCGCGCAAAAGCGAACGCGTAGGACCCGGTTGTGTGGCGATTATTCCATCCGCGACGGTTCGAAGAACTTCCTGATGTGACTAACCGAAATCTCCCGGTCCGAGACTGACCTCGACTCCCGACTTCGTGCGTGATTAGGTGCGGCAATTGAAGAGGCGGGTGCCATCATGCGACGGCGGCTGGAGCTGTTTATTCCAATCGTGCTGTTCGCCGTCCTGGTGCAACTGATTGCGCCGGTTGGCGCGTTTCGCGCTGTCGCCCACGCCGCTTCCGATCCCCTCGCCATGGCGTCGGTCTGTTCGGGGATGACCACTGCCGAGGGACAAACGGTGCCTTCCCATACGCCCGACAACCACGCCGATTGCTGCGCGTTTTGTGCGGCTGGGCACAGCGGCACGGCGGTGATCGATCCGCCGGCGCCGGTCTTTGTTAGCCTGCAGCGCCAGTACCAGCGTGTGGTCTGGCTTGAGGCGATAGACGTGATGTCGACCATTGGGGTCGGCTCCAATGCGAAGGCGCGCGCTCCCCCGCTGTTGACGTGAAACTTGGCGGCCATTGGCCGTCCTGATGCATTCACACCTAAACACTTGCGGAGAATTTCATGTCAATCCGTCTTTGGCGCGCGGGCCTGTCAGGGCTCGTCGCGGCGCTCGCACCTCTTGGTGAAGCCGTTGCCCACGAAATCGTCGGCAACCGCTTTTTCCCGGCAACGCTCGGCATCGATGATCCCGGCGTAAACGATGAACTGTCCCTTCCCACCGTGTCCAGTTTTAAGACCGGCGACGATCCTTCAGTCAGACAGCGCGACATTTCGGGGGAGTTTTCCAAACGGATTACCGAGGCGTTTGCGGTGTCGTTTGGCTCAACCTACACCCATCTCAGCCCGCCCGGAGGACCAACCGGGACGGGTGCGAGCGGATTTCAGAACTTTGACACCACGTTCAAATACCGTGTCTTCAAGGATCCCGTGCATGAGTTTGTGATGTCGGTCGGCGTTCATATTGAATGGGGCGGCACGGGTGCCGAGAGCGTTGGCGCGGAGCAGTTTAACCACTACACGCCGACAATCTATGTCGGTAAAGGATTTGGCGATCTTCCCGACACGCTGTCATGGGTGAGACCTGTCGCAGTCACCGGTCAGATTGGCTATACGATCTCCGGCAGAAATTCGACCACCACGTTTGGAACCGATCCGGATAACGGGAATCCGACGACCGACACCCAATTCCATCCGCGAATATTGAATTGGGGCGGGACGGTGCAATACAGCATGCCGTATCTCAAATCGGCAGTTGTCGATTTAGGTCTGCCAGACTTCATCAATCATTTGATCCCGCTGGTTGAAGCAACGTTACAGACGCCGGTCGCTAATACGCTCACCTCCGGGACTTTGACGACGGGTACCATCAATCCCGGCGTCATCTGGGTTGGAAACACCTTTCAGGTCGGTGTCGAAGCCCTCATTCCAATCAATCGGCAAAGCGGGACCAATGTCGGCGTGATCGCGCAGCTGCACTTGTTCCTTGACGACATCGATCCCCATGGGATTGGCAAGCCGATCTTCGGCAACGCCGTCCAGCCCGCCAGCCCCTTTTCGAGGAACTGATCATGCGCCATTCAACTCTTGCGGGGATGATCCCTTTGCTGTTTTCGCTCGTGTGTGGCCAGGCAGCCGCGCATGCCTTTCTTGACCTCGCCGAACCTCGCGTCGGAAATACGGTTGCGACGGCGCCGCGCCAAGTGACGCTTTGGTTCACGCAAAAACTGGAGCCCGCATTCAGCACTATTACCGTGACTGATGCGGCGGGCCAGCGCGTCGATACCGGGAAAACCCGCGTCAGCGGCGATACGATGGCGATTTCCCTGCGTCAAATCGGCTCCGGCACGTATCGGGTGATATGGCGTGTTCTGTCGGTGGACACGCACACCACGGACGGCAACTTCACGTTCAAGGTCGGTCCGTAGCATGGCTGGCCGATGAACGGGCTCGGCAATAGTTTGGACGATTGGTTGATCGTCATTCGCGCCATACACTTCGCTGCCACCGCGATGGTGGCCGGCGTTCTGCTTTTTCGGATCGTGGTTGCAGCGCCTGCGTTGCGTCTGGCACCGCCGGCGGCACATATTGTCGGGACCCAAACCCTGCGCGTGGCCTGGATCGGTTTGGTTATCTCGGGAGCGTCCGGCGTTGCCTGGGTATTGCTGCAGGCACCTGCGATGAGTGGTCTTTCCCTCGGTGAAGCTATGACCGCCGACGTTATTGGCACGGTGTTGACGGAAACGCAGTTCGGTCTGGTCTCGGAAATCCGCTTTGCGCTGGCGATGATTGTTGCTGCTTGTCTGGCTTATGACGGAGATCCGACGGCGCGGGGGCTGGGATTGGCGTCGTCACTATGTCTCGTCGCCGCGATAGCCGCGACCGGGCATGCGGGGGCGACCGCGGGCGTTGCCGGACTTGTGCACCTGGCGGCCGATGCAACGCATCTCGTCGCGTCGGCGGCCTGGATTGGCGGCGTAGTTTCGCTCACTTTACTGATCACGGTAACTCGGCGCACCAAACCGCAGGCATGGGCATCGCTGATACGGGATGCAACGGGCCGGTTCTCGAATCTGGGTATCCTTAGCGTGAGTGCCCTGCTGGCAACCGGTATTGTGAACGGTTTGTTCCTGGTTGGCTCGCTTCACGCTTTGGCTGTGACAAAATACGGCCAACTGCTGATGCTCAAGATTGCATTATTCGCGGTAATGCTGATCTTCGCAGCGGCTAACAGATTTTGGCTGACGCCCAGACTTGCCGACATGCCGGACAGCACACGAGGGCTCGATGCGGTTCGCAAGCTCACCTGCAATTGCCTTGTCGAAATTGCCTTGGGGCTTGCGATCTTCGCGATCGTTGGAGCGCTTGGCACAATGCATCCTGCAATTCACCTGGTTCCTCTTTGAAAGGCTCAACATGACCGCAACGCTAAGCAGATTAGCCTACGCCGTTCTCATCTCCATCGTACTGGCCGCGCCGGCACGCGCTCAGGAGGTCAAGGCCGGCGATCTCGTCATCACGCAGGCCTGGAGTCGCGCCACACCGGGTGGGGCAAAAGTCGGCGGCGGATATCTGACCATCGAGAACAAGGGCTCCACGCCGGATCGCCTGCTCGGGGGGACGGCGGATGTCGCCGCCAAGGTGGAGGTTCACGAAATGGCCATGAACACTGGCGTCATGACCATGCGGCGGCTCGACGGCGGACTGGCGATCGAACCCGGCAAGACGGTGAAGCTCGCGCCGGGCGGATATCATCTCATGATGCTCGACCTCAAAAGCCCGCTCAAGCAGGGCGACAAGCTGCCGGTCACCCTCGAATTCGAGAAGGCGGGCAAGGTGAGGGTTACCTTCGATATCCAGGGCGTTGGCGCGCCGGGACCTGGCGCAGCCGATTCTGGTGCACCCATGGACATGAAGGGGATGCCGGATCACTCGGGCAAGAAAATGTGAGGTTCGCGCGATGCGCGAGATCAGGAATTTAATGTGCCTGCTCGCCGTCGCGGCGCTAGCTGTCGGAACCGCTGCGGTAGCGAGCGACGACTTTTTCACCCATCTCCATTCCGAGAGGGCGATGGCGAATGTCACGGTTTTCCCCGGACGCGCCGGCCCCGTCACCATTACGATCCAGCTGGAGACCCCCGACGAGCGGCCGCTCGCCGCGACCGCGCTCTCGGTCACATTGTCGAATCCGGAGATCAGCGGCGCGCCGGTTGTCGCGCAGGCGAGGCGACTTAACGATGGTCGGTGGCGCGCGACGATGACGGCTCCGGCGGCGGGACGCTGGACGCTCGCGCTTGGCATCCAGATCTCGGAGTCCGACAAGATCAGCGTCGAGGCGCCGATCCTGATCAAATAGCCACGCAGAGCATTTTCCGGCCAAGGCGAGGCCCCGAACTCCGTGACGAAAACCCAAGGAAATCCAGACGTTTCGCGGGTTTCTGCGGTGCCGCCCTTGTGTTTTTGCACTCAATCCGGTTTCACTGCTGGCATCCTTTGTCCCTCCGATTCTTGAGTGTGCCCATGCGATTGTCGCGTTTCTTTTTGCCCATCCTGAAGGAGACGCCGAAGGAGGCCGAGATCGCATCGCATCGACTTATGCTGCGCGCCGGTATGATGCGGCAGGAAGCCGCCGGCATCTATGCCTGGTTGCCGCTGGGCTTGCGCGTGCTGAAGAAGATCGAGCAGATCGTGCGCGAAGAGCAGAACCGCGCCGGCGCCATCGAGCTTTTGATGCCGACGCTGCAACTGGCCGATCTGTGGCGCGAAAGCGGCCGCTACGACGCCTACGGCCCGGAAATGCTGCGCATCACCGATCGCCACAAGCGCGAACTGCTGTATGGGCCGACCAACGAGGAAATGATCACCGAGATCTTCCGCAGCTATGTGCGATCGTACAAAAGCCTTCCGCTCAATCTCTACCATATCCAATGGAAATTCCGCGACGAGCAGCGTCCGCGATTCGGCGTCATGCGCGGCCGCGAGTTCCTGATGAAGGACGCCTATTCGTTCGACATCGACGAGGCCGAGGCGCGGCGCTCCTACAACAAGATGTTCGTGGCCTATCTGCGTACCTTCGCGCGCATGGGGTTGAAGGCGATCCCGATGCGGGCCGAAACCGGTCCGATCGGCGGCGATCTTTCGCACGAATTCATCGTGCTGGCCGAGACCGGCGAGTCCGGAGTCTATTGCGACAGCGACGTGCTCAACCTGCCGGTGCCGGGAGCCGATATCGACTACGACGGCGATCTCACCCCGATCATCCGGCAGTGGACGTCGGTCTATGCCGCCACCGAGGACGTTCACGACGCGGCGCGCTTCGACCGCGAGGTGTCCGCCGACAAGAAGGTTCACACCCGCGGCATCGAGGTCGGCCAGATCTTCTACTTCGGCACCAAATATTCCGATTCGATGAAAGCCATGGTCGCCGGCGCCGACGGCGTCGACGTGCCTGTTCACGGCGGCTCCTATGGCGTCGGCGTCTCCCGCCTGGTCGGCGCCATCGTCGAGGCCTGCCATGACGAGAACGGCATCAAATGGCCGGAAGAGGTCGCACCATTCCGGGTCGCGATCCTTAACCTGAAGCAGGGCGCGAACGAGACCGACGCGGCCTGCGAGCAGCTTTACCGCGAGCTCTCGTCGCGGGGCGTCGAGGTTCTCTACGATGACACCGACCAGCGCGCCGGCGCCAAGTTTGCCGCGGCCGACCTGATCGGCATTCCCTGGCAGATCCTAGTCGGCCCCAAAGGTCTCGGCGAAGGCAAGGTCGAAATCAAGCGGCGCAGCGATGGTTCGCGTGAGAATCTGAGCCCCGCGGAAGCCGTCGCAAAGCTGGCGTCTTGAGGACTTATCCACCGCGCCTGCGCGGCGTTGCGAACGCACGGCTGAAATAAGCCCGAATCGTGTGAAATTCGACCTATGGATGATGCCATGAGCGAGCCAGTTCGAACCCCACCTTTCGCGCCATTCGAATGGCTGCTGTCGACGCGTTATTTGCGTGCACGACGCAAGGAAGGTTTCATCTCGGTCATCGCCGGCTTCTCGTTTCTCGGCATCATGCTCGGCGTCGCCACCTTGATCATTGTGATGGCGGTCATGAACGGCTTTCGCAAGGAGCTCTTGGACAAGATTCTCGGCCTCAACGGACATCTTCTGGTACAGCCGCTGGAATCGCCGCTGACCGACTGGAAGGATGTCGCCGACCGGATCAGCCAGGTTTCGGGCATTCGCCTTGCGGCACCGGTGGTCGATGGCCAGGCGCTGGGATCGTCGCCGTTCAATGCCTCGGGCGTTTTCGTGCGCGGCATTCGCGCCGACGATCTCAACAATCTCACCTCGATCGCCAAGAACATCAAGCAAGGCACGCTCGAGGGTTTCGACGAGGGCCAGGGCGTCGCCATTGGACGGCGGCTTGCCGATCAGCTGTCGCTGCACGCCGGCGACAGCATCACGCTGGTGGCGCCGCGAGGTGCTGTGACTCCAATGGGAACGACGCCGCGCATCAAGCCTTACAAGGTGGCCGCGGTGTTCGAGATCGGGATGTCGGACTATGACGGGACGTTCGTGTTCATGCCGCTCGCGGAGGCGCAGGCCTATTTCAACCGCGCCAGCGACGTGACCTCGATCGAGGTCTTCACCACCAATCCCGACAGGATCGACGAGTTTCGCAAGACCGTCACCGAGGCCGCGGGAAGGCCGGTGTTTCTGGTGGACTGGCGGCAGCGCAATTCCACGTTTTTCAATGCGCTGCAGGTCGAGCGCAACGTGATGTTCCTGATCCTGACCCTGATCGTGCTGGTGGCGGCGCTCAACATCGTGTCCGGGCTGATCATGCTGGTGAAGGACAAGGGCAGCGATATCGCCATCCTGCGCACCATGGGCGCGTCGCAGGGGGCTATCATGCGCGTGTTCCTGATCACCGGCGCCGCGATCGGCGTGGTCGGCACGCTGACCGGATTTTTCGTCGGCATGCTGATCTGCCTCAACATCGAAACGATCCGCCAATTCCTTTCGTGGCTCACCAACACCGAATTGTTTTCGCCGGAGCTGTATTTCCTGTCCAGGCTGCCCGCCGAAGTCGATTTCGGCGAAACCAGCGCGGTGGTGATCATGGCGCTGACCCTGTCCTTCCTCGCCACGCTGTATCCGTCGTGGCGTGCCGCGCGCCTCGACCCCGTCGAAGCGCTGCGGTACGAGTGAGGCACGAAAGATGGAGCAGGGGGCGGAAGAAGTACCGGTCGTTTATCTTCATGAGATCAAGCGCCAGTACACCCAAGGCGAGAGCGTCCTGACCATCCTCGACGGCGCCAAGCTGGCGCTATGGGCGGGGCAGTCGGTGGCGCTGGTGGCGCCGTCGGGGGCCGGTAAATCGACGCTGTTGCATATCGCGGGCCTGCTGGAGCATCCCGACGACGGCGAGGTCTATGTCGGCGGCACCGCGACCTCCGGCCTGTCCGACGCCGAACGCACCCAGATCAGGCGCACCGACATCGGTTTCGTGTACCAGTCGCACCGGCTGCTGCCGGAATTCTCGGCGCTGGAAAACGTGATGCTGCCGCAGATGATCCGGGGCCTCAAGCGCTCCGAGACCATCAAGCGCGCCCACGTATTTCAGGCGTTGATGCAGCTGGTCAGGGCCACCCGCGTCGCGATGCTGATCGCGACGCACAATATGGAACTCGCCGGCCGGATGGACCGCCGGGTCTCGCTCGAGGACGGTCACGTCGTCGAGCTCGATTGAACCTCTTGGCTGAACCCCAAGTCGGAGCGGCGCCGGGGTTCAGTAATTCAATTCCGCGGGTGACGGTGGCGGCGCCGCGGCGCCGGTTCATCGACATAGGGCTGGGCGTCACGGGGGTCGGCATAATAGGCCAGCGCCGGATTTACAAAGCAGGTCTGGCCGAGGCCCGAGGCAGACCACATGCACTGCTGGAAATTGGTGAAGCTGCAGTCGTCGTCGCCATATAATGTGCGCATACAAATCGGGTAGCCGCCGGGACGAGCTTCCGCCGGAGCCACATCGATGGCCGAGAATGTGCCGATGGCCATCAAGGCCAAAAGTGCTGCGCGCATGGATTCCTCCAGCCGGCCCGAGGCCGGCGAATTGATTTCAGTTCCGCACCAAGCCGATTTGGTCGCGCTTCGTCAACTCACATTCGCGGGTTTTGAATTGCGGCGGTCGGTGCTGGAAACACTGCGAAATGGTCAGACGTTTGCATCAACGATTCGGTTCGCCCGGCTGACAGGTTATGGTGGGGAAGATTGAAAACGACCGCGCCGCCATCGCAAGGCAACACGTTATGGCTTGCGTCGTCCCGCCGCTGGGCCTTACTTGTAGCAAGCGAAAGCCACCGGATCAGTCCATGAGACTCCTTACCGCCCTGGCGAGTGCGGCGGCTACCGCCTATGCGCTTGCTTATGTCGCGCATTCCGAGTGGGGGATATCCCGGATCAAAATCCGGGAGGACGCACTCGCGTTGGCGGCCCTGTTGGGCGTCGCCCTGACGGTGAAAATTGTGCTCCAGAGAAAAAAGAACAAGGGATCATAGGGCAATCCAAACGCCCGACGGATCCAACCAACGCGCTAGATCGGTATCGACAAAGGCGACGTTGGACCCAGCCTGTCCCCATTAACCAAGCGAATTATTTCGGGAGCATTTTCCAAACTGACCCACTCGGCGCGCTTGGGTAGCGGGTCAGTTTGATTGTAGCAGGGATGACGGCTTGAACTGGCCCGCCATAGGCGCATATTCGCAGGATGTCCGAGCATCGGCCCACTTTCGTGGCGCGGAAAAATCCCGGATTTGGCTGGGTAGTCGATGTTCTCTGGCCTGATGGTGAGACGGAAGTAATCAAGGGTTTTATTACGGAACATGACGCGGTTAAGTGGATTGCTGAGCACTCTAAGGGCTGGCAGGAAAACAATAAATGATCGACAAACACCCCAAACGCCCTAGGGACCCCAACCAGTAAGATCTTGCATCCATTGCGGCATGATTCGTCCCCAGATGGGACGATCCTAGCCGCCGGCTCCCGCCAAAGGCGAGTCCGCGTTAACCAAGCGATTTTTTTTGGACGTCACTCTTCATGAGACGTCACTCTTCATGAGCTGGTCCCGGTTGTCTGAACAGAATCTCCGCGTCGATAAGTGGAGCGTCTGCCGGGGTTAGGCTGCCGAGCGGAGCGGCAGTGGGGTGAAGTA
>WNFI01155557.1_pt1 | contig 12346 bp, 14 predicted proteins | sample 5400471 | NCBI WGS metagenome assembly WNFI01 (sample SAMN13153348, study PRJNA577476) | soil metagenome | isolation source: 100 cm saprolite on Douglas fir-dominated hillslope | place: USA:California | collected 2013-09-17 | reverse complement strand
GAAGGCGCGACTGGCTTTCGTTGCACGCTCGACGCGCTCGGCTTCCATCACAAGTCCTTGGTGCGCGGAAACAGCCCGCTCGGGCGGACGATCAGGATGACAAGGAAAGCGATGTGGCCGGCGAGGATTTGCCAGGTCGGCGACAGCGCCGCGCCGACCGCCTGCGCGACGCCGAGCACCACGCCGCCAATCAGCGTGCCCCACATATTGCCCAGCCCGCCGATGATCACCGCCTCGAAAGCCAGAATGAGCCGGATCGGTCCGGCCGCCGGATCGAAGATAGTACGGATGGCAAACAGCACGCCGGCGATGGCGGTAAAGATCATCGCAATGCCGAGCGCCAGCGCGTAGAGCTTGCGGTTGTCGATGCCCATCAGCTCCGCGGTGTCGGCATCGTCGGACACGGCACGGAAGGCGCGGCCGAGACCGGTGCGGTAGAACAGAAGCTGGAGGCTGGCGATGGCGAACACTGCCACGGCGAAAACCACCAGCGGATAGACGCCGATCGAGATGCCGCCGGGAATCTGCACGCTCGCGGTCTCGATGGCGCCTTCGTGCAGCCGCTGCGTGTAGGCGCCAAAGCCCTGCAGCAGGCCGTTCTGGATGATCACCGAAATGCCGAAGGTGACAAGGAGCGGCGGCAACAGCCCGCCGCTGAGCGTGTGGTTCAGCAAGCCGCGCTGGATGGCATAGCCGACGACGAACATCACCGGCACGACGATGACGAGACTCGAGATCGGATCGAGCCCGGTGCCTTGGGTGACCACCAGCGCCACATAGGCCGAGAGCACGATGAAGTCGCCGTGGGCGATGTTGACGAGCCGCATGATGCCGAACGACATCGACAGCCCGATGGCGAACAGCGCGTAGATGCCGCCGAGCAGGCTGCCTTGGATGAGAATGTTGAGCCATTCCATCGCGGCCGCCTTACAGTCCGAAATAGGCCGCGGTGATCGCGGCGCGGTCGAAATTCTTGGTCGGCGCGCTCAACGCCAGGCGGCCTTCCTGGAAACAATAAAAGCGCACCGAAGCGTCGAGCGCGCGATTGATGTCCTGCTCGACCAGGACGACGGTGGTGCCTTCCGCAGTGATGGCGCCGAGGCATTGATAGATGTCGCGGATGACGACCGGCGCCAGGCCGAGGGAGAGCTCATCGCACAGCAGCAGCCGCGGATTGGCCATCAAGGCGCGGCCGACCGCGGCCATCTGCTGCTGGCCGCCGGACAAAGCCGGCGCCGGCAGGTGGCGCAAGTCGCGCAGGCGCGGGAACAGCTCATAGACGCGCCGCAGATTCCACGGCCCTTTGCGCTCGCTGTGGCCGCCGAGCAGGAGGTTTTCTTCGACCGACAGGCTTGGAAACAGCCGGCGGCCTTCCGGCGCCATGGCGATGCCGAGCCGCACCACCTCGTGCGGCGTCAGGTGGCCGATCGGCCGGCCGTCGAACATCGCCATTTCGGGCTTAGTCGGCAGCACGCCGGCAACCGCGCGCAGGAACGTGGTCTTGCCGGCGCCGTTGGCGCCGATGATGGCGACGGTCTCGCCTTGCTCGACGCTGACATTGATATCGAACAGCGCCTGGAAGTCGCCGTAGAACGCCGAAAGGTTATTGGTCTCAAGCAGGCTCATGACACCGGCATGCCCATGTAGACTTCGCGGACGCGCGCATCGGCCATGACCTCGCGCGGATCGCCTTGCGCCAGGATCTGGCCGAAATTCATGACGATCAACCGGCTGGCGACCGACACCAGCGCGTGGACGATGTGCTCGATCCAGACGATCGTGGTGCCGTGGGCGTGGATGTTCTTGATGGTCTTGACCAGCTCGCCGCACTCGAATTCGGTCAGACCGCCGGCGATCTCATCGAGCAGTAGCAGTTTCGGCTGGATCGCGAGCACCCGCGCCAGCTCCAGCCGTTTGCGCTGCAGCAAGGTCAGCGTCCGCGCCGGCACATTGGCTTTGTCGTAAAGTCCGGTCACCCGCAGCACGTCGCAACAGCGTGGATAGCTGTCGCGTTCGCTGCGGCCGCCGCCATAGATGGCGCCGACCAGCAAATTCTCGAACACGGTCATATTCGCGAACGGATGCGGAATCTGATAGGAGCGGCCGATGCCGAGCCGCGAGCGCGCATGCGGCGCCATCGCGGTCATATCGGCGCCGTCGAACAGCACGCGGCCCCTGGTCGGCGCCACGTCGCCGGTGATCAGATTGAACAAGGTGGTCTTGCCGGCGCCGTTGGGCCCGATCACCGCCAGCGCCTCGCCGCCCGCGACGGCGAGGCTCACGGTGTCCACGGCTTTGAGCGCGCCGTAGGATTTTGACACGCTGTCAAGTTCCAGAAGGACTGTCATGAACCGCTTTTATGGACGGCCGCCGCGCGTGAGGCGCGGCGGCCTTAGTTCGCCGACCCGGATCGCCGTCAAGAATACTTAACCGGCTCGAACGGGCTGTCGAGCGGGATATTCGGCGCGGTCTTATTGTAAACGATGTTCAAGTCGTACTTGAACTTGGCGCCCTTCTTCCACTGACCGCCGACGAGCGGCGTCGTGCACACGTTCGGCACCGGATTGGTCGGCCCGCCCTTCCAGGTGATGGGACCGACCAGGGAGTCGTAGCTGGTTTCCTTGATCGCGTCGCGGATCGAGGCGGCGTCGAGCGTCTTGGCGCGCTTGAGCACGTCGATCGCGATCTCGAGATTGGCGTGCTTGAAGCCGATCGGCTGGGTCCATTGCTTGCCGGTCGCGGCCTCGTAGGCATCGCAAAACTGTTGCGCCGTCTGGCCGGTGAGGCCGGACTTGAACGGATGGTGATGTGACCACCACACCTCGGTCGACGTGCCCCCGCCACGATCGCCCAGGGCCTCGACGGCGGTGGGGAACAACAGCGCCTTGGGCGGCGTCATGATCTTGGGCTGATAGCCCTGCTGGGCGCATTGGGTCCAGAAGATCGCGAATTGCGGCGGGTTGAAAATGCCGCAGGCGATGTCGCAGTTATTGGCCTTGAGCTGCCGGATCTGCGCGGTGAAATCGTCGCTGAGCGGCGGATACAGACCGAGATTGACGACTTCGAGGCCCTTCTTGCGGAAGGTCGGCGGCATGCCGTGCTCTTCATTGCTGGCGGCGATGCCATCCGGATCGTTGGTGAGCATCAGGCCGACCTTTTTGTTGGTCGGCAGCGACAGCCACATATCGGCGAACAGGTTGCCGACCATGCCGAAGCCCCAGAAGAAATGGTAGGTCCAATCGAAGCCTTTGGTTGGATTGCCTTTGCGGCCGAAGAAGAAATCTTCCCATGGATCGTCGGCAGTGATGCAGGGCACGCCGGCGAGTTCGCACTGGTCCGCGACCGGGATGACGGTGTCGCCGGTCGAGGAGCCGATCACGATGTCGACCTTGTCGCGGTTGATGAGCTGCGCCGTGACCTCCGAGGCCCGGTTCGCGTTGGACTGGCTGTCGCGGTAGAGAATTTCGACCGGATGCTGTTCGCCGGCGACGCTGATGCCCTTGGCCAGTGTTTTGTTGGCCTCGGCGAGCACCCACTGATCGGCCTCGCCGAACGCCGCGATGGGCCCGGTCTGCGGACTGACCATGCCGATCTTGATGGTCTTGGCCGCGGCGCGCGATGATTGAAACATCCACGGCGAGGCGATGGCGCCGGCGCCGCCCGCCGCGATCAGCTTGACCAGCTTGCGGCGTTGCCGGTCGACTTTTCCGTTTTGCTTTGCCTTCGGTGCCCCCGCTTTCGGTATCATGATCAAGTCCTCCTTTGATCGCTTGCTTCGTTGCTCCGCCAGCCCACTTCTACCTACGGTGGGACCGGCCCCACGCCATCATCGCAAACATTTTCGGGACCGGAAATGGGCTAATGGAATTAAATCTGGCGGCATGGCTCAGCCGGCGCGGTCCTTGTATGAGCCGCCGGCGACCCAGCTTTCGATCGTGGGCCCGATCGCGGCGCCGGCCACCAGGCCGCCGCGCCAGTCCGTGCGCTCCGGCCGCACGATCAGCATCCAGCCGGCGCCGAACGCGTCGCCGGTCAAGAGCTCGGGTTTACGAACGAGTGCCTCATTGTGCGCCAGCACGGTGCCGTCAAAACCGGCGCGCGCGGCGCCGACCCATTTGCCGCCCTCGACCATGGCGAACCAGCGGTCCTTCTCGAAGCCATGGCCGATCCGCTTCGGCGTGAAGACCAGGATTTCGCCCATCAGCGCCGCCGCCCAGCTGGTGAAGCCGGTGCGCAGCGTGCCGTCCGGCAGCGGCGCATACCAGATCTGGTTCTCGACGTCGTAGAAGAGATGCTCGGGAAATTCGTGATTTTGGACGCGGGCCAACGGGCGCCTCAAAACGTCAGCACGCGGCAATCGTCGCCCATGACGTCCTGGATCATGGCGGCGGCGCCCATCACGCCGTTGCATTCCGGAATGAGATCGGCCTCGGACTTGCCGAACAGTTCGAGGTTGGCCGGGCAGGCCCAGAACTTTGCGCCCTGGCCGTGGGCTTCCTTGATCCAGTCGTAGACCGTCATCGGATCGCCCGGCTTGATGGTGATCGCTGCGGCGACACCTTTAAGCATCAATTTGCCGGCCGTCGCGGTGCACAGCACATCGACCGGGTGATCCATCGCAGCGGCGACCGCGGCATAATAGAACGGCGCACCGAGCTCCTCGGGGTTACGCGGATCGGTGTTCATCAGGATGATGAGCAGGCGGCGCGCGCTCATTGCAACTCGGTCTCCTCGACCTTGAGGCGGCGTCCCCATTTGTCGAAGAAATTGCCCTCGTTGAGCACCAGCGGATTGGCATCGAGGCGGGTTTCCAGTTCGCGCAGTTGCAGGCGCGCGGTCGGATTGTCGAGCGGGCCGCCATGGGGCGCCGTCACCGGAAAAAACGACGCGCCCTCCCACTCGCGTCCCGCGCCGGCAAACAAGATGACGATCTCGCTCCAGTCGGTCTCGGTGCCGATGACGTTGAAATAGGTCGAGCACAGCTCAGAAGTCGACAACGGGCGTCTCCGGCATGTAGTTCTCGAACAGGATCCAGAACGGGTTGGGATGGGTCTCGCCGTACCAGCGTTCGAATTCGGCTAGCGCGCCGATGACGTCGAGCGCCGGCGCGGCTTCGTCGTCGGATGGCGCGAGGCTTGCGAACATCGCCTGCGCCACCGGCGCAAAACGCGTTACCACGGCGGCGCGCGCCTCGCTGTCGCTGCCCCAGCCGAGCTTGGCGCGCAACAGCGCGGTGGCGCCGGCGACCGCGATCTCCTCGCTCTCGGCGCTCGCCACCACGTCGGCGATGGCGCGCATCAGGTTGAAGCGGCGGAATGCGAAGGCGCGTTCGCTCTCGAGCGCCTTGATGCGCTGCGCGATCTCGCGGCGGAAATCGTTTTCCGCGGCAGCCGCGCGCTCGGTCGCGTGTTTCAAGGCGTCGAGAAACGATGGCCCGGGCATCATCACCGTTGCTCCTTCAACGTGGCGGAAGAGAGAGGGAGTCGAACCCACCAAGGACCGGCTCGCGGCCCCTCCCGGATTTGAAGTCCGGACGCCCCACCGGGGACGAGTCTCTTCCTGAATCGGATGTGTCGAGGCTCGCCGGCTCCGCCACGCGGCGGAACAGATCGAGCCGGTGCTTGTTGATGCGGCGCAGATCGCCGCGGCGCAAGGTGACGCCGTGGCGGTCGAAGAATTCGAGAATCTGGATCGCGACCTTGCGGCCGTTGTCGACCCGGTCGCGGAACTGTGCCGCGGTGAACTGGGCGTTCGGCGACGCGGCGCCGAGATCGACGACGATGCCGACCATCTCGGCCACGGTCTCGCGCAGGAAGAAATGATCGAGCGCGACCTCGTCGGTCTTGCCCATGCGGCCGACGAGCTTGAGCAGGCGCCGGATGTCGCCTTCGCGCAGGCTCAGCAGCGTGGCGATGTCGCGCACCCGCGGCGGCCGGAACCGCTCGGCGCCGCCGAGCTGCGGCGCGATTTTTTGCCAGATTTTTTCGTCCGCCGGCGTGAGGCGGACTTCGTGGCCGGATAGGCGCACCCAGGCGCCGTCCAGCGCGATCTCCTTGCTCCGCACAAGCCATTGAAGAATGGACAGAAATGCCGGCGCGGGCAGGCGCGGCTGCAGCTGCAGGCGCAGCCGCTCGAGGCCGACGCCGGGCAAATCCGGATTGTCGGCATGAAAACTTTGCAGCGCCGCCGACAGGCTGCGCTTGAATTGCAGCCAGACCGGCGCCGACAGCGCGAACACACGCTCGCCCGCCGTCGCCTTGATGACGCCGAGGCCTTCGCAAATGGCCTGCGCCTGCGTTGCGCTGAGCGCGCGGTCGCGCGCAAACGCGGTGAGATCGGCATAGTGCGGCGAGATTTCGAGCAAGGCCGCCAGCGCGCGCTCGGCGTCGCCAACGGCATGCGCCTGCAACTGCGCGAGCCGCTCCGGCGTGCGCCGCTTGCGCGACGGCGCGCGCAGATCCAAGAATTTGCCGCCGCCGATGGTGCGTTGCGCGGTGGTGTCGCGCAGCACGAAGCGGTCGCCTGCGGCCGCCGCGATTGGCCGGTCGAGCACGATCTGCACCAGCGCCTCGCCGCCGGGCGCAACGGCTGCGTCGCCAAGCAGCACGATGCGGGCGCCGACTTCGGTCGCGGCGTGATGCAGACGCGCCGGCATCCATTGCGTCACCGGCTTCTGCTCGGTGGCGAGCAGCCGCAGGCTACAGTCGATGCGGTCGGTCGGCGCATGCAGTTCGGGATCGAGCACGACCTGGCCGCGCGCGATGGCGTCTTTGCTGATGCCGTCGCCGGCAAGATTGAGCGCGCAGCGCTGTCCGGCGACGCCGTGCTCGGCCGCGCGGTTCTGCGCGTGGATCGAGCGCACGCGCGCGACGAGGCCCGACGGACTGATCGTCACCCGATCGCCGGTCGCGACCGCGCCCGACAGCACGGTGCCGGTCACCACGGTGCCGGCGCCGGCCAAAGTGAAAGTACGATCGACCGCGAGCCGGAAACGCTCCGCCGTTGCGCGGGCGCGGATGGTGCGCGCGGCGTCGAACAGTCTTTCGCGCAATTCCTCGGTGCCGTCGCCGGTCACTGTCGAGACCGCAACGATGTCGGCGCCTTCCAGGCTGGTGCCTTGCAAAAGTCGGCCGATGTCGGCCAGGACCTTTGCCTGTTGCGGCGGCGCCGCGAGGTCGATCTTGGTGAGCGCGACGACGCCGCATTCGATGCCGAGCAGGTCGACGATGGCGAGATGCTCGCGGGTCTGCGGCATGACGCCGTCGTCGGCCGCGATCACCAGCAGCACGAAATCGATGCCGGTGGCGCCGGCCAGCATGTTGTGGACGAATTTCTCATGCCCCGGCACGTCGACGAAGCCGAGTACGGTGCCGTCCGGCGCCGGCAGATAGGCGAAGCCGAGATCGATGGAAATGCCGCGGGCTTTTTCTTCCTTGAGCCGATCGGTATCGACGCCGGTCAGCGCGCGCACTAGCGAGGTCTTGCCGTGATCGATATGGCCGGCGGTTCCGACGATCATGATGCCGGCTCCGGCAAGGGCGCGCCGGCGCGCCGTTCGGCGTCGGCGATTTGCCCGGGCGAGAGCGCTGCGCGCACGGCTTGAAAGAATTGTCCCGCCAGCGGACTGCCGCCGGCACGGGCGCGCAGCAACCAGACCAAGGCCTCGCCCGGATCGCGGCCAACGCCCGAGCCGAGATGGAACGCCGCGCCCAGCATGGCCTGGCCGTCGGCGTCGCCGCGCTCGGCGCCGCGCCGCCACCAAGACACCGCCTGGGCCGGATCGCGCTCGACGCCCAGCGCGTTATGAAAAATCATGCCGAGCCGCGTCATCGACGCGGCGATACCGTGCGCGGCGGCGCGCTCGGCGAAGCGCCGCGCGGCGACGTAATCCGGCGCGGCGACTTCGCCTTCGATCAGCATCCAGCTCAGCATGTCTTGCGCCGGACCGTCGTCCTGTTCGGCGGCGGCGCGATAAAGCTCCAGCGCGCGCGCATAGTCTTGTTCGACGCCTTCGCCCTTGAAGTAGAGCGCCGCGCAGTTGCGCTGGCCGACGCCATCGCCGGCCGCGGCCGAAAGCGACAACCATTGCAATGCGAGCTTGGCATCGCGCTCGACGCCGAGGCCCTCGGTGAAGCAGGCACCGACATTGTTCTGCGCCCGCGCCACGCCGGCCTGCGCCAGCGGCGCCCAGATTTCCAGCGCCCGCGCATAGTCGCCGCGGCTCGACGCCTCGTAGGCTTCCGCCATGCGGTCGGCGACGGTGGCGTCGTCGCCCGGCCGCGCTTTTCTTGCCAACGCCTCAAGCCAGCGCATCGGCGTTCTCCGCGACATTGAGCGTGGCGAGATTGGCAATGAAGACCGCCTCGTTGTCGAGGCAGCGCAGGTCGAAGATCAAGGCTTGATTCTCGATGCGACCGACCACCGGGACCGGCAGCCGGCGCAACGCCATCGACAGCGCGGCAAGCAAGCGCCCACCGCGCTTGGCGGCGCGCGGCCTGATCGCAACGCCGGCGCTCGGCACCGTTTCCATGGGCAGCGCGCCGGAGCCGATCTGGCTGGCGCAGGGGGCAACCGCCACGTCGAAGCCGTCGCCGATCTTGGCGGCGATGACCGGCAGCAGCCGGCGCGCCGCGGCTTCGATTTCTTTTTGCGGCCGCGCCAAGAGCCGCAGCGTCGGCAAGCGTTCCGCGACGCGATCCGGATCGCGATAAAGCCGCAGCGTCGCTTCCAGCGCGGCGAGGCGGACCTTGTCGATGCGCAGCGCCCGTTTCATCGGGTTGTTCTTGATCCGCGCGATCAAATCCTTGCGGCCGACGATGAAGCCGGCCTGCGGGCCGCCCAAAAGCTTGTCGCCGGAGAAGGTGACGAGATCGGCGCCGGCCGCGACGGCTTCCTTGACCGTCGGCTCGTGCGCCAGTCCGTAGCGGGCGAGATCGATCAGCGTACCGGAGCCGAGGTCGTTGACCAGCGGCACCTTGCGCTCGCGGGCGAGTGGGGCGAGGTCGCGCGCGAAAACCTCCTTGGTGAAACCCTCGATGCGATAGTTCGAGGTGTGGACCTTGAGGATGAGCCCGGTCTTTGGCCCCAGCGCGCCGGCGTAATCCTTCTTGTGGGTCCGGTTGGTGGTGCCGACCTCGACCAATTTGGTGCCGGCGCGACCCATGATCTCGGGCATGCGGAAGGCGCCGCCGATCTCGATCAGTTCGCCGCGCGAGACGATCGCCTCGCGGCCCTTGGCAAGCGTGTTGAGCACGAGGAGGACCGCGGCGGCGTTGTTGTTGACCACGGTGGCGTCCTCGGCGCCGGTCAATTCGCACAACAGATCGCGAATGAGATCGTCGCGGTCGCCGCGATGGCCGGCGCCGAGATCGAATTCGAGCGCAACGGCGTTGCGCATCGCCACCTGCGCCGCCTCGATCGCGGCTTCCGCCCACAGCGCGCGGCCGAGATTGGTGTGCAATACGGTGCCGGTGAGATTGAACACCGGCAGTAGCTTCGGCTGCTGCGCGATTTCGAGCCGCATCAGCGCCGCCGCCGCGACGTGGTCCGACCCGCCGGGCGGCGCGCCATTGGCGCGCGCCGCGGCCAGCGTCTCACGCACCGCGGTGACGACGGCGGAACGGCCGAACCGCGAGGTGGCATCCGCAGCCACGGCCGTACGCAGCACCTCGTCGACCGAGGGCAGCTTGCGCAGCGCGGACGATGCGGATTTTCCCATTCGCGCGCCTCAATAACCGAGCAGGAACGGATTGACGGCGCCGCGCCGGTAGCCGTTCTCGCGCAGCAGGATGTCGAGCCCGAGCGTTGCGATGTCGTCCCGTCGAGCTCCTGATAGGCGATGCCCTTGGTCGATTCGCAGAGCACGCATTTGATGCGCACCACGTGCCATTGCGTCGCGCACAGCGAGCAGGTGCAGAACCGCGTGCCGTGGGCGCCCTGCCAGCCGACGATCGCCGACGCCACCGGCGCGCCGCCGCATGCCGGGCAGACGCCGTCGCCGATCGGCACCAGGGTGGCCGGATCGAGCCGCGCCGCAAGCCGCGCGAAATGCACCTGCAAGGCGGCCGCGACATAGACGTGATCGGCCAGCGTCTCGACCGGAATGGCATCCGCCAGCACCGAGCGCACCATGCGGTCGCGCGCGGCGGCATCGGCGCTGCGGACGCGTTCCAGCGCGGCGCGGGCATTGTCCGGCATGTCGATAGTGGCAGCCAGGGCGAGCAGCCGATCCAGCGTCGCATCGAGCGCGGCGTCGGCGGTGAAGCGCGTCCGGTCGAGCGGCGGCATGGCGTGCTCGCGCGCCCGCGCGCGGGCGTCATCGGCCGGCAGGTCGGGCTCGGGCAGGTCCTTTTGGATGCGATGCTGGCATTCGCTCAAGGCGGCGAGAAAAAGCAGATAAGGCCCGAGCTGGTGGCCTTCGGCCAGCGTGCGAAAGCGCAGCGAGCGGGTGGCAAACAGTGTGAGCGGATCGGGCAGGCGCACAAACGGCGGCGCCGCGATTTCTCCGATCGGGATCGGATCGTGCCCAGGGGCGCCGGCCTTACTCATATGTTACCTCACGAACCGCACGGGCCACGTGACAGACCGGTGAACGGCGCTCGCCTTTGTGCGACGGGCGCCGGCCGTCGTTCAGCTTGTCTTACCACCAACCAGTTCGCGAAGCCACTTGCGGTGGTGCCGCCAGGCCCAGCCGCCGGTGACGCTGCCGCGGGTCATGGCGCGGATGGTGCCGCGCACCCAGATCGCCGCATAAACGTGCACGATCCAGACGCAGATGATGACGATCGCCGCCATGGAATGGACCAGGACGGCGAGGCGTTTCTGCTCGATGTTGGTATAGCCGTAGAAGTACTGGTCCCACATCACCAGGCCGCTTGAGATCAGCACGATGATCAGGATCGACATCAGCCAGAACACCGCCTTCTGGCCGGCATTGTATTTGCCGACTTCCGGCAAGCGCTCCTCGTGTCCGGTCAGCACGTCGCGCAGCCGCGCCAGCCAGGTGCCGTCCTCGCTCTTCCACAGGTTGGCCCGCCAGAACCGCAAGAACAGCCCGGCGAAGCTGAAGAACAGCACCACGCCGAGCCACGGATGAATGGCCCGCGTCCACTGTCCGCCGCCGAACAGGCCGGTGAGGAAGTAGAGCGCCGGTGAGAACAGCGCGAGGCCGGACAGCGCGAGCAGCACCAGGCACGTCGCCGTGATCCAGTGATTGATGCGCGCGCCGCCGGTATAGCGGTCGACAGTGACCGGATCGCCCGGATGGACGCTGTCGCCCGGCTCGACATCATACGCCGTCATGGCCGTCCGCTCCCTGCCAACCGCTTGGCGCTTTCTTCGTCGTCGCGCGAGACCTTGTTGGGGCCTTCGACGATATGGTGGACGAAGCCGATCGCGGCAAAGACGCCCATCGCGGCCAAGCCGACATATTTAGTCGCGCCCTTCCACAATTCCACGATCGGGCTGATGCGCGGATTGTTGGGAAGGTTGGCGTAGATTTCCGGCTTGTCGGCGTGATGCAGCACATACATCACGTGGGTGCCGCTGACGCCCGGCGGATCGTACAGGCCGGCGTTCTTGTAGCCGCGGGATTTGAGATCCTTGATGCGGTCGGCGGCGTGCTGCTTCATCTCCTCCTTGGTGCCGAAGGTGATCGCGTGCGTCGGGCAGGCCTTGGCGCAAGCCGGACCCTGGCCGACGGCGATGCGATCGGAGCACAGCGTGCACTTGTAGGCCTTGTTGTCGACCTTGGAGATGCGCGGGATGTTGAACGGACAGCCCCGCACGCAATAGCCGCAGCCGATGCAGTTCTCGTGCACGAAGTCGACGATGCCGTTGGAGTACTGCACGATGGCGCCGGGTGCCGGGCAGGCCTTGAGGCATCCCGGATCCGCGCAATGCATGCAGCCGTCCTTGCGGATCAGCCATTCGAGCGTCTGCGTTTCCGGGTTCACCCATTCGGTGAACCGCATCAGCGTGAACATTTCCGGCGTCAGGTCGGCCGGGTTGTCGTAGGAGCCGACATTGACGCCGACCTCGGCGCGCTTGTCGTTCCACTCCAGACATGCCGATTGGCAGGCCTTGCAGCCGATGCATTTCGACACGTCGATGAGTTTCGCCACCGCCGTGAGCTGTCGCGCCGGCGCCGGCACCGACGAGGCGGAGCGGCGAACCAGGTCGGCCTCGCTGAGGTCGACCTTCGGGTTCTGCGTAGTCGGGTTGGGAAGCTCGAATTCGAATGCCATGGCTTCCTCCCTTACGCCACCGGCCCGGTGATGGGCTCGATATCGACCAGGAACGCCTTGTATTCAGGCGTCTCGATGTTGGCGTCGCCGACATAGGGCGT
>WNFI01305602.1_pt1 | contig 12347 bp, 12 predicted proteins | sample 5400471 | NCBI WGS metagenome assembly WNFI01 (sample SAMN13153348, study PRJNA577476) | soil metagenome | isolation source: 100 cm saprolite on Douglas fir-dominated hillslope | place: USA:California | collected 2013-09-17 | reverse complement strand
GCGCTAGCGCCTGCGACGCTGCACGCCGCCACGCCGCCGCGCCAGCCGCCAGCCGCCGCGCCGCCGCGCCACGGAATTCTCGGCCCGAGCACGGCGTTGGCCCAGGCGAGGCGACCTCGACGACGATGACCTCCAGAAACAGCGCCGGCCCGGCCACGAGTCGCGCTTTGCCGCACTACACGGTCCCCGCCGGCACCGACATCGGACACGTTCACCTCAAGGTCTCGGACCTCGAGCGCGCGCTCGCCTTCTACCGCGGCGTCCTGGGCTTCGAGCTGGTGACGCGGTACGGCGCGCAGGCGGCCTTCGTCTCGGCCGGCGGCTATCACCATCACATCGGCCTCAACGTCTGGGAGAGCCGCGGCGGCACCCCGCCGCCCCGCGGCCATACGGGCCTCTTTCACCTCGCCATCCGCTACCCGACGCGGCGCGACCTCGCGGTGGCGGTCCAGCGGCTTCTGGCCGCGGGAGTCCCCCTGCAGGGCGCCTCCGATCACGGCGTGAGCGAGGCGATCTACCTCGCCGACCCGGACGAGAACGGCATCGAGCTCTACTGGGACCGTCCCCGCGACCGGTGGCCGTACGCTCCGGACGGCTCGATCGAGATGGGAACCGCTCCCCTGGACCTCGCCGGCCTGCTGCGCGAAGCGGCCCCCTGATCCGCCGCGGGCCCGTCAACTCCGTCCGCCGCGCAGGCTCTCGGCCAGGCGGTCGCGCTCGTCCGCGAGCGCCCGCACCCGCCGCCAGAGCGCCTCGCGATCGATCAATGCCCGCCCCCGCTCCTTGAGGTAGGGATCGAGCCAGCGCAGGTATGCCGCTCCTGCCCGGCTCTCGGCCACCACGTCGGCCGCTCCGGCGCCGCGAGCCCGGTGCTCGGCGAGGATCTGTCCGTACAGGTCGAGATAGCGGTCCACGGCTTCATCCAAACTCGCGGTCTGCCGCATCATGGCGGACACCAGGGCGGCATCCGCGGGGTCGTAGCGCGCGATCTGGGCGCTCACGGCAGGCGCCGACAGCGGCTGGTCGAAGGTGCGGAAGCCGAAGTTGAGCGGCCGCAGCCGGTCGAGCTCGCCGCTGGTGACCATCGGCCCGCAGCCCGCGGCGTCGCAGAGCACCACCGCCGCGCCCACCGCCAGCGCTTCGATCGCCGCACGCCCCTTCGCAAACACCAGGTCGTAGCCGGGCAGCAACTCCTCGGGGCGCTCGGCGACGCGGCCGCTCGCGATGCCGGCCACCTCCAGCTCGATGCCGGCCCCGGCGCAGGCGGCGCGGACCGTGGGCAGGTGGCTGCCCTCGGCGGCGTTGTTGCTGAACACCAGCGCCTTGCCGGGGCGACGCGGCAGTGGCGGCCGGGGCCGGAACCGCGCCAGGTCGACGAAGTTGAGGACCGTCTCGATCCGTTCCGGCGGCACGCCGGCGGCGGCCAGGCGCTCGGCCGTCGGCAGGTCGACCGCGACGTGGCGCAGCAGGCGCGGGAAGAGCAGCGGGGCTTCCTCCCAGGGCTCGAAGCCGTGGCAGACGAACAGGCCGGGGACGCCGGGGAAAAACAGCAGCGCCGTCAAGGTCTCGACATGGTGCTGGCCGTGGATGAGGTCCGGCGGCTCGGCGATCGCGGCGAGATCGTCCACGGCGGGCACCCCGGCGGCCGCCAGCTCGCGCGCGAGCCCGCCGAGCAGCGGGCTGTAGACGACCGGCAGGTGCCCGCGCCCGCTCAGCGCGACCGCCAGCTCGGCCACGTACAGCTCCGCACCGGTGCGGTGCGCCAGCGTCGTGTTGGTCAGCAGGACTCGCATGCGGCTCACGCCGGCTCGTGGGCGGGGACGGAGAGGGACCGCAGGCACTCCGCCAGCGGCGCGACGTGAGCGTGATAGCGCAGCACCTCGCGGTAGAAGCCGGCCGCCACCTGGCGCTCGCCATGGATCCGCGCCGCCGCCAGCTTCCGCGCCAGCGCCGGGCCGTCGAGCTCGACGTGGACGCCGCCCGCAGGGTCCTCCGCCGGCCGATGGTCCGGCCCGCCGTCGAGCAGGAAGTCGCAATTCTCGACCGCCTGGCCGCCGGCGCGGAGTCGCGCCACCGCGGCGTTCAGCAGCAGCCGGCAGACGTCATGCCCGGGGTTGAACCCCTCGACCGCATCGCCGGCCACCAGCTCGATCCCCTCCCGCCGCAGCGACTCGGCCAGCTCCTCGGTCAAGCCGAGGAACGGCTCCAGGCGGCCCTCGAGCAGCGAGCGGTACAGGTCCCCGTCGGTCATGCGGCCGAAGATCGGCCCCGGCCGGGCGCCCGTCCGGGCGAGCAGCGCCGCGGTGGACGCCAGCCGGGAGCGGCCGTCGTGACCGGAGCCATCGGTGAGCACGAAGACCAGCGGGCGCGCCAGCTCGAGCCAGCGATGGACCTTGAGCTCATGCCCGGGATGGGCGATCACCAGCGCGGCAGGCGGGAAGTCAGGCAAGAGAGCGAACCGGCTCCAACCGCGGAGAGGCAGACGACCTGGCGTTCCGCAATCGAGGGGAGCGCCCGAACGCTACTGCACGCTCGCCGCTCTTGGCAAGTGCCGGAGCCTTCACTGCTATGATTCGCGCATCGCGATGACCCTCGCCGTCGGCACGCGCCTCGGCGCTTACGAGATCACCGCCATGCTCGGCGAGGGCGGCATGGGCGAGGTGTATCGCGCCAGCGACACCCGGCTCGAGCGCGAGGTGGCGATCAAGGTGCTGCCCGCGGCCTTCACCGCCGACCCCGACCGTCTGGCGCGCTTCGAGCGTGAGGCAAAGCTCCTCGCCCAGCTGCACCATCCCAACATCGCTTCGATCTTCGGGCTCGAGGAATCGGGCGGGGTGCGCGCCCTGGTCATGGAGCTGGTCGAGGGCCCGACGCTGGCGGAGCGGCTGGAGCTCGGAGCCCTTCCCCTCGACGAGTCCTTGTCGGTGGCCCGGCAAATCGCCGAAGCCCTCGAGGAGGCCCACGAGAAGGGGATCGTCCATCGCGACCTCAAGCCGCAGAACGTCAAGCTGCCTCGGGAAGGAAAGGTCAAGGTCCTCGACTTCGGGCTGGCGAAGGCGCTCGACGCGCCAGGGTCGGCCGCCGACCTGGCGCGCTCGCCGACGCTGATGAACTCGCCGACGCTGACCGGCGCCCACGGCAGGACTCAGCTCGGCATGGTCCTCGGCACCGCGGCCTACATGGCGCCCGAGCAGGCGGCCGGGAAGCCGACCGATCGCCGGGCCGACGTCTGGTCGTTCGGCGTCCTGCTGCACGAGATGCTGACCGGCAAGCGGCTCTTCGCGGGCGACTCGGTCGCCGAGACGCTCGCCGGCGTGCTCAAGGGCGAGATCGACTGGGCCGCCCTCCCCGCGGCCACGCCGCCGGCGATCCGGCGACTGCTGCGCCGCTGCCTCGAGCGCCAGCCGAGAAATCGCCTGCACGACATCGCCGACGCCCGCATCGTGCTCGACGACGTCGCCTCCGGAACGGCCGATGAAGGCGCCGCCGAGACCGTCGCGCCGGCCCCGCCGCGCCCGCTCTGGCAGCGCTCCCTGCCGTGGCTCGTCGCCCTCCTCGGCGTCGCGTTCGGCGCCGCCGAGATGCTCCGGCTCGATCGCCTCGACCGGCCAGGAGGGGGACCGCCACGCGCCACGCGTTTCGTCGTCATGCCGCCCGGCCCGGGCGAGATCGACGGCTACCCGGCGCTGTCGCCGGACGGCCGTACCCTGGTTTTTTGCTTCGCGCCCCAACACGGCGTGACGCGGCTCTGGCTGCACTCGTTCGACTCCGGCCAGAGTCGGGAGCTCGCGGGCACCGAACACGCCGAGCAACCGTTCTGGTCGCCCGACGGCCGCCACCTCGGGTTCTTCGCCGGCGGCCACCTCCGCCACCTGGAGATCGCGACCGGGCACGTCGAGTCGCTCGCCGCGGCCTCCGACTCGCGGGGCGCGACGTGGACCGAGTCGGGCGAGGTCGTTTTTTCCCCGAGCTGTTGCGCCGCGCGCGGTCTACGATCCGCGCGGCTTCCTGCTCTGGGACCGGGACGGCTCGCTCGTGGCGCGGCGCTTCGATGCCCGCAGCGCGACCCTCTCCGGAGAGACCATCGTGGTCGCCGAGCACGTCGGCAGCGATCCCGAGAAGACCGCCCAAGACTTGTTCGCTGCCGCCGGGGAGGCGGTGGCCGTGCGCCCCCCCGACCCCAACCAGCGTGAGCTGCGCTGGTTCGACCGTCATGGCAACCCTGGCCAGATCGTGGGGTCGCTCGGCAACTTCTACGACCCGTGGCTCTCCGCCGACGGCACGCGGGTGGCGGTGGCCAAGAGCGTTCTCCCCAACTACTACAGCGCCGACGTATGGATCTTCGATACCTCGACTCGGGATCGAGCCACGCGCTTCTCGTTCGCGGGCGCCAACACACCCATCTGGTCCCGGGATGGGACGACGGTCTACTTCGCCACGACCCAGCGCGGCGAGCATCTGATCGTGGCCAAGCGCGCCGATGGCGGTGGCGGCGAGAAGGTCCTCTATCGCGGACGCTCGGCAAGATGGGCGGACGACAGCTCGCGTCGCGAGCCGCTCCTCGTGCTCGAGGGACCCGCGAGCGCGGGGACGTACAAGCTCTGGCTGCTGCCGCTGGCGGGCGAGCTCGACGCGCGACCCTTCCAGCAGACCTTGCCGGGCTCGCAGGCCCACGCCGCGTTCTCACCCGACGGCCGACTCCTCGCCTACACCTCCGACGAGAGTGGGTTGCCCCAGATCTACGTGCAACCCGTGGACGGCTCGCCGGAACGCTGGCAAGTGACCACGGACGGCGGCGACCTCGCGACCTGGCGGCCGGACGGCAAGGAGCTCTTCTACGTCGGCCTCGACCGCGTGCTGCACGCCGTGCCGGTCCGGGGTCTGTCGCCGTTCACCCTCGGCGATCCGCAACCGCTCTTCGCCGTGCCCATCCCGCAGCTGGCGATCACCAGCCAGCACTCGTACTGCCTGCCGAGCGCCGATGGCCAGCGTTTTCTCGTCAACGGCACGAGCCAAACCACGAGCAACCCCGGGATCCTGGTGACCGTGGGCTGGTCGCCGACCAACGCCGGCGCGAAGACGCCATGAGCCGTTGCCACTCCTCGGAGCGCGCCCGGCGCCGAACCCTGCCGCCATGAGCCCATGGTCGCTCGACATCGAGTCCGCCCGGCTGCCGCGGACCGCGCGGGAGGTCGACCGCGACCTCCTGGTCGTCGGACGCGGCGCGGAGTGTGACGTCCAGCTGCCCGACCAGCGGGTCTCCCGGCAGCACCTTCGCCTCGCGCGCCGGGGCGACGAGCTATGGGCCGAGGACCTCGGATCGCGGGGCGGCACACGGCTCAACGGCCGCCCGCTGGCGGAGGTCGCGCGCCTGGCCGACCGGGACCTCCTCGAGCTCTCCGACGACAGCCGCATCGTGGTGTGCAGCGGCGCCGCGGCCATGGCCACCGCCGCCTCGCCCGCCACCACCGGCAGCACGCTGCTGCGCGACGCGGCGTCGATGCTGATGCGGCGAGCCGACCTCGAGACGTCGAGCTCGGCCGAGGAGCTGCGCCGCTACGCGGAACGATTGCACCTGATCAACGAGGTCCACCAGGCGCTGACCGAGTCGCCGTCGCGCGGTGCCCTGCTGGAGATGATCCTCGACCGCGTGTTCCGCAGCCTGCGCCCGGAGCAGGCGGCGCTGTTGCTGCTGGACAAGGCGGGCAACGTCGCGGAAGTGGTGTCGCGCCCTCCCGGCCTCGGCCCCGACCGCGTCCTGTTCTCGCGCAGCCTGCTGCGCGAGATGAAGGAGCGCCGGCAGGCGGCGCTGGTGCTCGACGCTGCCGCCGACGAGCGCTTCGCCGGCGCGGCCAGCATCCTGGACTCGGGCGTGCGCAGCGTCCTCGCCGCGCCGCTGCTGGTGCCCGGCGACGTGCTCGGGATGATCGTGCTCTCCTCCCGCCTGCGGGTGCGGCAGTTCGGCGAGGACGACCTGGAGCTGCTGGTATCGCTGGCCTCGGCGGCGGCGCTCCACTTGCGCAATCTCGACCTCGCCGCGGCGGCGGCGGAGCGGCACCGGCTGGAGTCGGAGCTCGAGCTGGCACGCCACATCCAGCTGGCGTTGCTGCCGTCGCGGTTGCCGGAGGTGGCGGGCTACGAGCTGCTGGCCGGCAACCTGCCCTCGCGCGGGGTGTCGGGGGACCTCTACACGGTGGACGTCCATGCCGAGAGCGGCATCGTCACTTGCCTGGTCTGCGACGTCTCCGGCAAGGGCATGGCAGCTTCCCTGCTGGGCGCTTCGCTCGAGGCGCTCGCCACCGGCCCCATCGAGGTGGGTCACACGCCGGAGGGGATCTGCTTCCGTGTCTCGCGGCGCCTGTTCGCGCGCACTCCACCCGAGAAGTACGCCACGGGCTTCATCGCGCAGCTCGACCCCGCCACTCACCGCCTGGCGTGGGCCAATGCCGGCCACAACGCCGCCCTGCTGGCGCGTGCCGCGGGCGAGGTCGAGCGGCTGACCACCTCGGGACCGCCGCTCGGGCTGCTGGCGGGCGCCAACTACCGGGAGCACGCCACCGAGCTGGGTCCCGGGGACCTGCTGCTGGCCTACACCGACGGCATCACCGAAGCCGCCGACCCCGACGACCAGGAGTTCGGCCTCGACCGGCTCGCCGAGCTGGTCCACCGGCATCGCGCGGCACCGCTCGCCGAGCTGCGCCGGGAGGTCGAGCGCGCCCTCGACGAGTTCGTGCGCGGCGTCCCCTACGCGGACGACCGCACCATGCTGTTCCTGCGGCGCGAAGCGGCCCCCTGATCCGCCGCGCCCCCCGGCAAACGCCCGCCCCAGCCGGCCGCTCGCCGCGCTCACTTCCCGCCCGCGAGTGGCTTCACCCGCGGCCGGCGGCGAAGATCGCCCGCACGGTATCGACGGTGTCGGCTTCGGCCGGGCTCTTGTCGGGGCGGTAGCGCTTGACGCGGGCGAAGCGTAGGGCCATGCCGCCTGGGTAGTGCGGGCTCTCCTGGACGTCGCTGAAGGCGACCTCGACGACCACCTCGGGCTTGAGGTGGACGACCCAACCCTCCGCCGCGGCCGCCTCAGGGTGGTGTCGGTCTCGCCAAGGGGCGAGCCGACCATCGCCCGCGCCGAGCGCCAGCTGGCGAAACCTCTCGGTCTGCCAGGCCAGCATCTCGTCGGTCAGCCCCTTGAAGGTCTTGCCCAGCATGACGAAGCCGCCGGCGACCGGGTCGCGCGCGCCGAGGTGAAGGTTCGACAGCCAGCCGCTGCGCCGGCCGTGGCCCCACTCCGCGGCCAGCACCACCAGGTCGAGGGTGTGGGCGGGCTTGATCTTCAGCCAGCTGGAGCCACGCCGGCCGGCCTCGTAGGGAGCGTCGAGGGCCTTGGCCAGCAACCCCTCGTGACCGCGCCGCAGGACGTCGGCGAAGAACGCCTCGCCTGCCTCCGCGGAGGCGGTGACCAGGCGCGGCACGGTGAGTCCCGGCGCGGCGGCGGCCAGCGCCGCGAAGCGCTCGCCGGCCGGGCGGTCGATCAGGTCGTCGCCGTCGAGGTGCAGGACGTCGAAGAAGAACGGGGTCAGCGGCAGGGCGGCGCGCAGGCGCTCCACGTCGAGCTTGCGGCCGAAGCGGCGCATGGTGAGCTGGAAAGGATGCGGCGCGCCGCCGGGGCGGAGGGCGATCGCCTCGCCGTCCAGCAGCAGCTGCCGCGCCGGCAGGGCGGCCACCGCCTCCACCACCTCGGGCACGGCGGCGGTGACGTCGTTGCCCAGGCGCGAGAAGACGCGCACCGCCTCGCCCGCCTTGTGGACCTGGATGCGGGCGCCGTCGAGCTTGAGCTCGAGCGCCGCCTCGCCCAGCCGCTCGAGCGCCTCGCCGACATCGGCCGCCGGCTGGGCGAGCATCGGCTGCAAGGGCCGGAACAGCTGCAAGCGGAAGCGCTCCAACCCCGGGCGTCCCTCGAGCAGCGCCGCCCGCGCCACCGGCGCCCGCTCGCCGGCCAACATCGACGCCCGCCGCAGGACCTCGGCCGGCAGCGCGGCCGCCGCCGCCACCGCTTCGACGAGGATGCCCTCCAGCGCTCCCTGCCGCAGCTCGCCGAAGATCAGCCGCACCAGCAGCTCCTGCTCGTCGCGGGTCGCCCGGGTGAGCAGGGCGCGCGCGCCCGCTCGCCGGTCGAGCCGCGGCCGCCGGCGCCCGCCATCGCGGCGAAGGCGGCGTCCACCTCGCCGAGGGTCAGCGACGGCTCGGCGGCGGCGGAGACGCCGTCCAGGGCGGCGCGGACGGCGGCCCCGCCGACGCCGATCCGGCCCTGCCGCAGGCGGCCCGCCAGCCAGGACACCGCCGCCTCGATCTCGCCGGGCGCCAGGCGGCGCAGCAGATCGGCCAGCACCCCGACCTTCTCCGAGCGCGACCGTGTCGCGGCGACCCGGCGGGAGGTGGTGACGAGATCGGCGAAGAGCATCGCCGAGCTAGCTTGCCACGAATCGGATTACATCGCATGTCTTTGTAGTGATTTGGCCGATCCAAATGCTAGAATAAACGTTCCTGTTGTGGGCCACGTATACGAGAGCTGGATGACCTACCACCTGCGTCTCCTCCATGTCTCGGATATCGCCGCCGCCCCGGCCGCATCGCGGGGGGACCGGCGGTCCGGGAGCCGTTGGCAGGACCCGCTGGACCAGCTCGACCCTCTCCGGGGCAAGGGCGGCGTCGACCTCGTCTGCTATGCCGGCGGCGCGGCCGGACCGGAAGGTGGCGCGGTACCCCCGGAGGAACCGGCCTTCCTGCAGCCGCTGCTCGATCGCCTTGGGCTCGGCGGCGACCGCCTCCTCGCCGTTCCCCGCTCACGGCCGCCGGTCACGCCGCCGGCGAGCGGCAACCAGGACCGCTCCTGTCTCGGCTTCCGGCGAGAGGTGCGGCTGGACCGCCTGCCCTTCGGCGTCCAGGTGATCGCCTTCGACTCGGACGTCGCGTCCGGCACGGCCTGGCGCGCGGGCGGGGGCGACGACCTCAGGGAAGTGTCGGTCTCGCCAAGGGGCGAGCCGACCGCCGGTCCCGGCGGCCACCGCATCGCCTGCCAGCTGATCACGGTCACCTGCGATGCGGCGGGCAGGCCGGAACGGCTCATCCTGAGGCTGCGCGGCTCGACGCCGGTGGATGCCCGCGGCGGCCGGACCGCCGCGCCGGAGGTTGCCTTCCGAGAGGCGCTCCCGCGCCCGGCCAATGACTAGCCGCGGCTCGCCCGCGGCCTCAGCCGATCCCCGGCATCAGCTCGTCCGCCAGCAGCTCCGCGCCCCCCGGCGGACCGCTGATCTCGAGCAGCAGCGGGCCGCCGGCCGGCTCGAGAGTGAGCCGGAAGCGCAGGAAGGCGCAGCACCGGCTCTCCAACCGCACCAGCTCCAGCACGTCGGCAACGGTCGCTTCGTCGCCCGCGAAGCGCAGCTCGAAGCCGGCCGGCGTCGCCACCTCGGCCGGGCCACCCAGGCGTCGCACCTCCAGCACCCGCTCCCGCACCCGCCGCAGCAGGCCGGCGCGCCGCTCGCGCAGCTCGGGCTCGGTCAGGGTGCAAGCGATCGGCCGCGGCGTGTCCGTCGTGTTCATCAGCTGCTCGCCTCGCGGCGGCGTCGCCATCAGCTCTCTTGCGGCCTCGCGGCGAAGCTCCCATCAGGTCTCTCCTCTCGCAATCGAACGGGCGCCGGCTGGCGCCGGCTATCGGCCGCTGCCCGCTCGCGAAGATTGGCGAGGGCCCGCTCCTTCAGCTCCTGCGCCTCGAGCCGCCGGTGCACGGTGGGCGGCGCGCCGCGCTCCTGGCACTCCGCCTCCGAGAGCGGACAGCGCTCGCAAGTCAGGTTGACCAGCGTGCGCGGAATGTCGAGATCGTCCCAGAAGCGCACCGTCCGCTTGAAGGCGTCGTCGAGCAGGAAGCCGATCGAGACGCTCGACGTCGCGTCGCTCGCCAGGGCCAGCGGCCGCGCCATGGTGATGACGAAGAACTCGGCGCCGGAGTCGAGGAAATGCGAGCGCTGGGCGGTGACGACCGGCGCGGCGTCGAGGGTGCGCCGGTGCTCGTCCAGCTGCCGCATCAGCCGCAGCGCCGGCCAGCGCCGGCAGTAGGTCTCGTCGAGCCCGACGCCGTGCGGCACCGGCACGCGCGAGATGTTGAGGAACTTGGTCAGACGGTAGCGGTCGCTGCCGGCGTCGTGGGCGAAGCGCAGGAAGAACAGCTCGTCGAGGCCGAGCAGCCGCGGGATCAGTTCGGTGAGGCGGTGGAAGAACAGCTCCGGGGTCGCCGCGTAGCCGCCGATGCAGGCGACCAGCGCGTCGCCGTCCCAGCGCTCGCGGGCGAAGAAAGCGCGCAGGTCGGCGAGCAGGCGGTCGCGCTCGATCAGCAGCGCGCCGGCGAAGTAGGAAGCGTAGAAGTTGTTGAGCACCTGGTCGAACGACTCGACCTTGATCCACGACGAGGTCAGCGCCCGGCCGCCGGTCAGGCCGAGAAAGCGGTATCCGAGCTCGCGCCCGAGCACGAAGGCCCGCTGCGAGGGCATCAGGTTGCCGTTGACCAGGAGCGCCGGCGCCGCCGCCCCGCCCGGCGCCCCCCCGGCGGCGGCGAACCCGGCCAACCCGCCAGCCGCGGACGCCCCCGGCAGCCGCCCGTCGAGGAAGACCGAGCGCAGGCCGCGCAGCTCGGGATGCTCCTGCAAGGTGGTGAAATCGAGCCGGTAGCCGTGCTCCCGCTCGAGCACCGCCGCGATCGTCTCCGGCGCGAGCGTCTGGCCCGCCGGCCAGCCATACCGGTCGCGGCAGCGCACCGCGGCGTCCTCGACCTCCGGGAAGTAGTTGTGATTGAGCTGCTGGTAGGAGCGCAGCGCGGCGAGCAGGAACTGCTCGACCTGCACGTCGTAGGTCCGCCCGACGTCCTGCAGGGCGCGGATCAGCGCCGCGGCGCGCTCGGGGCTGTCGGTGGCGATGCCGAACAGGTCCTCGGGATCGACCCCGAAGAGCTCGAACGGGAAGCCTTGCAGGAACTCGGTGCTGAACACCGTCTTGACCGGCGCCAGCTCAGCGGTCGGCGAGCGCCTGGAGGGTGAGCCCCCGGTCCTGGCGCAAGCTCTTCAGCTTCAGGCCCAGGATGAAGCGCAGATCCTCGCCGGTCATCCGCGACTGGATCTCAAACGCCTGATTCGATTGCGTTTGTAAGTCCTGTTGCCGCTGATCGGAGCTCTTCATCCAGGGTCGGCCTCACTTCGCTGACAGCGAATACTAGCACGGGCGCCGAGTGGAGCGAAATTTCGCTTGACATGTTGTATTCGCCATGCATATTGTTTCCGCCGTGAGGGGATCGACGACACCGGCCCATCCATCTCAAAGAAGGGAGTCCGCCATGCGCAACGCCGCCCGACCCGACAGAGCGAAGGCCCTCGAGCAGAGCTGGCAGAGCGACCCGCGGTGGAACGGCATCCGGCGCTCGTACGCCGCCGGCGACGTCGAACGGCTGCGCAACTCCTTCGAGATCCGGCATCCGCTGGCCGAGCGCGCCGCCAACTCGGTGCCGCAGGTCGTGAAGCGCATCAACCAGGCGCTACAGCGCGCGGACCAGATCGACCACAGCGAAGGGAAGCACGACACGCAGTGGTTCGCACCGATCGTGGCCGACGCGGAAGCGGGCTTCGGCGGCGTGCTCAATGCCTTCGAGCTGATGAAGGGGATGATCGAGGCCGGCGCGGCGGCGGTGCATTTCGAGGACCAGCTGGCGTCGGAGAAGAAGTGCGGCCACCTCGGCGGCAAGGTGCTGGTGCCGACCCGCCAGTTCGTGGCCACCCTGACCGCCGCGCGCCTGGCGTCCGACGTCCTCGACGTGCCGGCGGTGCTGATCGCCCGCACCGACGCCGGCAGCGCCCGCCTGATCACCAGCGACGTCGACGAGAGCGACCGGCCTTTCATCCTGCCCGAGCGCACGCCGGAAGGCTTCCATCGCCTCCAGGGGGGCCTCGACGCCGCCATCGCCCGCGGCCTGGCCTACGCGCCCTACGCCGACCTGCTGTGGATGGAGACCTCGACCCCCGACCTCGACGAGGCGCGGCGCTTCGCCGACGCCGTGCATCGCGACTTCCCCGGCAAGTGGCTGGCGTACAACTGCTCGCCCTCCTTCAACTGGGCGAGCCGCCTGGACGCCTTCACCATCCGCAAGTTCCAGCGCGAGCTGGGAGCGATGGGCTACAAGTTCCAGTTCATCACGCTGGCAGGCTTCCATGCGCTCAACTACTCGATGTTCGAGCTGGCGCGGGGGTACAAGGCCCAGCAGATGACCGCGTACGTCGCTCTCCAACAGGCCGAGTTTGCTGCCGAAGGCA
>WNFI01674017.1_pt1 | contig 12348 bp, 11 predicted proteins | sample 5400471 | NCBI WGS metagenome assembly WNFI01 (sample SAMN13153348, study PRJNA577476) | soil metagenome | isolation source: 100 cm saprolite on Douglas fir-dominated hillslope | place: USA:California | collected 2013-09-17 | reverse complement strand
CTGCTCGTGGTTTCCCCGCAAACAGATAACGTGGGCGGGATTCTCGCTGCACAGATTCAGCACGTGCTCGACACAGCCAGGGATGTCCCGGCCGCGATCAATCAAGTCACCGAGAAAGACCAGCCTGTCGGCAGATTCATCGCGCGGCAGCATTTCGAGCAGACTGTAAAGCTGCGCGCAGCGTCCGTGTATGTCGCCAATGACGAAAGTTTTCATAAGGAAAGATTCCGTCTTCCGTGGGAGAGGGTTAGGGAGAGGTTGATGCGCAAGAAAAAAACTAATTTCTATCTGTCGTCGTCCTTAGACCCTCACCCCTGGCCCCTCTCCCAAAAGGAGAGGGGAAACTAATTCAGAGCGCCACATCGTGCCACAACGTGGGCGTCACAATCGCGCTGACGATTTCTTGATATTCCGGATCGCTGCGCAGCTCGTCCCAATTTCTATCGTGTTCGAACCATGGCCTGTTTTCGTTTCCCAAAGCGATTGCGCGGCGCAACCATCTGAGTGCCGCCTCGCGCTCGCCTTCGAGCACATACGCCGACGCCAGCCAGTAGGCGACGTCGTGATCGGTGTCCGCCGTCCTTAATACTTCGTCGGTCAATTGGGCTCGCGCTTCCTCGCTGAAGCCAAGCACGCTCAGAAACGTGGCATAGATGGGACGAATACCGTCAAGCTGCGGATGCTGCTCGAGAACCTGTTCGAGGATCTCCGCTGCTTTGACTGGTTCGCCTTTGTAATAAAGCGCCCGCGCGCGGAAGGTCTTGATCAGCGGATGATCGGGTTCGAGCGCGGCGCCCTGATCGAGTTGGGCCAACGCTTCATCGTAAAGCCCTTGATAGGTGAGCAAGCGCGCCCGGTTATAGCTGACCACGACGCCTTCGGCCGGATTCAGACGGACCATCCGATCAAGACTGCGGAGCGATTTTTCATAGTCGCCGTCCAGCCGTGCCAGCACTCCGCGCGCAAAGTGGACGCCCACGTCGTTGGGCGCTTCGCGGCCGAGTTGTTCCGCTGCGTCGCGAGCCTTCTGTTTCTCTCCGCGCGAAAGATAGATGAAGACCATGTGCATGCGCGCTTCCAGCAGATATGGATCGAGCGCCAGCGCTTTGTCGAATGCTTCCTGAGCATTCTGGTGATCGCCGGTGTCTCCAAAACCTTTTATCACGCGGTTCGCATATGCACTGCCCAAGCCGCAGTGCGCCAGGGCAAATGAAGGATCCAGATAAGCCGCCCGCTCGAAATGATCGATCGCTTCGTCGATGTCCTTGCGCGCCACCGTGTGATACATTAATGATGTCGGTGGCATCAGCGTCGATGCGATCACTCCACAACAAATCGCCCGATTCGACGTCGACCAGTTGGGCGGTGACGCGTATGCGGTCGCCGGCGCGCAGAAAGCCCGCGGATAAAACCGCAGAGACGCTCATTTCGCGCCCGACCTGACGCGGGTCGACTTGTCTGCCCTGATACTTGACGATCTCTGACGACGGCCGGACCACCAGTGAGCGCACCCGCGCGAGTTCCGTAATCACTGCGTCCGCCAGTGAAAACTCATAGAAGGTCGATTGCGCATCATTGCTGACATTTCTAAAAGGAAGGATGGCAACGCTTTTGCGCTCGCGGTCACCGACGCTGGTTGCCGGAGTCTCATGGCCCGAACGCTCAGAGGTCGACTCACGTTGAGTTGAAGTTCGATCGCCGGTTACGCTGCGCAGCCAGCGCAGCGCGCGGCCCATACGGCCGGTGCCGGAAAGATGTCGCGGGGTCACCGGAGTGATCGGTTCAAATCCTTTTTCACCGCCGGCTTCAAATTCGCGCAGGACGGCCCGCAGGTCGTCGCGGAGTTCGCTAACTTTCTGATAACGATCTTTGGGATTTTTTGCCAACGTGCGATCGAGGATCGCCTGCAACTGCGGCGGCGCGCCTCCTGGTCGCGCCTCATCCAGCCTTGCCGGCTCGTTATGAAGCACGGCGTGACGCACATCGATGCTCGTCTTTCCCTGAAAGGGCCAGGTGCCCGTCAGCATTTCGTAAAGCAACACCCCGGTGGAAAAAATATCCGCGCGGGCGTCGACGCGCTCACCGCGCGCTTGCTCAGGCGCCGCGTAAGTCGCCGTTCCGTACGGAATGCCGACTTCGGTCAGGTCGGTGTGATGAATGCCGCCCGGGTGTGTCCCCTCGCCTTCCAGGAGTTTTGCTAAACCAAAGTCGAGAATTTTTACCTGGCCCGACGGCGTCACCATCACGTTCCCGGCTTTGACATCGCGATGGATGATGCCGCGCGAGTGCGCCGCGGCCAGGGCGTCAGCCACTTGAATCGTAATCGAAAGAGCGCTGCGCAAATCGAGGGGGCGACCGCTGACCAACTCGCGAACATTCTTCCCTTCTCGCGAACATTCTTCCCTTCAACATACTGCATCGCGATGAAGTGAATGCCTTCAATATCGTTAAGATCGAAAATGGTGCAGATATTCGGGTGATCAAGCGCCGAAGCCAAACGGGCTTCGCGCTCGAACCGTTTGAGGTTGGCTTCTTTGACGGTTAGTTCCGGCGGCAAGACTTTTATGACGACCGTGCGTCCCAGCTTGGTATCGGCCGCCTTATAGACTGTTCCCTGACCGCCGGCGCCAATCTTTTCCAGAATTCTATAATTCCCTAACTTAGCGCCGATCATTTTTCGCTATATTAGACTCTCACAACGCGGCGACTGCAACCAAGGCGAGTCAGAAGCCCGACCGTCAGGGAGGGCAACCGTCACGACTAGGGTTGAGGGTCCACCATACCAGCCCTTGCTTCTGACACGTCTTTTCAAGTCCACAATCGCTACCGGCGTCCCTGTGCAATCTGCTTCGCCTCTGGCAGTCCCCGTAGTCGCAACATCGAGATCACTCCAAACAAGGGTCCGGGCGCGAGAATCACAAACGCATAGCGCCAGCCAACCAGATTCACGAAGCGCGGAATCAACTCGATTGAGATCGTAGTCAAGAGAAATCCGAGGCAGGTCTGAATCGTCAGCGCCGTTCCCATGTATTGTGGATCACCAAGCTCAGTCACGCAGGCTGAGAACTGGGCCGAGTCGGCGACGACGCTGGCGCCCCAGATGGCGGCCACGATCAGAAGCAGAATCGGATTCGCGCCGAACAGCAATCCAATTATCAGACAGCAACTGCCGCTGATCGCCATCGCCCATGAGGTCACGATCGTGCGGCCTACCCGATCGGCGATCAGGCCGGCCGCAACACAACCCAACGCTCCGCAACCAATCACGAGAAACGATGCCAGCTCCGCCAGGGACGGATCGCTCTTACGCGAAGACAAGCTGGCGCGAATCATGAAAGGGATCCAAGTCCACATCGCATACAACTCCCACATGTGCCCGAAGTAGCCGAGGTTGGCCAGCCGCACGCCGCGATTGCGAAATACTTTGCCCACCTGCTTCCAGTCAAAGCGCGCGACCGGCAGAGCATACGGCCCGTCAGTGACAAAAAGCAGAACCAGCAAACCACCGACAACTGCGAGCAGCGAAACGAACGTCACGTTGTGCCGCCAATTCTGGCTGCCGATGGCATTGATTAGATAAGGCGCCGCCTTACCCAGCGTCAGCGCGCCGACCAGCACCCCTAACGCCAGGCCACGACCGTGCCGAAACCACGTGGCCAGAATCTTCATTGCCGGCGGATAGACCCCTGCCAAACACATCCCGGTCAGAAAGCGCAGAGGAATCGCGACTGATGCGTCATGGGCAAACCATGCGAACGCCGCGTTCACGAGTGCGCCGGCGATCGCCGTCAGCATGAACAAGTGACGCGGACTGATGATGTCGGGAAGATTGAGGAGTGCGCTGAGCAAGGTCCCGGCGACAAAGCCAAGTTGGACTGACAGAGTGAGCCAACTCGCCGCTGCTTCGCTCAGGTGCCACTCTTTCGTCAGCTCCGGCACTACCGCCGAGCCGCTGAACCAAAGCGACATCCCGAGCAACTCAGCGATCGCCAGCAGCGCGAGCGTGCGCCAACGCGAACCGCTCTTAGCGTCCGATAAAGGGTGGGCCGAGTTGTGCAAGCAGGAGATTGTAACGTAAAGGGTAGGTTGCGTCTTTCGTAAAACGGAGGGCGACGTGATGGCCTGAGCGCGAGTCCCGAAAAGAGCTGAGGATAAGGAAAGCGTGCTCCGTGGTTAAGCCACTGCTTCGATGCGCGGTCTGAGGAATCTTGGAGAGAACACTTCCCGGGTGCGTTTGCGGCGCTTGTCCTCGTACATGGCCCGGTCCGCGCGAGCCATCAAATCTTCGATCGAGTGTCCTGCTTCCGGATCAAACCGCGCCAGGCCGACACTAATCGACAGATCATAAGGACGATTCCGACTGGCGTTATTGGCGGTAAACTTTTCCTGTAGGCGCGTGGCCAGCGACTCAGTGCTCTCTTCCGAATCGATCGCCGCCAACACTACGAACTCGTCGCCACCCAGGCGCGCCAGAATATCCGAGCTGCGGAACGTATCTTTAAAGATCTCGGCCGCTTTGGCCAGAGCGCGATCTCCTTCGTGGTGACCCAGCGAGTCGTTAATCTCTTTTAATCCATCCAGGTCGGCATAGAGGATGACTGGAACTTTTTCATTCCGACGAATCACCGCCAGATGCTGCTCAGTTACCGCGAGGAAACCCCGCCGGTTGTAAAGTCCGGTCAGTTCGTCAACCAAAGAGAGGCTCTGCAATGCCGCTTCAGCGCGCTTGCGCTCAGTGATGTCCTGAATCTGAAAGATGAAGTGTGCCGGCTGGTCATCAGAGTCGCCAATGAAACACTGTTGAGCGCCCAGACGATTTGGCCGAACCGATGTACGTAGCGCTTCTCGACCTGGCAGGTGGGTGTCTCGCCCTGGATCAGGCGATAGAGGTTGGCCAGATCGTTGCCCAGGTCATCGGCGTGCGTCACCGTTTGAAAGTTCGAATTTAGCAATTCCTTTTCCGTGTATCCGACCAATTCGCACAGCGAGCGGTTGACTCGCAACCAGGCGCCCTGAGGCGAGACCAGGGCCATACCGATCGCCGCATAATCGAAAGCGTTGCGGAAATGCTCTTCCGTTTCCCGCAAAGCTCTTTCGATGCGGGCCTGCTCGGCGATGTGGCGATTGAGTTCTTCGACATGTAGCCGCGCCTGTTCGGCCTGCGTGGCGGCGCCTTCGACGTTCTTCATGTAAGTCCAGTAAGTGACGTAAACGATCGCGATAATCGGGATAGTGGCGCTGAAAGCAAAGAAACCCACGTTGCCGATAAAGCGGGCGATGATGCCGGCGGCCGACGCGCCCGCTAAATAAGTCAGCGAGGTCCATAAAAAGTTCTTGCGCCAGGTGAGCCAGATGGGCTCGTCAGCTTTCAATGCGGTACTGGTCGCGATCAGAATTGAGTTGCCGAAATACTGAGCTACGGCCATCACGCAAACCACGACCAAATAGTTTGACGAATACACATCGCGCAACGTCAGGGCCTCTCCAAAACATAGGCGCAATATCCAGACGGTGAGAAAAGTAGCGCATGCCATTACGCTACTGTTGAAGAAGTGTGTGCGCACCTTGTTGCTGAGACGCAATGAAGAACAAAGCGCATCCGCGGTAGCCAGGAGGATGGCGGCCTCACCGCCAAAGAGCAGTAACGAAAGAAATACAAAAGTGTCTGAGACTGAGATGTGAGCTTTGACTCGCGGAATCTGGATACTCAATCGCGATCCAATGAGAACGGTGACCAGCGCCAACAGCAGGAAGCGAAGATCGATCTGTCTCTTGGTCAGGTGCGCCGCCGAAAACACCACCACCGAAGCGCCGGTGGCGGTGACAAGCCAAACATACATTTGATTCAAACGGCTGCGATTCATTTTTCGAAGTGGGAGCAAAAGAGGGCGTTTGCATCCAGACCCGCGCGTGGCAATGGCTGTTCCACCGACGAACCCTCGAAATTTGCCAGGAAAAGTGAAGGCATTTGTGGCGTATTTAGTGGGAGTGGTCAGAAAGCACGGGTCAGTCTGGCAGACTCATTCTCAGTCTGAACGACCTCGGCGTGTCGGAAGCCCGACCGTCAGGGAGGGCCATAGGATTTCACAGCGCGCGGCTCATCCAGCCCTTGCTGACGCGCGGGCTTCTGACACGCAAGTTTTGAGACAGCTCCGTTACTGCGTTAGAATTGTCCGCCCGATAAGTATTGCCGAGAACTAACCAAAGGATTTTAAAGTAACCGACAAGATGTTAGCGCTACTGGCCAACAACCCTCGTCCCCTGACCGGTGATTTGTGCGTCGACTTTCCGGGCTTCTGCGAGCCGATAGAAAAAACGGCGGGCAACATCAGTTCGCTCTATCAGCTTGATGCCTTCGATTGGACAATCCTCATCATCTACTTCAGTATCCTGACGGTGCTGGCAATTTATGGTATGTATCGCGTCAAGCAGGTCATCGAATTTTGGCGCTACTCGAAATTTCCGCCGCAGCCTAAAGGCTCGTTCAACGAAGCTGAACTCCCACTGATCACCGTCCAGCTTCCGCTCTTTAATGAGATGTACGTGGTCGAGCGTTTAGTCAAAGCGATAACTGAGATCGATTACCCGCGCGACCGTTTGGAAATCCAGGTGCTCGACGATTCCACGGACGAGACCGTGAGTATCGCTCGCGCCACAGTCGAAAATTATGCTCGCGCCGGTTTCGATATTCACTATCTTCATCGCGACGATCGCACCGGCTTCAAAGCCGGCGCGCTGGAATATGGACTGAAGACGGCGAAGGGCGAGCTGATTGCCATCTTCGACGCCGACTTTGTGCCCAGGCCGGATTTCCTGCGCAAGCTGGTTCATTATTTCACCGACCAGACCATCGGTTGCGCGCAAATGCGTTGGGCGCACATCAACGGTTCGTACAATCTGCTCACGCGTCTGCAAACCATCATGCTCGACGGCCACTTTGTGGTTGAGCAAACGACGCGCAATCGCAGCGGCAACTTTTTCAACTTCAATGGGACGGCGGGAATCTGGCGGCGCGAAGCAATCCTGTTGAGCGGTGGCTGGCAACATGACACGTTGACCGAAGACACGGACTTGAGTTTTCGCGCCCAGTTGATGGGCTGGCGATTTGTCTACCTGCTCGACGAAGAAGCGCCGGCCGAAATCCCGGTTGAGATTAATGCTTTCAAAGCGCAACAGCGGCGCTGGGCCAAAGGTGTGCTGCAGGTTTGGTTCAAGCTCTACCGGCGCATCTGGTACGCGCCGTTGCCGCTGCGGGTCAAGCTGGAGATGTTCTTTCGCCTGACCGGCAACATCTGTTATCCGCTGATGATTGTCGCCAGCTTTATGCAGTTCCCGCTTTTGGTGGTGCGATACAACCAGGGTTTGCATCAACTGATGATGCTCGATGTGCCGCTGCTTTTCTTCTCGACAATTTCGGTCGTGCTTTTTTACGGTTCGGCGATTTGGTATCTCGACAAAAAACGCGGACGGCGCCTGTGGCATCTGCCGCTGGTGATGGGATTGGGAATCGGTCTGGCGTTTTCCAACGCGCGCGCGGTAATCGAAGCCCTGGCCGGTGTTAAATCAGATTTTGTCCGCACGCCAAAGTATCGAGTGGAACAGACTGACGACGAATCGTGGAAGCGAAAGAAATACAAACGCAAACACGGCTGGCTGCCGCTGCTCGAGCTGAGCTTTGCTTTCTATTTCGTCCTGGCGATCGGATACGCGGTGCGCATGCACATGTGGGGACCGATTGCGTTCCTGCTGCTGTTCCTGTTCGGCTACGGCTATATGGGAGTGATGAGCTTGCTGCAAACGGCCGGCGGGAAGCGCCTGTCATCAACTCTCCGGCCAGCGTCGCTAAGTCCGAAGGGCTAATCTCACCGCCTGAGAAATCCTCAAAAACTTGTAGTAACCCTCCGCGCCGCCCGAGCGTCTTACTAGCGCACTCGCAAATAAAATCGCGTTTGCACACGCAACTATTTCAAGTTTTGACGGAGGATTTTCTAAATGAGAAGAGCTTTTCTAATAGCCGGTGTGATGACGGCGTTCGCAGTGGCAGTGCTGGCGGCCGGCGCTAATTTCGCTGGTACCTGGGCGTTGGATAAGACCAGAAGCCAGGGCCTTGATCCAAGAATGCAGAATGCCGATGTCACCTGGGTAATCACGCAGGATGACAAACAGATTTCCATTGAAACGAAGGTTACCGGTGGCCAGCCCCCGGCCGGCGGGCCCGGTGGTGGTGGCGGCATGGGCGGCGGTCGCGGGATGGGTGGTCCGCGGACTTACAGCCTGGACGGCAAAGAAGTTACGTCTGAAGCCGGTGGCCAAATGGGCGGCAGCAACACCACGAAAGGTCTCTGGTCAAGCGACGGTAAAACTCTCGAATTGTCTTCGGTGCGCACCGGCAACCGCGACGGCCAGGCCTTAAAATTCACGACGACGGACAAACTGAGTCTGTCGACCGACGGCAAGGTTCTGACCGCAATTCGTCACAGTGAAGGCCCGCGCGGAACAACGGACTCGACGCTGGTTTTCAATAAACAGTAGTTCCCTTCAAACCTGGAACTCATCAAAAGTGCGTAAGCCATTGGAATCCCTGGAGGAACTCCAATGGCTCTTTCGCAATTAAGAAGCTGGTAGAAGAGACTCGCTGATTGATTGGGTGTAGCGCAGATGATTGCGACCACCTGTCCGGTGCCGGCATGGCCGGGCGACCGGCCATAGCCGGGATTGGTCCGCACGACGATTATCTTCCTGACGTCTCCGCTGATGACCGAACCGTCGTTCTGTATAGAGCTGGCCACAATTACCGCCATGTACTCGGGTATCGCGGTAGGTGGATTCGAGCTGTTACCGGGCCGACTGCGAATTGAACCAGCGCGGGATTCGACGCTCGTTTCCTGGATGATTCGAGATCCATGAATCAAGCCGGAGATTTTATTCATTTCCCTTAACGAGACCTCGATCCTGAAGCGACTCTCTTCCTCAATTAGCGTCACAACCTCTTTACGATCGGGCGTGTGCCGCGAACGTAACATCCGATTTTGAGTCAAAACGCTCTCCGGAATATCGGCCCTACGGCTGCTGGTGGGATTCAATCCGAACCAGGCCGCGGCCGGCTCGCCGCCAATCGTGAGACGCTTGGCCGTTACCACCTCTACTTCAAGTTGATTCGGCACGTCTCCCCAGTACGAGATCGGAAACATTCGCAAATGAACCTCTGCGCGTGCGGGCAAGAGCAACGCGTAAAAACCGCCGGTGCCCAGAAAGTGGCCAACGACGACACGACCTTTGCCGCGCGGCCCGAACACTTCCACGCCATCGATACCGCCCTTAGTGAGAAGCGCTGAAGTTCCGGGGCCAAGATTACTTGGCAGCAGAAACCAACGCGGCTCAGCGCGATCGTTGCGCAGCGCAATATCGAAATAAAGTTCGACCAGTGGCGGTTTGCGCATGCGCAGTTCACGGAATTTGATTTCCGCGACAGCACGAGGACTAATCACTTTGACTTCGCGCATATCAAAGAAAAAATGCTCGGGAATACTCGCTGCGTCGGTTCTTTGAGAGGGCGAACCAGGAGCATACCGGAGCGTGCCCATAAGCTTGACCCTTTGGCCATTGAAATTATCGAGAGTATTCATACGGGTGCCGTCAGACTCGTGAGCGTTGTAAACATAGACACCCCAGTGCTCAAAAGTGACTAGCCAGCCGAGTTTGGCTGAGGCAAGGATTCCTTCTACCGTGATCCGGCGCCCGACCTGCGGCATCATTTTGCGTTTGAAGCAGGCAAAGTCCGAGCTGCGGCATTTAGGACTCGCCGCCATCGCGGTTGCAGATAAAATGAGCGCTGCGACGATCGATGTGATTCTTAGCTGGGTTCTCATGTTAACCAAACCTGACTCACTCTCTCGACATTCAATCACGGCAAAAACGTTATGACATCCTGCTTACTTGAACTTAAGTGAGTTCAGAAAGCGCTGAACGCGTGCGTCTGATTCGTTGGCGCCGCTGACGTCAATCGTATAGTAGTGCGCCTTGCCCGCCAGAACTACGAGCACGCTTTCCTTTCGTTCTGAACAGGAGATGCGAGCGTAAGCGTAAACTTTGCGCGGCTGGCCGCTCACATGGTCTTTCCGCAGAATCTTTAGCTCAAAGCTGTTGCTCAACCCCTCATCCAACCAACCTCTGCTGCGAACGCCCACGAAGACTCGTGCCAGAGTATTCAAGGCAACGTCAATGACGTTGGGCTCCCGCGCGATTGCCGGACGAGCCATTGAGTCTATGACGTACATCACGCCTTCGCTGGCCGCGATGTAACCACTTCCGCGAGCGCAAACATTGTCCGGTAAATCGACGATCAGGTCTTTATCAGCCGAGAAGGTTTTCCAATCGCGCTTTTGCTGCACCGAAGCGGTTCCGGCTGCTTCCCGGAAACATCCTTTTTCAACAGCCGGTGAATCCGTCGTTACCGTTCGTTCAGTTTTTTCTTCAGGGATTGGGACTGGAGCAACCAGGGTTGTCAATTCATTTTCAATTGGCATGAACGCCCTGCTCACCGCCTCTTGCAAAGACGTCTCAGCCTTGTACTCCACCAACTCCTTCGAAGCCTTTTCCGCGTCCTTCAATGTAAACGAGTCATTCTTTTTTCGCTCCTCATCCTGTCTGGCCGACTCTTTTTCTTCAGCCTCTCGCCTGGCGTCGGCGAGTTCCGTTGCGCGCTGCTGCGCTTCATCAGACCGGCGTTGCATTAAAGCCTTCGCCGCTCGGTCGTTTTTCAGGCCGTAAAGTTTGGCCCTTTCCGAAAGGAGAAGAGCCTTAAACCGCCAGGCGTTTTCGTTCTCAGCGTCTAGATCGATCGCCCGGTCCGTATATGCCATACCGAACGTTACACACTTCTCCACTTCTTCAATTTCTGATTTCGCCAAAGCGAACTTCGTCGACGTTATTCGATAGGAGCAATCCCAGGACTTGCCGGCCAGCACTGTGTAAGCTTCGGCGCGATCTTTCGCCGTTCGATTAGAGTCCGAAGTACGTTTTTGCAATTCGTTCCTCAGTTCTTCTTCGCTAATTTTTCCGTAGAGCGAAACAAGGTAATGATCCATCCGGCTCTTTTCTTCTGAGGTAAACTGCGGATTGTTTATCGCCTGCTGATAGGCTTCGATTGCTTTCCGAATGAGCGCGATGTTCTCGGCCGACTTGTCACTCGGTTTGATCTGTTGCGCCAGGCTGCCAAGCAAGACCTTCTGTGCAAAGATATTCTTCGGGTCTGATTGAAGGACTCGTTCAAGCCTCTTCTGCGCAGAGGCATAATCGTGCTTATCCACGTCACAGAGAGCCGCGCGAATTTCCTGCTCAATGGAATTCTTCGTTGAGTCTTGTTGCGGACAAAGACTCGGCGCACCGGCCTGCAGGCAGAGTAGAAGGATTGCTGCAGCAACCAGATTTCTTTGCATGGAAGTAAAGTCGCTCGAACCTGGAAACTTCTCGCGGGGGCCGACAATCTCAAACGCCTCACCGCGGTATGCTGTTACTGAACACCCATGGCACCTACATAGCTCACATTGTAAGTGAGTTCATACGCCGGCGTCGTGGCGATGATCGGCTTTCGATGTAGGTGTCGGCGCCGGCGAACTGCAAACTTCGGTCATCGTTGTCCGCGAACCGGCTGAGGACAATCCGATTACCAGCAGGATAAAGGTAGCCAGAACTACTGCTGCTAATTTCTTCATGAACTTCCCCCTTTGTGGGTCACGACTGCGTTTGCTACGCAGTATTTATGCGCGCGCTACACAATAACAGCGGTCGTTGTAGCACCAGGCGATGCTGCCGCAGGCGCCCCCGGAAAACATGTTGTTGCAGTCCGCATCTCCGGTGCAGCCGCAAAATAATCCCGAGCATGTGAAATTAGTAGTGCCACCCCCTGGACGCGAGGGGCTCAACTTTTGGCCTCGCAGGTCGGCCGGAGTTCCCACGAGCAATTGACCTTTAACGTTGGCCCCGGATTGCTTCAACAGCTCAGCCATTGTCTTAACGCCTGCTGTCGTGCGGACCGTCACGCGGCTGAAATCGGTACCGTCACCGTTGAAGTTGTAGATAGTACCTTTACGCGTCAAATCAACCTCGTACGTTTTCCCAGCCGGCAACTTAGCGATCGTTGCCGACGACACTGCCTTGCGTTTTACGGGTGTGGTGGTTTTCTGCGCCAGGCTGAAACTGAACCCTATTGCCAGAAGAGTAATTGCTATCGCGATCTTTTTCATAGGGACTCCTTTTTTAGGTTCCGACGAAAGTTAAAGTTGTCAGGGACTGTGGTGCACGCAGCCCAGCGATCGAGGGGGATATTTGTGTTTCGATTAGCGGCTT
>WNFI01043145.1_pt1 | contig 12350 bp, 14 predicted proteins | sample 5400471 | NCBI WGS metagenome assembly WNFI01 (sample SAMN13153348, study PRJNA577476) | soil metagenome | isolation source: 100 cm saprolite on Douglas fir-dominated hillslope | place: USA:California | collected 2013-09-17 | reverse complement strand
CAGCCGCAGCAGGGTGCGCAGCGGCCGCCGCGGACGCAGCGCGTCCTGGAGCAGGAAACGCTCCAGCCCATGGTCCAGATACCCGAGGCGCCGCAGCTCCACCCTCGCCCGCTCGAGCTCCGCCTCGCTGCCGCCGTGCGCCGTCATCGGGGATGCCCCCTCCCTCTCGTCGGTGGGGAGTTTCGCTCAAGTGTAGCGGAGCGTAGGATGGCCACAAGGCGAGACGGCGGCGCGCGGACGCGGGGGCCCCGCATCCGGGCGCTGCGGGGCGCGCGGCAAGCGGCGCAGCGCGCGCCGAGGAATCCGTCAGAGAACGTAGTGAGAGGGGACACCCATGAAGCGCTTGACGGGTGTCATGGTGAGTGGCATGATGACACCCGTGACGAAGACCCAGGTGTACCTGCGCGAGGAAGACCTCGAGGCTCTCCACGGCATCGCCGAGCGCACCGGCAAGAGCGTCGCCGAGCTGATGCGGGAGGCGATCCGCCAGGTCTGGCTGCGGCCGAAGCGCCAGGGTCCCGTCGCCCTCTGGGATGGCGAGCCTCGTCGCACCGCTGTCGAGCACGACACGATCTACGACGAACCCTGATGCGGGAAGGCGAGGCGGTCTTCGTCGATACCGGGGCGTGGATCGCGCTCGCCGTCTCCCGCGACCCCTTCCATGCCCGCGCCCGCGAGCAGTGGGAGATCCTGCAGGGCGCCGGCGCCCGCCTCCACACCTCGGTGCCCGTCGTGCTCGAAACCTTCACCTTCCTCGCCCGCAACACCGCCCGCGACGTCGCCCTCGCCTGGAAGGACTCCTTGACGGAGGTCACCAGGCTGCAAGTCCTCGCGGTCACCCGGACCGAGCTGCAGGAGGCCTGGCCCTATTTCCAGCGCCGCGACCTGCACAGGGTCTCGGCGGTCGACGCGACGAGCTTCGTCCTGATGGCCCAGGCCAGGATCCGCGCCGCCTTCGCCTTCGACCAGCATTTCACGGCCGCGGGATTCCGCCTCCTGGGCTAGCAGGTGGTCCCGGCCCGGGCCGCCAGGCCGCGGCCGCCGCGCGGCGCCTTCAACGCGTCCGGTGCTGGACGAAATGGGCGAGGGCGCGCAGCGGGTCGCCCTTGCGGCCGAGGGGGGCGAGCGAGTCGACGGCGAAGCCGAGGAGCTCGGCGGCCAGCGCCTGGGCGCCGCCGACGCCGAGGAGCTTCACGAAGGTGACCTTGCCCTCGTCCTGGTGGACGTCCTTGCCGATCGTCTCCGGGGTGCCGAGCACGTCGAGGAGGTCGTCGGAGATCTGGAAGGCGAGGCCGAGGTTCTTGGCGAAGCGGGCGACGAGCTCGAGGTCGCGGCGGCGGGCGTCGGCGGCCATGGCGCCGAGTTCGCCGGCAGCCATGAAGAGGGCGCCCGTCTTGTGGCTGTGAATGTATTCGAGGAGCTCGAGATCGAGGTCGCCCGGCGGGGTCAGGAGGTCGAGCGCCTGTCCGCCGATGAGGCCCTCGCTGCCGATGGCGGCGGCGAGGTGATGGACCATGTCCTCGCTGGTGTAGCGCTTGGGGGAAAGGTGGTGAGCGCTCTCGGCGACCAGCGAGTAGGCGCGGTTGAGCAGGGCCAGGGCGGCGAGAAGAGCGACGCTCTCGCCGAAGGCGAGGTGCACGGTGGGCCGGCCGCGGCGCAGGCTGGCGTCGTCCATCGACGGCAGGTCGTCGAGGACGAGCGAGCAGGCGTGGACCATCTCGACCGCGCAGGCGAGATCGAGGACGGCCGCCGGGCGGGCGCCGAACAGCTCGGCCACGGCGAGCGTGAGCACCGGGCGCACACGCTTGCCGGCACCGGTCAGGGCGTAGAGCATCGCCCGATGGACGGGCTCGGGACGCTGCTCGGCGGACGGCAGCAGCGCCGGCAGGCGCCGGTCCACCCGCTCGGCCAGGTCCGCAAGCGTCCCGGCCAGGGAGCGCAGGACCATGTGTTCAGGACCCTAGAAGGAGCGCAGCGCCTCGTCTTCGCTGTCGTACACGTCGAAGACCGTGATCAGCTGCGTGATCTGGAGGATGTCGCTCACCTTGGAGGGCAGGTTGACCAGGCGCAGCTTGACGCCGCGGTTGGTGGCGGTGGTGTAGGCGCTGACCAGCTCGCCAACTCCCGACGAGTCGATGGTGGTCACGTCGCGCAGATTGATCAAGATCTTCGTGGCGCCGTCGTTGATCGCTTCCTGCACCGCGTTGCGCAACGCCACGTCTCCCACCCCGATCGTGATCTTGCCCTTGAGGTCCAGAATCGTGACGCCGTCCCGCTTCCTCACGTTCACTTTCATCGCATGCCTCTCCTATTTCACGCTTGGCGTTCGCGTTCGACCTTGGCGACCCGCTTGCGCAGCGTCACCACGGTGCCGCCGCCCGGGCGCACACCGTATTGGATATCGTCCATGAAGCTCCTCATGTAGAAGATGCCCCGGCCGTTCGGCTTGAGCAGGTTCTCCGGCGCCAGGGGATCTTCAAGGTCGGCGGGATCGAAGCCGATCCCCTCGTCCTGGACGCGGATGACCACGCTGTCGCCCTCGATGGTCAGATCGACTTGCACCTTTTTCGCCGGATCTTGCTGGTTGCCGTGCTTGATGGCGTTGGCCACCGCCTCACGGACCGCGACGTCGATCCAGTGCCGGTTGTCCTCGTCCAGCCCGAGCCGATCGAGAGAATCTTTGAGAATCAGCTGAACGAGCTCGATGTTCTCGAAGCGGCTTCCGATGGCAAGGTGGAAGCACTGCTCATCCGACTCCGACATTGCCGGGCCCTCGCGGCGAAGTCTAGCAGATCGCGGCGTCAGCCCGCCCCGAGCAGCGCCGCCGCGGCCGCGGCGAGGCGCTCCACCAGGCCGGGCAGGCCGAAGGCCGCCGCCAGCGCCGCCCGCGGCGCCGCCGACTTGCCGAGCAGGCGCAGCGCCATGGGGATGATCACCAGCAGCTGGATGCCGTCGAACAGGGCGTGGGCGGCGATCGCCGGCCAGATCGTCTGGCGCCAGCGCACGAGGAACGCGTAGATGAGCGACAGCAGGGTGATCCCGACGAGCATGATCGGCTGCCCGTACGACACGTGGGCCAGGACGAAAAACGCGGTCGAGAGCGCGATGCCCATCCGCGGCTGCAAGAAGCCGCGAAAGAAGATCTCCTCGACGAAGCCCGCCGAGAGGCTTACCAGGATCCGGACCGCGACCGGCAGCGCCGCGATCCACGGCACGATCGCCGACGGCTTGGGCAGCGCGTTCTCGCCGCCCACCAGCCAGACGACGATGGCCACGGCGAAGAGCGCCAGCAGCACGGCGCCCCAGGCGCCCAGGCCGAGCAGCAGGCCGATCAGCACCTCGCGGCGGACGTCGGGAGCCACCAGTCCCAGCTGGACCAGGAGCTGGCGGCCGAAGGAGGGCCGCCGGGTGCCCGCGGCCGGTGCGGTTGCCGCGGGCTCCGGCCGCGGCGGCGGAGGCGCACCCTGAAGGGCACGAGCGGGCACGATGTGTTGCGGCAGCGGTATGGACAGGTCGGGCACGACGAGCTCGGCCTGCGGCGGCGGCGGGGCGGGCACGACGGGCTCCGGCCGGGGTTGGGGCGGGGCCGGTACCGGCGCCCGCCCCATCCCGGCAAAGCCGAGCGCGAACCAGCCGAGCACGGCCGCGCTCATCAGCACGTGCAGCAGGAAGAGCCGCGGCGTGCTGATCGACGCCGCCGGCCCGAGGAGGCGCAGCAGCAGCGCCAGCGGTTGCAGGGGCGCCACGACGGGCGCGGGCATCAGCTTCGCTGCCGGGTGCGGAAGCTGCGCAGCACCAGCATCGCCTGGTTGATCCTCTGTATCCGCCGGTTGCGCACCTGGATGGCGGGGATGTCGTCCAGGGAGGGCTGGTCGCCGCGCAGCTCGCGCAGGTGCCGGTCCATCTCGAAGACCAGCTTGTCGAGCTCGGCCGGCGTCAGCGTCTTGAAGGTGCGCTCGGTGACCAGCGTATAGCCTTCCGCGATGTCGCGGCTCATCGCGTAGGCGCTGCCGCCGGGTATGCCCATGGAGCGGGATGATACTCCGCCCTGCCCCGCTCGCGCGACTGCCCGGGAGGGCTCGCCCACGGGTGGTATGATCGGCGCTGTGTCGCCTGTCAAGCCGTGATCGCCAGCGGCCCTTTCATCCCCAAAACTCGGTGCATTCCATCGCATCCGATCGCAGGAGGAGACCCCCTTGAGCCGCTTTCCAGGCGTCGATCTGCTGGAGCTGGACGCGCTCCTCACCGAGGAGGAGCGGATGGTGCGCGACACCGTCCGCGCCTTCGTGGACGACAAGGTCAAGCCAATCATCGAGGAGTGCCATCGCGAGGCGCGCACGCCGCTCGAGCTGGTGCCCGAGATGGGCAGGCTCAACCTGTTCGGCGCCAGCCTCTCCGATTACGGCCTTCCCGGCCTGGGCGGCGTCGCCTACGGCCTGATCATGCAGGAGCTGGAGCGCGGCGACTCCGGACTGCGTAGCTTCGTGTCGGTGCAGAGCGGCCTGGTGATGTATCCGATCCACGCCTTCGGCTCGCAGGCGCAGAAGGACCGCTGGATCCCCGTCCTCGCGACCGGCGAGGCGATCGGCTGCTTCGGCCTCACCGAACCCGACTTCGGCTCCAACCCCGGCGGGATGCGCACCACCGCGCGCCGCCAGGGAGCCGACTGGGTGCTCAACGGCAGCAAGCAATGGATCACCAACGGCACCCTCGCCGGCGTCGCGGTGGTATGGGCGCGCACCGATGAAGGCATCCGCGGCTTCCTGGTCGAGAAGGGCACGCCGGGCTTCACCGCCGCCGACCAGCACGGCAAGTTCTCGCTGCGCGCCTCCACCACCTCCGAGCTGGGCTTCCACGACTGCCGCATACCGGGCGACGCCATCCTGCCCGCCACCAGCGGGCTCAAGAACGCTCTGATGTGCTTGAACCAGGCGCGCTACGGCATCGCCTGGGGCGGCGTCGGCTCGGCCATGGAGTGCTACCACACGGCCCTCGAGTACGCCAAGCAGCGCGTGCAGTGGAACGGCCAGCCGATCGCCTGCCACCAGCTGGTGCAGGAGAAGCTGGTGTGGATGGCCAGCGAGATCGCCAAGAGCCAGCTGCTCTGCTTGCAGCTCGGGCGCCTCAAGGACGCCGGCCGCCTCAAGCCCCACCACGTCTCGCTCGGCAAGCGCAACAACGTCTGGGTGGCGCGCGAGTGCGCGAAGCTGGCGCGCGAGGTGCTCGGCGCCAACGGCATCGTCGACGACTACCCGGTGATCCGCCACATGCTCAACCTCGAGTCGGTCTACACCTACGAAGGGACGCACGACGTCCATTGCCTGATCCTCGGCCAGGCGATCACCGGCATCCCGGCCTTCAACGCCCCGATACCCATGTCCCAGGCGGCCGAAGCGGCGCCGGCGGCGGAGGCGGCCCGGGCGCCGGACACCGCCGCGCCGAGTACCGCCGCGGCGGCGGCCGCACTGGCCGGGAGGGCGCGCTGACATGGTTCTCGACCAGCTGCTCGAGCAGGACTTCATCCGCGTCACCGAGCAGGCGGCCATCGCCGCCGCGAAGACGATGGGCTACGGCGACCGCCGCCACTCCGACCAGGTGGCCGTCGAGGCGATGCGCAAGGAGATGGACTCGCTGCAGATGCGCGGGCGGGTGGTGATCGGCGAAGGCGAGCGCGACAAGGCGCCGATGCTGTTCGTCGGCGAGGAGCTCGGCGCCGGGTACCATGCGCCGGTCGCGGGCATCCCCTATACCGAGGTGGACATCGCCGTCGATCCGCTCGAGGGCACCAACCTTTGCGCCCTCGGCGCCCCGGACTCGATCGCCGTGCTGGCGGCCTCCGAGCGCGGCGGCCTGCTCCACGCTCCCGACATCTACATGGAAAAGATCGTGGTCGGGCCGACCGCCCGCGGCCACATCCACATCGACGCGCCGGTCGCCGAAAACCTGCGCAACATCGCCGCCGCCTTCAACCGCCAGGTGGCCGACCTCACGATCGTGGTGCTCGACCGCGAGCGCCACCAGCAGCTGATCGCGGACATCCGCCACGCCGGCGCACGCATCCGGCTCATCCCCGACGGCGACCTCTCGGCCGGCATCTCGGCGGCGGTGCGCGGCACCGGGGTCCATGCCGTGCTCGGCACCGGCGGCGCTCCCGAAGGGGTGATCACCGCCGCGGCGATGCGCTGCCTGGGGGGCGAGATCCAGGCGCGGCTCAAGGCCCTCAACGAGGAGCAGCGGGCGCGTTTGCGGGCGCTCGGCATCGAGGACGACAACCGCATCTACTCGACCGAGGACCTGGCCCCCGGCCAGGAGATCCTGTTCAGCTCCACCGGCGTGACCGACGGCGAGTTGCTCAAGGGGGTGCGGTTCATCGGCGGCGGCAGCCGCACGTCGACGCTCTTCATGTCGCTGTCGCGCAAGATCATCCGCTTCGTCGACACGATCCATCGCGATCAGGTCACGACGCCCGTCCGCTTCATCTGAGCGCCGCGCGGGCCGCCGGCAGATCATGGGCATCGTCGGCAACTTGCGCACCATGCAGCTCGACGAGCTGCTGCAATGGCTGTCGCAGAGCAAGAAGAGCGGCACCCTGGAGATCAACAGCGGCAAGGTCGACAAGCGGATCTTTTTCAAGGACGGGCGCATCCTGTCCTCGTCCTCGTCCAAGCCCGAGGAGTACCTGGGGCACTTCCTGGTCAGCCACGGCCTGATCAGCGAGCTGGAGCTCTCCAAGGCGATCGAGCTGCAGGAGAAGACCCGCACCTTGCTGGGCAAGATCCTGGTCACCACGGGGGCGCTGCGCGAGAACGATCTGCACCGCATGCTGCGGCTCAAGGCCGAGGAGAGCATCTACGACCTCTTCTCCTGGACCGAGGCCGACTTCCGCTTTCTCGACGACGTGCTGCCCGAGAGCGCGATGGTGCCGATGAGCCTGGACGTCACCGCGATCGTCATGGAAGGGGTGCAGCGGGTCGACGAGTGGCGGCGCATCCGGCAGGTGATCCCAACCCTGGAGGCCATTCCGGTGACGGTGCGCGAGCTCGACACCGAGAACGCGCGGCCCGGCGAGCGGCGCATCCTGGAGCTGGTCGACGACGAACGGACGATCGAGGAGATCCGGCTGCAAACCCACTCCTCGGAGTTCCACGTCTGCCGTGTGCTGTTCGAGCAGCACCGCCTAGGAACGCTCAAGATCATCAAGCCGCGCTGGAGCTCGGCGCCGCCGCTCGACGACGACACTCCCGGCGGCGGCGCCGGAGGGAAAGCCGGCACCACCACCGCCGCCATGGCGGCGATGCTCTCGGCGACGGCGCTGCTCGAAGCCGCCCGCCTCTACCTCGAGGAACAGAGCTACGAAGCGGCGCTGCGCCACCTGCGCGCCGCCCGCAGCCTGGAGCCCGAGAACCGCGAGGTGCAGGCGGCGATGACCGAGGGCGAGAAGCAGATCCGCCAGGAGATCGAGCGCGACGGCATCAAGCTCGCGGCCATTCCCAAGCTCGCCGCCACCATGGAGCAGCTCACCTCGGCGAAGATCTCGCCCCAGGAAGGCTTCATGCTGACCCGCATCAACGGCACCTACGACATCCAATCGATCATCAAGATCACCCCGATCCCGCAGATCGACGCCCTGATGGTGTTCTGGAAGCTGGCCAAGGCCGGGCACATCCTGATTAACCCCTCTCGCCGGTAGCGGGTGACGGCGGTGGCTACGAGGAGATGGCGGCCGGGGCCGGGCCGCGGCGAGAGCTCGTGCGGCGTGAACGAAATTCACGCCGCACGAGCTCTCGTCCGGGCCCAGCCCCTGCGGTTTGCTCGGGCTGGCGCCTTAACACCCGCTACCCTCCGCCCGTTGGCGGGCCGGACTCAAAACGTGACGGTTCCGCCGAGGGCGTGGCGGCGGGTGAGCTCATCGTTCGCCACGCCGGGCGACCAGGAGGATCTGGCGGGCCCAGAGGCTGCGGCGGCCGGGCGGCGCCGTTCGCTCGAGGCGCTGGGCGGCGGCGGGGCCGGGCACGGTGCCGAGGAAGTGGCCGTAGAAATGCTGACTCTCCGGGGTGAGGCCGGCACGGCGCAGCGCCCTGGCGAGGGCCGCCGGATCGTGCGCGGCGTAGCGCGGCGCGGCGCGGCGGCGGCGCCATGAGAGGACCTTGCCGGCGGCCAGCAAGAGGCTGTGCCGGTTCATGGCGCTGAAGCACAGCGTGCCGCCGGGCGCCAACGCACGCTCCGCGGCGGCGAAAAAAGCCGCCGGCAGAGGCAGGCAGCCGAGCAGCGACACCGCCACGATCCCGGCGCAGCTGCGGTCGGCGACCGGCAAGCAGGAAGCATCCGCGACGGCAAAGGGCTGGCACCAGCGCCGCCGGGCGTAACGGGCCATTCCCAGGTCGAGATCCAGGCCGACGACGCGGGCTCCCAGCCGCGCCAGCGACGCGGCGAGGTGGCCGGGCCCGCAGCCCACCTCGAGCCAGAGCTCGCCGGGCCGCACGCGCGGCGCGCACACCTCGCGCGCCAGCTCGACGCCGCGCCAGAATGGGAAGTGCCGCGCCTCTCGCCGGTCGTGCACCAGCGCCCACTCCGCGGGATCCAGGCGCGAAAGCGCCTTCCGATCAGAATGCCAAGGCGCCGCCGGATCACGCTTCATCGCCCGCTCTCCGGCCCGCCGGCGGCTGTCGCACGACCCGGCTCATCTTGTGGCCGGCTCCGGGAGCGAGCGGCCGGCGCTCGACTTCCATTCCCCCTCCGTCGAGCCACAGGCGAGCGGCGAGGGCGCCCCCGGACAGCTCCGGCAGGCGCTGCCGCAGCCGGGCGCGCAGCGCCGCCGGTTCTACCGCGGAATGGGGGGCGAGGACGACGGCCGGGCCCGCGGCGCCGTCCGCCCGCTCGCCGAGCCAGATCTGGAAATCGTCGGGTCCGCCCCCCAGGTCGCGCACTGCCTCCTCCACCAGCCGGGTGAAATCGACCTCCCCCAGCTTGACCCCTTCGGCGACGATCTTTTCCGGGCTGTGCACCTCCGCCACACGCCAGTCGAGGCCGGCGCGGCCGAGGGCGCACTCGCAGGGCTGGCGCCGCAGGACGCCGTGATCGCCCAGCTCGACGTTGAGGAGCACCAGCGGCGCCTCGAGCGACAGCGAGGTGACGGCGAGCGGACCCGGCTGGCCGTCGGGCTGGCCGTTGACCAGCGCCGCGCGGTCGGCATAAAGATGCATGTCGCCGCCGCCGGCGCCCAGGGGACAGGCCCCGGCCAGGAAGCCGGTCTCGGTGGCGGCGTAGCGCGCGTACACCCGCAGGCCGGCCTGGTCCAGGAAGCGCCGGCGGGCTTCGCCGAGCGGCTCGCCGCCGGCGAAGACCACCTTCCCGGCGAGATCGAGGCCCGCGGCCCGGGCGGCGCCCGCCACGCGCAAGGCGGCGCTGGCGAAGCACTTGAGCAGCGCCGGCCGGGGCGCTTCGGCCAGCCAGCGCGCCACCTCCGCCGCGCGCTCCGGCGGCACCCACTCGGCGCCCGGGCCGAGCGCCGGCAGCAGGCGGCGTGCCACCCTCCAGCCGCGGTCCGCCCAGAAGGCCAGGCCGTCGCCGGCCGCCGGCGGCGGGCTGGGCGAGAACCAGCGCCGCGGCGGGCGCCCGAGCTTGGCGTGCGCCAGCAGGTTGTGCAGCCCGGCGATCCCCGGCGGTCCCGGCAACCAGAGCGCCAGCGGCGCCGCGGCGAGACCGTGGCAGTCGAGCAGGAGCAACTCGTGCGCCGCCTCGGCAGCGAGAAACGCCCAGCTGTAGCTCACCGGCACGCCGCGGCCGCCCGCCTCGCGGCGTCTCGCCCACTCGTCGCGCCCCTTCGCCCGGCCCTGGCCGATCGCGCCCCCTGCGGTGGTGCCGCTACTCGCGCCGGTCACCGCGCCCAGGGCCACCGGGTTGGTGAAGTCGCGCGGCGCCAGCGCCAGCTCCAGGCCAGCGCGCCGCAGCGGCGTCCGGCCGCGCAGCTCGTCGGCGCTCACCCGCACCCCCGCGGCGCGCAGCCGCCCGAGCGCCGCCTCGAGTCCGTCCTTCTCCACCATGCGCCGCAGGTCGCCGGCCTCGCAGCCGGCCCACACGAGCAGCCGCCGGAGCGGACTGTCCGCGAGGCCGTAGATCAGGGCCAGGCCGGCGAGATCCCGCCACGGCAGGCTCCCCGGCCCGCTCAAAGGCCGAGCGCCTCGAGGAATCGCAGATCGCGGTAACCGGCGGGAGGCTGCCGCAGGTAGCCGAGCTCGCTCATCAGGCCGAGGATCTGCGACATCGCGGCGTCATTGCGGATCGCCAGCGGATCGGGACGGTTGGACTCCAGGGCGCGGCGGACGATCGCGGCGCTGATCCCGATGAACGACTCGCCGGCGCGCGCCGCCTCGTCCGGAGCGGCCAGGACGCGGCGCGCCGCCGCCACGTAGGCGGTCACCACGCGTTGCACCAGCTCCGGCTCGCGGTCGATCAGCGCGCTGCCGGTGGCCAGCGAGCAGCCCGGAGCTCCCGGCCACACGTCGCCGGTGCGCAGCAGCACCCGTCCCAGGCCGAGGTGCTCGAGCATGGCGGCATAGGGTTCGACCATCGCCGCGGCGTCGGCGCCCTCGCCGACAAAGCTCAGGATGGCGCCGTCGCCCGAAGGCTGGCGGATCAGCTTCACGTCCTGCCAACCGAGGCGCCGCAGCAGCGCCATGGCCGTCAGGTCCTTGATCCCTCCCTCCTGCGGCACGGCGACGCGCCGCACCTCCGCCGGCCGCAGGCCGCTGCGCACCACCAGCGCCGCCTCCTCGACGCCGGAACCGGCGATCAGCACCAGGCGCCGGCCGCCCTCCGGCACGTCCGCCGCCACCCGCGTCCAGGGGATGACGGCGAAATCGACCTCCCCCGAGCGCAGGCGATCCGGCACGGTCCAGGCGGTCGGCGCCACGATGGGCTCCGCCACGACGCCTTGCGCGGCGAAGAAGCCCTCCTCGATCGCCACGTAGGCCGGCAGCTGGCAGACGCCGCGCAGCAGCGCCAGGCGAATTCGCGTCATCGCCTTCTCCCTTTCAGGCCCTCACCGGCTGCCGCCGCCGCCGACCCGGCGCCAGCGTGTCGAGAGCGAAAAAGGTTGCCAAAGCGAGGCGCGTGAGAACGCAGGCGCGCGGGACATCGCCGGGAGGACGCCGCTTCAGTCCGCCCTTTCGACCTGCATGGCCATCAGGTAGCCGAAGCGGCCGGTCCACCGCCAGCGCGTCTCCAGCGCCTCGAAGGGCGCCACCAGCGCACCCGCCAGCCGTTCGAGGGCGCTGCCGCGGGTGTGCAGGAGAACGTCGAGCATGCGCAGCGGCCCCGGCGCCAGGAGCAGCCCGCCGCGGTCGAGCACTCGGAAGCCGGCGCCGCGCAGGTCGCGCCGCAGCTCGGCGGCTCCGAACGATTTCTCCGGCGCATAGGGATAGGCGCCGAGGGCGGACAGGACGCTCACCAGCAGCGGGCGGAGGAAGAGGTTCCAGCGGTGCGGCACGCCGACGATTGCGCGGCCTCCCGGCCGCAGGACTCGCCGCAGCTCGCCGAGCGCCTGGCGGTACTCGGCGATGTGCTCGATCGTGCCCATGGTGTAGGCGAGATCGAAAGATGCGTCGGCAAAGGGCAGCTCGCGGATGTCGGCACGCAACAGGCCGAGGTGGAGGCCGCTGGCGAGAGCGTTGGCGCGCGCCCGCGCGGTCACCACGCCGCTGCCGTCGAGCGCCGCGATCTCGGCGCCCTGGCCGGCCATCCAGTGCAGGATGCGAGTGTTGAACGCCTCGTTCCAGAGGTCCAGCTTGAGCACCTTCTTGCCCGCCACCGGACCCAGCCAGCGCTCGATCAGCGCGATCTCCCGGCGCCGGTAATAGAGCGTGCTGCGCGCCGCGGAAAAATCTTGCAATGACGCCGCGACCCGTTCCCATTCCTGCCGCTCCCGCACCCAGCGGCCGGTAGGTGCGGAAGGGACCGAAATCATCGTGTTGCGCGCGGTCTGGCGAATGGGGACGCCGCAATATTGCATGTCGTCACCGGGCGGTCAAGCGGCCGTCGTCCGGCCGCCGCCCCTACCCGGGAGGGGCCGGGCGGGGGCGCGAGACGTGCGGGTTGCCGGCGATGGCGAAGCGCAGCGGCCATGCCGCCGCCTCGCCGGCATAGGCGACTCCGATGCGCGGCCCGGCCGCCACCTGGCGCGGCGGGACCGGCGTCCCCGCCGTCAGCCGCAAGGCGCCTGCGTCGAGGCGGACGCCGTCGAAGGCGCGGTCGACGGCGAGGGCCTGGCAGAGCTTGCCGGGGCCACCGGCGAGGTCGCCGGGGCGAGGCGCCGCGCGCCGGCCGCGGTGCTCGCGCATGCGCTCTTCGCC
>WNFI01002082.1_pt1 | contig 12351 bp, 10 predicted proteins | sample 5400471 | NCBI WGS metagenome assembly WNFI01 (sample SAMN13153348, study PRJNA577476) | soil metagenome | isolation source: 100 cm saprolite on Douglas fir-dominated hillslope | place: USA:California | collected 2013-09-17 | reverse complement strand
CAGTACCCGAGACGGCCATTGTTAGCCGTCCCGAGGGCAACACTGGCCTCTATCCTGTGGGCCTGGAGAATTGCGATGAAAGCCGGGTTGGTCATCGGAAAATAGGCATGTTCGCAGGTATCGAGCGCCTGTTTTTAAAACACGAGGGCGAGAATCCCACTGGCAGCTTTAAAGATCGCGGCATGACGGTCGGGGTGACGATGGCTCGCCTGCGTGGCGCGCGCGCGGTAGCCTGTGCCTCAACCGGGAACACCTCAGCTTCGCTGGCGTCGTATGGTGCCCAGGCTGGCATGCAAGGGATTGTCTTTTTGCCAGCCGGACAGATCGCCGGGGGCAAATTGGCCCAATCCCTGGCTTATGGTGCGACGACTGTGCAAATCAAGGGCGACTTTGATGCCGCGATGCAGCTCGTTGAGCAGGTATGCAATGAAATGGGCATTTATCTGCTCAATTCCCTGAATCCTTTCCGCGTGGAAGGGCAGAAAGCGATCGGCCTGGAGATCCTGCAACAGCTTGACTGGCAAGCACCTGATTGGCTGGTGCTGCCCGCTGGTAATCTGGGCAATACTTCCGCGATCGGCAAGGCGTTTCGGCAGGCCCATCAACTCGGCCTGATCAATCATCTGCCGCGCATTGCTTCGATCCAGGCAGCTGGGGCCAATCCGTTCTATCGTAGCTTCCAGCAGCAATTCGCCCGGCGCGAGCGGGTTCATGCCCAGACTGTGGCCTCAGCGATTAAAATTGGCGATCCTGTGAGCTACGCGCGTGCGCGCCGGGTAATCGAGGAGAGCAATGGCCTGGTCGAAGAGGTGACCGACGAGGAGATCCTGGCGGCCAAGACCGTGATCGATCGTTCCGGTCTTGGCTGTGAACCGGCCTCGGCAGCCGCTTTGGCAGGTGTAAAGAAGCTCGTCGCGCGCGGCATCATTCGGCGCGATGAGCGGGTTGTGGCTGTGCTGACCGGCCACTTGCTCAAAGATAGCTCGACGGGGATTCCTCAGTCTGTGAGCGAGCAGGCCATCGAGCCAACGCTGGATGCGGTGAAAAGGGCCTTGAAGCTTTGAGGTAATTGGTAGATAAGCAAACGGAAGGGATAGGTGGTAAGGGAGGATCATGCGTAAATTCTGGCTTTTAAGGTAAATTGTGATAATGGATATTCTTGATACTATTGATAATGCTAGCCTTCCAAAGGTGAAAAGGTCTGCATCATCTTCCAGATCGGGCATGGGGCACACCGCTCTTTCATGGTTATTAGCGTGGGAAGTGTATCCCATTATTTTGCTGGCGGCATTTCTCCGCTTTTATCAGTTTTCTACGACTGAATTTGACGCGGATCAGGCCACTATTTTTAGCCTGGCGCGTAACGCTATAGTCCATGGCCTGATCCCTGTGACGACGAATATCTCCTCCATCCGCATTCTCAATCCACCCGCGACCGTGTATTTGCTGATGCTGGGCGCAGTCTTTTCTGCGAACCCTTTTGCTGGTGTAATTGTCACTGGTATTTTGAACGTGCTAGCGGTTCTTTTTACGTACATCGTGGTACGCCGTTATTATGGGCGCTTCGCGGGCACTGTCGCGGGGCTATTTTATGCGGTCGCGCAACTGGCCGTTTTTTATAGCGGATTTCTCTGGAATCAGAATTTGCTCGCTCCTTTCGTACCCCTTTTCCTTTTTGCGCTTCTTTGGGGCGTGATTGAGCGCAGGCGCGGCTGGCTGGTGCCAGCCGTGGTTCTCTGGGGCTGGATGATTCAGTTACATGGTTCAGCAGTGCTTCTGATTATTCCCCTGGGCCTGGCTTGTATCCTGGCGTTCAAAACGCTGCGCTGGCGCGATGTTTTTCTGGCAGTCGCGCTGCTAGTGCTGATCTATTCTCCCTATATCGCGTGGGAATTCACCAGTCATTTCTCGGATCTTCCTATCCTGTTCAAGAATACGGGCGGGCATGCAGTAATTGATACGAAAGCGTTGCATGCCTATCTCGATTTTCTCAACCCTGCTGTTTTCAGAGCGACTGATCCGTTGAACTGGCAATATAAACTCAATCCTTTGTTCCAGTGGGGATTTAGGGGAATGCTAGCCTTGACAGCTTGTGCCTTTGGCTTTGCTGTGTTCGCAGTCTGCCAGAGTCGCTGGAAACTACTGCGTTTTGTTCCGCGTGGTGAACGGTTGCCTGCCAGGCTCGCTGGAAATACTACGACGCCGGAGAGCGAAATCCGCGCCTGGTGGGCTGATTTTGTGGCGACACCTCAGCGCTGTGGCTTGCTGATTCTGCTTGCCTGGCAAATTTTGCCGGTCATGTACCTCTCGCGCCATTCGCTGGTGATGTTCGATTATTATCTACTGGTGCTAATGCCTGGCCCTTTTATTCTGATTGGCATCTTTTCCGCACAGATATCTACATGGTTGCGTTCACTCAAGTTTCCCTGGCCACTTGCCCGCATTGCCTTCTCTCTCCTGCTGATTGTCCTGGCATTTACGCTCTCGCTTGGCTCTTTCACTTCGAATTTCGGGAGATCAGGTGCAGGCACCAACATAAGTTATGCCTATTATACACTGCATGATACACAAAATGCCGTAAATGAGGCCGATAGTTTAGCTGGGAAGTATCATGCTCAACATGTGTACATCGCTCTTGATGTTTCTACAAGCGATGCATTGACGTATCTGGCTGGACAGATGCAAACGCCGCACACGACCTACCAGGCGTCCAATTGCCTGCCTCTACCTGGTCTAACGCAGGGGCCAGCACTCATGCTCTTTGGCCCGGCGGATGCTCCCGCTGAAACATTGCTGACGCATATTGCTGGGGCACGCTTAGTGAGCGAGCCATCTCGCATGGATGGGCCACCCTTTCACCTCTATCTAGTCCAGCCTGTCGCCTCTTCTTTGAGTAGCACGTTGTTCCTCAATAATCTGGCTCCAGCTGCTGGCCCGGCTCAGTTTTTTGCTTCAGCGAATGCTTCTTCACAAATCCTGACGCGCTGGACGGTTCTGCACGCGGCGGTACCTGCCTATGGAACCACCTACACTTATAAACTGGATGCGAGTTTTCACGGGAATGGTACCGACGGTTCTACAGCCGAGGATACGTGCTCGTTGAGCGATCTCCAACCAGGTGAACAGCTTCTGGCAGCTTTTGGCTTACCCACTGGGAGTACAACCGCGCCTGCTTCGCTCTCTCTGACTGGTACAACCTGGACCACGACTCCCTACAGTCCAGTCTACGGCTCGATCCATCTGGAGACATTTCTATCTCAATCAGCCCCTGAGGTGCCACTTCAACCTTCTGACGGGGGAACTAATCTTGCCCTTCAAGGATAGAAGTTGGGAGGTTATTTCCCATAACTCTTTCCCCAAAAAGAGAGAGATTGAAAAATCTCAGCTTTTCCAATCTCTCTCTTTTGCTCTAGCAACTCCATGGCAAGCCTGATACAATATCCACAAGGAGAAATGTTCCTCGAAGCAAAAAGAAATGACCTCCCAGGTTTGGTATTTCGTCGGTGAAGTACCAGGGAAAAGAGGCAAGAGACGTGAAACCAAAATGGAAATGGTTGCCGCCGTGGCATATGCCCTCGGACCCGGTGCGGGCCGTATTCTGGTTCTTGTACTGGTTTTTGCAAGTGCTGGTGCGCTACTTTCCTGTGTTGATTCTGGCCGGTATGGCCTATGAAACGTACCTGAATGGCTTTATCGGCCTCATTGGTACTCTGCTGGTTGGCCTGCTGGTCTGGTCTGGGCTGGCTATCTTACTCGCTGTCGTGAGCGTCACTTCAGGCATTTCCAGGATTTATTCAGAGGTGAACCGTCTGCGCCAGCATCCCTTTGGTTTCTCTGATTATGCCTCTCCCTCATCCCGACCCGAAAAAGAAGAGAATGTGGTCGAAGGCTCGATCATCACTGATCTGGGTGAAGAGCGCAAGCGCCGCCGCCAGGAAATGTAAGAGCAGAACAATAAAAAAAGCCAGCCGTCGGCTGGCTTTTTTTATTGTTCTGCTCTGACAGGCCTATTTGCTCAGGAAAGCAAACACTTGCTGGTTAAACTCTGCGGGCTTCTCCATGTTGACCATGTGAGCGACCCCCTCGAAGACTACCAGTTGCGCGCCCGCGATCTCTCCGGCCAGCCAGCGTGATTGTTCAACTTTAGGTTGCAGATCATAATCGCCCACGATGATCAGTGTGGGTGCTTTGATCTCGCCTAATCGGCCAATCGCTGGTGGCTCCAGCTCCAGTCCGTCTGCGCCCTCTGGAAAAGGGATGTCGTAGGCCTGGCGTTGCATCACGCGTACCCGCTCTCGTACAGTGGGATCGACCTCCTCAGGAGTGCGTTTGGGACCATCCACCCACGTTTGCAGCGTAATCTCGGTTGCGCCGTCCAGATCGCCAGCCTCAAGCGCCGCTTCCTCGGCCTCATTATAGTGCAGTGTCTCAGGCGATGGCTGATCGCCGCTGATGCTCGGTACAGCCAGCACCAGCTTCTCGACCATTTCTGGATGTGCCAGCGCGAAGTCCAATGCGATTTTGCCACCATAAGAAATGGCTATGACGTGCGTGCGTGTGATCCCCAAATGTTTGAGCAGTTCTGCCAGTTCCTCGTGCAGGGCAAACGGGACCGCTGGAACCGCAGATTTGCCATAACCACGCCAATCGTAGCGCACGACGCGATAGTGTTGTGCGAAGGCGGCAAACTGCTCGTCCCACATGCGGCTATCGGCCACACCCGCGTGGATTAGCACCAGCGGGTGCCCTTCACCGGCTACCTCGTAATAAAGTGGAGCGCCGTTGATCTCGACAAAGCCACTCTCTGTTACAGATTGTGTCATAACTGAATTAATTTCCTTCGAATCTCTATTTGTAGTTAGTTGTTCTGTTCACTCCACAGCCGCCACGCTTCGTCTGCGGGTGCGGGTACGTAGGAAGCCAGCACTGCTCCCTCGCCCTCAAGTCGGTAGCTACCCAGCGCCGCTGGCAGCACCATGGTCTGGCCTCGCGTCAAGTGCTCGCTCTTGGCCAGACTCTCGCCATAGTACACCCGCAGATCAGCCCCTAGCGATGAGAGGATCAGGCAGCTCCCGCCCGTTCGTCCCTCCATGTGTGTGCGCAAGACGATCTCGCGCGTGACAAAATAGCGACAGGCGACCAGGCAGCGATCGGTATACTCAGCTGTATCTGCCAGCGTGACCGGCTGCGTCTTGATGCGAGTTGATGGCTCGTACTTCGAGACATCCAGCGATCGCTCAATGTGTAACTCGCGCGGGCGACCTTGCGCGTCCAGGCGTCCATAGTCATACATACGGTAGGTCACATCGGAGTATTCCTGCAACTCATAGAGCAGGACGCCGCCGCCAATGGCGTGTACGGTGCCCGCAGGCACGAAAACGACGTCTCCCGGTGCGACCGGTTCCTCGTGCGTCAGTTCTTCCAACCTGACTTGCTCAATGGCCTGCTGGACACTTTCTCGCGTGCAAGCTTCGCGAAAGCCGTGGACAATGCTCGCTCCAGGCGCAGTATCCAGAATATACCAGAATTCGGTCTTGCCCAGCTTGCCCTGTTCATACTTAGCTGCGTATTGATCGTTTGGATGGACCTGCACAGAGAGTTTAGATCGGGCATCAAGGAACTTAGCCAGCAAAGGGAATCGCGGCCCAAAAACCGCGATGGCATCCGCTCCCAGCAAGTCAACGCCCAGTTCTTCGACCAGGCTGCCCAGAGTTTTTCCAGTATACAGGCTGTTCTGTGCGATCGTGCTGACCTCGGTTTCCCAGGACTCACCAATCAATGTGTCGCCGGGCGGCAGCTTTTTCCAGCCAGCCTCCTCCAATCTCCGTCCGCCCCAGATGGTTTGGTGAAGTGAGGCATTTAAACGAAATGGGTGTCTCTGCAGCACAAGCGCTCTACCTTTCAAAAAAAGCAAAAATAGGTCTGATTCTGATACGTTCGCTGCCACGCAAGCGTGCCATATTCCTGATGACACTGATAAGAGTGCACTGACGTATCCTGGACCTATCATAGAGAATTCTTTCGCAAAGCGCAAGTATTTGTGCCTCTGCTATGACCGCTTGAGGGAAGAAGCGTGTGACACGGGCCTCCCGTGTCACACGCTTCTTCCTTCGAATAAGCTTATTTTTCTTATTCGGTTTCGTTACCACTCGTATGGCTGCTCACCAGCAGTGCGCCAGCCACCTGGCGGCGCAGCTTATCGCGCATAACAATGCCTTTGATGCGGTTAATCTCCTGCCCATCCTTGAAAAAGATCAGCGTGGGGATACCATCGACAGTATAGTCCGTGATAAGTTTTCCATTGCTGTCCACGTCAACGCGGGCAAAGGTCACACGTCCCTGATATTCCTTACCAATGGCAGCAAACTCCGGCTCAAAAAGCTGGCAGGAACTGCTATTGTCAGAGGAAAAATTGACGATCACCATTTGTGGCGTCTGTAGCACCTTCTCCGCAAAATCCTGGCTGTCTACAGTGATGTAGCTGGCTGTCGAATCTGCCATAGTATCCTCTTTACAATTTGTTTGTTTGTTTGTTCCACATACCCTCAGTCAAAGCGTATCACCCAGCCGCTTCCACTGTCAAGATCGTTTCTGGCTGAGGTGGTGAGGGTCTTGCGTGGGTTCCCTCAGACTCGTGCCAGCAAATCTTCCGCGTCCTCGATTACATAGCGGTAGCCTTGTTCAGTCAGGAAGAGCTGGCGGTTGGCGGAAAACTCCTGGTCCCGGCTGTCGCGGGTCACGATTGAGTAGAAGTACGCCAGGCTGCCGTCCTGCTTGGGGCGCAGGATTCTGCCCAGGCGTTGCGCTTCTTCCTGGCGCGAGCCGAAGGTGCCAGAAACCTGGATGGCCACGTTGGCGTCCGGCAGGTCGATCGCGAAGTTGGCTACCTTGCTTACAACTATGCGTTTGATTTTTCCATCGCGGAATTGGTCGTAGAGCTTCTCACGTTGCACATTCGAGGTGCGTCCGGTGATCAGCGGCGCGTCCAGTTCGTTGGCCAGTAGTTTTAACTGGTCCAGATACTGGCCAATAATCAGCACCTGGTCGTCCCGGTGTTTCTCGGCCAGAAAATGCGTTACTGGCAGCTTCGCGGGACTTTCCGCGGCCTGGCGGTACTTCTCGCGCTCTTCGCTCATAGCGTAGTTGAGCTGTTCGTCTTCATTCATGCCCACGCGAACTTCGTGGCACTCGGCAGTGGCGATCCAGCCCTGCTTCTCCAGCTCGCGCCAGGGCACATCGTATTTCTTCGGCGGCGCGGGCAACAGATGAACTTCATCGTAGATGATCAGTCCCCAGTCGTAGCTACTGAAGAGCGCGAAATGCGGAAAATTCTCTGCGGTTAACGAGCTCTCGTCGAGCGCGCCGTCATCCTGACCTTTGGCATGTGTGCGGTACGTGAGGATCTGGTAGGTGCTCACTGTGATTGGGCAAATTTCCTTGCGATCCCCAGTATATTCGCCGATCATCTCCGGGGGCAAATTGGTCTTATCGCGTAGTTCGCTGATCCACTGGCGCACCGCGATGGTGTTGGGTGTGAGAATCAGCGTGGCGCGCTGGATATCCGCCATGGTCGCCAGCCCCACGATCGTCTTGCCAGCTCCGCAGGGCAGCACCACCACGCCGCTACCGCCGCTGGGCGCGCCGCCCGCGTAAAAGGCCGCCGCCGCCGCAAATTGATAGGCACGCGGCGCGAACTCGTTGCCAGACTGTGTTTCAGTGAGCAATTGTAAGGGCAGCGGTGAGCCGTCTGTATAGCCAGCCAGGTCTTCCGCCGGGAAACCCAGATGGATCAGCGCCTGTTTGATATGCCCGCGTCGTGACGCATCAACCTGGATCGTCCGGTTATTGATCTGGCGTAATAGAAAAGGTTGCGTGCGCCGATTGCGCAACACCTCGGTCAGCAGAGCTACGTCATCGCTGACGAGTAGCAGTGACTCGCCCTCGCGGATCAGCTTCAGGCGACCATAGCGACTGATATACTCGCGAATATCGACCGCGACATTAGAGGGAATAGGATACTTACTATACATCGTGAGCAGATCCAGCACCGCCTGTGCATTCATGCCGCCCGCCGCCGCGTTCCACAGGGAGAGCGGCGAGAGGCGATAGGTATGGATGTGTTCGGGCGATTTTTCCAGTTCCGCAAACTGGGCCAGCGCATCCCTGGCCTCGGCATGCTGCGGGTGCTCGACTTCCAGCAGGATGGTGCGATCGCTCTGGACAATTAGTGGATTATTTGGATTCATCTCTTCCGCTTTCCTCGTCTACAACTACACGCCTGGCATATCAGCCCAGTTTCGTAGATATTTCAGAATAGTGCTGGCCCCAGCGTCTTCGTAGCCGCGCATCAGGTGGCGCGCGCCGGTAATCACCTTGATCCCTCTGGCCCCCTTCTGCTGCTCGACAAATGGCTCCAGCTTATAGAGCGGGCAGATCTCATCGAACTCGCCAGTGACAAAGAGTTTGGGGCGTTCAAATGGTCGGGGAAAGCCGCTGCTCATGGCACGATAGAGCGGCAGGCTGATGGCCACGACCGTGCGTACCCGTTGATCGAAAGGCGCGTAGGTCAGCGCCATATAGGCCCCAAAGGCATGACCAACCAGACCAACTTTTGTGGGGTCAGCACCTGGCTGGGCCAGTCCGCAGTCGATCGCGCCAGCCACGTCCAGCGGCTCCATACGCCCGTCGGTCTGCGCCCCCTGGCTCTGCCCCACACCGCGAAAATTGAAGCGCAGCACAATCATGCCCTCTTCTGCCAGCACTTGCGCTACCCTCAGGAGCAAGGAATCGCTCATATCGCTGCTAGCCGGTTGGGGATGACAGAGAATCACGACAGGTGCCTTCTCAGGATTTGCGGGCGCGTGCACGACACCCTCCAGTTGAAAAGAAGGTTGCCCTCGGCTGGGAAAGGTGACGGATTTTGTGGTGGCTACTGGTGATGAGGTCATGTTTTTTCCTCTGTTCGACTGAACCAGTCTCATTATTCTCCACTGTATCTTATCGCAGCAGGTGCCCCACGTCAACTGGTTCTCTTTCCTACATGACATAATATTATGGTTCAACGAAAATTGCGCGCAGAACCCCTATGCATACAGACAGAAGGATGTTATACTGAATAATAAATACCTGCATAGAATGTTCCTCTGAATAGGAAAGAGGTAACAGCTTTTCCTATCCAGTCCGGGATAATGCGGTGTCTTTCTATTTTCTACACACTCCATTGTCAAGTTGGACGGTATCCCAAAAGGGGAGAGATACTGGCCGGTTGGACTGAATACTGAAGCGGATATTTTTGCTACTCAGCCAGGTGAGTCAAACACTTTCCTGACCAGCAGAGCAGTGTATCTCTTCTATGGGTGCATTGCTTCTGGCTTTATCGCTATGTTTCTGGATCTATTCACCAGCATGTTTCTCTGCTTCGGGATGGTGAATGGCTCTTTGTAGTCTGTGAAATGAAACTAGCCCATTGTTTTTGTCGTGTGACTAACGGACTCTTTCATTGAAAAATAGCGATATAGTTCTGGGCACAAATCTGAAAAGGTATGCGTGGGGGTGGAAGAGGGCTATGCAGGACGCTCCCCGTTGCTGTATGTGCTGTAAAGGTTGCTGTCACCAGTAGCCGCTATCATGCCTTGCATAAGTTGTCGTGGTAAGCACAGACAGCTTTAGTGAAAAGGTAGAGCCAGGAGTACTTATGGCCAACATTCTCGTCGTTGAAGATGAACGATTAATTGCCAGGTTACTAAAAGAGACATTGCAAATTGAGGGTTACCAGGTTGTAACCGTTCTTCGCGGCGAAGATGCTGTACAGTACACATTGCGTGAAACCCCCCACCTTGTTCTTCTGGATATGAAACTTCCTGATATGGATGGCTACGAGGTCATCCGCCAGTTGCGCTCCCATACGAAGAGTATGCATATTCCGATTATTGTCCAGAGCGCGCTTGCTGATTCTGCTTCTAAGGTGCGGGCCTTTGAAATGGGCGTGGACGACTATGTGACCAAGCCATTCGATACCGATGAGCTACTTGCGCGCGTGCGTACACAACTGCGCAGAGTGCAGCAGAATTTCCTCTCCCCCCTGATTGGTCTGCCCGGCGGGTATCAAGTGGAACTGGCTATCAAACACAAGCTGACCAGTGCCGATCCCTGGAGTATCCTCTATCTCGACCTCGATAATTTCAAAGCGTTCAACGATGCCTACGGTTTTCTGACTGGCAACGATTTGATTCGCCTGGTGGGTCGTATCTGCCAGCGTGTGGTGCGCGACTACGGCAATCCTGAGGACTTTGTGGGTCATATTGGTGGCGATGATTATGTGATTATTACTACTCCAGAGCGCGCGCAGAATATGTGCTGCTTTATCAATACCGCGTATAAAATCGAAAGTCGGGCGCTTTATCACGCTGAAGATTTGCGCCGTGGTTCGATTAGCGGGGTCGATCGCAAAGGGCGTCCCTATCAGTTTCCTCTTGTCTCTCTCTCAATTGGCGTGGTGAATAACCAGGTTCGACGTTCACACACACTTCAAGAAGTGAGCTACCTGGCTGCCGAGGCCAAATGTCAGGCCAAGCAATCGCTCAATAACGTTTATCATATTTCGCCCTGTCGCGACTGTGAGACGCTGAATCAGGAACTCCTGGCTTCTAAGACCACCGGGGCCCCTGCGGGGAGTTACATCTTCGCGCAGCCGCTTCCGCCAGCGCTTGCTCAGTTCGCGGTTAGCCACTTGCACCATGAACCTGATATACTACGGATCATGGAGAAGAAATCACGGGTTGAATATGAGCAGAAGGTTTATTGACATTCCCTAGAAAAGCAAGTGTATGACAAATCAGGATGACTTACAGATAGATGCGACGTTTGAGAGCGAGGCCGAGCTGGCTCAGCGCCAGGCGGTACGCGAGAATGCCCGGCATGTATTGCGGGAGAGCGGCCTGGCCGAGATGCTCAAAACGTTGAATCGTAACGCGCTCAAGGGCCGGGGGAGCTTCGAGGAGTTCGATTCGCTGATCGTGTTCCGCTGGGGCACAGCCTACACGCGCCGCCACCTCTGGATTGAGATTGCTGGGAACACCATTCGTTTCAGGATGACTCCTCATTTGCAATGCAGCGAGTCCGCACCCATTTGTGACGGTGAATATCACACCTTTACCAGCGTGATGTGGTCCAACCAGGCTTTTCTCTTGAGTGAGCTGAACAAATATTATTCCAGGCCAGTAGCTGAGTCTTCCTCAGACTGAGCATTCTACACGGGATCTAGCGTGAGGATATGGACCATGGCTGTGCGGTTGAGCAATCCTCGTATGTTCTGAGAGATTTCATTGGCATAGAAATCTTCTCGATATCTTTCGTCTGGCCAGCTTAACAGGTTGAAAAACATCGTCCCTTGCCTGCCAGGCTGGCGAGGGGCTTCTTGTGTTTGACTTTGTGGTAAGGGGCTGACGGGCAATGGTGCAGCGGTCGCAGGCTCCTCTTCGATGCTGCGCGCCAATAGAGCAAATGAGAGAACCGGCTCGATCGCCTGCTGGCGCAAACTCTCCAACCACTCCTGCTGAACGCGTTCGGCCATCTCAGGACGCACCAGGGCTAAATGCGCAGCCGCGACCGCTGGTTGAGCAAGTGGCCGACTATATCCCCACAGATACTGCATCAACCATTGGTCTGGGGGCGTGTGGAAAATACCCGGCGGTGAGGCCAGCAGAAGCGTGCGCGGGGCGTGGCGCTCCTGCGCCTTCTGCCACCACTCGGCGCTCTCCCAGGTCGTGAGCATGCAGTAAGAGGTGCCCGGCTCTCTGCTGCGGTAGAAACGCGCGTTGAGCAGGCCGGGAGCGTTGCGCACCGTATCTGAGATAATGCGCATTCTGGCCAGCGCATCCGCTTCTCTGGCCGAGTTGATCTGCGCCAGCGTGACCACCAGTAGTTCCATGTGGCTCTCTTTTCTCAGCACATTTTCTTGTTGCTAGCATGACATATCGTCTAATAGCCTGTCAATAATGCTTTATTTCATTGCTTCGTGGGGCAAAACAGCATGGACACCAAGCACGCCATTCACAATTTGTGTCACACGTAAATCTACAACGAGACTAGCCAGGGCAAGTGCCTGTGGTCGTGGCAATCGGTACTGTTCCTCCATCAGGTTCAGCATCGCTTCTAAGGCAATGAGCGATGCCTCGCGCAGATTTTCATGGAAGCCAAGGGTGATCCACGCGCTTGGGGTAGTGGCACGAGGGGTCGTCAGGGGCATATCGTTGCGGAGGTGAAAGGTCAAGTCAACCCGCTCCATGGGACACTCAATAGCCACTCCAGATACTTCACCGTCCCCCTGGAGGGCATGTCCATCGCCCACTG
>WNFI01009120.1_pt1 | contig 12352 bp, 10 predicted proteins | sample 5400471 | NCBI WGS metagenome assembly WNFI01 (sample SAMN13153348, study PRJNA577476) | soil metagenome | isolation source: 100 cm saprolite on Douglas fir-dominated hillslope | place: USA:California | collected 2013-09-17 | reverse complement strand
TCCGGACTGCTGGGTCAACACGCACCTGTCGGAGACGATCGGTGAACGCGAGGAGATGCGCGCCCTCTATCCCGACAGCGCCGACTATCTCGCGGTCTACGAGAAGTATGGGCTGGTCGGGCCGAAGTTCTCGGGCGGCCACGGCGTGTGGCTGTCCGACGACGAGTTCCGCCGCCTCTCGGCCAGCGGCGGGGCGATCACCTTCTGCCCGTGCTCGAACTTGTTCCTTGGCAGCGGCCTGTTCCGCCTCGGCCGCGCCACCGATCCGGCGCGGCGCGTCAGGCTGTCGTTCGGCAGCGACGTCGGCGGCGGCAACCGCTTCTCCATGCTCAACGTCTTGGACGACGCCTACAAGATCGGCATGGTTAACAACGCCATGCTCGACGATCCCGCCGAGGCCGAGCGCAACAAGCTCTCGGCCTATCGCGGCTTCTGGTCGATCACGCTGGGCGGCGCCGAAGGACTCTATATCGACGATCTGGTTGGCAACTTTGCCCCCGGCAAGGAAGCCGACTTCGTCGTCCTCGACTGCAATGGCGGACCGCCAGCGCTGGCCTGGCGGCAGTCCCTGATCGTCGAGGACGGCAAGCCGCCGACGCTCGAGCAGGCGGCGGACCTGCTGTTCGGCCTGATGACGGTGGGCGATGACCGCGCGATCGAGCAGACTTGGGCGATGGGCCGGCAGGTTTATCTGCGGCGTGGCTCCAACTGACCGCATTGTCGGCGGCCATCTGGGCCGTCGATGTGCTCCGACAGGCGAATGCCGCCCTCGCGCAGGATTGCTGGAAAGACAGCACGATCAAACACGTCATGTCCGGGCGACGGCGTCAAAGCACGCGCCCTGGTTCGTCGTGCCTGCGGACCACAAGTGGTTCAGCCGGCTCGTCGTCGCAGCCGCAATCGTCGACGCTTTGGGGAATCTCGGCCTTGCCTACCCGAAGGTCGACGCGGCGAGAAAGAAAGAGCTCGCGGCGGCGCGGGCAGCACTTGCCCGCGAGCGGTAGGCGCTCGCGCGGAGTGCCCGCGGCGCCGATGTACCTGAATCCGGCCCCCATAGATCGTGCGGCGGCAACAGCCAATCGTCCAGTACGACTTTCACCGCGCCGGACTTCAGTTCCGGCGCGAACATCCATTCGGAGGCGATCGCGAAACCCAGTCCCGCAAATACGCCCTCCCGAACACCCTCCGCTGCGCTGACTCGAACCCGGCCCTCGAGAACAACCGACATTTCGGTGGTTCCCCGCCGGAACGTCCAAGCCGTTCCGCCCGCGGGTTGGTCATAGACAACAGCTCGGTGCTTGGCCAAATCAGCAGGCGTTTTTGGAACGCCCATCGTCTCGAAATAGGCAGGCGAGCCGATCACCCGCCTTTGGCTTTGCCCGATTCTGCGTGCCGTGAATGAGGAATCGGCGAGCTGGCCCAAGCGCAGCGCCACGTCGATGCCCTCGCCGATCAGATCTTTGTTGGCGTCGCTGAGAAGGACATCGACGTCGAGGGCAGGGTGCTCCGCCAAAAAAAGGGCAAGACGCGGCATGACGTGGAGTCGCGCAAAAGTTACGGGCGCGCAGATGCGCAGACGTCCCGACAAGCTTGCGGCCGCGCCGCGCGCGGCGAGTTCGGCTTCGTCGGCTTCGTCGATGGCCCTTTTTGCGCGTTGGTAGAAATTCCGTCCCGCCTCGGTTGGTTCCATGGCAGCCATGCGGTCCATGGGCCATTCCCTCGAAGAATGGCCCATATTAGCCCTGGCAACGTGGCGGTAAACCATGCCTGGAATGAAGCTGCTGCGGTCAGCCAACCTTCACAATTGGCGGTTTATGGAAGAGCAAGTAATCGCCGGTTTGAGATCCCTGCTGGCGAAGATACTTGCCGAGTACGACTTGTGGCGGCTCCCAACGGAGGAGCGCCGCAGGAACGTCGTTCGGGGAAGCCTGCAGCTCGTCCGCCAATGCAAGCGCGTTAGCGGCAGCCTTTGAGGTGCTCGCGGCGGTATGGGGTCGCGGAATCGCAGCTGCGTCACCGATGATGACGACCCGCCCGGCGACCATATGGTCCGACGCGAGGTCGCGGATGGCCTGGGCGAAGGGCTGTGTGGTCGCCTCGACGACTTCGCGAAAAACAAGGGGAAGCAGGTTCTCTGCGTCGCGATGGAGATGCTCAACCCACCGATCGGCCAACAAACCTTCCGGGATCGCATAGCCGCGCGGATGACCGTTGCGATCGGTCATGATCTCGCCGAGCAAACGTTCATCGGTCACACGGTACCAAACCCAGTTGTAGAGCCGGTGGCCAGGACGCACGTCGTTATGCTCGCCAGGGACGAGATAACCGAGGATGTGGGAGCCCTTGTTGTTGGCAAATCCGAGGTCCCCGTGAAGCATCTCCCGCGCGGCAGGCGGCATTTCGCCTTCTGGGATCAGGCCACGCCATGCGAGATATCCGGCATAGGTTGGCTGCATGGTCGGCCGGAACTGCTGCCGCACGACTGAATTTCCTCCGTCGGCGCCGACCAGAAGATCGCCTGTTTCGCTTGTTCCTTCCTCGAAATGCGCCGTCACCGTCCCCGCCTCGGGGGCCTGATCGATCCTCACCAGCGTCTTGGCCTGGTGATAGTTCCGGTCGCCGAAGGCTGCTTTCAAAGTCGTGTAGATGAGCGACCATGACGTCTGGGTTTGTGGGGCGAAATGTTTGGACTGGATCGAGCCATCTGGCCGTAAGACAGTCCGGTACTGCGATCGCACGCCAAGCTCGACGGCTCGAATATCCACGCTGGCTCGCCGAAAGACTTCAACCACCTCGGGCTGAAGGACGATGCCGCCACCTCGACTGTCGAGATCGTGAGTGGAGCGCTCGAAAATGTCGACGTCCCAGCCGATCTGGCGCAGCAGATTGCCCGCGAAGAGCCCGCCGAGCGACCCGCCTATGATCAAGGCCCGCCGCTTCTTGGAGATGTCACCGAGCGCACTTCTGTTCGTCTCACCCATCTCGCGTTTCCCCACCAAGGCAGCCGAGCACGGCTGCCGCTCGACCTGGTTAGGGATTTGTCGCAGCGGCGGATGCGCCAGTGACCCCACGGGCCGCAGATTTTGTCTCACCTGCGTGGGGAGCGGAAAGCGACACTCGCATCACATCCTGCTTCAGCAAATAGATCGATACAGCGAGGAGAACCACGTCCTTCACCAGAAAAGGAACATTGCCCGCCATCGCCGGAAACCCTGCAGCCGGATCCCAGCCGTTGGGCATGAATGGGATGATGGTGACGGTCGAGGCGAATGTGACGCATGAGCCGAGGGCTCCGAGAATGCCCAATTTCTTGTTCCAGAATCCCAGGAACAGGAGCGCGCAGATCAGCCATTCCGAAACGCCCAAGAACCAACTCGCGCCGCGAATGCCGAAAACAGGGTACATCCAGAAGATAAGAGGGCCGTTGCTGATGTACGGAATCAGCACCTGGGCCTCGTACTCGAACCATTTCTGATACCCAAAAGCCAAGAAGATGATCACCATCGATGCGCGAAGCAGATGGTAGTCGAGGTCCTCTTCGAGAAGCCCGAGCTTGATCAATATGCTTGTGAGGACGTTCATGACTCGCTGCCGTCGCTCGTGCGGGGGATTCGCTTGAAGGTCGGCCCTGGCACTTACGTGACGGGCTGTGCGATTACAAAGCTAGAGCAGGGCAGGGCGCGCTGGTATGCGCGCCGATCTCATAAGCTTCATTCCTGCCTGGAATATGCTCACGTGCGCAAAGCCGGTGGCGAGCGCCGATCTCGCATCGGCTGGCCGGCAGAAGCTCAGCCGCCCTCCCTCTTTATGGAAGAGTTGCGGGCGAGCGGCGCCCGCGTAAACGTTCAGCAATCGCGACAGATGCGCAGCTTCCTGTCGATCGCTTCGTCCTCGGGAGATCTGACACCCAAGTTGTCCTCGACCTGCGCCGGGACATCCTTTGTCCTGGGTTGGCGATGACCGGTCGGCGCCTCTCTGCCGCTACTTGTTCGCCCCCAGCTATCATCTTGCCCTGTCGTTTGCGCACTGCCGCTGGACCGCGGCGGTGGTTGATTGTCCTGCGCCAGCGCAGCGTTCCACACGAGGACTGCTGCAACAAGCGCATAAGGGACGGCGATTCCACGCATGGCACTGCTCCCAATGTTTCGGCTCAGTGGCCGTCTTCTAGATTCCAGAACACGTTGGCTTACGCTTTGCCGATCTTGCGGCGGTTTGACAGCAATTGCGGTCGCGGTGGGTTATCGATTATTCCCACCCGGAATGAGCGGGGGCGGGGTGAGAGCCGCAGGCTTATTGACGGCGGCTGCGGAGTTTGACCGACTCCGGCCGCATCGTGGCGGAACTCGCGGCAGTGACGATGAGACCGCCTAGTGCTTTTTGAGCAATGTAGGCAGATCGTACTTGAGCAGATCGCCAATTTCGGCAAGCTCAATATCCGCGGCTGGATATTCGGCTAGCGCCTTGGGATCGAGCGCGTAGTGGCCCTGTTTGGGAAACACCGTCGTCACGCGCTTGCCCCAGATTTTCTTCACCGCTGATAGGATGCGCAACTTGTCGTCGATCATCACATAGTGACCGGCAGGGTAGAGGCGTGCGACATCGTCAAGCTCTTCCTCTTTGTGGATATAGATGAGAACACGATTGTCGAAGGCCTGCCACAAGCCGGATCGTTCGACCTTGCGCGGCTGGAACACCGCATCGCCGTCCGACAGGATGACGGCGGTCCCCCACTGCTGCACGTGCGTCACCACGTCGAGTGCCCGAGGATAAAGGCGATCGACGAAGGGATAATCGACCAGCCAACTCGACATCCGCAGCACCTCTGGACGATGCAAATCCTCCGTCCGGTAGCGCTCCAATGCGCCGAGGTAATCGGCGTATCCGAGCTCGCTCCTGAGCTCTTCAAAGATTTGCCAATAGCGATCACGCGTGGCGCTCCCGTAGGTCTGCTCGAGGTGTTCGCTCACATGCGCCTGCACGCGATCGTTGTCGATGAGCGTGTTGTCGACGTCGAACAGGAAGACGATGTCGGCCCTCTTGCTCATCACGCACCTATTCCGACGGGCTTACAGCGTTCTCTTAATAAGTGTCCACGAACGCGCAACAATCTCGGTGTGCTCCCCTCCCCCTTGTGGGGAGACAATTCTCTCGTCGCCGAAGTATCGGCATAAGGGCTTCACTTCGTCTTCCCTCTACCCAGTAACTCCCTCACCACCTCCGTTACGCGCTCCGGCTCGAACCCGTATTTGCGCTGCAGCTCCTTGAGCGGGGCCGACGCGCCAAATGTCTTCATGCCGATGATGCGGCCCGATTGGCCCACATAGCGTTCCCAGCCGAAAGTGGAAGCCTGCTCCACCGCGACGCGCGCGGTGATCTCGGGCGGCAGCACACTGTCCCGGTACGCGCGCGGCTGATCCTCGAAAATATCCCACGACGGCATCGACACCACGCGCGCGCGGATGCCTTCGGCGGCGAGCTCCTCGTGGGCCTCCACACAGAGGCTGACCTCGCTGCCCGAGGCGATGAGGATCACGTCGGGCTTTCCCCCCGGCGGATCGGCCAGCACGTAGGCGCCGCGCGCGAGCCCGGATGCGCTCGCATACTTGTTACGGTCCAATGTCGGCAGCGCCTGACGCGACAGCGCCAGCACCGCCGGCTTATGCTTGAGCTGCACGATATAGCGATAAGCCTCGACCACCTCGTTGGCGTCCGCCGGCCGCAGCACCACCAGGCCGGGTTCGGCGCGGAACGACGCGAGCTGCTCCACCGGCTGGTGCGTCGGGCCGTCCTCGCCGTCGCCCATGGCGTCGTGGGTGAATACCCAGATCGTGGGCAGTTCCATCAGCGCCGAGAGCCGAATGGCAGGGCGCGCATAATCGCTGAAGATGAAGAACGTGGCCCCGAAGGCGCGCAGCTTCGATACCGACATCCCGTTGACCGCTGCGGCCATCGCGTGCTCGCGAATGCCGAAGTGCAAATTCCTGCCGCCGCGCGTGCCGGGCTCGAAGTCGCCGGCGCCCTCGAAGGTCAGGGTCGTCTTGTTGGAGGTGCCGAGATCCGCCGAGCCGCCGAGCAACCAGGGGATGTTCTGCGCCAGCACGTTGAGCACTTTACCCGACGCGTCGCGCCCCGCGATGCCTTTGGGATCGGCCGCAAAGACGGGCAGACCGCGATCCCATCCGGCCGGTAACTCACGCCGCTGCATCAGGTCGATCTCGGTCGCAAGCTCGGGATATTTCGCTCGGTAGGCCGCGAACAGTTCGGTCCAACGGGCGCGAGCCTGCGCGCCGCGCTTGCCGATGCCGGCGGCGAAATGGGCGCGCACGCCATCGGGAACGAGGAACTTGGCGTCCTCCGGCCAGCCATAGTCGCGCTTGGTGAGGCGAACCTCCTCCTCCCCTAAGGGCTCGCCGTGCGCCGCGGCGGTGTCCTGCTTATGCGGCGAGCCATAGCCGATGTGGCTGTCCAGAATGATGAAGGTCGGACGGCCCTTTGTCTGCTGAAAGATATCGAGCGCGTGCTCGATTCGATCGATGTCGTTTGCGTCGCCAACGCGCAGAACATTCCAACCGTAACCCAAGAAGCGGGCGGCGATGTCCTCGCTGAAGGTGATCCGGGTGTTGCCTTCGATCGTGATGTGGTTGTTGTCGTAAATCCAGCAGAGATTATCGAGAGCGAGATGGCCGGCGAGTGACGCCGCTTCCGAACCCACGCCCTCCATCATGCAGCCGTCGCCGCACACGGCATAGATATTGTAGCCGAAGATCTCGAAGCCGGGCCGATTGTAGCGGTTGGCGAGCCATGCTTCGGCAATCGCCATGCCCACGCTGGTGGCAACGCCCTGCCCAAGCGGCCCAGTCGTTGTCTCGACCCCCGACACCAGATGGTACTCGGGATGGCCCGGAGCCTTGCTGCCGAGTTGGCGGAAGTGACGGATATCGTCCAGCGACACCGCGGGTTGCCCGAGCCGTTCGTATTCGGCGTTCACGGCTCGGGTGCCGGTGAGGTGAAGCACCGACCACAACAGCATCGAAGCATGACCGTTGGAGAGCACGAAGCGGTCGCGGTTGGGCCAAATCGGATCCTGCGGATCAAAGCGCACGACCCGGTTCCACAGCGTGTAGACGAGCGGCGCAAGCGCCATCGGCGTGCCGGGATGTCCGGATTTGGCCTGCTGCACGGCGTCGATCGAGAGCGTGCGAATCGTGTTGATCGACAATTGATCGAGTTGCGCGTCGGTCATCGGTCGGGGTGACGTCACGGGACTGTCGATGACACTCATTCTACGCCTCCAATTTTTCACTGCTGCCGAGCCGGGCGGCCGCGGCGCGGTCGGCAAGCACCAGCGCGCCGTCGGAGCGCACGCGCGAGCCCGGAATGGACGGATCGCGGTCGCGCAGGTGCACGAGCGTGTGCGCCTTCTCGCCGCCGGTCACCAGCCACAGGATGAGCCGCGACCGATTGATGATGGGAAAGGTCAAAGTCATGCGGCGCCGGCCCTGGTAGGGCCGGGTCACGGCAACATCCGCGTCGACGACATCGAGGACCGGATCGCCGGGCACCAGCGAGGCGGTGTGGCCATCCGCTCCGAGGCCGAGATGAACGAGATCGAGCACGGGCGGCGAGCCTGCCACCTCTTGCAGTGTGCGGGCGTATTCCTCGGCCGCGCGGTCAAGGTCCACCGCTTCGACCGGCATCGGATGGACGTGATCGGCGGCGAGCGGCGTATGATCGAGCAGGCTGTCGCGGAGATGCGTGAGGTTGCGGTCGGAATCGCCTGCGGGGGCAACCCGCTCGTCGACCTGAATCACGTGCACCTGTCTCCAGGGAAGCGCGTCGGCCGCCAATGCGCGCAGCATCAGCCAGGGCGTGCGGCCGCCGCTGAGCGCCATCACGAAGCGTCCGCGCGATGCCAGCGCCGCGCGCGCAGCATCCGCAATGACCGTCGCCGCCCTGCGGGCGACGGCCTCGTCATCGGGATAGACTTCGATCTTCACGATGTTCTCCGGTTACGCCGACCGGCCTCGATGCATGTCTGCGTTCAGGGCGCGCTTTTCTCCAGGTGGCCGCCGAATTCGTAGCGCATGGCGGAGAGCAGCTTGTTGCCAAACTGCGCTTCCCCGCGCGAGCTGAACCGTTCGTAGAGCGCGGTCGACAGCACCGGGACGGGCACGGCCGCGTCGATTGCGGCTTTGATCGTCCAGCGCCCCTCCCCGGAATCGGAGACTCTCCCCGCAAAAGTCTCGAGTGTGGGGTCCTTGGTCAGCGCGGTTGCGGTGAGGTCGAGCAGCCAGGAGGCGATGACGCTGCCGCGCCGCCACACTTCTGCAATGTCGCGCAGGTTGAGATCGTAGCGATAAAGCTCCGGATTGCGCAGCGGTGTCGTCTCGGCGTCGACCGCCTGCTGCTGCTCGCCCACATTGGCGTGGCGCAGAATGCTCATCCCCTCGGCATAGGCGGCCATGATGCCGTACTCGATGCCGTTGTGGACCATCTTGACGAAGTGACCGGCGCCGTTTCCCCCGCAGTGCAGGTAACCGAGCTCGGCGGTGCCGCCGATCTTCTCGCGGCCGGGCGTGCGCGGGATATTTCCCGCACCCGGGGCGAGCGTCTCGAAGATCGGATCGAGGTGCCGCACGGCCGCCTCCGGGCCGCCGATCATCATGCAGTAGCCGCGCTCCAGGCCCCACACGCCGCCGCTGGTCCCGACATCCACGTAGTTGATCCCTTTCGACGCGAGTTCCTGGGCGCGGCGGATGTCGTCGACATAATAAGAATTGCCGCCGTCGATGAGGATGTCGCCGCGCTCGAGATGGGGCACGAGGTCCGCAATGCTCTTGTCCACGACCGCCGCTGGCACCATCAGCCAGACCGCGCGCGGCTTCTTGAGCTTAGCCACGAGGTCCGCAAGCGAGGCGGCGCCGACCGCCTTCTCCCGCGCCAGATCGGCGACCGCCTTCAGCGACATGTCGAAGACCACACATTCGTGGCCGCCCTTGATCAATCGCCGCACCATATTCGCGCCCATCCGGCCCAATCCGATCATCGCGAGCTGCATGACTTGTTTCTCCACTAACGCATTTTCACTTGTGCTGGATGCATGATCACGCGGCGCACTCAGTCTGCTCCCCTCCCCCTTGTGGGGAGGGGCTGGGGGTGGGGGTCCGTCAGCGGATCATCGCACGACCCCCACCCCGGCGCTTCGCGCCGACCCTCCCCACAAGGGGGAGGGTAGAACCGAGTTCGTCGCTCGCGACGATCCCATTTCGCCGAATTCCTCATTAGCATTGAACCGCATCCCGCAGCCGCGCCATGGCGGCGGCGATGCCTTCGCTGTCGTTGAAAATCGCCGATCCCGCCACCAGCACATCGGCGCCCGCGGCGACCGCCCGCGGCGCCGAAGTCGCGTCGATCCCTCCATCCACCTCGAGGCTGCAGGGAGGCCTGATGCGTTCGATCATCTCGCGCGCACGAGAAATCTTCGGGAGCGTCGTCGGGAGGAAATGTTGATGTCCGAAACCCGGGTTCACGGTCATGACCAGCACTTGGTCGAGGTCCGGCATGATGTCCTCGAGCACGCTCGCAGGCGTTGCCGGATTGATGGCGACACCGGCGCCTTTTCCCAGTGCCTTGATCCGTTGCACGGTGCGTGACAGGTCGGTGTTGCCCTCCCAATGCACCAAGAATGAATCGGCCCCGGCCTGCGCGAACTCATCGAGAAAAAAATCCGGATTAAAGATCATCAGGTGCACTTCCAGCGGCAGTCGCGTCACGCGCCGTAGCGATTTGACGACCACGGCGCCCATGGACAGATTTGGCACGAAATGTCCGTCCATCACGTCGACGTGGATGCGATCGGCTCCGGCGCGTTCGGCCTCGGCCACCTGATCGCCCAAGCGGGCGAAATCGGCCGCGAGAATTGAGGGAGCGAGCTTGGCCGCGCCGGTCGTCACGTTGCGCCCTTGAGCCTGCGGTAGCGGCGGATCAGATTGTTGGTCGAGCTGTCATGGCCGAGCTTGGGCTCGCTCTTGCTCTCGAGCTCTGGGATGATGCGCTGTGCCAGAACTTTGCCGAGCTCGACGCCCCACTGATCGAACGAGTCGATGTTCCAGATCGTTCCCTGGGTGAAGACGCTGTGTTCGTACAGCGCAACGAGCTTTCCGAGCGCCGCCGGAGTCAAACGGTCCATCAGGATGGTGTTCGACGGCCGGTTTCCCTCGCAGACGCGGTGCGGGACGAGCCAATCCGGCGTGCCTTCGGCCTTGACCTGCTCGTGCGTTTTGCCGAACGCAAGCGCCTGCGTCTGCGCAAAGACGTTGGCCAGCAGCAGATCGTGGTGGCGTCCCAGCGCGTTGAGCGGGTGAGTGAAGGCGATGAAGTCGCACGGAATGAATCGCGTGCCCTGGTGGATCAGCTGGTAGAACGAGTGCTGGCCGTTGGTACCCGGCTCGCCCCAGTAGATGGGACCTGTCTGATGCTCGGCTGGCGTTCCCGACAGCGTCACGTGCTTGCCGTTGCTCTCCATGGTCAGCTGCTGGAGATAGGCGGGGAAGCGCTTGAGATACTGCTCGTAGGGCAAAACGGCGACCGTCTGCGCGCCGAAGAAGTCGTTGTACCAGACGCCGAGCAGCCCCATGAGCACCGGCAGATTGTGCGCGAATGGCGCGGTACGGAAATGTTCGTCCATCGCGTGGAAGCCCTCGAGCATGGAGCGGAAGTGATCCCCCCCGATCGCAAGCATGGTCGAAAGCCCGATCGCGGAATCCATCGAGTAACGGCCACCGACCCAGTCCCAGAACTCGAACATGTTGGCGGTATCGATGCCGAATGCTGCGACTTGTTCCGCGTTCGTTGAGACGGCGACGAAATGCCTGGCGACCGCCTTGGCATCGCCGCCGAGGCCGCGCAGCGACCAATCGCGCGCGCTTTGCGCGTTGGTCATTGTCTCGAGCGTGGTGAAGGTCTTCGAGGAAATGATGAACATTGTCTCTGCCGGGTCGAGGTCTCTCGTCGCCTCGACGAAATCGGTGCCGTCGACGTTGGACACGAAGCGGAACGTCATGGCGCGGTCGCTGTAGGACTTGAGCGCCTCGTAAGCCATCGTCGGCCCCAGGTCGGAGCCGCCGATACCGATATTGATGACGTTGCGAATGCGTTTTCCGGTGTGACCCTTCCATTCGCCGCTGCGGATGCGATCGGCGAAGGCGGCCATCTTGTCGACCACGGCATGGACCTCCGGCACGACGTTCTTGCCGTCGACCACGATGGACGCGCCCTTCGGCGCGCGCAGGGCAACGTGCAGGACCGCGCGATTTTCCGTGATGTTGATCTTCTCGCCGCGGAACATGGCGTCGATGCGCTCGCGCAGGGCGGATTGCTCGGCGAGCGCGAGGAGCAGCCTCAGCGTCTCGTCGTCGATGCGATTTTTCGAATAATCGAGAAAGATGCCGGCGGCCTCGACCGTCATCCGCTCGCCGCGCTTGGGATCATGCGCGAACAAGTCGCGCAGATGGCGGCTGCGCATGGTCTCGTAATGACCTTGGAGCGCCCGCCATGCCGCATCTTTCCCCGTCGATTGCGTGCGAGATATCTCCGATCGTGCAGCCATTTCGGCATCCTCTGCGATCGCTCAAGTCCATGGTCTCGAAGGCATGCCGGCGTGCGGTTGAGCGCGCTCCCACAGCCGGAATCCGCCGGCGAAGGCATTGTCGTTGTCGCCGGCGCGAGAACCGGGCGGCAGCGAGTTGAGCTTTTTGACGTTGCCTCCACCGATGACGGTATCATCGGGTTCGAGCGCGGCAATGAAACGCGCCACGACATCGGCAACCTGGCGGCGCCACTTCTTCTTTCCGTACCGCTCCAGTCCGCGCCGGCCCACGTAGTCCTCGTAGATACTCTTCTTGTAAGGAAGGTGACCGAGCTCCATGGGCTCGACGATGCCGTTCACGACCATCGCCGATCCAAATCCGGTTCCGAGGCCGAGAAAGAGCATCTTGCCGCCGTTGTAGCTGCCCAGCGCTTGCATGGCTGCATCGTTGACGAGCTTCACCGGGCGGCCGAATGCAGCTGCGAAATCGAACCCGACCCAACCGCGTCCGAGATTGTGCGGTTCGGCGATCGGTTGGCCGTGGACGACCGGGCCGGGATAGCCGATCGATACCGCGTCATAGTCCCAATCCCGGGCGAGCTTCTTCACTGCGGATACCATTTGACGCGGGGTCATCGTCGGCCCGGACGCAAACGAGCGGTGCTCGGTTTGCCCGGTGGCAAGGATCTTGACCGCGGTCCCGCCCACGTCGATGACCAACACTTTTCTTCGTGGCGACGCCTTTGCGGCGCGCGCTCGGGGCTG
>WNFI01000145.1_pt1 | contig 12353 bp, 13 predicted proteins | sample 5400471 | NCBI WGS metagenome assembly WNFI01 (sample SAMN13153348, study PRJNA577476) | soil metagenome | isolation source: 100 cm saprolite on Douglas fir-dominated hillslope | place: USA:California | collected 2013-09-17 | reverse complement strand
GAACGGAGGCCGTTTAACGGGCATCAAAGCCATTCTGAAAGCCACCCCGGAGAGAATCTCCTACTCCGATCGGGACGGAACGAGGCATACCTCGGTGGCATACTTCCTCAGCCTTGAAATCGGTGCGACCAACCTTAGGACTTTAGTCGCAAATATGACTGAGCCTGTAAGGCTTTTGGGCGAGGGGTGCGCGGCGCTGGATCTGTCTCGTGGAGTTCAGTACTTCGCGCGCGAGACAGACGCGGAGCGCGCCGAGGAGATCGCAGGAGAATTCTATCCAAAGGGCGAAGCTGCCGCAGAGGAGCCAGTGGAGTCCGCCGTCGGACAAAGCGAAAGAGACGAGCAACTCGCGAGGATCTGCGAGTTGGCCCATCGGCTTCACTTTAACGATGCCAAGACGAAGATGTTGATCGGGCAATCAGCGGGGGATCTGGCTAGGCTTGAGCGAAAGCTCTTGAATGAACTAGACGACCAGCCGCGAGGGAAGTCGGCGGGAGACTGCGACAATGGGCACCGGCAGCGGACAAAGAAAGACACAAGCCAAACATCAACAACCGCGACCTCAAACCCACGTGATGTAGCCCAGACAGACGGATCCGCGCCGCCTGACGGAGGGTTCCTCTTCTGAATCTCAGGTCGTTCGACGGCGACTAAGCCCTTCGGTTAACAACCCCTGTTGCTTTTTTTTCGCTCACTCGGTGCGTTAAGGAAACTCTGGTGGACAGAGTGTGATTCTATTCCGGCCACACCGGCATTTCCTTGAACTTAGGGCAGATACCGAGCGGTTGCATGATCACAAAAGCCTTAGCGGCTGTCTATTGGGCCTTGTCGCTTCCGTTATGTCTTGCTGATTTCCTCCAGAAACAGACCCCAAATGTGCATCAAACTGGCGATACAGGTTTGGTTTGCGTGACTCTTTTGGGAAGCTCACGTTTGGCTGGCTCCCATCACTACCCCGGTCCGAGCAGGCAACGACCGGACGAGCCGGTAGCAAGCCAGCGTTGTCAACACGACGCTGGCAGCAGCACTCCGAACAAGGTGTACGCCACGGTCAGCGTCACCATCACCGGAATGGGCTGCTGAGACTGACGGCTGTATAGGCGCGACCACAACACCGCAGCTCCCAGTAGAAGTTGGACACCGATAGAGACACGAAGCCAAAGCGCCGCGAGGCGCAACAGCGGAATGTCCGAAAAGCGCGAGCGGAGGGCACTGGTAAACCACAGCACCACGCCGGTAACGATGGTGGCGCCCGCAATGTGCGGATTTAACCCGAAAACTTTGTGCCGGAACGCGGAGCCTCGGCAAAACATCACGTCTGAATTGGGAGTTCGTCCCCTTCATTTCAAGATCCCGCCACAGGGGAAAAGTTACCATGCGTGACGCTGGCCGCTTTCTTGGCGAAGTCATAAGTCGCTCTCAGGTTTCCGCCGAAGAATCGCACTTTCCCTTTAATGTCGCGCGCCAGCAATAACTGGCCATCTTTATCGGTGAACTCGCAGTGAACACTTATGGAAGTCGCCCCGGAGACAGTTGTTACCTGCCGCGCCATTTCGCTGCCCTTCTTGAAACCTCGAACCGTGCTATGAAGGACAATCAGATTCGGCGCGTCGGCGGAATTTCGGTCGCCTTCGCGATAGATATGGTGGAACCCGCTCTTCTTCTGTAGCTCCTGAATCAGGTACTCATAGAGCGAAACCTGGAATTCTGCGGGCAACTTGATCTCGTCCGATTGGATCATCATGACCGTGATCGCGGATGCGTTTACCTTTGCCGATTGCCCTTCTTTCGCGTGCGAGGGGGAGTCCTTCGTGTCCGGGTGATCAGAAGTATCAGTGGTTGGATTACCTTGCGTTGGGATGCTTGTATGCGCCCCCAGTCTGGTTAGTTCGTCCTTTATGAGATCTGCTGTTCCGACCGGGGCGGTAAAGATGACGCCGTGAAGCGCTCCATCGTCGTCGCGGTATTGAATCGTCAGAGTATCAAGCTTGGAGCGAAACAAGCTCATGAACCGATCAGATCCGTAAGGGCCAAACATACTCAGCGTGCCCAAAGTTCCTCGAATTACACGTTGGCTGTCACTTCCGGTGACAACATCTTGCATGGAACTTGGGGCCAGATCAGAGGTGCTTCTGGAATGAGTAAAGCGCAGATTCCCATTCTCAACCGTCAGGCTTCCTTCTGTATTGTTCTTCACTCCTGTCATGCCCATCAGCTGCATAGCTTTTTTAGGCTCCGGCGCCTGTTGAGCATTGATGGCTGAAACCAACAGATTCACTGTGAGAATCGGAATCGCAAATAGAACTACTTTCACTGTTGACACCATCCAGCCTCCCTGTGAACCCGTCTTCAGACGGTCGTGATCAATCCTGGAATTATTGTTCCCAAGTGGCATAAAACTCAACTTCGTCCAGAGGATCAAGGCCACAATCGGAATTGAGTGCCATTTCCAATTTAAGCATTAGCCCATCAAGGGCTGGACTTTCTTCGCCTACTTTGCTGAGCTGTTTAATTAAGTCTTCCATTTCTGTTGCCCTTCTTTGACGGTTGTCCTGGTAAGGCTGAACTGAACACGATTGCGTGCGATGCGCCGGGATGATAAATAGATCGTTGATGTCTTTTTCTTTTCAAACTACATGCCCCAACGGCGGTCACCATCTGAGCAGGCGCATGAAGCGATCGGTGCAGCGCTTCTGTCAGTTTTCGTCGGGCTCGGAGGATGCGCGATTTGAATGCGCTTTGGCGAATTCTAAGCGCTTGGATTGATTCTGCGGCCGAAAGGCCATCTACTGTATACAGTCGGTAAGCCCTTTGAACTCCCGCGGGAAGCTTTTGGATCTCCCTTTCGATGAGTCCCCTGATTTCGCTGCCACTGCAGATTTTCTCGGGATCCGGCCGCATATCGACAATTCGGTATGTCGGCGGGCCTTCCTGATCGTCTAGAATCTCGTCCAAGGAAGCCTCTGGACGGGCACCCTTCCGGCGGCGATTCATGAGAGCCGAGTTGATGACGATTCGAGTAAGCCACGTTGAGAATGAAGACCGGCCTTGAAAAGATCGCAGATGGGTGTACGCCCTGAATAAGCCATCCTGCACTGCGTCCTCTGCATCTTCTTTGTTGTGCAGGACAGCGAATGCAGTGCGATAGAGCCTAGCGGTGTGGGAGGCGAAAAGCCTGTCCTGTGAGCCTGGGTCACCAGCTATCGCTCGCTGAACGAGTGCCCACTCCTCGCTGAGGGAACGCGGACCGATAGTTCTGTCGGAATTCGGCAACTTTGGCGCGCATGAATCAACCCCCCGTCGTTCATCTCTCCCAACGCTCGGGTGGAGTTTCAATTCATCAACAGTGGGTGGAACATTGTAAACAGACGTTTGAAGCGCACCCATGAATGAGCTCTCCGTTCAATCCGTGCCCATCGGCGATAGTTATACTGCAATCGTTAGGCCGATTGGCAAAGGACGGAGTCACTGCGCAACTCATTGAGCGAGAAGGCGCTTGTAGGAGCATGAACAATCTAGCAACTCCGCCGATTCGACATCGCCCTGGTGGCAGGCTAACGTTTGCAAGCCGCTTAACACCTACAAACAACAACCATTCTGGGAAGTGGTCTTGTCTCGGGGTCGGTCGAGTCTGAGCATTTTCATGGCGAAGATCATTGCGCTACGCACGTTTAGGCGCGTCGCCACACTGTTGGGCCCAAGCACACGACGCGCGGTAGGCAAAGTTGCTGTGGTGCAAAATGAGGGAAATGCGAGGTCATGCAAGACACCGCCGAGTTCGCGCAGCAAGATCAGGCCGCCATCCGATGTGACAAGAGGATCTTTCACAGACCGCGGAACCCATGAGCGGCCAAATAAATCACGTAGTCCACGCGGCGGCACGCCTCACGCACCTTGTCCAAATCCTGATGCTATGCTGCATGAATTCAATGTTTCCTTTCACGCGGGCCAGGTTCTCGGCCTTTCCGCTCGGCAACTCATCCAGCACCACACGTCGTGACCGCGGATTACCGGTTCGTTGACCGCGTTCGAGCCGATAAACCCGGCCCCTCCTGTCACTAAATAACGCATCAACGAGTTCCATTAGCGGTACAAGCAAAACTGACCCGCAACTGGCGTCCCTAGTTTTCTGTGTTTTGGACTGGCTCCTCCGTGTTTCTTCCTCCGGCTACCGTGTAGTTCTGATGGTCGATTATGAGGACCTTTCGGCCGTACATTCTGACTTGCACAAATGTTTCATCTTTTTGCACAAACCAGAATCCATCTATTTTTTGATACTCGCGCACAAAGTCGGCCCGCTCGATCCAAAAAGACAGTTGCTTCGCAGGATGCCCAGCGATGCGAACAACGGCGTAGTCCTCAGTATCGATCCACACCTTTCCTTCAAACAGATACTTGTCTGAGCGTTTTGGCATCGCCCGGACCACGAAGCAGCGGTAAGGCCCCACCCGTTGTTCGCCAAGAAGTTCAAATGTGTAATTCGCAGGAGTGATGGCGGTGTCGTGATGCTGCTTTCCGGATGCTGCCTCGATCTCACTGGCGATCAGGGGGTTGAGTGCCAGACGCCGCACGAGCCCCGAGCCTGATTCAGATGTCGTGACAAAAGTTTTCTTGTCAGGTGCGCGATATTCCATTTGCTCGCTTTCCTGGGCGCGCACCTTCCCGGTCGTGTCCGTCACTTCGTAGGTCCTCTGCTCTGCGTAGGCGAGAAGTGCGGTGTTCCTTTGCTCATTATGTGCGAGTAGTTCGGTGAAGATCCGTGTTTCATTGATGTCTGGCCGGGGCGGCTCGACGGGTGCCATGACATCGGCGCTGCTCACCTCTCGATCCGACTGCGCTCTGGCATTTGCCATAGTCATCGTGATTCCCAAGAGAATGAAGGCCGAAAGGAAAGATCTGATTTTCACAATTGGCATTGCCACATCTCCTCCAGGTATTTCTGGTCTATTTCAATCCTCGAAGCTGCGTACGCCGCCCTGATCCCCAGTCGAAGGTTGACGCATACATCGGGAAGCAGGGTGCTACGGTGCCGTCGGTGCGAATGATGACGTTGTTCTGGCCGGCGCGGCAGTTCCAATCGGCGAAACGCAATTCGCCGTTCGCCTCCCGGACAATCCCGGGCATCGAGGCAAGCAGCCCGGCCTGATGGCCATTTCCATTTGTTCCGTCTCCATTCCAGCCGTATTCCTTCAGGTCGAGTCCAGAAGACATGCGCATGAAGGCCTTGATCTCTTGCAGCCGTTGGACCGAGTTCACCATCTGATACCCTGATTTGTTTTTTTCAATGAGCCAGTCCACTAGAGAATCCACATTTCGCCAGTCTTCTGGACGGATGTAGGTTGGGTTGTCGAAAAGATGCTTGAAGTGATCGTCCTGTTCGAGCATCGGGGTTTCGTTGATGTGGTAATCCGTGGCCACGCGATGATCGTGCGCGTATTCCGTGAGTTTCCGGACGTCCTCCGTGTTGTTGCGGCAGATATTCATGTTGAAAAAGACCAGGTAGCCGTCCACATATTGCTTGCGAAGGATGTGTTCTAGATTTTTCTGCGCGGGAACAAGAGCTTTGGGCAGGCTGGGCTTGAGATCCCAGGAATCCATTGCGAAGTTGAAGACGGAAACACCGGCGTCGCCAAGCCGGTCCGCCACATCGGGTCGAAGCAAGCGCCCATTCGTGGCGATATAGACCCAGAAACCTTTTTTCGCCGCGTAGTACACGACCTTGTGCACGAAATCCGGCCGCAGAAGCGGTTCTCCCCCCATCAACGCGAGCACGCGGCATCCATTGTCGTGCAGCCAGTCGATGGAACGCCGGGCTACGTCTTCTGTCATCCCCTTCACTTTGTTGTCGTAGGCCCAGCAGTACCAGCAGTCGAGATTGCATTTGTACTCGACAAATAGATACGCAGTGATGGGATGGAATTCACCGGGCAGGATTCGAGAGCGGACATAGGGAAACAACCATCCACGCGAGGTGCGGTAGATATCCTTCGCGCCCCACTTACGCTTCTCAGGCGGAATCTCAGGTCCGGGATCTTTCAGTCGATCTGGAAATCGAGGGAAAACGGGCTCCGGAAGGGAGAGCCCCATAGCTTCAGCGGCCGTTGGAGGCCTCGGGTTGGAATTCATCAGTAGGTCATGGATCGCAACATCGATGCGGAATTTTGCAGCGGTGGTCATTCGTCTCTCCCTCCACACAATAGATTGCACGCTCCATACCACCGTCGTCTTCAGACGGCTCCGTTCCGGAAGTACTTAAGAAAGTTTGAGATAGAAAAATCGTTGGGCGGATTAGAGTGCAGAATACAGAAAGCCAGGTGTCAGCGTAGCTGCATTTGTCAGCTAAATAGCACCGTGCGACAGATTGCCGCTAACGATAGCTCCTTTGACACGGTTGCCGCGAGATTAAGTCATTTCCGAGTTGCTCTTAAACGGAAATGCTCGGTTCAGGATTCATTTTCTCGAACGTTAGCATCCCGCCGCCAGGAGAGATACAGGCACGCTTGGCAAAAGGCATACAGGCCTGCGCTGTCTTCTTTTTGTCCCTCGCCGCTGGAGTACATCACGGCCTCTTGTCACCTTGTTGATCCAGTATTCCAGGCTGACTTTCGGGCCACACAGCGGAGAGGATAAGGCCGACCGCAATTCCTAATGAAACCTCGAAAAACCGGTGAATCGAGATTAGCCAAATGCCGGTAGATCGGGTCACGAGCATCACAATTGCCAGTGTAATGCTGGCATATCTGTAAGCACTTCTCTCGAGGCGCAAAACCGCACAAAGAATTCCAATTAAGAGGACAGCCACGCCAAACGCCCAGAGACTTCCGGGGAAGTAGGTAGCAGCCGCTGCCCCAACTGCAGCCCCGATCCCCGTTCCCGCGAAACGCTGCACGGAAATCGGCAGTGCAGCAGCCATCGTTGACTGCATGACAATTAGTGTGGAGATCGTTGCCCAGTAGGCTTCTGGCAAGCGAAATAAACGGGCGATCTGATACGATAAAACTGCCGCCAATGCGGTTCGGACCGCATGAACAAAAGTCGAGGGGTTCTCTTTAGCGACAATAAACCTACTTAGTTGCTCTATTTTCATCTGATGTACTAAAGGATTCCCTTGGCCATCGATCTGCAGGGCCCTCTAGCTCCTACCTTTACTGAATCTTTACTCAACGGTGGAATGTCTGATGCGCGAGAATATCACCACGAGCGCTGAGGCTGCCGACACATGGGTCTCTCAATTGGGGATTAATCCGAGTTGTTGCTGCAAAGTTAGGTTATCTTCGATGTGCCAATTCTCAGCGACGCGTCCATCGGCGACGCGGTAAATGTCGGTGGCGATGAAATTGATCGTCTGGCCTTGGCCTTGGATCTGCCCGAAGCGTCCTGTGAAGTGACCACGGAAACGCAGATGCGCGACGACACGATCACCAGCCACGATCATCTGCTCAATCTCGCAGCGGATGTCCGGGATCGCGAGGCGTATCAGCTTCGATGCTGCCAGCGGTCCGGCAATTCCCTGGGGGCGCCCGACCGGCAGCGTATTGTCGACAAAATTCAGCGCAAGCGCTGAGCGCGCTAGTGCTTCGTCCCCGGTATTCCAGAAGGTATCGTAGCGCCGCGCGGCGATGATTTGGGCGTCCGCCTGTTCTCTCGGCAAGCTGCGATCAACGATTAGGTTATGTGGCTCAACCAGTGGAGTGTCGGCCGCGAAGGTGTACATAACTGGCGCCGAGAACATCACCGCAATTGCCGTCGATGCCATTAAGGTCAAAAAGCGCGCCTCACCCGTAACGAGTCTCGTTCGCAGCAGACTCCGGATGACCTTCTCGTTCAAAATGGTTCGGGCTGTTGCGACGAGCCGATTGCCAGATGCGAGCACAGCTTCAGCAATGCTCCGACCTAAACCTCTTGCGCAGCCGGTTACGAACCAGATCTTAGACATGAAAATCCTCCATTCCGCTTACCGGATTGACCGATAGCCACCAAGGCTTCAATAATTATCGTTGCCTGCATATGGTCGTACGTCGCTGTATGGTTTTGATCTGCAACTCATATATATGCGTCACGCTCTGCGCAGCGTTCGTCTTTGTTCCGTTCCTACCGATTGAGGCGAAGCATGTTTAATTCACAATGTCGATAACGATGCCGTCGACACGATGTTGGAAGCCCGCAAATTGCCCGAACAGGGGCGATGCAACATTGTTAAAAACGTCGTGCGGATTTTGGTGATTCGTCAGATTAATTGTGTAAATACCGAATCGAAATTTTCGCTTCGTAGAGCGGCCCACGAACGGCAGGTGCAACGCAAACTCGCGATAAATTCTGGCGTCAAGTGAGAAGAAAGTTGGGGAGCGCAGCCTGTTAGGCGCACCCACATAATTCTGGAGGACGTCGACGTCAGAATACGGCAGTCCCGTGTGCACGTCGACCACCGGAGTCAATGTCAATTTCCATGGAAGCTGGAAAATCCCCCAGCTCACAAGCCGGTTGGGGACATCGGATGACACAACGCCTGATACATTCGGTCGAATCACCGGCTGCTCGAAAGGCGTATAGGTATCCGAGAGTGTGTTCAGGTCGCCTCGTGAGCGGCTCCAGACGTAGGAAACACTGAAATCGGCACGTTCGAAAGGTCGCGCGTGGATGGTGGCCTTGACACGGCGATAGCGTGAAGTACCGGTATTCGCGAGAGCAAGCACCGAGTCGCTAGCGGTTGCCTTAACTAATGGATCAACTACAAATAGATTTCGAGTTTGGCTATCCAGATAGCTCAGGCTCAGGCTGACGTTTCTCACAAGTTCACGCTCGAGTTCGAAATTCCACATAAAGGTGCTCGGACTGGTTCGTGGAATCTGGCTGCTCAGTTGCAGGCCGGAACCGGTGTCAAATTGTAAATAAGTGTTTTGAAGCAAGACCGGTTCGCCGACCATTGTTCCGGATGAGTCAAAGTAGCTAATCACGCGCGTCGGGTTGTTGATAAAATCAGCCGCGATTAATGGCACATGTCCATACACGCTACCGGCGCTTGCTCGAATCACAGTCCTTCCACTTCGCGTGGGCGAGTATGCAACGCCGATGTGAGGCCCTAAACCTGCACTACGACCAATGGATTGGCTCGACAGGCGTGCTCCCATATCCAAAGCGAGATGGCTATCGAAGATCCAATGATCTTCGATAAATTCCGCGACTTCAGTAGACGCCCCGTTAAGCAGACCTGCGCCTTGAAAGCCAATTTGCTCGGCGACGGTACCGTCCTGCCTCATCAACAAGACCGGTCGAGATGTGCCGTCTCCGACGTAAGACCTGTGGGAGACATCCAATCCGACTTTCACCGCGTGGCGGCCATGCCAGGATTTGTCTGCAAACTGGAACGCCGGCCGAAACTCCAATTCGTGGGCATTTCTGGACCACGAGTTGAAAAAATTGCCACCCCAACCTTCAGGGGTAATCTGCATGTCTTCGGGCCCCTGGCCGTGCGCGTGGCTGTCGAATCTGGTGTAGCGAAAGACGGTATTGAGGAGTCCTGCACTCAATTGATAGCTGTCCGAGATTCCGACTGACACTCCGTTCTGTCCATAGTCGGACGATGCACTTTGCGGAACCAGCGCGTTGATGTCTGCAAACTGCCGTCGCAGCGGGAAGATATTCAGATTTACGTCCAGGAGATGACTTGGAGACAAAATCGCCTGGAATTCCGTGAACGAGGTGACGCTTCTGGTTTTTGTTTCATTAAACGGCCAAGATAGCCCGCGCACCGCCAGATTCCATACTTCATAGGTCAATTCTTCGGTGAAGTTGAGCTTGCCGTTGATTAAAGGGCCACCGAACAAAAGTCGCGGCGTAAACTCACCGATTCCAACAAGGTGACCGTTCTTTCCTCGAAAGCTGGGGGTGAAATCATGGAGCTTGACACTCCATGCGTCGAATGGCGGTTTAGTTTCGATCTGCGTCAAGCCCCCGGAATAACCGCCGAATTCAGCAGTATCCGGAGAACTGTGCACGCTCATCGATTGAATCACATCGACGGGCACTGGAATTGCGAAGCTACCTGTCACAGGATCGACACTCTCTGTTGAGTTGACGAGCAGGATGCCTTGGTTTTCCGACTGTCCGTTAACATTCAGCTTTCCTTCAGGCGTTTGGATCACACCAGGAGTCAGAGACATTGCCTCCGTGAATTTCTGCTGTGCAAGAGGCAGAGCATCCAACTCCTGGTTGCTGACAGTCGCGCTGGTTTCCGCGCTGTGAGTGGAAATGTCGAGGTTCTCCCCTTGAACTTCAATTTTCTGGTCAACCACGTTGATCTCGACAATGATGTCTTCCACCGCAGCTTGGTTCTGCACCAGTGAAATCGTCTTGACCCAGGGCTTAAAACCCTCCGCGCTGACTTCGAGCGTGTAAGTTCTAGCCACCAACTGCGTAAATTGAAAACGACCACTCTCATCGGTTAGAGTTGATTGCAACGCGGATCCCGTCGTCGGATCAGTTAATTTCACTGTGAGACCCGAAAGATTGTTTACGTGACCCTGACCCGTGATTACGTTTACGTTTCCAACGATCGACGATGTGGCAGCTTTTGCGTCACTGTTTTTCGCTTTCTGTGGAAATCCAAATGTCACGCGTGCAAACAACAGGGACGACAATAGACCGGCCAGAAAATATACAGCGATCTTGCATCGTCGAACATGAGCCAACCCCAGGTCGTTCAAGAACGGAAGGCGGCGCTCCGAAAGGCGTCTCTTATTTGTCTTCATTCCAATGTAAATTCCGAAGTTGGGGGCGGTTTCATGGTGTTTTCTATGCCGATTTTTGGGTCAGGTTGTAGTTTGATGTCTTGCGCCAGACGCGACTGATCCCGCGCGTTCGAAACGGCGAGCGCGGGGGGCATGTTGCAGCAGGTCGCCACCATATGCCGAAGGTTCTAACGTCCGAGGCTTCTGCCGCTCTCTCACACCAGTTTCCTGGATGTGGGACAGTCGGTCTTGGGTCCATCTTCTCGTTGGCTATGCCTCCCGGTTGGCCGCGTCCGCTTCCGCGGCCAGGTCGCTTAGGAATTCGAAAAACGACGGCGTTTGGCCGATGAAGAGACCGTCATTCGTGAGGGCCTTGGCCGCGCCCGTGGCCACACCCTTTGTGGCTGTGGGGCGAATGATCGAGCAGACCGGGAACTTTTGGCTGAGGAATATGGTCGGCTCGGGCATGATCAGATTGGATTGCAGCGTCTCGGGCTGCGGTATGTCGTTGGTTAAGTCAGGAAACACAAGGGCACCGTCCGTCAGAGGTACCGCGTTTCCTGCTTTGTCATGCCAAGTTTGAAAGTGCATGATCTCGGTGCCGCCGATGCTCAACACAATGCGCAGGACTTCCAGATTGGTCACCTTCTGGGCCATCGCTGCGTACAGGCTGGTCCCGCCCTGCTCAATGAAGGCAAAGTGGAATCCTGCGGTGTTGGCGATTGCTTGGACATGCGTGTCGACAGGAACGATCGTGTTGCCAATTTCGAGTTCGGCGTTGTTCCGGGGAATTGCCGTGAACTTGCCCGTGGCCAGCGTTGGGACAGCGTTCGGAAACGTATCGCCGAGATCTGGATTCTGACTGTCGCTGCGGTAGCGCGTCCACCAACTAGTGTCCACGCTAAGCTGCATGAGGTTGGTGAGGCGCTTCCTTGAGGCCACGCCTGGAATATCTGTTACCTGGCTTCCCTCCAGTATGCGGAAGGGCTCCAGGTCGACAGGTTTTGCGCCCTTCGACTTCAAGTACGCGTTGATGAATAATTCGTGGCTCATTTCATCGTCGGTGTTGTCTGAAATGTATTGGGGCATGTCGCCGTCCAGTTGTTGCAGTCCAGTCTTGTAACCTGAGTCTGGAGCGTTCTGCCCGCCGAGTTCAGTGTATTGCTGCCAGAGGTCAGTCTCTAGGATTTCGGCCGTTGCCAGGAATTGAAGGACCGCGGCGTCTCCTTCTGAAATGCCGGCATTCTGGTCTGCACCCAAAGCCGACAGTCCGTTGGACAGCAGCCCTGCCCCCACCGTCACAGCACCGGCCGCGGCGATTCCGTTTTTCAAGAACGAACGGCGATTCGCGCGCTTCTGAGTTGTGCTTTCAATTTGCTTCATCAGTTTTCTCCTCCATCTTTCATAGATAATTTAAAACGCTTGGTTACCGCTTAAGGAACCCGGCACACCTCGAATTGCAATAGATGTGCCGCTTGGTAAGAAGCGCAGAACTTTTGCAAATCACTGAAGGAATAAGGTCTTAGGGGAATCAAGAAAGTCGTCAAATCTAAAGTTCGAACGTTGCGGTGGTGACGGGCTAGCGGTTGCAAGCCAATTGACACGCGGACTGCGAATCGAGGTCAG
>WNFI01053280.1_pt1 | contig 12354 bp, 14 predicted proteins | sample 5400471 | NCBI WGS metagenome assembly WNFI01 (sample SAMN13153348, study PRJNA577476) | soil metagenome | isolation source: 100 cm saprolite on Douglas fir-dominated hillslope | place: USA:California | collected 2013-09-17 | reverse complement strand
ATGACATGATATAATCCTGTCCCACTTGACCTCCAGAAGCCCGCAGATCATAGTCCTGTACAACAACATGATGCAGGATAAAGTCCTGTTAGCAAAAATATGGCAGCCCAACATGATTTTCCAGGAAGTCCTGCTACATTACATGATTTTATCATGGAATCACTTTTCTCAGTGTGTATAGCCATCTTGATTTTGACGATAAAGGTGGAGGACACTCTATAATTTTTGGGCATGACTAGATGGACAGCAACTGATTGCGAGATACACATATGAAGCGGATTGTATTTAGAGATATGCTTGACGTGATGCACCATGGTCTGCTTCAAATCAAGGTAACATCATTGTAATGAAGTGACTGTAATGAGGAATACCATATTTCTCATTTGTAATCCCTCTATATCCATCGCTACACTACCAAGTTACTGATTGATATGAGTACCCATTTGACACACTTACTGACTGATGCCCCGCACAGTACTGAAACCATTTCTAGGGACCACCAGCTTCATGTCTCAAGTGGATGACAAGACTCAGGAACCAGTCGATGAATATCAATGGCCTCAGGAGCTGATAACCACTCAACGGAATGTGCCCTATTTGACCATGTTTCCCAAGTCATAGCATAGACAGTCTCACAATCAGAGAAGGGGGTCAAAGGAAGACCTCATTATAACATTGTTTCACGGTATGTGTCCAAGCTTCCAACAAGGAACTTGGGTCTAGGAACTGATCACATAGAAGAGACTCAATTGCTGCCAGGGGTACAATGTCAGAATTCTCCATGGAAATAAGTGTGTCGCATGAGAATGCGGCTGGTTTATTTCCTTCGTTGTGGAAAGCATGCCATTTGGGAGACCGGAGCGTCAGCTTCGACATTTTTTGGAATCCCAGCTATAAAAGAAATCTTACCATTCTTGGAGATGAAGATACGCAAGACAAAGTCAAGAGATATCTCCCTACGCGTCATACTAATTGATGACATTCCAACTTTTGAGTGCATTTCATGATAACAGGTCGAAGACCTTCATGATATTCTCCAGAGAGCTGGGTCCCGCCTATCGAAGACCAAGGAACTGGTGATCACGGCGACCCGACAAGAGCCTTTAGAAGACATTAAAGTTCGACCTGAGCGGCGTGACAACCGGACATAGCCGCTGATCTACTTCAAATCGGACTGCATAACCACAAAATCTTTGACCTCCTGGATCGACCTTGTGGTCCAAAATTGCATTGTCCCAAAACCCAACGGTATAAGATACTTTGACTTGACCACGGACTTGAAGCTCCCGACCTCGTGGTCTTTCCTCGTACGGTGTGAACCTTGCTAGTACCTAGCCGAGGACTATGGCTCAAAACAAGGTGGTTGAGAAAGACAGCAGGTTTGATGGGCCTTTGAAGGACTTTGTTTTTAATTTCCAAGTATCGTTGCCGACTTGCCGTAACGAACTGGTACCCTCGACCAGTATCTTGTTCCGATAAATATTGTCTGGGACTTCATCCGGTTCATCTGGCCATGAGTACTCGCTGTCGCTTCTGGATTCGTCTCAAGTCCACTACCTGGTGGATTCACGACGACCCCTTCGTTTTTGATTCTCGACTTTAATTTCCCTCTGCACGCCTCTTTCGCATTGGGAATTCTCCTTTCGCTCGTTCCTTTCTCTTCATTCGCCTGTCATTCACTTGGTTTGAACTTCCGGCATCGTATCGCTCGAGTATCCGGAACAGAGTATCCCGATGTTCGCACAGGTTTCTTTGCTCGACGAGGTCGAGGTCCCTTCTCGCCTTGAGCTTGAGGCAGGGGGCGACCTTCTGTTGTTCCTCCTTTCCTCCCGACCGATCGGGAGTGAATTTTCCACCGCTGTTGTCGCGTCCGGCTCTGAGACATGGTCGAACTCATTGTCACTGTAACTTGGGACAAGGACTCTTCTTCATGATTGAACGACATGAATCGTGATGTCAGATGTGTCAAACACCGTTTGATTAAACGTAGAACACGGGACCCAATAAGCACGTAGAAGAGCAGAAACTTAAAGAGACACGCGAGATCTGCATAAACTCTTTGAGCGCCTTTGTCATCGCCAAACTCAACAAATTCAACTCTACATTGGAAATAACCGGGATTCCATCCAACGAGGCATACAGAAGCGGCTACAACATGTCGTATGAGCTCACAGGCTGACCTTACTCACGAGCCCGCGTTGCCGTATCATATCTCTGACTTCTGTATACGTCACCGTCGTTAAGCGTATACATGCTGTTGCCCCTGGAAATACATTCATCCACAGTTTTCTCCCGGGTTGTTTCCGGGTTTACGCACCTAACCTTCGGATACCCTCAGCAAGTTGGATCGCCGTTCAATATTACACCTGGTTATCATTTCCTGCTCTTTTTATTTATCGTGACTTTGTCTCAGATCTATAGACCTGAGTTCAGCTTTGTTCCTTTCTCCTGTCCTATATGTAACGCTGAGTTTTAGGGGCTATTTCACCTTGTCTTTATTTGCTTCGTGTTTGAACACTGTAATCCTACGTTTTTGGTGGCTGTTACTCGCCCCAATCGCCTTCCAGTTTCAAGAATGTGTTTTATACCCCCAATTTACTTCCTTAGTCCAGTTCAAATACTAGTTTAGGTGGTTAAGGATCCTCAGAATTCGGAGATAGAATCCGCAACGTTCAAGCTTGAATATAGAATTCATACAGTCTAGGTGGCTCATGCGCGCACAGACTGCAGCCATCCAAAAGCTAGTGGTTTCTAGCCTATATATAGACCTGTAGCTATGCTGTGCGCGCTTGGATGTCTATTTGATCAACCGCATTGAATTGAATTCCTGGGTGCTTTATCCTACAGTACATGCGATTACCACCATAACTTAAAGCCTGCAGCTCTCTCCGATATTTCGTGTTTTCAACTCCTTGAAGTGTTGGCAAGTGAGGTCGAAGCGCCGCCCCACCTTTGCCTTTGTTCCACGCTTGGGCCCGAGTAAAACCACTTCCCTCCTCTTAAGGATTGTGACTCTCTCGCATTCCTCCTCGGCCAAATAACTTGGTTCTCGTTCATCGTTCTACACCTCTGAGTTATGTCTTCTTTAAAGCGCTCACGGGGAGACTCAGATGACCACCTGAGCACTGAAGTTGTCCAGCAGCGTAGAGAGGCTCATGCTAACAACAGTACGTACTACTTCTTGATGCTCCTCTGCTACGCCTGATCTATCCACATAGTGAACAGATTCCCTACGCTGACTCAGGTGTTATCAACCGTAGTGGAGCGTGGACAGAAGATAATGTTAATGGATGGTGAAAATGTGGCTACTCAAACATGTCGCCAATCGCGTCCCTCCTCTCCTGCTCCGATTCCCTACGAATCTCGCCTCCCTCTCTTGAATACTTCCAACCACTTCTCGTCCAGCACTGTGGAAACCACTTACCACGAAGTCCACATGGATCAATTCTGTGATGCCATTCTCGGACCCAGCATTGATCTGACCCAACCACGGGGGAATAATGTACCCAAAGAATATTTGGACGCGTTCCACGAGTACAATGCCTCCCTCGAACCATGGAAAGACGCGTCAAATTCTGAAGCATTACTTGTCAAACTGTTCAATTCGGCGCTGGACGAGTTACCGTCTCCCTCGCTTCGATGCTATGCACAACCCACCAAAGGTCTTGAGTATCCGAACGATTTTCCGGAGACGGTGATGGGATTCCGTTACGAAGACTTGGACAGCTGCTCACTCAACGAATCCTCTCTATTGGACCCTGTTGTCGTTGCGGTGGATCTCCAATCAGCATTCGTTCTGGCCGACGACAACGACGACGAAGATGAAGGGGATATTCAGCCTCCATATCTGCTACAAACAGATTTCGCGGCCCAATTGTGCCTTCCTCCTCATGCATCTCGCCTCCAATCTTATGCTCTAAAGATTTCGAGTTCGGGGACCAGACGCCACGTTCTAGGTATGCTCGTTCGTGGCACCTGGCTCTCATTTTACGTTTTCGATCCTTCTGGAGGTGCCTATACCCAATCTCTCAACCTTCTGAGCGACTCCAAAAATGTCATCGATATTCTTAAACGCATCGCTTTATGCGATGTTGAACGCTTGGGCCTGGATCCTGCCTTTATCTCGAACGACATGAGATCGCACACCGCGCTGGCGACTCTTTTGGGAAACACGACTGTTGTGGGTGGACATCGGGTCACCCTCACAAAGCAGCTTCATGTGGAAAGAGGGGTGGCTGGATGGGGAACGACTATATTCGAGGCGACGTGCCAATTGAACGCAGCCAGTGACATAGGAGGGCATCAGCGCATCTTCAGGTGTTGCGCGTTACCTGGCAAAGCGTTTGTCAAGATACATTGGAAGGCAACATCGTTTGATGACCCTTGTCAGCCTATCGGGAAGTCGGTGTCATCCAAGGGTACAAGCAACCTTAGGATCTTGGAGTTACGATGCCGTCTGTCACGCGGGTTCCGGAAAGAGATGGGTTTGGGGTACTACGAGGATTATTGCGACATGGAACAGTGGGTCGAGCTGGTGGCTTCAAACACTTCGGGGAACGTCGACAATTTCAAGGCGGGTTTCTTCGATACTTGAATTGTTTGTTTCGGTTTGTGATTCGTCCTATGTATGTATTGGCTTAACAATCAAATAATGACGTATTTAGTTTGGAATGCGAGATCCAACGCTTCCTTTGCTTTGCCTTGGGGACTGCTGGGTAGCTAGGAATCTTTTCCATGTAACTGTCGCTCGTCGCTTCAACACTGATCAGTCGTGACGGTATTCCAACCATGCTTATATTAGTGAAGGAAGGGGCGTGACATGTTATATAAGGAACTAAAATGACTAGTTCGTGCGGTAGAGGGCACGTTTTGCAACCTTCGTGATAACGGAAACATCAGGGAAAGCAAGGGCTTCGAGGTTCGCAGCATACTAACAAGAGGCAGAGAAAGAGTTGGGTCAATGAAGGTACTGTGGTCACTAAATGAACGTACCGGGGTTGGAACATCAGCACCAGTGACGCGTTCGACAGGGGCATCCAGGTAGTCGAAAGCCTCAGATTCGACAATCTGAGCACAAATTTCACTGCCGACACCGAAAGCAGGGAAGCCACCCTCGACGACAACAAGTCTGAGTAAGAAAAGACGTAAGATCAACTTCCAACCTGGAAGCAAAATCCTAACGGTGTCGTACCTGTTCGTCTTCTTCACGGATTTGATGATGGTTTCAATATCTAAAGGCCTGATACTCCTCAAATTGATGATTTCAGCTTTAATGCCTTCCTTCTCCAACTCCTTAGCGGCATCCAGGCTCCGCGAGACCATAATACTATGAGCGACAATGGTAATATCATTTCCTTGTTGCTCAACCTTGCACTTGCCGATAGGAAGGAGGAAGTCATCCGACATAGCCTCAGCTGACATTGGGAATGGAACACCGTATATCATCTCATTCTCGAGGAAGACGACCGGGTTTGGGTCACGAATAGCGGACTAAAGATACAAATATTTCAGTGGAGCATATGTGCATAGAGAAAACCTGCTCCGGTACTTTAAGCAAACCTTTGCAATCCTCTGAGCTCCATGGACTAACCACCTTCAGTCCTGGTATTGAGCCATACCACGCTGCATAATCCTGAGAGTGCTGGGCACCGACACCAGAAGCGGCGCCGTTGGGCCCTCGGAAGACAACAGGACAAGGAACGTTACCACCAGACATGTAATATGTCTTAGCCCCAGAGTTGACAATTTGGTCAATGGCCTGTAATGGAGTTGTCCGTCAGCATCAAACCAAAGAAATGGTCTCAAGGTTCGTTTTACCTGCATGGCGAAGTTGAACGTCATGAACTCGCAGCTAGTTGGGTGCTTCAGACGTAGCCAAAAAAGCAGTCGTGGGACCAGACTTACACTGGACGAAGGCCTGCAAGTGCAGCACCAACCGCCAGACCAGCAAATCCCATCTCGGTAATTGGCGTATCAACAACCCGTTTATCACCGAATTTGTCAAGTAACCCTTTGGTGACCTAATGTGCAGAGAAATAGACTCAATGAAGATATATTCAAGAGAATAGAGACCCACCTTATATGCACCATTGTAACGGGCGACCTCTTCACCCATAACGAACACTTTCTCATCACGCAGCATTTCCTCCTCCATTGCAGCATTCAACGCTTCACGTACGGTCATCTATATCATACCACCAGAAATACTCCATCAAACCCCACGCCCATGAACCACACGTGGGGTCTAGTGACTCCTATCTGCGAGATGGAATAGAGAGATGGATGAACGTCAATCGTAATCCAACTGGGGATTGCGGGAATTTGAAGTTGGGGGACAGAAAATTTGCATCCGAGCCACCGTGAGACTAGCGCTTACACATTGCCTATTCTGGTGATTAAGTTCATCTAGGGAGGCTCGTTTTTCATGAATATGACTGATGCTGATTGAGATTATCTTTCTTTCGGATCTGTCCATTAAAAAGAAATCAGCAAACCAATTCAAAAGGTTCCCAGTTTCTTTCACCGAAGTCCTGTTGATATTGTCATTGTTGAACAAGGACTCGTTAGAGTACAGTTCTACCAGATTCCCCGCATATAACAGTGTCGAGTCTCAGCCAATACGTCTCCCGTAGAATCATTACCTTCTTCCGGATCGCTTTTTATCCTTTGCCTTTTCCCGCAAGTAACGCTTTTCCTCAGCTCTCTCCTCCTGAATCTCCCCATGTACCTTCGCCATCTTCTTCTTATAAGCCTCGTCCTTCTCAGCCTGTATCTTCGCCCGCTGAGCGGCCATAAACTTATTATCTTTCCGCAATTCACGCATTGCGCCTTTGAATTCTTTGCGATAGAGTGCCTTGAGTTTCGCTGATTCGTTTCGCTCGCGATCAGGATCTTTCGATTTGGAAAAGGAGTACGCGGCATCGAACTTGGGAGCATATGTCGGAATCGGAACTGGCTTATGTGCTTGCAGGGTGAGGGGCTTGCGGTTCTCGGTGGCGAACTTGATCATGCGAGATATCCCATCGCAACATGCGACGTGTGATTTCTATGGAGAAAGCGTCAGTATACTATTAACGGACTGCACGTGGTTGGCTGAACCGTACTGATAGACCTTCCGAGAACCTCTCGCTCTTTGTTTTCTCGGATATGGTTACGACAGGCTCGAAGAGCTCGATGAAACCGTCGAGCTCGACATATAGCTTCGCAAATTGTAAAAGGAGGGTATAAGTTAATGAGAGAAGATTGATTTTATGTTGCGAAATCTCGCTGCTTTGCGTGTCTGGATCAATGAGGTGCAGACAGGCTTCAAGGTTCGGTGGACCAGGTGACAGCTCGGCCGCTGGATCTAGTTCGAGTTGTAGCTTTTCGTGAAGCTTGAAGTCGGGTGAGGGAGGGAAAGAGACGGATTTTGGGGGTTCTGTGAATGTATGAGGGGCGAGATATAGAAAGGAATTGATTAGAAAGTTGATGGCTTCTGGGACGAGTCGCTTCGATAAGCGCTGATACTGTAGCAATCAGATCAATTTGAGATGTCAAAATGAAAGCCATCAGAAAACTAGTCTTACTTTCAGGAAGAGGGTACATAAGAATAAGCCAGAAGCAACATCGCTTAACTGACGTACTCTGCCTTGTGAAAGATATTGTCCCATGAGAAGCATGGCCGGCGTTACTACGGGATGTTTTTTATCACTCGTGGACCAGATATCCCCAATAAACCGCAACAAGACCAGCTCCGGAATCCCCGGAAATGTCTTTGACTCATGCTGTGTAGCCCCACGATCGAGTCCGCGCACGAGATTCTTCTGCATCAGTACGAGTTTGCTGCGCATTGCCTCAGCAGCTTCGATGGAGTATGATTGGGCGAGAGACACGATATGCATTTCAAGGGAGGCACCAGCACTGAGTGAGGAGGCTGAAGCGGCTGCATGTAAGCGCGGGAGGGGAGGGAACACATACTTTCAGCTTCCCAGTATTCTCTTCGGCGAGACTAGGGTGATACATAGTACGAATACGTTGAATGACCGTCGGGATATCAGATGGATCGATCCCATCCACAATGTCGAGGAATTCATCATGCGTCGCGGGACAAGGGAACGTGAAGGGAAGCTCTCCAATGGATTTCTCCTTTCTTTCTTTTTTGAACTGAGAAGCATTTGGAAGAGAAGCAAGCTCAGTCACTTTCCCATCGTCAGAGCTTACCGAGGCATCTTCGCTTTCTCCTTCATCGGTCTCATCTCCATGATCCTCTGACGTAACAGATTCGCTCTCGGATCGCATATCCTCACTCGAATCATGTTCGCCTAGGGGATCCATGCTGAGCCCCTTCCCGAGACCATAACCATCAGCATCTTCATCCCCTCCCTCATGGAAGTCATCTTCCAAGTCGTCCGCTTGTGCTTGTCTTCTCTTCTTGTATCCTCTAAGCACAACACTTTCATCTTCACTAGCATCCTCGCCTATCATCCGCTTCAGGCGGGCCTTCTCAGCCTCGCGGAGCTTCTCAGCCTCCTCAGCCGCAATCTCTTCTTCAGTCTTTATGCGATCCTTGGGCTTAGCACGCTTGTCGAAGGCGAGCTCATGTACGAGCGTATCGTATCCTGCATCCTCATCCTCGTCCACGTCCGCGCGTGGTGGGTTAGAGAAAGGGGCAGAATCTAAGGGCATCTTATCTGCCTCACTCAGTCCTGCTTGACGCTGTGGGATACCCAGCGGAATGGCGTTGCTATTGCTGGCGAAGGGAGCAGGTTTCGAGGCGAACAAGAGGTCGCGAATTGAATCAAATTCCTCGTCCATAGCGTTACGGATTTCTTCATCCTCTTCTCTCGCTAGCTGTCGCAGATGCTAAATAAAGGCATTTTATTCAGTAATACAGGAGGTGTGAAATAGTGTTAGACACCTTGTGCTCTTTGCTTTTCGATACGACTTCAGACATGATTTCCAATCTTGACTTCTTTCTCTGAGGCGGAAAAACTACACAGTTAAAGTGGGGGGGAACACGAACTTGATTTACATACCTCATCTCCGCCGTTGGAGCCTCCGAAGCGCGTCTGCTGAGCAGTTTCTGGATCGATTGGACGCGAAACTGGGGAAAATCATGTCATATGAAGGATGTTAGCAAACATATTGCGGAGAAAACCCACGGAATTCATCATCCTCATCTTCTAATGCAAAACCCCCAGCGTCGAAATCATCAGTTGCAGCTAGGCTGGTCCCATAATGGGTAAGCTCTTCGGCATCGTCCTCTAGATTAAAGTTCACCCCTTTTGAAGCCCGTTGACGCTCCCTGGCAAAACGTTCAAGCATGCGTTCTTCTGGACTTATAGTAGCATCGTTCTCGCCGAATCGTCGATCCACGACCCCCCCGGCGCGATGCTTCCTCTCGAACTCACTGAGAAGGAGTTTGCTTCTCTATTGAATCAACGATGATGGAGGAATAATAAGATGAAGTGTGTAATTAATTGAGCCGTCCGTACCTTCTCTAATCCGGCCTGTTTACTCGCACTTGGTCGGCCAGTGACACCTTTTACTTTTCTTCCGGCAACTTCATGCTTAAGCTTCGTCACCTTAACATCGAAAGGGTTGAGCTTTACAGATTTCCCAATTTCCTCTAGCTTTCTGGTACGCCTCTCTTTCTCGATCACGGCGCCATGTACTGAGGCGGACGAGCGTTTTCGCTTCCTCGAGGATGGGGGTTGGCCAGCAAGACCAGACTGTGCTAGTGCTGTCTTAAGCTGGGTAAGTTGGGAGCCCTTTCCCATTGTGATGTACAAGAGAGAATCTGACGAGCAGGAGATTCAGGACCAAGACCTAGGTGGGACGGCGCTTAGGGATTTTTAGCGTCGGATGCAGCCGAGGCGTTGCCTTTTTGAGTAGTCAGTGTAGTTGACCATTCCGGAGTCAGACCCCAGACCCTCCTGGGACCTGCCACTACCTCGCGGCGACGTTCTGCGATCTCAATCATTCAAGTAATGGGGCAAACTCGATTGGCATCACTACAATATATACGTCAGGCACAAGGTCTAGGAGTCGAGCTCAGTCTTCTTGCTCAGGATATATTTCTCGTACTAACGGTGGCCTAGGAGTCGCATGATTCTGTGTTCTTCGGGGGTCCATTGGTCTCTGTTGTTCCGCTCTCTGATAGTCAGCATGCCTCATATCACTATACTCGATGGCGTTCCGCTTTGAGGGTGCGGTGAAATTCCATTTATCTTGCATGTCCCAAGATGTCTTTGCCGCCAACGCCTTGATCTTGTGGTGGTTTTTCATCCAAAAGAAGTGTTCGCTAGGACCAAAACATGAATCAGTCTGCTTTCTCTTCAGCTCAGGGCTGTTAAGGACACACTTGAGCGATCGAACGACGTCTTGCATCGTAGGTCTTTCCCGCGCGTCGTACGCCACACAGCTCCGAATGGCCTTTTTGAAAATACTGGAACCCCTCAACTCAAAGGGAGGCACTTTGCTCGTACTATCCTGCGGAACACTTGTATCGCGATCTATCCAGTGATACGGTATTCGATCTTGGATGATCTAGTAGTATAAGCACTTAATTAGTTAGTTCCCGCCAAGCCGCAGTCCGTTCTAATATGTACCTCTGCAGCGATGCACCCGAAAGCCCATACGTCGCTCTTTCTATTTCGACCATCCAGCATATTTGCGATTAGTAGCTCTGGGGCTGCATATCGGAGACCACTAGTCTGAGTTGGGACATCAGAGTACAACGATGCTTCAAGAAGTATCGTTGTCAGATTATAGTCTCCTAGCTTTGCTTGGTTGTCTCCTCCAACCAGGACATTTTTCTGTTCCAATATCCAATGGGTCAAATCTCGGGTCAGCCTCGGATAATACCATGGACGTCAGATAAAGGTTATGATACTGACTGGCCTTACATCTCCGTGGACAACGTCTTTTCTATGAAGATACTCCAGACCGCAGGCGATCTGAGCAACCTGTTAACCAGCTCAGTTATGTCGCTCAATGGCAAAGGATCGGAATAATAGAAACACACCAAATCTTTCCGATTTGCATTGGGGTTCTCCGAAAGGTATTGTTTGATGTCTCGCCCAATGCACCACTCCGAAATGAGTTCCATGTGCAGAGTTTGGTCATGACCCAATTTGATTGTCCATCCATAGAAGCGAATGACATTTCGATCTTCTAGGGAGCACCATGATTCGACATTGCGTCTGAATCGCTATCGCGGGAGAGAGGTGATGCGAAAATTGTAAGTGAGGAGCAAGAGAACGCTTCCAATCAGGTTCCGATCTTAAGCACGTACTTGGACTAGTTCAAGGAAATTTTGTTCTTCTCCCTTCTTCACTTCGTACCGGAAGGCCTTGATGCACACAGGTCTCTCCGCTTGTCGCTGCTGCTGCTGCTGGGGCTGGCCGCTGCTCTGCCGTGGATCCTGGCACCTAGGGTTGTATATCCCTTTAGTGACAACCGCGAAGGTCCCCCTGGACATCGGCGTTTGTTCGATTTGGCGAACTTGCGGTTGACCATTTGAGTTGAGGTTGTGCTCGTCGTACCCAGAGACCTCTTTTCGTAGACGGCGAAGGGGAAGGTGCGTAGTCGAAGACGTTTGATTTCCATAGTTGTAAGAGGATAATTCCATTGTCGAGAGGTGGAGCAATCCCAGCAGCAGTGTCTGATCTGAGGGTTATACTGACAATGGCATTTTAACCTGCATATCGTTAAGCTATAGGTCAGAAGATCATGCCGAGCGTTCGACACAGAAAGGGAATCTCACAGCAGGGCTGCCCAGGTAGCTAGGAAAGAATACGGATTCATTTCCCTGCAGCGAGAATCATATATATGACGTGTAGTACTAGTCATTCACCGCGCGGTTTACTAGTTGAAGCTTTTTGAATTGTCGTCAGGCTACAGAAAGGTAACCATGGCCTCTTTTGGATGCAATACAAATATTCACTGTGTAAACACCTTATTTAGTGTTGCCGCGTCAAGTTCAGGGGGAATGGTGGAGTCCACATTGACACGCAAATATTCTCGGATAGGCTCCAAAACGGCATCTTTCAGTGTATTGATGTTTGTGGAGTTCCTCAACCGTCCCGGAGTTAGACTTCATTTTCTAGTAGGCGCCAAAGGGTCAATCCTCAGCCAGACAAAGGAACGAGGGGGATTTTCACATACATCTAGGCCTCGAAGTATCTCGAATAAGAATAAGCCACCGATAGCAACTTTGAGGCCGGGGACGGGAACGGGATCCAAGCTGTTACGGTTCTTACTCAACGTCTCACATAGGGATCCGCTAGAAATGAAAATTTGTAAAGAAGCGCGTTTAAAACGAAAGCGCTTATAAGCGTTACTAGCGGGCCCTCGCTTAATATGCTTAATATG
>WNFI01611287.1_pt1 | contig 12356 bp, 11 predicted proteins | sample 5400471 | NCBI WGS metagenome assembly WNFI01 (sample SAMN13153348, study PRJNA577476) | soil metagenome | isolation source: 100 cm saprolite on Douglas fir-dominated hillslope | place: USA:California | collected 2013-09-17 | reverse complement strand
TCCGCAGCAAAAGGGATTGCGTCTGTGCAGCTCTGCGCACAGCCTCCGCAAACGGGTCACTTCATGCAACCAAAGCAGGAAAAGTGGCCTACAATTGCCGGCAAAGTATTATTTTTCGGTACTTCAGGCGTGTCCCAAGCCGCTCTACTCGTTGACGTCGTCAAGCGAACGCTGCGCCACAAAGGTTTGACCTACCGTTATGTGGCGAAGGGTTTGAAGCTCTCCGAGTCCTCGGTGAAGCGGATGTTCGCGCGCCGCAACCTCAGCCTCGCCCGGCTCGAGCGGATTTGCGCGCTGATGAATCTCGAGATCTCCGATCTGCTCGAGCTGACGCGCGGCGCCGACGCGCGTGTCACGGAATTGAGCGAAAAACAGGAGCGCGAGCTGGTGGGCAATCCCAAGCTGCTTCTGGTCGGGATGCTGGCCGTGAGCCACTGGACGGCGGCCGAGATACTGGAGACCTACCGGTTTTCGCAGTCCGAGCTCGTCGGCCTGCTCGCCAGGCTCGATCGCCTGAGGATCATCGATCTGCTGCCCGAAAACCGCATCAAGGTGCGGTTGCCTCAGAATTTCAACTGGCGCAAAGGCGGACCGATCCAGCGCTTCTTCGAGGAGCGCGTGCAACGGCAGTTTTTTGAATCCTCGTTTCTGCGGGCGGGCGAGCTGCGCCTCACGGTGCATGGGAGCCTGTCCGAGAAATCGAACGGATTGCTGCAGCAGCACATGCGCAAGCTCGCGGAGGAGTTCGACATATTCGCCGAGCAAGACAAGCGCCTCGCGCACGAGATGCGGGAAGGCACGAGCCTGGTCATGGCGATCCGGCCCTGGGAGTTGTCCATGTTCGGAGAACTCCGAAGGAGCAAGGGGCAGAAGAGTGCCGCACCGATCAGGGCGGAGCGGCGAAGATCGGATCGGGGATAAGGGAAGAAACGGTCACGTTTCACGGAGCGGCGGGCGCTGTGACGATGTATCCGGCTCCTATGCCGAACATGAGGCCGTCGTCGTCGCCGAAATCGTATCCCGCGCGGCCGATCAGCTCGACGTTCGGCGCGACCAAGTACCGCGCTACGCCTGTGGTCCAGGGCCCGCTGGCCTTCGCATTGCAAAAGGGCCCGGCGCACCCGGGCGCCTTCAATTTGCCGGTATCCATATAGCCGGCCTCGGCGTCGACATAGAAGTTCCGCGCTATTGCAGGGAAATTGTAGCCGCCGAAAACCTGGAAGCCCGTACTGTTATCCAAGCCGGAGACCATGTTCTGGCTCATCCCGGCGCCGAAGAAAAGTCTGCGCAGGTCGAAACCCTGGCCGGCTGCTGCGGAAGAAAACAGCATCGCAATGAGCGCAAGTGCCATCACACGAAGTAGCTTTGACATGTCGTTCCTCCTTTCAGACTCACCATAATCGCGCGCGAATGGTATTACAGGACCCGCTCGTCGCCATCCCTGTTTGGCGGCATAATCGTGAACTTTCGCACGGACAGGCCTTTGCTTCATCTCTCAAGGAGCGAAAACATGACGACGATAAGATCCTTGTACCTGGCGGTCGCAGGTGTTTCTCTCTTATTGGCGGCGTGCCAGGTCCCCCCGGGTGGCTCGCAGGGCGCCGGGTCGGACCCTCGCGTCGGTGGCAGCGACCTCGGCGGCGTCGTCACGAGCACGAACGGGCCTGAGGCCGGCGTCTGGGTGATCGCGGAAACAAGCGAGCTTCCGACGAAGCTCACCAAGATCGTGGTCACCGACGACCGCGGTCGTTATCTGATCCCCGAGCTTCCGAAGGCGCGCTACAGCGTATGGGTGCGCGGCTACGGCCTGGTCGATTCGCCCAAGACGCGGGCTGAGCCGGGGAGGGTCCTCGATCTGAACGCTGTCATCGCCCCGAGCGCGGCTGCGGCGGCGCAGTACTACCCGCCGATCTACTGGTATTCGATGCTCAAGGTTCCGGCGAAGGGAGAGTTTCCCGCGGGGCCGGTGAAAACCCAACCCGAGTGGGTGAACATCATCAAGACCAGCGGCTGCATGTCGTGCCACGCCCTCGGCACGCTGGGAACGCGCACGATTCCCAAGGACTTCGCCCATTTCAGGTCCTCGGCCGAGGCGTGGGGACGGCGTATCGCTTCGGGTCAGGCCATGACTCAGATGACCACCGTGCTCGGCCGGCTCGACGCGCCGCGGGCGCTCGCGCTGTGGGGCGATTGGACCGACCGTGTCGCTGCCGGCGAGCTGCCTTTCGCCAAGCCTGAGCGACCTCAAGGGCTCGAGCGCAACATCGTCCTCTCGCTGTGGGACTGGAGCACGCCCACGGGCTACATGCACGACCTCATTTCCACGGACCGGCGCAAACCCACCGTCAACGCCAACGGCAAACTCTACGGCGCGACCGAGGAGAGCACGGATTACTTCCCGGTGCTCGATCCGAACACGCATACCGCAAGCCAGGTGAAACATCCGGTGCGCGACCCGGGGACGCCGTCCTCGAAGACCGCTCCGATGGCCCCGTCTCCCTACTGGGGGTCCGAACCCATCTGGGACAGCCAGACGAGCATTCACAACCAGATGATGGACGAGAAGGGTCGGGTCTGGGCGACCGCTCGCGTGCGCCCTCCGGCCAATCCGGATTACTGCAAGAAGGGCGGGAGCCATCCGTCCGCCAGGGTGTTCCCGCTCGAGAACGCCAATCGGCATCTCTCCATGTACGATCCGGCGAGCGGCAAGTTCACGCTCGTCAGCACCTGCTTCCCAACGCACCACCTGATCTTTGCCGAGGACGCCAACCAGACGCTCTGGGCGAGCAACGGGGTCACCGGCCCGGGCGCCGTCGGCTGGCTGAACCGCAAGATGTTCGAGGAAACCGGCGATGAAATGAAATCGCAAGGCTGGACGCCGTTCATCCTGGACACCAACGGCAACGGCAAGCGGGATGAATGGGTGGAACCGAATCAGCCGGTCGATCCGGCGAAGGACAAGCGCGTGCAGGTGTCCATGTATAGCGTCGTCGTCAATCCGATCGACGGCTCGGTATGGGGAACGTCGATGGGATTCCCGGGCCACGTGGTCCGGGTCGCGCCCGGACCGGACCCGACGCACACCGCGATCACCGAGATCTACGAGCCGCCATTCCCGGGGTACGGGCCGCGCGGCGGCGACATCGGCCGCGACGGCGTGTTCTGGGCGTCCCTCGCAAGCGGACATCTCGGCAGGTTCGAGCGCAGCAAGTGCAAGGGGCCGCTCAACGGACCGAATGCGACCGGCAAGCACTGCCCCGAGGGCTGGACTCTCTACCGCTTCCCCGGACCGCAGTTCAGAGACGTCCAGGACGACGGCAGCGTCGAGGCGAGCTACTACACCTGGGTGGATTGGTTCGACACGTTTGGGCTCGGCCGGAACGTGCCGATCGCCTCGGGGAACATGAGCGATGCGTACTTCGCCCTGGTCGACGGCAAGTGGGTCACGCTGCGCGTTCCGTATCCCATGGGCTTTTACGCCAAGTGGTCGGAAGGGCGCATCGACGATCCGAACGCCGGGTGGAAGGGAAGGTCGCTGTGGGCGACGTACTCCACGCGGACGGTGTTCCACGTCGAAGGCGGCAAGGAGAACCGGCCCCGGGTCGTGAAATTCCAGCTCCGCCCGGATCCGCTCGCGAACTGACGGCGGCCCGGATTTCCTTGCGAACCGCCTATCGGGCCGCGATCGGCTCGCTTACTCTCGCGGCGGCGCTGCTCGTCTGCTGCATCGCCTCGGCAAGCGCCGAGCCGCGCTTTTCATTTGCGACTACACCGGGGAAGCTGCCCAAAGACGTGGTGCCCAGGCACTACGCGCTGCGCATCGTTCCGGCGACGACCTACGATCGCTTCGACGCCGAAGCGCTCATAGATATCGAAGTCGCCCGACCGGTGCCGGCGATCGTCGTCAATGCCGCCGAGCTGAGCTTCAAGTCGGTGAGGCTGCGCGCGAGCACGGGAGACGAAACGAGCCTTACGCCGAGCTTCGATCCCCGGCGCGAAACGGTCACGCTGACGCCCGCGGCCGCGCCGATTGCGCCCGGCAGCTATCGGCTCGGCATCGGCTACTCCGGGAAGATCGGAAAGCATCCCCAGGGCCTGTACCAGATAGCGTACAAGCAGCGCGAAGGAGGGCGGCTCGTGGAGAAGCTGATGCTGGCTACCCAGATGGAGCCGGTGCAGGCGCGCCGCCTCTTTCCGGGATGGGACGAGCCGGTGTTCCGCGCGAGCTTCGAGATCGTCGCGGTGATCGACGCGCCCTTGAACGCGGTCTCGAACATGCCGCAGTCCAAGGTCGAACTCCGGCCCGACGGCAAGAAGGAGGTGAGTTTTGCGAGATCGGTGCCGATGTCGACGTATCTGGTGGGGCTTTTCGTCGGAGAGATGGATCTCCTGGAAGACAGCGTCGATGGAATCCGGCTCGGGATCCATACCGTGAAAGGCAAGCGCGCGCGCGCGCGTTACGCGATGGAGGCGACCAAGGAGGTCCTGCGCTATTACAACGATTACTTCGGCGAAGCTTACCCCCTGGTCAAACTGGATCAGATTGCGCTCCCGGGGGGCATAGGTGGCGCGATGGAAAACTGGGGCGCGATCGCCTACAACGAAGGCCGCTTCCTGTACGACCCGGGCGAGGATTCGCTGCGCCAGCAGCAAGAGGCATACAGCATCATCGCGCACGAGATCGCGCACCAATGGTTCGGCAACCTCGTCACGATGGCTTGGTGGGACAACTTGTGGCTGAACGAGGGCTTCGCCTCGTGGATGGCGGGCAAGGCTTCGGAGCGCTTCAATCCGCGCTGGGGCGTGCAGCTGCGCTATGCGCTCTGGAAGGACCAGGCCCTGTCGGAGGACGCGCGCAGGACGACCCATCCGATCCAGACGCCGGTAGAGAACGACGTGCGCGCGATGGACGTCTTCGATTCCATCACCTACGCCAAGGGGGCCGCGGTCCTGCGCATGCTCGAGGGGTATCTCGGCGAAGACGTTTTTCGCGCCGGTGTGCGAGGCTATGTGCGCGCGCATCGCTTTTCCAATACGACCACGGCGGACTTCTGGCACCATCTGTCGGGAACATCGGGACAAGACATCGGCAAGCTGGTCGCGGGCTGGACCGAGCAGCCCGGATACCCGGTCGTGAAAGTCCTGCAGCGGTGCGAAAACGGCGCCGCCATCGTGACGCTCGCCCAGGAGCGCTTCACCCTCAACGACCCCAAGGCGCCGGCGCTCACGTGGAATGTGCCGGTGATCCTCGCCGACGAGGCAGGCACGCGGCGCACGGTGCTTCTCGAGCGCGACCCGCAGAAGCTGCGTTTCGAACGCTGCGGCGCGATGCTCGCGAACGCCGGCGACACCGGGTACTACCGCAGCCAGTACGACAATGGGAACTTTCGCAGGCTCGTGCCCGCTTTGAAAGGCCTTCCGGCCTCGGACCGACTGCGTCTGCTCTCGGACACCTTCGCGCTCGTGCAGGCGGGACGCATCGACGCGACGCGCTATCTCGCGCTCGTGGAGAACCTCGGCGCCGAGACCGACCGCACGATCTGGGACCATGTGACCGGTGCGCTGCGCTTTCTGCGCGAGCTGATCGATTCGCCGGGCGACCAGGCCGTGTTCGATCGCTACGTCGCGCGGCTGCTGGAGACGCCGTTTGCGAGCGTCGGCTGGGACCCGCGGCCGGGCGAACCCGCCGACGCCGCGTTGCTGCGCAGATCGCTGATCGAGGCGCTCGGCAGGGCGGGGCACGAAGCGGTCGTGCGAGAGGCGCAGTCCCGTTTTGCCGCGCGCGCGGAGAGGCCGATCGATCCGGCGATCCGGCCCGCGGTGCTGAACGTCGTCGGCCGCTACGCCGACCAGCCGACGTTCGAGACCCTGCTCGAGCGCATGCGCAGCGCCACCGACATGACCGACAAGTGGGAGGTGCAATCGGCGCTACGACAGGTGCGGGACCCGAGGTTGCTGCGGCGGCTGATGGAGCTGATGCTGACCGATGAGCTGCCGCCGAGCGATGCGGTTTTCAATCTCACTCGCATCGGCGATGACAGCGGGCGGGTCGAGCTCGGCTGGCGGTTCGTGCTGGAACATCTTCCAGCGATCCTGGCCAAGGCCTCGCCGCGCGGACGCCCTTACGTTCTGCCCGACGCCGCCTCGGCCTTTACCGATGCGGCGCGCGCAGACGAACTGATGGCGCTGACCAGGGCGCACCTCGATGCCACCGCCCTGTATCAGGCCGAGAAGACCGCCGACTGGATCCGCTTGAAAGCTTCAGTCAAGACACGCGAAGCGCGCCGTGCGATAGGCTGGGCGGAGGCGCGCCTGCGCCCGGAGCAGGCCGGAAGTCGTGAGATTCCACCTGCGCTCGCGCAGTGAGGAAGCCGCTCTCTCCGAAGCGGAGAGAGCGGGCGTGCGAAGGAGAACTAGTTCGCGGCGAAGCAGTAGAACAATCCGTTGCCGCCTGTGCCCTGCAGCGCCGCCTGGCTGCAGCCGGGTACGCCTTCCTTGGTCGGGCGCGACAGGTGCGATGAATTCCAAGACCTGGACGCGTCGTCATCGCGCAAGCCCTGGCGGTCGTGGTGCCCGAGCATCGCGGCTCCGGCGCCGCTGGTGGTCCAGTTGCTGCAGGTCGAATCCCCGCTCGACGTGATCGCCCGGCCATCGGGCGTGGAACCGGTCAGCATGTCGTGCATGTTCGGTTTTTCGGTGCGGCCGTTGACCATCTCGCCTTTTTCGTTCAGCGCGGTTTCCTTGGTGAGATTGTTCGCGCCGTGGAGCTGGTCGACGTTGCTCGCGACTACGACGCCTTTCGCGTTCTGCCACGGGCCGCGTCCGATGCGGTCGCGGGCGTTCACGCCCGGATACCCGGGAGTGCCCGTGGTGCTGAGGTAGGCGTGCCAGGTGCGGCCGCCGGCTCCCACGGCTTTCGCGAGCGACTGGCAAACCTGGTCGGCGCCCGTCAGGCCGCCCAAGTCGGCTCCTTTTCCCGAGCCGGCGCTGGTCACGAAAAACGACATGCCGCCCTGCTGCGATTGCATGCCTCCGCACGAGCCCAGCGCCAGCCCAACGGCCGCCACCAGGGAAATGCGCGTAGTTATCCTCATTTCATTCCTCCTTTGATCGGGAGCGTCTACTTTTCTGCGCTTTCGCGGGACTGCATCTGCTCCATGGCGTTGCCGATCTTCTGCTGGGCCTGCTCCATGGTCTTCTTGCCCTGCTCGATTTCTTGCTTCTTGAGCGCGGCCGCCGTGGCCGCAGTGCTCGCGGTCTCGACTCCGCAGCCGGCGAGCGCTGCTGCCGCAATCAGAAAAATAAATCGTTTCATGGTATCTCCTTCCGTGATGGGGAGCCTGGATAGGATAGCACCGCGGCGGCTCGAAACTAACCGAGTTTCGCCGCCACCGCCCTTGCGAATTCCCCGGTGCTGAGCTTCCCCCCGAGATCCGCGGTGCGCGTCGCGGGGTCATTCAGGGTTGCGTCGACGGCCGCGTCGATATTTCGCGCGGCGGCGGCGAAGGCGTCGTTTCCGCGGCGCGCGGCGATCCATTCGAGCAGCATGGCTGCGGAGAGTATGAGCGAGGTGGGATTCGCCTTGTCTTTACCTGCAAGGTCCGGAGCCGAGCCGTGCTGGGCCTGGGCGAGGCAGTGGGCGTCACCGGCGTTGATCGAGCCGCCGAGACCCAGGCCGCCTGAAAGCTCGGACGCTTCGTCCGACAGGATGTCGCCGTACATGTTCTCGGCGACGATCACGTCGAAGCGCATCGGGTCGCGGAGCAATAGCGCGGCCATGGCGTCCACGATCACTTCCTCGAGCTGCACGCGGGGAAAATCCCGCGCGACCTTGCGCACCTCGCGCAGCCATAAACCATCCGAGATCCTGAAGACATTGGCCTTGTGTACCGAGGTGACTTTGCTGCGGCGGGTCGTCGCCGCTTCGAAAGCGCGGCGCGCGATGCGCTGGCAGCACTTCGCCGTGACGCGGCGCACCGCGAGCGCCATGTCCTCGGTGGGCATGAACTCTCCGATCCCCGTGTGCATGTTGCGGTCGGCATAGAAGCCCTCGGTGTTTTCGCGGTAGATCACGAGGTCGACGGGTTTCCCGGTGAGCCCGACGCCCATGCGCGATCTTGCCGGGCGGATATTGGCGTAGAGGTCGAGCTTGGTCCGGAATTCCGCAGAGGGGTTGATGCCGCCCTTGTCGCGCGGCGGGTACTCGTAAGTCGAGAGCGGACCGAGGATCACGCCGTCCGATGAGCGTGCCGCTTCGAGCGCACGCGGCGGAAGCGTCGTGCCTTCCTTCTTCAGGGCGGGAAGGCCGATTTCCTCGTGCTGCCACTGGAGTTCCAGCTTGAACAAGGCATTGGCGCGCTCGAGAACGGTGAGCGTCGCCGCGGTGATCTCGGGCCCGATGCCGTCGCCGGGAAGGACAAGGATCTTCATTGCGCGGGAATCTTCGCGTCCTTGACTAGTTTCGCATACAGCCGTAAATCGCTCTTGATCAGCGCGGCGAGGTCCTCCGGGCTGCCTGTCACGATTTCGTTGCCTCCCTGGGTGACCAGGCGCTCGCGCACGTCGGCCGCGAGCATCGCCCTGACGATCTCCAGGTTGAGGCGATCGACGATTGCCCTGGACGTTCCGGCCGGCGCGAGCACGCCCTGCCACTGCGAGATGTCGAAGTCCCTGATGCCCGCCTCCCGCATGGCCGGCACCTCGGGAAGGGCCGAGGCGCGTTTCGCGCTCGACACTGCGAATGCACGCAACTTTCCGGCGCGGATTTGCGGAACCGAGGTGATGACGGTGTCGAACATGAAAGTGAGCTGGCCGCCCAGCAGGTCGGCGAGCGCGGGCGCGCTGCCCTTGTAGGGCACATGCGTGAGCTGGGTATGGGTCGCGAGCGCGAGCAGCTCCCCGGCGAGATGGTTGCCGCCGCCAACCCCGGTGGACCCGTAGGAAACCGCGCCCGGCTTCGCGCGGGCCGCCTCGACCAGGTCGGCGATGCTCCTGATCTGCGAGCTGGCCAGGGTCACCAGCACATACTGGTATACGACGCACTGCGCGACTGGGGCGAAGTCCTTGACCGGGTCGTAGGGAACCTTGGCGTAGAGAACCGGGTTCACCGTGATCGGGCCGTTCGCCGTCGCGAGCAGCGTGTAGCCGTCGGGCGCCGCTTTGGCGACGAAGTCCGTACCGATGCCGCCGTTCGCCCCGGCGCGGTTTTCGACGATGAAGGGCTGTCTGAAGGCATCGCCGAGTTTCTGGGCGAGGGTGCGGCCAAAAATATCGGCGTTGCCGCCGGCGACGTAGGGAACCACGAGATGCACGGGCTTGGCGGGGTAGTCCTGGGCCTGCACCGCCGCGGACAGCATGAGCGCCAGAAGCGCTGCGAAGCGGATCTTCATGGATCTTGCTCGCGGAAATGGCGGGGCTACAGGCTATCATATGCGGCATGATCGATTGGCGTTCCCTCGGTGCCGCGCTCGCGGCGGGCTCCATGCTCTTCTGGGTCGCGCGCGACGCCGCGGCCCAGTCTTATCCGCAACGTCCCGTCCGCCTCATCGTCCCGGCGCCCGCGGGCGGACCCACGGACGTTCCAGCGCGCCTTATCGCCGACGGATTGTCCGGCTTGTTCGGCCAGCGCTTCGTGGTCGAGAACCGCGTGGGCGCCGGCGGCCTGGTGGCGGGCGAATTCGTCGCGCGCTCCGAGCCCAACGGCTATACGCTGCTCTACGCAAATACGAGCGTGCTCGCGGTCAATCCCGCCCTCCAGGGGGCGAATATGCCTCTGCCGCACCTTACCTACGAGCTGTTCAGGATGGAAACCGGGATCGCCGCGCTCAACGTCCCTTACGCGGGCGGAGCGCCTGCGCTCACCGCGGTGATCGCTGGACAGGCGGACGTTCTTTTTGACTTGGTGCGCACCCGGGTCAAGAGCGGCGAGGTGCGCGCCCTGGCCATCACCGGCACGAGCCGCGACGCGGAGCTTCCCGCCATTCCGACGCTCGCCGAGAGCGGTTATCCCGCCGTGACTTCGACCTCCGGCACGGGAATAGTCGCTCCCGCGGGAATTCCCGGGGAGATCGTCGCGTTGCTCAATTCGAAGCTGAACGAGCTGATCGAGCGCCCGGAAACTCAAGGCAAGATGAAGTCCTTCGGCCTCGTCCCGAAGAGTGGCCCGCCGGAGGAATTCGGAGCGTGGGCGGCCCAGGAACGGCAGCGATGGACGCGCGTCGTGAAACAATCCGGCGCGAAGGCGGAATGATGGCGCGCCTCGCCGCAGCGTTCGGTTCCTCCCACAGCGTCATGCTCGCCGCCGAGCTGCAGGACTGGCTCAGGGGATTTCGCCAGAGCGACCTTCGCATGAAGTACTGGGATCGCGAAGGCAAGCCGCGCTCCTATGCCGACGTGCTCGCCGCGGCCCCGCCGAACATCGGCAAGCTCATCGCCGAGGACGCTATCACCGGGCGTTTCAACGAAGTTCAGGACGCGATGAAACGCCTCAAGTCCGAGATCGCCTCGGCCAAGCTCGACGTTCTGATCGCCGGAAGAGTGGTACAACCGCGCGCAGATGCGCCGCTTCGAAGAGGACGGAGACATCGACTATCCCTGCCACCGGCCGCTCGCGCTTGCGCTCATCGAGGGCCTGATCGAGCGCGAGTTCGACGTTGCGGCGGTCGCGGGGCTCGGCGACGACGAGCACGAGGGCCACGCCTATTCCTTCGTGCACCGCTGGTACCTCAAAGGCAACGGCGCGCGGATGCTGCCGGTCGTCCCGATTTTCCTCAATACCTACAATCCGCCCAATCCGCCGCTGCCGAAACGCTGCGTGCGGCTCGGAAGAACGCTGAAGGAACTGATCGAAAGCTATCCGGAGGATCTGCGCGTCGGCCTGGTCGCCTCCGGCGGTCTCAGCCACTTCGTCGTCGAAGAAGATCTGGACCGAGCGATCATCGAGGCGCTGCGGAGGAAGGACCTGGATTTTCTCGCCGGCCTCGATCCTCGGCGGCTGAAGGCAGGGAGCTCCGAGATCCGGAACTGGATCGTGGTGGCGAGCGCCGCCACCGGCCTCGACCTGACCTGGATTTCCTACACGCCTTCGTATCGCACACCGGCCGGAACGGGCATCGGACTCGCCTTCGCCAGATGGGGGTGAGCGCGCAGCCGCCGTTCCGCGCCGACCAGGTCGGGAGCCTGTTGCGGGTTCCGGAGCTGCGCGCGGCTCACGAGGAGGCCTTGCAGGGACGCTTCGGCGCGGCGGCGCTGCGCGAGCTGCAGGACCGCTGCATCCGGGAGATCATCCGATATCAGGAATCGGTGGGGCTGCACGCGATCACCGACGGGGAGTACCGGCGCAGCTCGTTTCACGCCGATTTCATAGAGAAACTCGACGGAGCAAAGGCTCGAGGTCGAAAACTTCAAGTTCGTGAAAGCGAACACGAAACGCACCGCCAAGCAGACGATGCCGTCGCCCACCATGCTGCTGCGCGGTGGCCGCTCGGTAGTGAGCTCCGAGGCCTACCCGGACCTGGAGGAGTTTTACGCCGACATCGCCCGCGTCTACCTGGAAGAGCTGAGGCAGCTCGGCGAGGCCGGTTGCCGCTATGTGCAGCTCGACGATACGAACTTCGCGTTTCTCTGCGATCCGAAGCTCGCCGAGTCCTTCCGCCGCGACGGGTACGACCCGGATGAAATGCCCGGGCGCTTTGCAAACCTGATCAATTCGGTCATCGCAGGCCGGCCCGCCGGGATGGTGGTCGGCGTCCACCTGTGCCGGGGCAATTCCGCGGGCCAATGGGCGGCCCAGGGCGGCTACGAGCCGGTAGCCGAGGTCCTTTTCAACAGGGTAGCCGTGGATGCGTACTTCCTGGAATACGACGACGAGCGCTCGGGCGGCTTCGAGCCGCTGCGTTTTCTCCCCAAGCGTTCGCAAAAGAGAATCGTGCTCGGACTGGTGAGCACCAAGGTGCCAGCGCTCGAATCGAAAGACGCGCTCAAGCGCCGAATCGAGGCGGCGGCGAAATATGTGCCGCTGGAAAATCTGTGCCTCAGCCCGCAGTGCGGGTTCGCGAGCACATTCCGCGGAAACCCGATCCCGGAAGCGGTGCAACGGCGCAAACTGGAGCGCGTGGTCGAAGTGGCGGAGGAGGTGTGGGGCAGCGCGCGATAGGGGATTTTGAAAGCGCATAGGCTGCAATGAGTTATTGGTCAAGCTTCAGGAAGCACATTCACTTGACGGAAAAAATCCTCTCGATCGGCAAGCTGGAAGGAAAACTACCGATCCATGAGCACCGCACGGCTTTACCTTGCGCCTCGCTCGTAGTAACGTTTACGTCCCTCAGGGAGGTTACAAGAATAGAATTTCATGGCGG
>WNFI01485253.1_pt1 | contig 12356 bp, 9 predicted proteins | sample 5400471 | NCBI WGS metagenome assembly WNFI01 (sample SAMN13153348, study PRJNA577476) | soil metagenome | isolation source: 100 cm saprolite on Douglas fir-dominated hillslope | place: USA:California | collected 2013-09-17 | reverse complement strand
CTCGCCCCGCCAGCAGTGGGGCTTGCACACGGCGCTGCTGGCGGCGAGCCTGGTATGCCTGCCCATCATCGCGGCGGACCGCTTCAGGCCTGCCGGAGGGCAGGACGCGGCCGCTGCCATCCTGGTGCTGCTGGCCGCGACGATTGGCCCGCCGTATTTCCTGCTCGCCTCAACGGGCCCGCTCTTGCAGTCGTGGTTGGCGCGGCGCTGGCCCGCGCGCTCGGTGTACCGGCTGTTCGCACTGTCCAATGCGGGCTCGCTGGCGGGCCTGCTGGTGTTCCCGCTGCTGATCGAGCCGCGTTACGGATCGCGCGCGCAGGCGCTCGGCTGGAGCGCGGCTTACGCGGTGTTCGCGCTGGCCTGCTCGAGCGCGGCCTGGCTGGCCTGGCGCACCACCGTCGTCCCAACCCCTCTGCCTGAGGCAGGAGGGCTGTCATCTCCCCTCGCCCACGACCCTCACCCCCGACCCCTCTCCCACGCGGAGCGCGGGATAGGGGAGCCAAACGGTTCCTTCTCCCGCGAGGCGGGAGAAGGCCAGGATGAGGGTTTGGGAGAGGGGCCGGGGGTGAGGGTGGCAGTTGGCGCAAGGGCGCCGCTGGCGTGGTTGGGACTGTCGGCGCTCGGGGTCGTGATCCTGCTGGGCGCCACCGCGCACATCTCGCAGAACGTCGCCTCGGTTCCGTTCCTGTGGCTGGTACCGCTGATCCTGTATCTGCTGAGCTTCGTGCTCGCGTTCGAAGGACGCGCCGGCCACGGCTGGTACAGCCCGGGTTGGGGCATTCCGGCGGCCCTGGCTGGCGCGATGCTGATGGCGCTGGGACTTTCGGCCTCGCGCGGCGTGCTCGACGTCTCGCTGTCGGTTCCGCTTTACTGCGCCGGAGTGCTGTTCACCTGCCTGCTCTGCCACGGCGAGCTGGCCGCCCGTCGCCCCGCCGCCAGTGACCTGACGCGCTTTTACCTGATGATCTCGCTGGGCGGCGCGCTCGGCGGAATCTTCGCCGGCCTGGTTGCGCCGCGAGTGTTCGACAGCGTTTATGAGTTTCCTCTCGCGCTGTGCGGGGTGTGCGTGGCCGCGCTGTTGGCGGCCTGGACGCGGCCGCGACCGGATGGCCGGCGGCGCTGGGTCCTGTGCACGCTGGCCGCGGCCGCGGGCCTGGCCACGGCGTACTGGGATCTGGCTTTCGTTCGCTTCCTGCGATCCGACGTAATCCTGATGCAAAGGAATTTCTACGGAACACTGCGCGTGCGCGAAGTCGGCGAGGGGGACCAGCAGGTGCGCCGCCTGATACACGGCGTGATCCTGCACGGCGAGCAGCCGACCCGGGCGGCCGACCGGATGGAGCCGGGCTCGTATTACGCGCGCAGCTCCGGAGTCGGGCTGGCGATTCAAGCGGCGCAGCAGCGTCGGCCCGCCATCCGGCTGGGCGTGATCGGCCTGGGGACCGGGACTCTGTCCGCCTACGGAAGGGCGGCAGACACGGTGCGCTTCTACGAGCTCGATCCCGACGTGGTCGCGATCGCAAGGCGCGAGTTCACTTACCTGACTTCGACCCCGGCTACCGTGCAGATCGCGCTCGGCGACGCCAGGCTGTCGCTGCAGCAGGAGCTCGACGGCGGCCAGAACCAGCGATTCGACGTGCTGGCGGTGGACGCGTTTTCGAGCGATTCGATCCCGGTGCACCTGCTGACCCGACAGGCGATCCAGATGTACACGCGGTGCATGGCCGACGGCGGCATCATCGCGGTGCACATATCGAACCGGTTTCTCGATCTGAAACCCGTGCTCGCGAACCTGGCGGCCGACCTCGGCCTGAATGCGCGGCTGGTCGACGACGATCCGGACGATGAGAGCCGCGCCTCCCGCTCCGACTGGGTGCTGATCGCCGCACGGCGGGACGCCTTCGAGCCGGCGCCGTTCGCCGGCCGGGTCGAGGCGCTGAGCCCCGATCCGCGGGTCGGACTGTGGACCGACCAGTTCAACAACCTGTTGGCGATCGTCAAGAGCCGCCCGGCCCCGGCGCTCAGGGCGCTGTGGTCTGATTGATACGGGAGTTCTCTGCGATGCAAGTTTTGCGATACTCCCGTGCGCGTTGCGCCTTCCATTTCCGCTTGATCACCTGATCGTTCAATATCGATGCCAGACGACAGCAGCAACGCCGCCACGAAGTCACGCCGCAGGAAGATTCTCGTTCGCGATTCACGCATCCATGGCCGTGGCGTGTACGCGGCGCGCCGGATCCGGCAGGGCGAGCGCATCATCGAATACCGGGGCGAGCGCATCACATGGCGGCAAGCCGACCGTCGGCCGCCGTCGGACCCGGACGACCCGCTTCACACGTTCTTCTTCTCGCTCGATGACGGCCGCCACGTGATCGACGCCAATGTCGGCGGCAATGCCGCGCGCTGGATCAATCACTCGTGCGAGCCGAACTGCGAGACCGAAGAAAGCGACGACGGGCGCGTCTACATCCAGGCGATCCGCGACATCCGCCGCGGCGAAGAGCTGTCGTACGACTATTGCCTGGTCGTCGACGAAAGACTGACCCCGACGCTGAAGCGCCAGTACCAGTGCTGCTGCGGCAGCACGCAATGTCGCGGTACGATGCTCGCTCTTAAAAAACGCAACGGAGTGAGCTGATGCGCGCTTCCATGTATTCGCTGTCGATACCGGTATTCCGGAAGAACCTGAGCAGCCTGTCGGCGATCCTCGACAAGGCGGCCGCACATGCGCAGGAGCGCAAAATCGAGCCGGCGGCCCTGCTGGAGGCGCGCTTGTATCCGGACATGTTGACGTTCACCCGGCAGATCCAGCTGGCGAGCGATTTCGCCAAGGGCGCCGCCGCCCGGCTGGCCGACGAAGCCCCGCCCAAGTTCGACGACGTCGAAGTGGGGTTCGAGGAGCTCAAAGGACGCATCGCCCGCACCATCGCGTTCCTGGACCGTTTCAGCCCGGCCAAAATCGACGGATCGGACGAGCGCGCGATCGAAGTGAAAACCGCGACCCGGACGCTGAGCTTTACCGGACTGGAGTTTCTCGCGCACTTCGCGCTGCCGAGTTTCTTCTTTCACGTGACGACCGCCTACGCGATCCTGCGCCACAACGGCGTGCCGATCGGCAAGAGCGACTTCCTGGGTCGAGACTGAGGCGGGCGCAGTCGGCCCGGCGGCCTGCAACCCCGGCGTACCGATTCCCTCGGACATCGGCTGGCTCACCGGCATCAGCGACCAGATGGTGCGCTCGGCGCCGCCGTTTTCCGAGCTGGCGGAGCGGCTGTACGACACGCTCGAGGACGCCGTTTTCGTCGCGCACAACGCACGGTTCGACTTCGGCTTCCTGAAATCCGAATTCGCCCGGGCCGGCGTCGCTTGGACTGCACGGATGCTGTGTACCGTGCGGCTGAGCCGGCGGCTTTTTCCGGACCGCGGCAGCCACACGCTGGACGCGATCGCGGCGCGCTTCGGGCTGGACGATTCGGAACGCCACCGGGCGCTGGGCGACGCTCGACTTCTGTGGCGCTTCGCGCAGCGGCTGTACGACCGCCTGCCGCGCAGCCAGATCGAGGACGCGGTCCGTTCGCTGCTGGTGCGCCCCGGGCTGCCCCCGACGCTCGGCCCCGACGCACTGGACCGGATTCCGTCGGCGCCCGGCGTGTACGTGATGGTCGGGGCGGCGGAGCACACGCTGTACGTCGGCAAGAGCGTTGACCTGAAGAGCCGCGTCGCGGCCCACTTCGCCGGCGATGGGTGGGACGAGCGCAGCCTGCGGCTGGCACGCGAGGTCGAGCGGGTCGACTGGGAGCGCACCGCCGGCGAGATCGGAGCGCTGCTGCGCGAATCCGAGCTCGTCAAGCAACGGCTGCCCGCGCACAACGTGAGGCTGCGTCGCTGCCTGGGGCAGGGAGCGTTGAAGCTGCACGCAGGGCGGCCGCGCTGGGTGCGCGCGGCCGACCTGCCCGAGCCCGCGCGCGAGGACCACTACGGGCCATTCGCCTCACGCGCAGCCGCGCGCGCCGCCGTGATCCGCCTGGCGGCCGAGCACGGGCTGTGCTTGAGAGTGATGGCGATGGAGGGGCGCCGCAGCAACAACGACGGACCATCGCCCTGTTTCAACTACCAGCTGCGCCGCTGCCGCGGCGCCTGTGTCGGGCTGGAATCGGGCGAGGCGCACGCGCTCAGGCTGTGCGAGGCGCTCGAGCCCTGGCGGATGCCGGCCTGGCCGTACGCCGGCCCGATCGCGCTGATCGAAGACGCGGGCATCGGCGCCGCGTGCGACTGGCACGTGATCGATCGCTGGCGCTGGCTCGGAACCGCGCACGACGGCACGCAGGCACGCGCGCTGGCGCACGCACCGCAACTGCCCCCGTTCGACGCCGACCAGTTCCGGATCGTGCAGACCGCGCTCGAGCGCGTTGCGCGCGGCGAGCTTCAGTGGATCCAGTTGCCCTAGCAGCCGAGCGGTCGCAAACTGCCGACTGGGCGGTTACAGGCCAGCGGCTTCGATCGGCACCAGCACCGACAGCAGATCGCGCGCGATCTCGGCCCAGGAGCGCTTGATCACGGCCGTTCGCACTTCGGTGCGCGGAAGCTGCAGCGCCTGCAGGCAGGCGCGCCTCAGATCGTCGTCCAGCACTCCGCTGACGCCGGGGGTGACGACGTCGATCGGCCCGGTCACCGGATAGGCGGCCACCGGGCAGCCGCAGGCCATCGCTTCCAGCATCACCAGCCCGAACGTATCGGTGCGGCTGGGAAACACGAACGCGTCGGCGGCGCTGTAGTAGCGGGCCAGCGAATCATGCGGTTGGCCCCCGAGCCAGTGCACCGACGGGTAGCGCGCCCGCAGCCGGGCCAGTTCAGGACCGTCGCCCACGACCACGCGCGATCCGGGCAGATCCAGCGCCGCGAACGCTTCCAGGTTCTTCTCCGGTGCCACGCGCCCCGCGTACAGCAGGATCGGCCGGGGCAGGTCCAGCGCGTCGCGCGGCCCCGGCGCGAATCGCAACGAGTCGACTCCGCGTCCCCAGACGCGAGTACGGTCGAATCCGGCGCGCTGCAGCTCGTTGCGCATCGCCTCGGTCGGCACCAGGATTGCCTGTGATTCGCGGTGAAACCGACGCAAGATCGAGTACGTCAAGGCGGCCGGAAACCCGAAGCGTGCGTTCAGGTACTCCGGGAAACGCGTGTGGTAGGAGGTGGTGAACGGCCAGCCGGCCGCCCTGGCCATCGCCCGCGCCGCCCAGCCGAGCGGGCCTTCGGTCGCGATGTGCAGCGCAGCCGGCGTTCTGGCTCCCAGCACGCGCTTGAGATGGCGGGCCGGCTCGGTCGACAGCAGCAGATCGGGCTCGCCCGGTACGCGCACGCCACGCGATCCGGCCGGATGGATCACGTGCAGCGAATGACCTAGCTGATCCAGTTCTCTCTGAACGTAACTCCAGGTGTGAACGACCCCGTTGACCTGCGGGTGCCACGCATCGGTGACCAGGATGAGGGGGCGGCGCGCGGTGACCGGGGGGCGTTCGCGGGACAGAGGCATCGCGGCCCGATTGTCCAGCCAGCCGATGACTGCTTCACGACAGCCGGCGCTGACTTACTTGCCGATCCCGGTGGGGCGCGGGTCGATTCGACTCGGCGGCCGGTCGTCGAGCGACATCACCGCCCGCCAGAGCGCCTGCGCCGCTTCCAGCGCGACCCATGCCAGCAGGGCGGCCATCAGCGCACGGACCGACGCGGAGCCCAGAGAGTGCAGCGAATTCACGGACGGGCCGCAGACCCACTCCAGGCAGATTCCCGCGCAAATTCCGAAAGCCCCCGTCACTGGCGAAGGGCGTAACGCGAGCGGAACCGCACCCGGTCACTGCCCCGGAGGGGTCCGGCGCCAGGGTCAGCGCGGCAGGTCGATGCTGTCCAGCGCGCGGCGCAACTGCCGCAGCTTGGTCTTGACCCGCGCCTCGTTCTCCGGGCCGAGACGGATCAGGATCTTCTGGCCGGCCGAGGCATCCTGCAGATCCGGGTCCGCATAGTCGAACATCGCCCGCGGCGCCACCAGCGAGACCGGCGGCTCTGGCTGCGGCGCTTCCAGCAGGTCGTCGATCGCCTCGACCAGCCGGTCGTTGAACTCGCCCTTCGGATAGCCGAGTTCGCGATAGGCTTGCTGGAACAGCGGGTAGTAGCGCCGATACGTGGACACGAGTTCGGCAGTGTCCAGCTGTGAAACCAGATTCACGTACCGGGTGTAGCGTGCCGCGTTGGCGGGGCCGATCGTCAGCCGTCCACCCTGGTCTAACGTGCCGAAGCTGCCGCCGGGCGGACGCACCGGGATCACCTGTTGCGGCACCTTGTCGCCGGGCAGGTTGTCGACCGTCGCGACGATCCGGTGCACGATCCCCGGGCGCAGCAGCAGTGCCTCGGCGCCGGACCCCAGCAGCCGGTTCAGCGCCTGCAGCATTTCCGCGTCGCTGTCGGCCAGCGCGGGAAGCGGTGGTCCGCTGGACACGGTGCGAGGCGGCGGCGCCGGGGCCGGTGCCGGCGCGGGCGGTGCGGCAACTGGAGCCGGCGGCGCGGGCTGCTCGCGCAGCACGAACCAGTAGACCGCGGCTGCCGCCACGGCCAGCACGGCGAAGACCAGGAAACCTCTGAGCCCAGCGCTCATATTTCGACATCCTTTTGGTTCATATTCGTCAGTGTCGAGCCCGCCGCTCACTCATGATCGTCGCCGATGATCGCGTCGATCCGACTCATCATCTCGGCGTCGATCCTGGGCGCCACCTCGGCCGCCAGCATGTTCTCCCGGACCTGGGCGGGCGTGCGCGCGCCGGTAATCACCGTGCTGACGTTCGGGTTCTTCAGGCACCACGCGATCGCCAGCTGCCCGACCGAGCATCCCAGCTCGAGCGCGGCTTCCGCAAGTTCCGTCACCTTGGCATTGCGTCGCGGGTCGACCAGCCGCTCTTTCAGGAACGCGTAGCCCTCCAGCGCACCGCGCGTGCCCGGCGCAACGCCGTCGCGATACTTGCCGGTCAGCAGGCCCGACGCGAGCGGGCTCCAGGTGGCCAGGCCAAGGCCACTCTGACGGTACAGGCGCAAATACTCCTCCTCGACACGGCGCCGGCAGAACAGGTTGTACTGGGGCTGCTCGGTGACGGGCTTGTGCAGATGATGCCGGTCGGCCATCTCCCAGGCCGCACTGATCTCATCGGCACTCCACTCCGAAGTCCCCCAGTAAAGCGCCTTGCCGCGCTCGATGATGTCGTGCATCGCCCAGACCGTCTCCTCGAGCGGAGTGTCCGGGTCGGCGCGATGGCAGAACACGAGGTCAACGAAGCTCAAGCCGAGCCGCTCCAGCGATCCGTCGATTGCTCCGAGCAGGTATTTGCGGTTCAGCGTGTTGCGCTCGTTGGGACCGCCGGTCAGTCCCCAGAAGAACTTGGTGGAGATCACGTAACTCGCACGCGGCCAGCCCAGCTCGCGCAGCGCCGCGCCCATGATGCGCTCGGCCTGGCCGCCCGCATACACTTCGGCGTTGTCGAAAAAATTTACGCCCGCGTCGCGCGCCGCCGACATGCACTGCACGGCTGCGCGCACATCAAGCTGGTTGCCGAATGTGACCCAGGCGCCCAGCGACAGCTCGCTCAGCTTCAACCCGCTCTGACCCAGTCGTCGGTACTGCATCCTCGCCTTTCAAGAGCCAACGGTGATGCGCCGCCCGGATCGGGCTTGATAGCGCATTTCGGCCGCCGCGGCTAGAGCGGGATGTTGAAAAGCGAGGCTACAGGTCCGACAGCGCATCCAGCACCGCGCCTTCGGTCAGGATTTCCGGCAGAAGGTGCGGCCGCCCGCGCGAGTCGTACAGCACGTACAGCGGCACCCCGGTGCGCCCGAAGCGGGCGAGCTCGTGAGCAATGGCGTCGTTGCGATTGGTCCAGTCCGCCCGCAGCAGGGTCACGCCCCGGGACGCGAACGCAGCGGCGACCCGGCTGCTGTGCAGCACCAGCCGTTTGTTCGCCTGGCAGGTCAGGCACCAGGCCGCCGTGAAGTCGACGAACACCGGGCGCCCGAGCGACAGCGCCTGAACCTGTGCCGGCGGCGACCAATCGGCCCACCCATGGCTATCCGCCCGCAGCGTGCCGGCGCGCGCCGACGGCAGCGTCGCCTGCTCGGTGGCCGCGATCATCACCAGCGCCGAGGCAACGGCCGCCACCGTGCCGACCCAGCCGAACACTCGTGCGCCGCGCTGCGCCTGGCCCGCCGACCAGCCCGCCAGCCCGAGAGCGACCAGCGCGGCCAGCACCCATGCCAAGGCGTCGACGTCGATCTGTTGCGCCAGCACCCACAGCAGCCACACACAGGTGACGAACATCGGAAATGCCATCAGCTGTCGCAGGTGTTGCATCCACGACCCCGGACGCGGCAAGCGCTGCAGCAGCGACGGCGACAGAGTCAACGCCAGATACGGGGTTGCCATGCCCGCGCCGAGCATCGCGAACACCGACAGCGCAACCGGTGCCGGCTGCCACACGGCGTAGGTGAGCGCGGCGCCCATGAACGGCGCCGTGCAGGGCGAAGCGACCAGCACAGCCAGCACGCCGGTTGCGAAGCTGCCGCGCAGATGATGGCCGTCGAAACGCTGCACCAGCTTCGAATTGACCAGGCCCGTTCCCACCGACACTTCGAAAGCCCCCAGCAGATTCAGGCCGATGCCGAAAAACAGGGCGGTCAGCAGCGCGATCATCAGCGGTGACTGCATCTGGAATCCCCAACCCAGCTCGGAGCCGCCGGCGCGCAGCGCCACCGGAAACACGCAGGGCATCAGGTTCAGAATCAAGCCGCCGACGAACGCTCCCACCAGCGCGGTGATCCAGGACATCGATGCGCCCGGCTGCGCCGGGGCTGAGCTCCCCGCGGACGGCGGCGCCGCCGGCAACACACCCGCCTTCAATGGCAGCTCGATCACCCCGGCCCAGCCGGAGCGGGCCCCGCCCGCCTGACCGGGCCCGCCGTCGGCAACCAGCACGCCGCGCAGCAGCTTGAAATCGGACGCCACCGGTTGCGCAGCCAGCAGGTCGAGCGTGGCCCCCGCTGCGGCCACGTTCAGCGGCTGCGCAGCGGCCGCTTGCACCCGCATCGGCTCCAGCGGGAAGAATTGGAGGCGCTCCGGCGCCCGGTCCGGAACGAACTGCAGCCGTATCCGCGTGCCATCGAAGATCGCGCTGGCGCCGCTCAGCGCGATCGGCTTCGGGATCCGTGCCGCCGCGACCGCGAATTCGCCCTGATAGCGGCCGGGTGCCGGATGCCCGGCCGCCTCGACCGGCAGAACCAGCGTTAGGTCCGCGCTCTCCGGTATGCAGATGTCGGCGCACACGAGCCAGTCGGCATGGGCCGCTAATCGGACCGTGCTGCCGGGCGCCAGCGCAGCAGGCGTCTTTATCGTCACCGGCAACAGCACGGTACCCTCGTAGCCGTAGTTGGCCAGCGATCCGACCCGCAGCAACTCGGGCACGGGCCACTGGATGGGACCGGCCTGGACGCCCGGCGGCAGCTGCCACGCCAGCCGGGTTGGAAGCCCGGCATCGCCTGGCACCGTCCAGTAGGTGTGCCAGTGCGGCTCGTGTACAAGGCGCAACCCGACGCTGGCCGCCTGACCCGGAGTCAGTGCTTCGAATTCCGATACCAGTTCGGCGGCAACGTGCCCGGAGCGCGTTTGCTGCGCGCCGGTTGGACCCGCCGCGGCCACTGCAACCAGCGCGAGCAACGGCGTCGCCAGCCTAGGAAACATCGTCAACTCGTTCTCCAGGAACCCGATGGTCGTTCACATGCCCAAGACCGTATGGCGCCGTCCGCTCGGCGGCGCCCGCCCGGTGCCGTCACATTGGACCGGCCAGGCACGTCCGGGTTGCAGGCGTGCGGGAATGTTACCGCCGGCGACGGACGGTCGATCGACGACTGGCCGCGTGTAACGACCCAATCGAGAGTACCGAATTGACGGTTACGGGCCACCCGTCGGTCCGAAAAGGGCCCTCTTACCGGATCTTCAGGAGGTTTCGCCGGGGAGCCTTCAGCTTAAGAGTATCCGACCGGTGACGATGTCTAAGGTTAGCCGGCCACCGCACGGCGGATCCGGGCGGACTCCGGTCGGACCAGTTTTTCCTTTGCTTTTGTGCGGGCTTAGACTAACTCTTAAGCGACGAGGATTTGATCGTGCGTATCCTGATCGTAGAAGACGACGCCGCCCTGGGCTCGTCGACGGCACGCGGCCTGGAATTGGAAGGCTTTGTTGTTGATTGGCGACAGGACGGCCCTACAGCCGAGGCGGCGCTGGTTTCACAGCGGTTCGACGCGATCGTGCTGGACCTGGGCCTGCCCGGCACGTCCGGGGAGGAACTGCTTCGCAATTGGCGCAACGTCGGTAACGTGACCCCGGTACTGGTGTTGACGGCGCGCGGCTTCGTGCTGGATCGGGTGCGGGTGCTGAACCTGGGTGCCGACGACTACCTGATCAAGCCGTTCGATCTGCTGGAGCTGAGCGCCCGCCTGCGCGCTCTGAACCGGCGCCAAAGCGGCCAGAACAATCTGAGCCTCGAATTCGGCTCGCTGCTGCTGTCGCACAGCGAGCACATCGCGATCTACAACGGCACCCGGGTCGACCTGACCAAGCGCGAGCACCGGATCCTGGAGACCTTCCTGCGCAACCGCGACCGCGTGCTGAGCCGCCGCCAGCTCGAAGATGCACTGTATGGATGGGGCGAAGTGGTCGAGAGCAACGCGATCGAAGTGCACATCCACAATCTGCGGCGCAAATTGTCACGCACCTTGATCCAGACGGTGCGCGGCGCCGGTTACCGGCTGAACCAGGACAATGTCACGTGAGCCGGGCGCGGAGAGCCGCCAGCCGGTCTGGTCGCTGCGCCGCAGGCTGCTGCTGCTGATCGCGGTTGCCACGCTGGTCGCCTGGGTGGCGGGCGGCGCCGCCACCTATTTCATATTGCACCGTCAAAGCGTCACGCTCAGCGACCAGCGGATGCAGAGCGTGGCGCAGACGCTGCTGACACTGGCCGACCACGAGATCGACGAGATCCGGCTGGCCGGCGGCGGGATGATTCACGTCGACGAGGATCCGTCGCTCGCGCATCGATACCGCTACCAGGTCTGGCAGCCGGCGCCCCGTCAACTGCTGCTGACCAACGGCGGCGACGCCACCGAAGGGCCGATCGCTCCGTTCGATCAGGTCGGCTTTGTCACGCGCGACTTCGAAGGGGCACAGGCGCGCACGGTCGTGTTCTGGTCGGAGGATCGGGCCAAGCTGATCCAGATCGCCGAACCGCTTCAACTGCGCGAGGCCTATCCGTACACCGCGCTTGCGAGCCTGTTCGGGCTGTTCCTGTTTTCATTGATGGCGTTGCTGATGATCGACGCCTGGATGATCCGGCGCGCAACGCGGGCGCTGCAGGAATCGGCCAGCCAGCTGACGCAGCGTTCCCCCAACGACCTGCGCCCGATCGAGGTCAGCGCGCCGCCCAGCGAGGTGCAGCCGCTGGTCAACGAGATCAACGCGCTGTTCCGTCGCTTTGCCAACGCGCTCGAAAACGAGCGGCGCTTCACCTCGGCCGCGGCCCACGAGCTGCGCACGCCGCTGGCGGCGGTCAAGGTGCACGCCCAGGTGGCGCAGCTAACGCGCACGGCGCCCGACCGCAAGAAGGCGCTGAGCCAGCTGGTGCTCGCGATCGATCGCGCGTCCCACATGGTCGACCAGCTGCTGACGCTGTCGCGGCTGGACGGCATGCTGGCGCTGCGCACCGGCGCCACGCCACTGCGGCTGGACGAGATCGCAGGCCACGTGATCGACGAGGTGCGGCCGCTGCTGGGCCGGCGCGGCCAGCGGATCGAGGCCGATCTGGCGGCGTGCCAGATCGACGGTATGGAATTCGGAGTGGCCTCGCTGCTGCGCAACCTGATCGACAACGCGATGCGCCACGGGCCGGCCGCCCGTGAAATCCGGGTGACGGTCCGCCCCGAAGAAGGCCTCGGGCTGGCGATTGTCGAGGACGCCGGGCCCGGTATTCCCGAGGAGGAGCGCGAGCGGGTGTTCGAGCGCTTCTATCGCCTGTTCGGGGACGGAGACGGATGCGGGATAGGGCTGTCGATCGTCCGCACGGTAGCTGACGTCCACCATGCGAAAATTGACCTGGACAGATCTGCCCTCGGTGGTCTGCGTGTCAGGGTTGCCTTCCCCATGCCAACCCCCCCATCCGTACCGGCCAGACCCTAAGCTGGGTACCCGCCCATCCCATATGTAGGGCCATGCTACCGGTTGTCGCGTCGTTGCAGAGGATGGTTGCTAAGGGAAAAGTGCTGGGCTAATCTTC
>WNFI01271116.1_pt1 | contig 12356 bp, 9 predicted proteins | sample 5400471 | NCBI WGS metagenome assembly WNFI01 (sample SAMN13153348, study PRJNA577476) | soil metagenome | isolation source: 100 cm saprolite on Douglas fir-dominated hillslope | place: USA:California | collected 2013-09-17 | reverse complement strand
TCCAGCCCGCGTGCGGCTACATTTGTGGCAAGCAGCGTCTGCACATGCCCGCGGCGGAACGCGGTAAGCACCTCTTCACGTGCACGCTGGCTCTTGTTGCCGTGTAATGTTCCCACCGTAAACCCGAGCCTGCTGAGCTGTTTACCCAACTTCTCGACTCCGAATTTCGTCTTGCCAAAGATGAGGCTGCTTTCCCCCTCTGTGGAATGCAAGAGAGTACAGAGCGCTGCCATTTTCTGTTCCTGCGGTACCTGGTAAGCAATCTGTTCAATTGTGCTTTGCGCACCCTTGGTTGGCGTAATGTCAACTTTGACCGGATTTTTGAGGAATTTTTTCTCTAGCTTCGCAACCCAGTCCGGTATTGTCGCTGAAAAGAGCGCCGTTTGTCGCGTGTCAGGCGTGGTTGCCAGTATCTCTTCAATGACTGGCGCGAAACCAATATCCAGCATCTGGTCTGCCTCGTCCAGCACACACACTCGCAGCTGGCTCAACACTAAACTACCGCGTTCCAGATGGTCCTTCACTCGTCCTGGTGTGCCTACGACAATCTGCGATCCATACCGCAGTGCTGAGATTTGACTACCATAGGGCCGTCCTCCTACCAGCAGTGCCGTCGAAAGCCGCCGGCTGGTCGCCAGCTTGCCCAGCACAGCGTGTACCTGGACAGCCAGCTCGCGCGTTGGCACGAGTACCAGCGCCTGTACGACACGTTTGTCCCTGGCTAACCTCTCCACCAGGGGGATGCCATAGGCGAGCGTCTTGCCCGAGCCGGTAGCTGATTGCCCCACCAGGTCATTCCCGGCTAGCAGCGCCGGAATTGCCTCAGCCTGAATAGGCGTAGGCTCTGTAATCTCCATGTTTGCCAGCACCGCGCGCGTCGTGGGTTGCAAAATGAAGTCATGAAAAGATGGCATGAAAAATCCTTTCGGCCAATGCGCCCCTTGCGGGCGCGCTACATCTCCCTGAAGGCACAGTGCCAGCAGGGAGTACCAGGAGCAGACCGTAGGATACGGAAGCAATGCTGCTAGCTGATATCAGATACGAACTTGCGTGCAGGAAGAGATTATTCTACAGAGGATTGCTCAGAGCTCTTTAGCGTCTTTACCGGGGAACAGGATATGCTAGCAGCCTGCTCCATGCCATGCAAACAGTTATAACCACTGCATTATACCTGCTCGGGAGCTAATCGTCAAGCCAGGCTCAAAAATAAATTTTCCTAGAAAAACTACGGCGGTAATCTTCCCTTGATGAGCTTTTCTTCGAGCGTCTCGAAGGGAGACGCAACCCCGAATCATCAAAAGTGCGCGAGGCCCATAAAATGGCTGCTTTAGCTCAAAAATTAGCAAGTGGCAACACGTACCTGACGGATCTGGTGGGCTGACACCGTTCGTCGACGATCAACGCCATGAGATATGCTTCTCAGGCCACATATCGCGAGTGAAAAAGCGTCCCCTTGCTGGGGTAGTGCTACAGATCAGTAAACGCCTTTGGGAAGGGAAATGGACTGGCAAGGTGAGAGGTGGAGAATCCCTCTTGCGCTTCTGCTACCCAACAAGTATACTCATGCAGAGATTTATGTTGGGTAGCACATAAGCAGAAGAAGGACACAGCCGATGGCGACATCTCATCGCTGCCTGATCTGGCGAGCTGATCGCCAACTCTATGAACTGGATGAACAGGGCAGGAAACAGTTCTTTCCTCTCACAAGCGACGAGGGGCAGTGGGGAGCCTGGCTGGCGAGCATTTCCGCCTTCTCCTTTCAGGGGCAACATGGTCACCTGACAGTTCGCAAGGAAGCCAGATCACGAGGGGATCAGTACTGGTATGCCTATCGCAGAGTTGGTCCCAGGATGATGAAGAAATACCTGGGCCGCAGCGCAACTCTCACCCTGGCTCGTTTAGAGGAGATTGCCGCCGCGTTTCCCCTCGCTGTAAGGCCTCCCGCTGAACCATTTCGCTCTTTGTCAGGAGATGGGCAGCACTTGCAGCATGGGGAAGAGGAAGATGAGGAGCGAGCAGCCATGGAAGCTGGTGCTCCTCCTGTGCCGGTGGCTCGGTCACCCCTGCCTCGTGATCCGTTGCTGATGACCAAGCTCCATCCGCCTCATTCGCGCAGCCGCTTCATCGCGCGTCCCCGCCTCATTGAGCGCTTGCAGCAGGGCATGGAGTCTGCTCTCACCTTGCTCTCAGCCCCCGCCGGCTTCGGGAAGACGACGCTGCTGGCCCAGTGGCTTGCTGAAAGTGGGCCGCCGGTCGCCTGGCTTTCGCTTGCTTCCGAAGACAACGACCCTGTCCGCTTTCTGACCTATCTGCTGGCTGCCTTACAGACACCGTTGCCAGATTTAGGCATGACTGTGCTGCGTCTGCTTGAGGCGGCGCAAGCGACGCCAGCGGAGAGCGTCTTCACCGTGCTCACCAACGACTTGATGGAGCGCGAGATCCCAGACTTCGCCCTGGTGCTGGATGACTACCATGTCATTACAAACCCTGCCATTCATCAGGGCCTCATCTTCCTGGTGAGTCATCTCCCTCCTCACATGCACCTGGTCCTGGCCAGTCGGGCTGATCCGCCTCTACCACTGGCGAGCCTGCGTGCCCGTGGGCGCCTGGTCGAGCTGCGCGCCAACGAATTGCGGCTGAACATCAGCGAGATGCGTGCTTTTCTCCAGTCGATGCTGGGATTCGATCTTCCTGCCGACGCTCTTGAGGTGCTTGAGCGCCGCACCGAAGGTTGGGTAGCAGGATTGCAATTGGCAGCCCTTTCCCTGCGGGAACGAGCCAACATTCCTGCCTTTGTCGCTGCCTTTACAGGCAGTCATCGCTTCGTGCTGGACTATCTCTCCGAGGAAGTCCTCTCCCGCCAGCCAGAACGGGTCCGGTCATTTCTGCTGCGGACCTCGATTCTCGAACGCCTCTGCGGGTCGCTCGGTGAGGCGGTGGCCGGGCAGGAAGGAGGTCAGGCCATGCTTGAAGCCCTGGAGCGGGCGAACCTGTTTGTCGTGCCTCTGGACGACGAGCGGCACTGGTATCGCTATCACCATTTGTTTGCCGAGGTGCTCAAAAACCGCCTGGAGCAAGCCGAGCCTGAACTGGTGCCTGAACTGCACCGCCGCGCCAGCTCCTGGTACCAGCATCAGGGGTTTCTCACGGAAGCGGTGCAACACGCGCTGCTGGCACATGACGTCGAGCTTGCGGCCCGGTTGATGGACCAGACTGCATTCTTTGCCTTCCTGATGGCCCAGGGACGCCCTCATATCCTTCTCGAGTGGTTCACGGCTCTGCCTGACTCGCTGGTGCGTGCGCACCCCCTGCTGTGCATCTATCACGCTTCCGCCCTGCATGTTATCAATCAGGGAGAGGAAGCCGAGGCACGCTTGCAAGATGCCGAGCGTGCGCTCCCGGCAGCGCTCTCACCTGAAGAGACCGGCATTGCCTTGAGCGCCTCGGCCAACATCCGCGCGAACCTGGCGCGCTACCGTGGAGACCTGGCGCGCTATCTCACGCTGGGGCAGCAGGCGCTCGAGCTGCTGCCAGAGGCGGCGCCGCTGCCCCTTCGCGCGGTTCCCACTATGCAGGTGGCCCATCGCTTCCTGCTAAGCGGTGATGTAACGGTGACAGCAGAGCAGCAGGCGAGGGATGCGGTCGCCTTTAGCGCAGCCTCAGGGTATGAACTGGTCACTTTTCGCAGCCTGACCCTCCTGGCGCGACTTCATGCACTCCAGGGACGGCTCAGAGCAGCAGCAGCCGTCCACGAGGAGGCCGGCCAGTCCACTCCTGCGGGGGTTGTCCAGGTACTGACAGCTAAAGCAGCGTACTGCTTCGGCCTGGGGGATCTGCTGCGGGAATGGAATCGCCTGGAGGAGGCGGAGCACTTGCTGGCGCAGGGCGTGGAACAGGTGCGCGAAGCCTTGTCTTCCTTTGCCGACGAGGTGCTCTTTGGTCATGTTGCACTAGCACGCCTGCTGCAAGCTCGCGGTCGATATGACCAGGCAGTGGCGACCCTGGAGGCATTTACGCAGCTGGCCGAAAGGCGCCATTTTGTTCCCCAGATGCGAGCGGCGGGAGCGGCAGCCAGGGCACAAGTGGAACTCATGCAGGGTCATGTGGAGACGGCCACGCGCTGGGTGCAGGTCAGTGGTGTGTCAGCCACCGATGAGGAGCTGAGCTACTCACAGGAACAGGCGTATTTGATCCTGGCGCGCGTCCGTATTGCCCAGGCGCGAGAGCACGCGGCAGATCTGTTGCTGCAAGATGCGCTCACCCTGTTGGATCGTCTGCTGGCAGATGCTGAGGCAAAAGCGCGGAGAGGAAGTGTCCTGGAGATCCTGATCGTGCAAGCGCTGGCACTCGATGCCCAGGGCAAGAGAGACGAAGCGCTCTCCACGTTGCACGGCGCGCTCAAGCGAGCCGAACCGGAGGGCTACATCCGCCTCTTCGTGGATGAGAGCACACCCATGCGGATCTTACTGCAAAAGATCCAGGAGCGTGGCATGCTGCCCAGCTATGTCGCTACACTTCTCTCCGCCTTTGGCGACCCACCCATCTTGGATGCAGCGCCTGCTGACTTTTCCAATCAGGCGCAGGTGGAACCTCTGACCCCGCGTGAGCGCGAGGTACTGCACCTGCTCAGCACAGGAGCCTCCAATCGTGAGATCGCTCGTCGCCTGGTTCTCAGTCTAGGGACGGTGAAGAAACACGTCTCCAACATCTGTGGCAAACTGGGAGTGCAAAGCCGCACCCAGGCCATAGCCAATGCACGGGCACGCCGTCTGCTCTAACACGTCTCCCTTCTCCTGCGCAAAAAATACTCCCTCCAAATACGACTTCAGTCTACTGCATCTCAACCCCTTCCTCCACTACACTGTGCCTGGAGATCATGGAACGGAGTGGATGAGAGTACGAGCGACCGTCGTACCACAGACGGTTTCCAGAAGCAGGCGAGATGAGCATCCATGAAATTCGCGTCAAGGGGCACCTTGATCAGAGCTGGTCAAGTTGGTTTGATGGACTAACCATCAGCTACGATGGGCAAGACCAGACGGTCTTGCGCGGTCCTCTCACCGATGAGGCGGCCTTGCATGGGGTGCTGATCAAAGTGCGTGACCTGGCCTTACCCCTGCTCGCACTTCGCCGAGAGGATGTGGATGGACCGGTGTAGGGAGGTGCAGCAGAGGACACAGGTGAACACGACCTTGCTCCCCTGAAGACAATGTGCCAGGTGCTTCCTCGCGCGCGGGCGCAGAAGCACCTGGCACGGCTCGCCGATGCATGATCTCCAATAGAGCAATGCTATCACTGATTTCTTGCATGGAGAACGAGAGGAGAAAAAGCGATGGTCAACCAGCGCAACGTCATCTATCAGCCTGCAGGTGCAGGCACATCGATTCAGATGGGTCCCGACGAAGCGCTCCTGTTTCAGGCAGTGAGCGAACAGACCGGTGGATGTTTTGATTTCTTTGAGGACGTCTCTGCACCAAAGGCGGGACCACCAGAGCATGTGCATCACCAGAACGATGAGTCCCTCTATATCCTGGAAGGGGATTTTCAGATCAAGATCGGTGATCACTTATTCAAGGCCACTCCAGGAACATTTTGTTTCGTTCCCAGGGGGATACCCCATACCTGGCAAAACGTGGGCACCCGGCCAGGCAGAATGCTCACGATCTTTACCCCTGGTGGAATGGAGGGTTTCTTTCAAACATTAAGCCAGGTATCCTCACTCCTTGACATGGCTCAAGTGCTGCCGATCGCTCAGAAGTATTCCTCTGAGGTGGTCGGACTACCTCTCAGCCAGTAGATCTGGGAAGAAAGAATTTATCAGTCTGGTTGCTCCGTGTTTTCGTATGAGCGCGGAGCAGGAAAGGAATTTATTATGATCACCGTTCGTGACGCACTCAATCGTGGCTATAATCTGCTTGGCGTTGGTATCGTCGCCATCAGCGGCCTGGCGTTTTTCTCGGATCTGCCAGCAGAGATGGATAAGCCCTCACATATCGTGGACGAGGTCTTGCTGGCGGTCCTTGCGCTGATGGCCTTCGTCTGGTATCTGATTGGACGCAACAAATACTCTCGTACGGTCATGCCCATTGTCTTCGCCGTTCTTGCCCTGGCGATTAAAGTCCTGGGGTTGTTTTTGGAATTCAGCGATCCCCAAGATCGGGGTGATGAATTCGGAGCGCTCGTCCTCTTTGTGGTCACCATCATCGTGCTGGTCTGGCAATACATCGCCTCTCGCCGCCTAGCCGCCCAGACTCAAGAGACAAAACAGGCATCGGCAGTCGCCTGAACAGAAGGGATGACTGAACTTTCACCTGACAGCCCGGAGCCCGAGCGTCTCTCTTGCATCCATAAATAAAAAAATATCTCACTGCACATGAAGAAGGAAACAACCGATGTCACAGCATACGCAAGACGCTGCTCATCACGATCCCCACGGACGAAGCAGCATGGACACAACAGAGGTACCCGAGGAGCAGCATGCCTCTGAGCAGGCGACACGGGTACTGGCCTCGCGCCTGCGGGGAGAACTAATTCTTCCGGGGAACCCGGACTATGAGGCAGCACGAGGCGTCTGGAATGGCGCCTTCGATCGCCATCCCGCCCTGATCGTGCGCTGCGCGGGCGTGGAAGATGTCATCGCCGCCGTCCATTTCGCCCGCGAGCAGGCGCTGCCGCTGTCCGTGCGCAGTGGGGGCCACAGTGTTGCCGGCTACAGCACCAACGAGGGCGGCATGGTGCTCGATCTCTCCCGCATGAAGGCCATCCGCATTGATCCAGAACAACGTACCGCCCGCCTCGAACCCGGCCTCACCTGGGGCGAGGTGTCCCACGCGCTCCAGCCCTCTGGCTTAACCCTCACGGCGGGTGACACGGCCACCGTAGGCGTCGGAGGGCTGCTGCTGGGAGGGGGCATCGGCTGGATGGTGCGCAAATACGGCCTGGCGATCGACCACCTGCGTGCGGTGGAACTGGTCACGGCGAATGGCCAGTTCCTGCGGGCCAGCACGGACGAGCACAGCGAGCTGTTCTGGGGACTGCGCGGTGGTGGGGGCAACTTCGGCGTCGCGACGGCCTTCGAGGTGGACCTGCACCCCGGCGGCACCATCCTGGGCGGAGCTGTCTTCTATGAGGCGAGCGAGGCCGAACGCGTCCTGCAAGCCTATGCCCGACTCGCATCGGCGGCCCCCGAGGAACTCACGACCCAGGCGCTGCTCATGCCCGCTCCGCCCGCCCCCTTTATCCCGCCCGACAAACAGGGCACCCCGGTTGTCGCACTCCTGCTGTGCTATACCGGCAATCTGGCAGAGGGTGGACGAGTCGTGGCTCCGCTGCGCACGCTGGGACCAGTCATCGCCGACCTGGTGGCTCCCATGCCCTATCCGGCCCTCTTTGCCCTGGCCGAGGCCGCCGAGATTCGCGGTTTGCAGCATCACGTGCGCTCGCAGTTATTCGACCGGCCATCCGAGGAGATGGTGCATGCGCTGGCGGAAGCCGCCCATGCGGTCATGTCCCCTGGAACGCTGATCCAACTACGCCTGCTGGGCGGAGCCATGAGCCGGGTGGCCGCCGATGCGACGGCCTTCGCCCACCGCGATAAACAGGCCATGGTGATGGTCACCCATTTCGGACCGCCTCCCTCCGTCGATTCTGCGGACCTGCACGCCCGCACCGAGCACGTCTGGCAGGCGCTCGCTCCCTCTGCCAGCGGTGCCTACGTGAACCTGCTGGGGGACGAGGGAGAGCAAGGGGTTCATGAAGCCTACCCGCTGGCCACCTATGCCCGGTTGGCAGTGCTCAAGCGGCAGTATGATCCGGCGAATCTGTTTCGCCTCAACCAGAATATCATGCCCGCAGAGGCATGAGAGAATAGGAGAACAGGTGTGACGAAACGATTGATCTTTGAAAGTCTTGTGGTGTGCTTCCTTTTCCTTTCCACGATCTGCTGACCATGGCGAAAATGGATGCCCAAAGGGGAACAGTTCTATGGCAAGAAAAAGATGTCGCGCTGCTGCAACGACGGACCAAACGCTGACTTCCCTGCGTACCCACTGCGCTGAGTGTGGTCAACCCATATGAGTCGCCTACCACACCCAGCGAACCATTACCACCTTACAGGGGATCTGCCGTCTCACGCTCTGTTGTCCGTCGTTGTCGCAATCCCAGTGCGAATGGTATCATCGACCCTATCGGCCAGAGGAGGAGGGACGGTGGGCTTTACCGCATGGCGAGTTTGGCCTGGACGTCATTGCCCTGGTTGGCATGCTGCGCTATACCTCTCACCGGAGCGTGCCAGGGATTCACCAGACATGGCGTGCCTTGCGGAGCGAACTGAACCATCGCCACGAGGCACGGCGCATGCAACATCGTTTCCGCAAGTCTCCTGAAGGGTACCTTGCAGCCCTTGAAGAAAAGCCCATCAAGGAAAGATTGCTATTGTAGAAAAAAATGACAGCGTGACAGGCCAGACTGGCAACTCTTCCGGTACCACACCACAGGATTCCTATGTTATAATACGGCGATAAGGTAGTGTATATGCCTGAAATACCAATAGACGGACAGAGAGAATAAGAAATATGCCAACACGTAATGATGCCTATCAACTCATGACGAACCATGTAAAAAATGAGAATCTCCAAAAGCATATGCTCTCGGTTGAAGTTGCCTTGCGTTTCTATGCTCGCAAATATAGCGAAGACGAAGAACTCTGGGCGATGACCGGGTTGCTGCACGACTGCGATTACGAGGAATATCCCGACCTGCGGGAACATACTCAGATCTCAGCGCAGTGGCTGCGCGAAGGTGGTTACGACGAGCAAATTATCTATGCTATCCTGGCGCACAATGATCTCAACCTTGCGACCCATCCCCGCAGCACCTTACTTGCCCATGCCTTGTATGCCTGCGATGAGGTAACCGGCATGGTTACCGCGACAGCCCTTGTACGCCCCACCAAAAGTATTCTTGGCCTGGAAGTCTCTTCTGTACGCAAGAAAATGAAGACCAAAGGCTTTGCCGCCGGTGTGAATCGCGACGACCTTGTCAAGGGAGCCGCTGAACTGGGCGTAGACCTGGATGAACATATCGCCTTAGTCATTGAAGCAATGTCCAGTATTGCCCCTGCCCTTGGCCTGGCAGGTGTAACGGAAACGGCCTCCTTAAGCTAAGCGGATAAAAAGTATTTTAAGCTATGCAACAGCAACAGCAAGCACAAGCCAAAAGAACCCGCCCCTTTACGGCGAGCGAAGTGGCGGAATTTGAATATTGTCCCCTGGCCTGGTGGTATGAGCAATATGAATCGCTGGCGCAAGTGGACACCGAGGAACTCTTCGCGCACCTGGTAGAACTTGAGCATGAACATGGCTCTGAGGCACCCGCTTTGCCGGAATACCAGATGGTTGAGCAGTTGTTACTGCGCAAAGGGGCTTTTGACGAAGGCCGCGAGCAGCATCTTGAGCACGCCGAAGAGGTCGAAGAGCTTCAAGAAGAGCGTATCACCACAGCGCGAACCAGTGGAACTGTGCGCGTACTGGCAGTAGTCGCTGTAATCATCCTTGTTGTAGCGATCCTGCTTATTATTGTGGCCCTATTAGCGAGGTAAGATATCGTGACTGGCCTGCTGCTTCCCATTGGGCTTGTGTTGTTGCTCATTGCGCTTGCCCTCGCCATTCTTATCTTAAATGAACGTCGCTATCAGCGACAGCGCCTGATTGCTGAACGTCATCGCGCCTTAGGTCTTCCCGAAGGTATACTTGTGTATGAAGACGCTGACGGTGAAGGAGAACCGCTGTTATCTAACGCTTATCCTTTAGTGGGCAAGCCTGACTATGTCGTCCAGGTACCTGACGGTCGTCCCGTTCCTATAGAGCTCAAGCTTGGTGTGCAGGATGCCAGCGCCCCCTATAGTAACCATGTTATCCAGGTGGGAGCCTATTGCTTGATCCTGGAAGACTATTTTGAACAGCCGCCCACCCATGGCATTCTGCGCTATGCTGACCGCGAATTTACTATCGATTACACTCCTGCCCTGCGCAGAAAAGTTATCAAATTGCTGGCCGAGATGGAGCGTTGCAGCGAGCAACAACCACCTCCTTTAGCCAGGCAACGCGCAGCGAAGTGCCGCGTTTGCGCCTTTCAGCCTGTATGTTCAGTAGGTAGGAACAAGTAGGAAGGAATAGGTCTACACACATGCCAAGCGAACGTATCGAACTAAGAGGGCATATCATCGACTCCTGGACCTTGCCCCGCACCTGGGACATCATTATGGATCGCGGCGGCAACTTCGCCGTCGAGGAGATGCGCGTAGGCATCCATAAAGACGAACCGAGCTATGCCCGCCTCAAAGTCGAGGCTCCCAATGATGAAATCTTAGAGCTGATTCTCTCTGAATTACAGCAATTTGGGGCCGTCCTGATGCACGGCAACGACGTTCAAACGATGGTTGTTGAGCAGAAGGGCGTCCTCCCTGCAAAATTCTACTCTACCACCAACCTGCCTACCCAGGTGCGCCTGCATGGGCAGTGGGTTAACGTTGAGGGTATCGAGATGGATGTGGCCATCGTTATTGACCACGCTGCTGGCCGTGCCTACGGCATGCCCATGCACGAAGTACAGGTTGGCGACCAGGTTGTCATCGGTCATGATGGCATCCGTGTCCAGCCTTTTGAACGCGCGCGCGATCGTGAAGCCTTCGCTTTTATGCAGAGCAGTGTCTCCTCTGAAAAGGTCAAAGTACTGGCTATTCATGAAATTGCCCACCAGATGAAGGAGACCCGTGCCCACAACGGCAAGATCCTCTTTGTGCTTGGCCCGGCCGTCATCCATACCGGTGCTGGTCGTTATATTGCTGACCTGATTCGTCGCGACTACGTCCAGGTTATTTTTGGTGGTAATGCCATCGTCACCCACGATGTCGAGTCCTCCCTTTTTGGCACTTCGTTGGGCGTTAACCTGCACAGTGGCGAACAGGTCGAGGGCGGTCATCGCAATCACTTGCGCGCTATCAATGCCGTCCGTGCCGTCGGTTCCCTTGAAGTCGCTATGCAAACAGGTTTGCTGCGCGAAGGCATCACCTACGAAGCTCTCAAGCGCAACATTCCCATGGTCCTGGCAGGCTCTATTCGCGACGACGGCCCTATGCCTGGCGTCATCAACGACATGCAGGAGGCCCAGCGCCGCATGCGCAAAGAAGTCCAGGGCGTCGAAATGGCTATCATGGTAGCCTCCATGCTGCATGCCATCGCCACAGGTAACCTGCTCCCTGCGACAGTGCGCACCGTCGTCGTGGACATCAACCCCGCTGTGGTGACCAAACTCGCCGATCGCGGCAGCTTCCAGGCCGCCGGGCTGGTAACCGACGCCGAGCTGTTTTTACGTGAACTGGTCGAGGCCCTGAACTAAAGCTCTGCGCAGACTCCTGGGCTCCCACGAGGGAGAGGGCGGCGGAGACACCCATCGCCGGGGCGAACCCGTTGCTGAATGCCTGGGCAGAGCCGAAGCTTCCGACCCCGGCGAACACAGCAGCGAGGATCGCGACCCCGAACGCTGCACCAAGCTGGCGCAACATGTTGAACGCGCCTGACGCCTTGCCGATCTCGTTGGCTGCCACCGAGCTGACGACGGCGTTCTGGCCGACGGGGATGGCCGAGGCACCAAAGCCGGCGATGATCAGCGGTGCGACGAGTTCGGGGTAGGCGAGGCCTGGCCTGGCGATCAGCCCAATCCAGGCAAACGCTCCGGCTTGCAGGAGCAACCCGCCGACCATGAGCGTCCGCTCGCCGACCCGGTTGACGAGGACACCGGCGAGCGGGGCGCTCACGAACAGCATGGCGGTCCAGGGGAGCAGTCGCAGCCCAGCACCAAGCGGTCCGTAGCCCAGCGCGGTCTGCAGGAACTGCGCCAGGAAGAACGCGGAGCCGTACAGCGACGCGAAGTACAAAAAGCCTGCCGCATTGCCCGCTGAGAAGGCACGGGAGCGGAAGAACCGCAACGGCAGCATTGGCACGCGGGCGCGCCGCTCCCAGGCGACGAAGACCACCGCAAGCCCGAATCCTGCCACGAGTGTTGTGACGACCTCAACGCTGCTCCAGCCGACCTGGTTCCCTCGCACCAGTCCCCACACCACCCCCAGGGCCGCGCCCGTCACCAACAGCAGACCGCCGATGTCGAGCGCCGTGCGCGGTCCGAAGCTCTCCGGGATGCGCCGGAGTACCAGCGGCACAACGAGCAGGCCGATGGGGACGTTGAGCCAGAAGATCCACTGCCAGGCGAGGCCCTGCGCGATGGCACCGCCCACCACCGGACCAGCGAGGACGGCCAGCCCGGTCACACCACTGAAGGCCCCGAGTGCCCTCGCCCGC
>WNFI01223822.1_pt2 | contig 12357 bp, 9 predicted proteins | sample 5400471 | NCBI WGS metagenome assembly WNFI01 (sample SAMN13153348, study PRJNA577476) | soil metagenome | isolation source: 100 cm saprolite on Douglas fir-dominated hillslope | place: USA:California | collected 2013-09-17 | reverse complement strand
CGCGGACCTGGTCCGGGCGGTCGGCCCGCTGTCGGCGACCGAGGTCGAGGAGCGGTGCGCCGACCCGGCGGCCGCGCCGGGCTGGCTCGCCGAGCTGGCCGCGCGGCGACGGCTGATCGAGGTCAGGGTCGCGGGTGAGGAGCGCTGGGCCGCGATCGAGGACGCCGGCCGGCTACGTGACGCGCTGGGCGTGGCCCTGCCGCCCGGGGTGCCGGACGCGTTCACCGAGCCGGTCGGCGACCCGCTCGGCGACCTGGCGGCCAGGTACGCCCGCACGCACGGCCCGTTCACCGCGGCGGCGGCCGCGCAGCGGTACGGGCTCGGCGCCGCGGTGGTCACCGGCGCGCTGCGGCGGCTGGCCGCCGAGGGACGGGCGGCCGAGGGCGAGTTCCTGCCCGGCGGGCGCGGGACCGAGTGGTGCGACAGCGAGGTACTCCGGCTGCTGCGCCGCCGCTGCCTGGCCAAGCTGCGCCGCGAGGCCGAGCCGGTGCCGCCCCAGGTGCTCGCCAGGTTCCTGCCCGCCTGGCAGAACGCCGCCCGCGCGGCAGGCTCCGATCGCGCCCGGGCCCGGCCTGGCGCTCCCCGCCGCCCGGCAGGCCCCGATGCCGTCTACGACGTGGTCGAGCAGCTGGCCGGGGCCGCGGTCCCGGCCTCCGCGCTGGAGACGCTAGTGCTGCCCGGCCGGGTGCCCGGCTACTCCCCGGCGCTGCTGGACGAGCTGACCGCGGCGGGCGAGGTGGTGTGGTCGGGAGCGGGCAGCCTGCCCGGCGGCGACGGCTGGCTGGTGCTCGCCCCGGCCGACGCCGCGCCGCTGCTGTTCCCCGAGCCCGGCGAGATCTCGCTGACCCCGCTGCACAAAGCGGTCCTCGCGGCCCTGGACGGCGGCGGCGCCCTGTTCTTCCGCGCCCTGGCCGACCGCATCGGGGCCCAGCTCCGCGCCTCCGGCGGCTCTCCCGCGGATCCGGCGGGGCCCGCGCCCCCAGCCGGTCATGGCCCGCCCGGTCTGCGGCTGACCGATCAGGCGCTGGCCGCGGCAATCTGGGACCTGGTCTGGGCCGGGCGGCTGACCAACGACACGCTCGCCCCGCTGCGCACGGTGCTCAGCACCGGCAGGCCGGTGGCCGACCCCGCAGCGGCCGACGGGAATCTGGCCAACGGCAACGGCCGGCCGGCCGCGAGCGCGGGCGGCCTGCCGGCCGCCGCCCGGCCGGGTCGCTACCTCGAAACCGCCGGCCGGGCGGGCCGCGCCGGCCCGCGCCGGCCCGGGCGGGCGGTGCTGCCGTCCCGGAGCGGCCCGCCCACGGTCAGCGGGCGGTGGTCGCTGCTGCCGCCGGGCGAGCCGGACCGGACCAGGCGGCTGCACGCGCTCGCCGGTGCCCTGCTGGACCGGCACGGCATCCTCATCCGGGGCGCGGTGGCGGTCGAGCGCGTGGCCGGCGGGTTCGGCGCGCTGTACCCGGTGCTTCGGGCGATGGAGGAGGCGGGGCAGTGCCGGCGCGGCTATTTCGTCGAAGGCCTCGGCGCCGCGCAGTTCGCCCTGCCAGGTGCCGTGGACCGCATGCGAGCCCTGGCCGATCCGGCGCCGTCCGCCGCGCCCGCGTATGTGCCGCCGGAACCAGCCGCGGCTGCCCCGGCTCCGGCTCCCGCCTGGAACTCTCCGTCCGCCCCGCCGCCGCCCGGTGCGGCCAGCTCGGTCGTCGTGCTGGCGGCGGCGGACCCGGCCAACGCCTACGGGGCCGCCCTGCCCTGGCCAGCCCGGCCCGATGAGACGCCAGGCGGCCACCGGCCGGGCCGCAAGGCCGGCGCTCTCGTGGTCCTGGCGGACGGCCAGCTGGTGCTCTACGTCGAGCGCGGCGGCAAGACCCTGCTGTCCTGGACCAGCGACCCGGCCCTGCTCGACCCGGCTGCCGCCGCCCTGGCCGGGGCCGTGCGCGAGGGCGCGCTCGGCCGCCTCACCGTGGAGCGCGCGGACGGCGCCGGCGTCTACGACTCCCCGCTGGCCCGCGCGCTGGAGGCGGCCGGCTTCCGGCCTACCCCCCGCGGCCTGCGCCTGCGTGGTTAAGCAGGACCGGCACCGGTGGCAGTTAGCGCAGGCACGCGACCGGGCCGCCCGGATGAACGGCCCGGTCGTAATGCTCCACGAGGATCAGGCTGGAGCCCGCCCCGTTTACCTGCTCTTTCGCCCGCTGAGCTTGCCCGGGCGCCTCATCATCACCCATCCAACGATCGCGGCCGCCACGGTCAGCGGTATAAGGAACATCCTCATCTTGCGCACGAGTCCCCCCTGACAACGATGTGAATCGTACGGCTGGCGGATACCCGTCAGGGACGGCGGCAAAACGGCCGGCCCGTTCACGGTTCCTGACGAGCAGTGCTGGCCCCAGGCCCAGTGGGGACGCCCGTGGTCCGCCCGTAGACCTCACGCCGGGCCGAGACGCGCGCCGCGACCTCGGCGGCGGCGCGGGCCCGCTGCCGGCCGGACTCGGCCAGCTCGACCCGGACCTGTCCCCGGGCGGCCGCCGCGGCCCGGCCGCAGGTCAGCGAGGTTCCGTCGAGCAGAAGAACGCCCTGAGCCAACGAGGTACCCCTACCGGTGGCCCACACGATAGCCCCATGCCCGCAGTCGACCTGACGGCTGCCACCGGGGGACGCGACCGTGCTTCTGACGGCCGGCGTGCCGAGCCGGCCTGCCCGGCCGGAGCGCCACCGTTACGTGCCTTCAAGAGCTGGCCACGGAGGCAAGCAGCTCGCGGCGCGCCTGGTCGACCGCGGCAAGGATCGCGCCGCGCAGCACCGGGTCGCCGGTCACGCCAGTCGGGACGACCTGCGGGCGCGCCGGGCTGATCCGGCCCACCTCGGCGGCCACGCGGCCGGCCAGCGCGGCTCCGCCGCCCAGGCCGACCTCGCCGCCGAGCACGACCAGCCCCGGATCGAGCACCACGCAGATCGCGGCCACTCCGGGCGCCACGCGGCCGGCCAGCTCGGCCAGGAACGCTTCGCCCCGCTCGTCGCCGGAGGCGGCCGCACCAATCGCGGCGCGGACCGCGGCCCCGGCGGTGAGCTCGGCGAACCCGTAGCCGGCCGCGAGCGGCAGCAGCGCCTGCGCGCCGACCAGCGACTGGAACGCGCCGGTCGCCGGGTGGGTGACGTCCTGCGGCAAGGGCGCGCCGGGCACGGGCAGGTAGCCGATCTCGCCCGCTGCCCCGCCGATGCCGCGGTGCAGCCGGCCGCCGAGCACGATGGCCAGGCCGAGGCCGATCCCGATCCAGACCAGCACGAAGTCATCGGCGCCGGCGGCGGCGCCGGTCGCCCGCTCGGCCATCGCGGCCAGGTTGACGTCGTTCTCGATCGTCACCGGCCGGCCCAGGTCGCTGCGGAGCGCATCGAGGACGCCCTCGTGCCAGGCGGGCAGGTTGACGGCCAGCCGGTGCTCGCCGGTACGCGGATCGAGCACGCCGGGGGTGCCGATCACGAGCGCCCGCAGCGCGTCCGGCGACACTCCGGCCGAGCCGCAGGCCGCCGCGACCGCGCCGCGCACGAGCTCGACCGGATGACCGGCGCCGTTCGGATCCACCGATACCTCGGTAACCACGTGGCCGGTGACGTCCGCGATCCCGGCGCTGACCTCCCCCCGCTCGACGTGGAGCCCGGCCACGTAGGCGGCGGACGGCACCACGCCGTACAGGGCGGCGTTCGGCCCGCGCCCGCTCGCCTGCTCCCCGGCCACCCGGACCAGGCCCCGCTCCTCGAGCCGGGCCAGCAGCTGCGACGCGGTCACCTTGGACAGGCCGGTATGCTCGCCAAGCTGCGCCCGCGTCATCGGGCCGCCGGTAAGCAGCAGCTCCAGCGCCGCGCGGTCGTTGAGCTCGCGCAGCAGGCTTGGCGTTCCTGGCCGTCGCTCCATGCCGCCCCCTCCGTGGCTATGGGTACCGTACGGCGGCCGGGCGGGACTCTGCCCCGCACCTGGGATCTTCCGCCGGGACGGATTCTGTCTCAATCTGGCCACGAGCCCTATCTTATAGGAAACTTTCCTGTTAGTTTCTGCACAGATTCAATCGGAGTTCAGCAGGCGCCGCCAAGGCAGGGCCGCCGGCACGTCGCGCCGAACCGGACCGGAACCGTCCGCCCGGAGGACGCACTTCCGCAAGCCAGGACCGGGAAGGGAGATCGGGCAGTGAAATTCATCAGATCGGCAGCCGCGGTCGGCGCTGCCGTCGTGCTCGCGGGAGCCGCCGCAGCGTGCGGCTCGAGCGGAAGCTCTCCATCGGCCTCGGCCTCGGCCGCGCCCGCGCAGCTCACGCTGTGGCGCATGGGCCCGTCCACGCCGGCCCAGGTCACCTGGCTGAACGGGATCTTCAGCCAGTTCCACAAGAGGTACCCGCAGTACGCCAAGACCAAGATCAACGTTGTCTGGGTCCCCTGGGCCAACCGGACCACTAAATGGCAAACCGCGCTGACCAGCGGCAAGGCAGCCCCGGACGTCACCGAGCTCGGGAACACCGACACGCCGATCGAGGCGTCGCTCGGCATGCTGGCCGATATCTCCGGCAACGTGAACGCGTGGTCCAGCAAGTCCGACATCGTCTCGGGCATGCTGGCCAACGACACCCAGGGCAGCAAGATCTACGGCGTCCCGTGGTTCGGCGGCGTCCGCGGCGTCTGGTACCGCAAGGACCAGTTCGCGAAGGCCGGCATCACCTCGCCGCCGACCAGCTGGGCGCAGCTGGTCAGCGACGCGAAAGCGCTGATGAAGAAGTTCCCCGGGACCTACGGGTTCGGCGCGCCGAGCAACTACACCTACGGGATCGCCAGCTTCATCTGGGGCGCCGGCGGCCAGGTCGCCGTGCAGCAGGGCGGCACGTGGGTCGGCCAGCTGACCAGCCCGCAGTCCGAGGCCGGCATCAGGACGTACGCCGACCTGGAGCTCAGCGATCACGTGTCGCCGGCCAAGTACCTCGGCCAGACCGAGCTGGGCAACCCCGGCGCCACCTCCGGTGGCTCGAACGAGGACTTCGCGCTCGGCAAGCTCGACCTGTACCTCGACGGCCCGTGGGCCTCGGCGGAGTTCCCGAAGAACGCGGTGGACACGACCAACTTTGCCTCGTTCCCGGTTCCGAGCCAGAACGGCCCCAGCCCGGCACCCGCGTTCGCCGGCGGCTCTGACCTGGGCGTGTGGGTGGGCAGTAAGTACCAGGCAGCGGACTGGGACCTGATCCAGACTATGGACAGCGTGCCCAACTCGACCTCATTCGCGAACTCTCAGGGCTTCTTCCCGCCGTATGCCTCGCAGCTGACCGGCGGCAGCTACTCGGGCAGCCCGGTCCTGTCCGGGTTCGCCAAGGCGGCAAGCAACACGCAGATCTCGCCGTTCAACGCCAAGAACTGGACAATCGCCGACACGACCGACCAGATCATCCCGACAATGATGAAGGCGCTGATGCAGGGCGCGCCCTTCCAGGCGACGGTGAGCAAGGCCAACACCGAGATGCAGAACGTCCTGAACACCGGGAAGGAAAGCTGAGCGCCAGCGAGCCAGCCGGCTGATCGGCGACGTTCTTCAGTCCCGGCCGGCCGTCGGCGCGGGCCCTGGTGCCCGCTCCGGCTGGCCGGCCGGGACATGGCCCCGCGGGGAGTGCCTGATTGTGGACACCGTCAAGAATCCGCTCGCAGCAACGGCAGAAAGCCTGGCGGGGGCGCCCGGCGCGAGGAGCGGGCCCGGACGCGATCCGGGCCTGCCTCCCCTCTCGCTGAGCCGACGGCTCGGCGCGGTTGTACGGCGCCACCGGATCGCGCCGTACCTGCTGCTGCTCCCATCGCTGGCGGCGATCGGCCTGGTGCTGCTGTGGCCGACCCTGCAGATCCTGCTGTACTCGCTGCAGAACTTCGGCGAGCCGCAGCTCACCGGCGCCGCGCCGGCGACCTGGGCGGGCGGCAGCAATTTCTCCGCCATCCTGTCCGATTCCGAGTTCTGGCTGTCATTCCGGGTGACGGTGATCTTCGCCGCGGTCGTGGTGACGCTCACCCTGGTCGTCGGCACGGCGGTCGGGCTGCTGCTGCACCGGCTCGGCAGGCGGATGGCCACCGTGGTCAGCGGCGCCGCGCTGCTCGCCTGGGCGACACCGCAGGTCACCGGCGCGGTCATCTTCGTCTGGCTGTTCGAGCCCGACGGCGGCATCGTCGACTGGACGCTGAGCCGGCTGCCGCACTGGCTGGTCGGCAGCACCAACTGGTCCAGCTTCAACTGGGCCACGTCGGGCGCGGTGCCCGCCTACACCATCCTGGTGATCATCGTGGTCTGGGCGTCGTTCCCGTTCATCGCGGTCACCGTTCTGGCCGGGCTGAAGTCGATCCCCGACGAGCTGTATGAGTCCGCGCGGGTGGACGGCGCCGGGCCGTGGCAGGTCTTCAGGAAGATCACCTACCCGCTGCTCAAGCCGATCTTCCTGATCCTGCTGCTGCTGTCGGTGATCTGGGATTTCAACGTGTTCACGCAGACCTACATCGTCACCGGGCAGCTCGGCAACAGGGACGAGTACAACCTCGGGATCTACAGCTACGCCAAGGCCTTCCAGCTGCCGCCCGACATCGGCCTCGGCTCGGCGCTGGCCCTGGTGCTGACGGTGATCCTGCTGATCATCACGGTCGGTTACGTCCGGGCCAACATCAGGCAGGGGGCGGTTGCGTGAGCGAGCTGACGGGGCGCGGCGCCGCCTGGACTGAGCCGGCCGCCAGGCGGGCCCGCGGCGCGAGGAGCCGGCGAAGAGCGCGCAAGATCGCGCTGAACGGCGCCGGGGTGCTGGTCGTCCTCGTCACGCTGTTCCCGATCCTGTGGATGGTCTCCACGGCGTTCAAGCCGGCCCGGGAGATCTTCTCGCTGACGCCGCACCCGCTGCCCGCGCACCCGACCCTCGGGAACTTCAGGGCCGTGCTGAGCGGCGGGGCCGCGGGCGCGGGCCTGTCGTTCTGGATCTTCTTCCGCAACAGCATGCTGGTCACGGTCTCTGCGGTGCTGCTCTCCTCGGCCGTGTCCCTGTTCGCCGCTGTGGCCGTGGCCCGGTTCAGGTTCCGGTTCCGGGCCTCATACCTGATCATGCTGCTGGTCGTGCAGATGATCCCGATGAACGCGCTGGTCATCCCGCTGTTCCTGGACTACCGCAGGCTGAACCTGCTCGACAGCCTGACCGGCTTGATCCTGATCTACGCCGCTATCGCGCTGCCGATCTCGATCTGGCTGCTGCGCAATTTCGTGGCCACCGTGCCGCGGGAACTCGAGGAGGCCGCGGCGATCGACGGCGCGGGGCCGCTGCGGATCTTCTGGCGCATCCTGTTCCCGCTCGTTGCCCCCGGCCTGGTCGCCACCAGCACGTTCTCGTTCATCGCGGCGTGGAACGAGTTCGTGTACGCGCTGACGTTCCTGCAGACGCAGAGCAATTACACGCTGCCGATCTACGTGACGTACTTCTACGGCAAGGGCGCGGCGAACTGGGGCCCGATCATGGCCGCCTCGACGCTCTACACGATCCCGCCCATCGTGTTCTTCCTGATCATCCAGCGGCGCATGGTGGGCGGCCTCGTTGCGGGAGCGGTGAAGGGGTGAGCGCTCAGCCGACCGCCGACCCAGCCCTCGCGCGCCTCGCCGATGCGATTCTGGTCCCGCCGTTTCCCGGGCACGACGCCCCGGACTGGATCCTGGACGCCCTGGATCAGGGCCTGGCCGGGGTGACCCTCTTCGGCCCCAACATCGCCGGGGACAGGCAGCTGGCGGCGCTCACCGCACGGCTCAGGCTGGCCGCCGCCGAGCCCGTGCTGGCCATCGACGAGGAGGGCGGCGACGTGACCAGGATCGCGCACCTGGACGGCAGCCGGTACCCCGGCAACGCGGCCCTGGGCGCGGTCGACGACGTGGCCCTGACCGAGGCGGTCTACCTGGCACTCGGGGCCGACCTGGGCGCCCTCGGCGTCAACCTCGACCTGGCACCCTCGGCGGACGTGAACACCGCCGCCGATAACCCGGTCATCGGCACCAGGTCCTTCGGCTCCGACACCGAGCTCGTCACCAGGCACGCGGCCGCCGCCGTGACCGGCCTGCAGGCCGCGGGGGTGGCCGCGTGCGCCAAGCACTTTCCCGGGCACGGGAGCACCCGGACCGACACGCACCACTCGATCGCGACCGTCGACGCCCCGCTGGACCTGCTGGCACGGCGGGACCTGCCGCCGTTCGTCGCCGCCATCGCGGCCGGGGTCCGCGCGGTCATGCCAGGCCACCTGCGCGTTCCGGCACTGACCGGTGACCTTCCGGCCTCGCTCTCGGCTGCCGCGCTGACCGGCCTGCTGCGCGGAGACCTCGGCTTCACCGGCGTGATCGTCTCCGACGCGCTGGAGATGCGCGCGGTGAGCGGCCCCTTCGGCATCCCGGAGGCCGCTGTGCTCGCCGTCGCGGCGGGCACCGACCTGCTGTGCCTCGGGCGGGACCAAGACCATCTCAGCTACCTGGCCGTCCGCGACGCCCTGGTCACCGCGGTGGCGTCGGGCCGGATGCCGGGTGCCAGGCTCGAGGACGCGGCCGCGCGGGTGGCGCAGCTGCGCGCCTGGACCGCTGCGGCGCGCGGGTCCGCCACGGACGAGGCGGGAGCAGGCGCGCCGGGGGCAGAAGCCACGGATGTTGGGCTGGCGGCAGCGCGGCGGGCCGTTCGCATGTCGGGAAGCCCGGCCCGCCGGCTCGGCCAGCCGGTCGTCGTCGAGGTCGTGCCGCCGGCCAACATTGCCGTCGGGGCGGTGCCCTGGGGCCTCGGCTCGTGGGTTCCGGCCGACAGCGTCGTGCGCATCAGCACCGGCACGGCGGGCGGCGACCTGGCCGCCGCCGCGGGCGCCGCGCTCGCCGTCGCGTCCGGCCGCTCTCTGATCGTCGTGGTCCGGGACGCGCACCGGCACCCGGCTGCCCGCGACGTGATCGCGAGACTGCTCGCTACGCGGCCCGACGCGGTGGTTGTGGAAATGGGGCTCCCGCTCTGGCGGCCGCCCGACGGCGCCTACGTTGCCACCTACGGGGCGGCGCGCACCAGCGGCTTGGCCGCCGCTGAGGTCCTCGGTCTCGCCGACAGGCCGGCCCCCGCCGCGTCCGACAATGTGCGTTTAGTCCGGTCGATACCGGTTCTGGCGAGCCGGGCGCAAGGCCCGCGGCCCGGGCGACCGGCAGACCGCGCGCCAGGCACCGGCCAGGCCGCTTTTACCTGCATAATGCTTCACATGCGTTTGTCCGCACGCGCCGACTATGCCCTGCGCGCCGCCATCGAGCTCGCCGCCGCCAGTGGCGGAGGCCGCCACGTCACCGCTGACCAGCTCGCCAGGACTCAGGGCATTCCCGGGAAGTTCCTGGAGGCGATCTTGACCCAGCTCCGCCGCGGCGGCCTGGTCCGCAGCCAGCGCGGTCCCGACGGTGGCTTCTGGCTGGCCCGGCCCGCCGGCGACATCTCCCTGGCCGACATCATCCGGGCCATCGACGGTCCGCTCGTCGGTGTCCGCGGCGAGCGGCCGGAGAACCTCGGCTACATCGGCGCGGCTGAACCACTGCAGACGGTGTGGATAGCGCTGCGGGCCAACGAGCGGGCCATCCTCGAAGACGTGACGCTCGAACACATCGTGTCCGGGCACCTGCCAGAAAGCGTGGTCAAGCTCGCGGACGATCCGCGAGCCTGGGCCTGACAGTTTCCGCCCTACGGGGCCTTCAACGCCCCGCCGCGGAGCAAGCTCCGCGAGGAGTATTAGACCGGGACCATGTCCTTTATGTCGCTGATGCCGCGCGTGACCTGCTCGAACTCGGGCTGGCTCGCCGACACCGCGAACCGGCCTGCGACCGGAACTGCGATCTTCCGGGCGGCGGGCTGGCCGAGCCGGACCTGGTCGGCCGCGACGTCAGGCTCCGGCACCCGGGCCTCCCCGACGCCGGCGTAGACCGGCTCGCTCTGCAGCTCCGCCAGGGCGAAGTTGTCGGAGACTTCCCTGAGCACCTGGGACAGGGGCGCGCCCAGGGCTCCGCAGATCGAGGCCAGCAGCTCGGACGACGCCTCTTTCTGGCCGCGCTCGACCTCGGAGAGGTATCCAAGTGAGACGCGCGCAGCGGCGGACACTTCACGGAGGGTGCGACCCTGCCGCAGACGCAGCCGCCGCAGCGCGTCACCGAGCAAGTGACGAAGCAGGACCATCGTCGCACTCCCTTCCCGAGGCCGTTCCGCTGACACCTCCACCGTACCTGCCCTTACGGACAGTGCGGGAGAGGGCATAGCCGCGTGTTCACTGACGTAACGCTGTAATCATATGCTGTCTTCCCGCAGCACGCTGATCAGCAGGCCGAGCGACCGCTCCACGGTCGCGGCGCGGATCTGGTCCCGGTCTCCGGACAGCGCGAGTGACCGCACCGTCGTGCTCCGGCCGGCGCTGACCGCGATGTGCACCGTGCCCACCGGCTGGCCGTCCGCCGGGTCCGGGCCGGCCACGCCCGTGGTCGCGGCGCCGACCGCCGCGGCCATGCGCTGGCGGGCTCCCTCCGCCATCGCCTCGGCCACGGCCGGGTGCACGGCACCGTGGCGATCCAGCAACCCGGCCGGAACGTCGAGGAGCGCCGACTTCAGGTCCGTCGCGTAGGCCACCACCGCGCCGCGGAACGCCGCGGACGCACCCGGGATGGCGGTGAGCGCGGCGGCCAGCATGCCGCCGGTGAGCGATTCGGCGACCGCGAGCGTCAGTCCCCGCGCGAGGAGCAGCTCGATGACCTCCTGGGAGAGGGCCCGACTGCCGGCGGCTGCCCCGCTGGGGCTCGGCTCACTCAGCGCGGAACCGCCCGCCGCAGCCGCGCCGCCCGAACCACGTAGTCGGCCCCGGTCACCAGCGTCACGATGAGCGCCACCGCCATGACCACCTCCCGCACGACCCGGAACGGCCCGGGCAGTATGTACAACGCAATCGCGATCACCTGAAGCAGCGTCTTTACCTTGCCGCCGCGGCTGGCGGCGATGACGCCACGAGAGATGACCCAGAAGCGCAGGCCGGTGACCGCCAGCTCGCGGAACAGGATCAGCCCCGTCACCCACCACGGCAGCTCGCCCAGGGACGACAGCACGACCAGCGCGGACCCCGTGAGCGCCTTGTCCGCGATCGGGTCCGCGATCTTGCCGAAGTCGGTGATCAGGCTTCGCCGGCGCGCCAGCTCGCCGTCGAGGAAGTCGGTCGCCGAGGCGAGGCCGAACGTCACGCAGGCCGCAACCCGCAGGACGTCACCCCCGGACACCAGGAGGAACACGAACAAGGGCACCAGGCCCAGGCGAAGAACGGTCAGCGCGTTTGCGATATTGATCAGGCCTGGCGGCGGACCAGCGCCTGCGGTTCCGAGTCCAGGTCCCTCCGCGGCACCGGCGTCAGGCCGGCTCAACGCGCCGCGCGCCTCTCGCCGACGGGGCGCCCGCCGCGCCGGGCACGGCGGTGCCGGGAGATATGGAACCACTGACCTCGGCCAGCAGATCGGCGCCCTCGGTACCGGTCACCGTGGCCCGGGCCATGTCACCCACCGCGAGGCGGCCGCGCACTCGCACCTCCGTCGCCCCGTCGACCTCCGGGGCCTGGTGCGCGGCGCGGCCGGAGTATCGCCCCTCGCCGTGCCGATCCTCGATGAGCACTTCGAGGATCTCGCCCACGCGATCGGCGGCTCGCTGAGCCATGAGCTCGTCGGCCAGGTCCGCCAGGTCCTCGACCCGCCGCGCGATCTCGTCCTGCGGAAGCTGGCCGGGAAGTGACGACGCCTCGGTGCCGTCCTCGTCGGAATACCCGAAGATCCCGATGGCATCGAGCCGGGCGTCGGTCAGGAAGCGATACAGCTCATCCACGTCGGCGTCGGTCTCGCCGGGGAAGCCGACGATGAAGTTTGACCGTATGCCGGCATCCGGGCACGCCCGCCTGATGTCTGCGAGCAGCGCGCAGAAGCGCTCGCGGTCGCCGAACCGGCGCATGGCCCGCAGCACGCGGCCGCTGGCGTGCTGGAAGGACAGGTCGAAGTACGGGGCTATCCCCGGGGTCGACGTCATGACCTCGATCAGGCCTGGCCGCAGCTCGGCGGGCTGCAGGTAACTCACCCGCACCCGCTCGATCCCCGGCACCGCTGCCAGGCCGGGAAGCACCGCCTCCAGCAGCCTCAGGTCGCCCAGGTCCTTCCCGTAGGAGGTCGAGTTCTCGCTGACCAGGCACAGCTCTCGCACGCCCTGGGCGGCAAGCCAGGCGGCCTCGTCGACCAGGTCCTGCGGCGGGCGGGACACGAACGCCCCGCGGAACGCGGGGATCGCGCAGAAGCTGCACCTGCGGTCGCAGCCC
>WNFI01145507.1_pt1 | contig 12357 bp, 10 predicted proteins | sample 5400471 | NCBI WGS metagenome assembly WNFI01 (sample SAMN13153348, study PRJNA577476) | soil metagenome | isolation source: 100 cm saprolite on Douglas fir-dominated hillslope | place: USA:California | collected 2013-09-17 | reverse complement strand
AATACCTGTCCGGAGTTCAGGCTCTTAGCGAGCTCGATCCCCTCGGCTGAGATCCGGGAAAGCCGTACATCGAGATTCTCCATTCAAGGCAAGCTACGGGAACAGAGCTTAACAGAAGATCACAGAGGTCACGAAGACAGAGTTTTTTACAGAAGGCAACGAAGGTGAATACAGTCGAAACAATGTTTGGGGTACTCAATTCCTTTGGATCTCCGTTGACTCTATTTCCTCTTGTTTTGATTGCGCTTTTCCTAGCGGCCTGGAGGATTCTGGAGTCTCAGACCTTCGTTAACTTCGTTACCTTCTGTAAAAAAACTCTGTCTTTGCATCTTCTGTGAGTAATCTATTCTTCGCCCTTCCTTTGCGTCTTTGCGTCCTCGGCCGACATAGCTAAAGGCGGAGATGGGGCGAAGTCTGCTTTGCGTCTTTGCGTGAGTTTTTCTTTCGCCTTCTTTTTGCGTCTTTTGTGCCTTTTTGCGGCTATTAGATTTCCTCCCCCATTATCTGCGTAAATCTGCGTTCATCTGCGGTTCGTTTGTTGTTCGCGTTCCTTCGCTGCCGGTCGCGCCGTAGGCTTTGCGGAGGCGGATCCATTCGCGGTTCGTTTTGTGCCTTCGTGGCTTTGCCTGAGATTTTCTGCAAAACGCGCAAAAAATAAGGCCAAGAGCAATCGTAGAAGACGCAAAACCGCAGAATCAGGGCAAAATTCGGGATAGCGTTTCCCCCTTTGTGAACTTTGTGATCTTCTGTGCGAATTGTTTATCTCCGAACCTCCTTGCTGGAGCTAATCTTGTAAGTTAATGAATGAGACGTTACGATGAGCGTGGAACAAATCCTTGAAGAGTTGCCGAAATTGGCGCCAGAGGAACGTCGACGAATTTTTGAACACCTCGCGCAGCTTGAATCGCAGGACGCCCACGTCCTGACACCCGAGGAGAGCGCTGCCATCGACGAAGCCATCCGCTCTCTCGAGGCTGGCAAAGGCATACCCGCTTCCGAAGTACGTCAGCGCTTTGCGGCGAGATGGTCCCGGTGATCTACGCCCCGGAGGCAGAACGTGACCTTGAAGCGATTACAACCTTTGTTGCAAAAGATAATCCCCTAGCGGCGGAACAGTTCGGGTTCCGTCTTATCGAGCGCGCTGAACTTCTCGGCATGTTTCCGAAACTAGGACGACCAGTGCTTGAGAAGCAAGGCGTTCGCGTCTTATTGGAAACTCCAGTTAAAATCTACTATCGGTTTAGCCCGAGTAATGGATCTGTGGAAATTCTGCGTTTCTGGCACGCGTCCCGTGACCCGGACTCAATGTCTTTCGAGTAGCTCATCTCGAGAAGACCTTGCTACATCTATCTGCGGTTAGTTTTTGCGCTCCTTGCACTGCGGCTATTCCGTGTCTTTGCGTTCTTCGTGTCTTTGTGGTGAATATGTTTTTTGGGGTGGCTAAGAGCAATCGCAGAAGATGCAAAACCGCATTCTTAAGGGCCGCGAAAAGGGTGGTGGTCAGTGCATTTGACGTTTCAGCTTTTACCGGCTACCACAACGGGCGTCGCGTCTATTCGAATGCGGTAGCTGCAACGATCTTGAGGCGTCGATACCCGCTGGAGCTCCGACGCGGAATGCAACGCCCCCTTTGGCTGGTGGTCCGCTGAACGAAAACGACCAATCACTTCTCACCAATCACATCTCACGCTGCCTTCCTCATCCGCCTCTATCTGCAGCCTGTCTGCCATAGTCCGGCGGCTGCCGGACGACGGCTGGTTCATCTGCGGCCTGTCGCGCCGTAGTCCGGCAGCTGCCGGAGAAGGCGGATTTGTTTGTGTCTTCGTGGCTTTGTGTGAGATACTATTCGTGTTTCTTCGCGTCCATTCGCGGTTCTCTTTGCGTCTTTGCACCTTTGCGTGAGATTTTCTGTATGAAGACCTTGCCTGTGGACGTGGGCCAGTTGGCGGCGGCTTTAGAGGATGGCAGCCGGGAATTGGGTGCCTATTACTTCGATTCTCATTCCGGGGAAATTGTCTTGCTGAGCGAAGAACTGAGAGGGTCGGATAAACGGTGGAATATTGTTTCGAACAGTGTTGGCCGGTTCATTCCTATCGAATCAATGGATTCGCGAAAAGGGTACGCAATCATGGAACAGTTTATTGCAACGTTGCCTCCCTCGCCGCTCCAAGAGAAATTGAACTCGTCATTAGAAGGGCCAAAGCCGTTCCGGAGATTCAGAGACACGCTCAATCACAATCCCGAGCAGCGGGCACAGTGGTTAGAGTTTCACAAAGCAGCGATGCGAAAGATCGCTCTGGAATGGTTGACCGATCATGACATCGATCCAATCGAACAAATATCCCAGGCTTATCCGTCTCTACTGGATCAAGAAGCTGAGGCGCTTGTCGATGAAGAAGAGGAAGTCGCGGATGAAGAGTTCGATGATACCGCCGAAGAGGAGTTGGACGCCGAGGAGACCGATGCTCTCGACGAATTCGACGACGAGGATGAGGAAATAGACCCGTTATCTGAAGATGAGGAAGCGGAGCTAACCGATTTTGTTGAGTCGTTGCCGGCGGTAGATTTCAATCTGGCGAACTTGCACGGATTGCTTTCCGCTTTTGCGGCCGGGCCAGTCCTCATGACGCCAGCCGAAATACTGGCGGTACTCAAGAGATTAGCCCGAGAACAAAGCGTTAACGAGCACACTGACTCCGAGCATATTCTCGACCTTTTAAACCGGTTTTATAACGGCATTGTTGAGACGCTAGAGTTCGAGTCGTTTGAGCCGCAACTTCAGCAACAAGGTGTCATGGTGACTGACCCAAGCGCCGGGATCGTCTCCTGGTGTCGCGGGTTCGCGCTGGGAGTCGAAATTCATAAACCAGCCTGGCAACGTTGGTTCGAAGATATTCGTCGCGCCAAAGCGATCTCGCTGATCATGGGAATGGCTGACCCAGAGATCCTTCGCCGGACAGAAAATGCCATCGGAGACGAAGTGGCTTGGGCAACCATAAGTTCGATCGGTGACCTCGTGCCGTTAATCCGCGATTATTGGGCGTTCGAGTTTGCATTGGATGACTTCCTAGGTCCTCAACCGGACAAATGAAATCTCGCGCAAAGACAAACCGCGAATGGACGCGAATAAACACGAAACAAAGACCAACCGCAGCCCCGAAATTCTCCGGGGTGAAATGGACACGGATTTACGCAGATAGTTCCGGGCATTTAAAGAGCGTGGCCCAAAAGAGCCGCGAAGCGGTGAAATATTTATAGTCCGGCAGCTGCCGGATGAGTCTGCGAGCCCTAGGGACCCGACACAAAAAGTGAACTAGCGCTGCAAGCGCGTAAGAACGAGGCGCAGTGAACCCATGAGCCTGCTTCGCTCACTATCACCTTATCTGCGTAAATCTGCGTTCATCTGCGGCCTGTCGCGCCGTAGGCTTTGCGGAGGCGGATTCGTTTGTTGTTCGCGTCCATTCGCGGTCCCTTTTTGCGGCGATTTCTGGCTTGCGTCTTTGCTTTGTGTCTTCGTGCCTTTGTGTGAGATTTTTCCTCTCCTTGCACGTCTTTTAGGTGAGAGTGAAACAAAATGTAATTCCTGGGCCTAGGTTGGGCTGCGCGATGAGCTGGCCTCCGTGGTTCTTGATAATCGAGCGGCTGATCGAGAGACCCAAGCCCATGCCGTTGGTTTTCGTCGTGTAAAACGGCTGAAAGATCGATTCCAGTTTCTCTTTCTCGATGCCAACTCCGTTATCTTTTACCTCGACCCGGACGCCTCCAGATTGGGGGCGGGTCACGATCGTTAACTCTCTTGGTCGATCGACTACGTCGGTTAACGCATCGGCCGCGTTTAAGATCAGGTTGAGGAGAACCTGCTGCAGCTGAACACAATCGCCTTCAACCGTGGGAAGTCGCTCGGATAAGTCCGTCTTCAACAGGACATGATTCCTTTCTAGCTCGTGCCGTACTAACATCACGATGCTTTCAACAACTTCATTGATCTGGAGCGATGTCTTTTCCCCTCCGCTGGCATTGAAGAAATTACGCAGTCGCAAAATCACGTCACCGGCTCGTTTACCGTCCCTGATCATTCGCTCGACGGCCAGACGTGCTTCTTCAAGATTTGGGGAACTAGATTCGACGCCCGCCAGCCAGCGGAGACAGGCACTTCCATTGGTCAAAACACCGGAGAGAGGCTGGTTTACCTCGTGCGCGATCGTCGCCGCCAGCTCACCGATCGTTGTGATTCTACTAATTCGCGCCAGATCGTCTTGCGCTTTCCGCAGCGATGCTTCGGTCTGCTTCCGCTGGCTCATCTCCGAAAGAACGCGATTGTTGGCTTCGATTTGTTGTGCCACTGCCACCTGTAGTGAGGCCGTTCGCTCGTCCACCAAGCGTTCTAGCTCTTCCCGGCGTTTCGCTTCTGTATAGATAATTTCCAGATGAATTTCGACGATGTCCCGGAACTGGGTCACTAGGCGTTTGTACTTCTCAGAATATGAATTCGTTTTGCAGTCGAGGACGCAGATAGTCCCGAAAGGCTTTCCGTCGGGCCAACGAATGGGATATCCCAAATAGGATATCATGTTGAGCCTTACGTCCGGATTGTTTTTCCAGGCCTCATCCAAGAGCGCGTTGGGGACCAACAGCTCATGATTCTTGGTAACCACCGTTTCACAGTAGAGGCCAGAGCCCGAAAAGTGCTCAGATTCTCCGGGATGATAAGGATTTCCCTCCGTAGTGCTCGAAACAAAAACGTGTATGTCCTCACCCAGGATCCGCATGATCAGACCAGCGGGAACACCGAGCAACTCCGCCATGAGATTCACAATCTTTTGCCACTTTTCCAGAATTGGGTCCGGAATCGGTGGTTCCAGATGATCGCCTGGCAAAACCTCGTTCCGGCAGGGAGCTACTTCTTTCACAGAGCCTCCATTTTGTGCGGGTTACGAGAAAGAATCACCTATTATCGATCATTCAACCGTCCTTAACACCAGAAAAAGAATCTAACGCAAAGGTAACCGCGAATGGACACGAATTGATCCACCTACGCAAAGCGACTCGACTGAGCTCGCCGAAGTCCTACGGCGCGATCCGGCGGCCGCCGGACGAAACAAAAAACAACCGCAGATGAACACGGATTTACGCAGATGGGGTTATTATGAGCGAAGCAGGCTCATGGGGTCACTGCGCCTCGTTCTTACGCGCTTACAGCGCTAGTTCACTTTTTGTATCGGGTCCCTAGGGCTCGCAGACTCATCCTAGGCTATAAATATTTCACCGCTCCGCGGCTTTTTTTGGCCACGCCCGTCAACTGCCCGGAACTATCTGCGTTCATCTGCGGTTCGTTTGTTGTTTCGTCCGGCGGCCGCCGGATCGCGCCGTAGGCTTTGCGTAGGTGGATCAATTCGCGTGCATTCGCGGTCACCTTTGCGGCTTTGCGTGAGATTTTTTTCTTCTCCGTCCCGATTCCTTCGATTGCCTTTCAAGGCAAAACGCGTTTACCTATTCGCTCTATTTGCAGGATTCCGTCCTCGGCTGATTCTTGGCTGTTAAGTACTTTGTTTATGTTTTCAAACAGAGCCTGAGAAAGCTGATTATAGGATCCGCCGGCGACGGTGGAAGGACGGGCAATGGTGTTAGCTAGAATGTCTGGCGCATTCTTAAACCACGGAATTTTCTGTTGTAGATCAGGATCCTGATACAGATCAGGGAGCGTGGGCAGCAGACCTAACTCGATCGCATGTTTTTTCTGTATCTCGGCTGAAGTCAGGTAGCGAACCAGATCGGCTGAGGCGTTTGGAACCTTCGAATAGGCGGAAATCATCAATTGCCAGCCTCCTAGACAGGCAGCGTTTTTGCCGTCGTCGCCACCTTTCGGTAAGGCGGTCACATCGAATTTTCCTGAAATCGGACTGTCTGGATTCGCGCCCAATGGATAGGCGTACGGCCAATTGCGCATGAAGGCGGCATTACCGGACTGCCAGATGTACCTAGCTTCTTCTTCGCCATAGGTGGTAACAGCTGTCGGAGAAATTGTTCCCACCCAGCTTTTCGCGGTTTGCAGGGCCTTAATGACATTCGGATTATTGACGGTCACGTTCTTGTCCGGACCAACGATCGTTCCACCGCCGTAGCTGTAGATCCATTCCACGGCATTACAGGTTAGGCTTTCGCTGGATTTACCCTCAAAAACAAAGCCTTGAAAACCAAGGTTCCCGGCGGCGCGTTCACCGTCCTGGATCTTTTTTGCCATTTCAGCCAACTCTTCCCACGTCTTCGGCGGGCCGGTGTATCCATACTTCTCTAGTAGATCGGTCCGATAATAGAGGAGACCAGCATCGATAAACCAGGGGATCGAGACCAAACGGCCGTTGACGGTATTGTTCTCAATGCTGTGCGGAAAAAACTGCGAGATGATATCGGTTTTGATAAACTTGTTGAGATCGACCGCATAGGGAGCCGCAATTCCCTGCCAGATAACGTCGACCAGAAACACGTCCACATCCGCACTTTTGGATCCCCAATACTGTAGATACATCTGCAGCGTCGCAGTAGCATCCGCCGGCCTACTAATGTATTCGACCGTGTTATTGGTTTTCTCGGCCCATTCCTCCGCGACTGCTCTCGTCCAACGTCCATTATCACCGACGAGATCGGAATCGCCGGCAAACCGGACGGTTTCACCGGAAACAACATGAAGCAGGCTCAGCTGCGAAAAGACAACGAAACCAGCAAAAAATCGGACGGCAATTCGTCCGAAAGAATTATTCAGACGGTTCATGGGGAGAACTCCTTTCATACCCGTAATAAACCACTCTAAACGACTGCTAGTAAGTGCTTTTTATGAGGGGGATACGGGTCCAAAGACAAACCGCGAATGAACGCGAATGGATCCGCCTACGCAAAGCCTACGGCGCGACAGGCAGCGAAAACGGAAACAGACGAACCGCAGATGAACACAGATTTACGCAGATAAGGTTGCTATGAGCGAAGCAGGCTCATGGGTTTACTGCGCCTCGTTCTTACGCGCTTACAGCGCTAGCTCACTTTTGTGCCGTATACCTAGGCCTCGCGGACTCAGCCTAGGCTATAATCTTTCCTGCGCTTCCGACTTCGCCCCATCTTCCCTTTAGCTACGTCGGACAAGTCGCGCCTCTATTAGGCTGTGCTCTCCTCTGGAACTATCTGCGTAAATCTGCAGCCTGCCCGCCATAGCTTTAGCGACGGCTGGTTCATCTGCGGTTCGTTTGTTGTTCGCTGCCTGTCGCGCCGTAGGCCTTGCGAAGGCGGATGCATTCGCGGTCACCTTTGCGTCTTTGCGTGAGATTTTTCTTCTTCTCCGTTGGGTCAAGCAGGCAGTTTCGCGGCCAAGACGTCGATGTTCTCGATCGCCGGCGATTCAGCTAATAGGTCCGCAGCTTGACTCATCAGGGCGGCAGCGACGCGCCCAGCTAAATGCGCCTGCCGGCCGGCGTCGTCAGGGAAAGCATCGAAGATACCGAAGGTCGATGGACCAAGACGAAGAGCGAACCAGGCGATCGTTGCCGGTTCTTCTTCTACCAAAGCCAGGCCACCGCGAAGAAAGGCTTCAACATCCGCTTCTTTGCCTGGCTTCGCTTCTAATTGAACAAACAAGGCTACCTTAACCATTTTTCTATCTCCGGTGATGGGTGAACAATCAAGGATTGTATGAAGCTTTTAAGATGAATCCAGCCCGCAAAGACAAAACAAACCGCGAATGCATCCGCCTTCGCAAGGCCTACGGCGCGACAGGCTGCGAATGGACGCGAATCAAAGCGGAGAAAAACACGAACCGCAGATGGAGACGGAGGGGTTGACAGTGAAACATGACTAGTGTGGTCGACTCACATCGAAGCAACGTTTTTCTTTGTGGCCTTTGTGACCTTCCTGTGAATAATGTCTCTCTGTCTTACCTTCGCGCCGTTGCGTGAGTTTTTTCTTCGCGTGTATTCGCGTCCATTCGCGGTTCGACTTTCAGTTGCCCCTGATGGAGTCAACGGGGTACAATCGGTGCATGGGTGCGCCGGTTAACAAAAATCCCGATTTCATTTTCCATCAAAGAACCCCGCCGAATGGCGGTCCTCCACTCAACCGCCTCATTGATGAATTCGCGACGCCAGTTCAAGACTTCTTTCTTCGCACCCACGGCGAAATGCCGGAATTTGATAGTTCAACTTATCGGCTAACGGCGGGCGGACTGGTCAAAAGCCCGTGCCAATTTTCGGTCCAGGAATTGGCTGAACGTTTTCGCACGAAAGAAATCTGATCAGGCGCAACATGTTGAATTTATCGGTGCAGACCGCTGTCTGAAAGAAGGAACCGAAGTGCATTTCGGCGGATCGATCCCGCTCACGCGAGCGCTTCAGGGCGATGTGTTGCTGGCGTACGAGATGAACGACCAACCCCTTACTAAAGAACACGGAGCGCCTTTGCGAGCAATTGTCCCCGGCTATATCGGGGCGCGTAGCGTAAAATGGCTTAAAGAAATCAATCTGCTCGCCCGGCCTTCCAAAAACCTGTTCCATGCCCATGCCTATCGATTGTTCTCCTCCGAGGCATCGTCGGCCAGCGCCGACTGGGAACACGCTCTGGAGCTGGGCGAACTATCGGTTAACTCGTGTATCTGCGCGATCGAAGAGGTGTCCAGCGGGCTCTTAGTGAAAGGGTACGCCACCGCCGGCGGTAGTCGTCACGTAGTGCGAGTCGATATTGGGTACGGCGAACCGTTGAAATGGCGGGAAGCTTCTTTTCAAGACCCACCTGAACCCGGCATCTGGAGAAGATGGCAGGCGATTATTCCGAAGCTTCTCGTGGGTGAACTCATCTGCGCCCGGGCTTGGGATTCCGCCGCTAACACCCAGCCTGAGGACCCGGAAAACGTTTGGAATTTTAAAGGTTACATGAACAACGCCTGGCACCGGATCCGGTTCGGAATGCCCTCCGCCGACGTCAAAGTAGCTAAGCCCGAGATCGAGTATTATTTGTAGGACACTGTTCAACCGCGAATGGACGCTAAGAAAAGACCAACCGCAGATGAACGCAGATTTACGCAGATAAGGTTATTATGAGCGAAGCAGGCTCATGGGGTCACTGCGCCTCGTTCTTACGCGCTTACAGCGCTAGTTCACTTTTTGTATCGGGTCCCTCGGGCTCGCAGACTCATCCTAGGCTATAAATATTTCACCGCTCCGCGGCTTTTTTTGGCCACGCCCGTCAACAGCCCGGAACTATCTGCGTAAATCTGCGTTCATCTGCGGTTCGGCTGTCTTCCCTTCGCGTTCATTCGCTGCCTGTCGCGCCGTAGGACTTCGGCGAGCTCAGTCGAGTCGCTTTGCGTAGGCGGATCCATTCGCGGTTGACTTTGTGCCTTCGTGTCTTTGTGTGCGGGCTAGATGAGTTGTTTCAAGCGTCTAGCGTTGTATTTGGTGGCCTGTTTCGCGGTTTCTAGTTCTGTTTCAGCCGCCGATCTTCCTTCTGGACCCGTCCAGATTGAGCCCTCCATACCGTATCCGGAAAAAATGACGTTCATCGTCTTTGTTCGAGAAGAATTCTCTGACGCGATTAGAGACCAAGGATTTGTCCCGCAAGATGATAGCTCAATAGAGAACCGGTTTCGTCTCTCCGTGCGTAAATATGGCTTTGGCATGGCAGAATTGGTTTCACGCCAGGTACGTCCACTGATGACTCTCTACGCGGAACTGGTTAACCCGGACAACAAGGTTCTGTGGTCAAACGAGGCGGCGGTTAAGAGCGATGACAAAACCTTGGCGGCAGTTCTGCCAGAGGACCTTCGCAATAATCCAGATGAACAAGAAAAACTCCTGCGGGCCGCCGCCCATCGGGCCTCAGAAAAACTGATGGAGAATTACCAGCAGAAGGAGAGTAAAGAGAAACCGCGAATGGACGCGAATTGATCCGCCTACGCCAAGCGACTCGACTGAGCTCGTCGAAGTCCTACGGCGCGATCCGGCAGCCGCCGGACGAAGAAAAGACCAACCGCAGATGAACGCAGATTTACGCAGATAGGAAACGGTAGGGATGAGCTCCCGCTCATCCGAAGACAAAATCTCACGCAAAGCCGCGAAGGTTGAACCATGAGGGTCCAAAGAGAGCGGAGCCTAATGGAGGTGCGACTTGTCCGACGTAGCTAAAGGGAAGTCGGAAGCACTGGAAATATTATAGTCCCGCGGCCGCGGGACTGAGTCCTCGAGGCCTAGGTTACCCGGATCGACCGGAACAGATACAGAGTGCGAAATAATCGGTCCGAACAGGTTTTTTGATCGGTAACGGCGGAATCCGAATGAAGCGCCTCATTCGGTTTGGGAATCCAGTACTCCTGATTACGGTCTTCATTAATCCAGCCTTCGTGTGCAATGAGACGCCCTGGCCTAAGTCTCTTGCTAAGGTAGACCAGGAGTTGGGCGAAATATTCCCGGTTACACGAAAACAAAGACCAACCGCGAATGGATCCGCCTCCGCAAAGCCTACGGCGCGACGGGCAGCGAATAAAAACGAATAAAAACTCACGCAAAGCAGACTTCCTCCGTCGTCCGGCGGACGCCGGACTATGGCGGACAAGTCGCCCCGTCTCCCCTTTAGCTACGTCGGACAAGTCGCGCCTCTATTAGGCTGTGCTCTCCTCTGGAACTATCTGCGTAAATCTGCGGTTGGTCTTTGTCTTCGCGTCCATTCGCGGTCACCTTCGCGTCCATTCGCGGTCTAGTTTTGTCTCAGCGCAGCGTAAATAAGCGCATTCTCCTCCGTCGGATCGTGCTCTACCGGTTTCTTTTGATTCTACTCGACAGAAGATTTGGAGAGCCTAGCCTTGCCTACTAGCTCGTAATCCGTTGCCCAAGAACCACTTCTTCGATGAGACTTCCGAACTGGTTCAAAATTCTCTGGTGGGTCTTGCTTTTTGCTCTCCTGACTTTTTTCCTCTGTCAAAGGTACCCAGACTTGGTCGAAGGCCGGGCGACGCCTTCCGATGTCTTTATATTCTCGGTTTGGGCAGTTCTTGTGCTCGTTCCCCTTTTCCAGGAGCTCAACTTATTTGGCATCGAATTGAAGCAGGAGCTTCGGGAGCTAAGATCTGAACTGAAGTCGGAGTTACTGAACCTGCGCTCCGAAATTCGGACCAGAGCTGAGGCGCAAGCGCGGGTTAATTTAGTACCTCTGACTGACGCCGAGCTGCCGGCTCTCGAAAAGCGAGCTCAAATCGCTGTTAAAAAGACGCTGCAGGAACATGGCTCGCCATACGAGCCGAGTCTGACTTCGCGAATTTCAGTGGACGATTACACGCAGTCCCTCTTTGAGGCGCGCTATAGTATAGAACGCGAGCTGAGACGAATCGCGGTGACACGCCTGGATATCGGTGGGGAACGAAATCCGCGCCCGATCGTGGAGGTCATTGGGATGCTGATCGAATCTCAACTGCTTGATTTGGGGCTCGCGAGCGCAATCAGGGAAGTTTATGCCATCGGTTCTTCGGCGATTCACGGACAGAGTCCGTCGGAGGCACAGGTCCGATTCGTGGAGAACGTCCTGCCTGGTTGGTGAAAGGTAAAAGGTAAAAGGCGCAGCCTAATAGAGGCGCGACTTGTCCGACGTAGCTAAAGGGAAGATGGGGCGAAGTCGGAAGCGGTGAAATAATTTAACCCGGCGGCTGCCGGATGAGTCTGCGAGCCCTAGGTATGCCACAACAAAGGCGTTTAGCGCTGAAAGCGCGCAAGAATGATGGGAGAACGGCGGATAGAACATCTCCGAATCGACTCGCCCCGAGATCAAATGACGACCCTTTCTAACGCACTTTCAGCGCTGGCCGTTTTTTTAACGAATACCTAGGCCTCGCAGACTCAGCCTAGGCTATAATATTTCAGCGCTTCGCGCCTCTATTGGGCTGCGCTTTTTACCTGTCACCTTTCACTTTTCACCTTTCACCCTCTTACCTTTGCGCCTTTGCGTCTTTGCGTGAGATTTTATTCTCTCTTCGCGCGCCGCCCCTCACTAAGTCGCTGCACGAACACATAACAGACCGGGACTAGAAAGATTCCGATCACGGTTGCGCACGTCATGCCGAATACGACTGCGGTACCCATAACACCGCGGGCAGCGGCGCCTGATCCGCTCGACAACATCAAGGGGACACAACCAACAATAAACGCTAGTGACGTCATCAAAATCGGCCGTAGACGGAGCTTGGATGCTTCCAGAGCAGCGTCAATCGTCGGTTTCCCTTGTTCCCGCTGTACTTTAGCAAACTCGACAATCAGAATGGCATTCTTTGCCGCTAGCCCTATTAACATCACTAACCCGATCTGCACATAAACGTTATTGTCATAGCCGCGGATC
>WNFI01050073.1_pt1 | contig 12358 bp, 17 predicted proteins | sample 5400471 | NCBI WGS metagenome assembly WNFI01 (sample SAMN13153348, study PRJNA577476) | soil metagenome | isolation source: 100 cm saprolite on Douglas fir-dominated hillslope | place: USA:California | collected 2013-09-17 | reverse complement strand
AATTGGGGTGGCAAAAAGAGGAATGCATCAGTCACTTAGGGAGGAAATGATGGTGGCGTTGGCGTGGCTGTTCATTTTGACGCTGACCACTCACTGCCGCCCCCCGCCAAGCCCGGCCGCGCCATCATCGCAGGGACAGTCGTCTCAGACGAGATTTCAATACGATAGTGCGACGTCCATGCGCCATTATTTACGTCTCACTAGGCGTTCAAACGTACGGGAAAAATGTATTAACATCCGGGAATAAAGGAGAGTGGTACAAATGATACAAAGTGTTTTGATGGATAGACAAAGGTACAAACTTAACAATTTGATAAACCAACATTTGATAAACCAACACAAATCGAAAGATCAAGAAAAGATAACGAGAGTAAGTGATAGATAGTTCGAGGGATTGTCTGAAGGTTCGAGGGAGTGTCTGAAGGTCCGGAAGAATAAGCAAAAAAACAAAAAAAAGGTTCAAGCCCGCGCAGCGGCTCCGTCCATATCCTTGTGCTTACGCAGGTGCGAGATATCGTCCACCACGGTACGCGAATGCACCGTTACCCTTTTCCACATGCGGTCATCCACGGTAGTGACGGAGGCCCTCAAGCGAAACATGCGCGTGTCCTTCTTGCGAAAGAGCGAAAGCGGGATAGGTACCCAGAACTTGATGTACCACTGGTTTTTGCGCACTTGCGCGTCTGACCAGTCCGCCTGCATGATGATCCCCAGTGACGGGTCAAACATCTGCGCTTGCGCGAGCTCTTTCGTGGAGAAGGCGGCACCTTGAAAACACGTCGAAAATACCGGTATCGCATTGGTCTCGGTGGAAAATCGACCTTCGTACGCGTGCGTAGCGCACTCGACTTCGAGTGAGTGAATTGGCGGGAAGTCGACCGACGATTCGTTGTCCGTCAAGATGAGGATGCCGGGCCATGCGTGCAAGGAGCTGCACACAGAGTCAGCTCAGCGCGCGACCCATTTCGACAAGTGAGTTGGACGCACTCATCGGGGAGGTCCCACAGGTCGGTGTGCTCCTTCACGGGCGCCACTCTGAGATCGAAACGATCCAAAGATGCTCGTGGCACCGGACCTGGAGCAGCAGCAACTGCATAGGATGTTGACTCCCTATTCTGGCGTGGCAGGTCCTCGGACTCGGAATTGGAAGATCTAGCGTTATCCGGGTTAGGTGGATCATCGTCAAGTGAGGTGGATACACGACGTATGGGGACCGGTATACGTGACGGTTGATGGCAAGGATCAAAGCTATCGCCTTCTGGAGAGCGCATTTTAGGGAACTCGATAGTCCCAACTCGGCGGAGTCTGCGTTGGGGTGTATCTCCAGGAGAGTGATTGATCTCAGAGAACGGCCGCGTTCTGAGAGGTTCGCCAGATGCCTTCCTTGAGTCCGTAGGAATGCGAGAGCGGGGAGCGGAGGACTCTTTGGACCCCTCCACATCTTCGGTTCTTTTGTGTGCACGAATCGTCGCCACTGATGAAGTAGAGACGAGACGTTGACGGACTCTTGGTAGGCGCCCACCTGCATCGCCACTAGCACCGTTCTCATCCAGGGTGTCCTTACGTGTCCGTTTCTTCGTAGGTGTGGAAGGCACGGATGTAACACCAAGATTAGGGGTCGGAATGGCATCAAGTTTCATCAACTTGGTCCTCCTCAAACTCTTTACCAACGAGGTGCTCCGCTTGGCTGGAACCTCGGTGGACTACGCCATGTTCGGGGCCTCGGATTTATACCACGTAGCTAGCAACACGTCCACAAGCAAAGCAACACATTGCCATTGTTGTTTCCGTGACTCCGGTGTCAACCATATCCGGGTGACTCGAAGGAATGGACAAGATTACCCCCGGAAGCGATCGAATGCTGCCTAATCAAATAGAGACCGAAAAGAACAATAATTGGCTGAACTATTCCACAAGCTATGGAACAACGGACGTACAATGCAACCCGCGGCCGAGTGCTTTTAAATATCTCACAATCGACTTCTCGTTTCTGCCCCACAACTTCCCGCTCAACAACCGCCATTTATAGAGCTTCCAACCTGGGACTTAAGCCGTGTAGAATGTCTGAATCGGCAACCTCAAACCTCACAACGGTGCAACCAAAGCTCGGGTATGCACAGCATAACTTGGCATGCATGAAGTCATGTATTTTTGTATGTCGAACGGGCAAAAGGTAGGACTGCGACAATGATACACGTAGGTTAGGCGACAACCCTTCATGCAGAAGTGGGCTGCGAGCGCTTCTTTGCCACTGTGTTCTCCCTGAGGGGTTGATGATGATATGACGGCATTCAGACTTCACGAAAAAGATCAGCCCCAAAAAAGATCCCCGCTCACCTGAAACCATTCTTGAATCGCCTCGAGACGTGTTTGAGGTACCGCATCCTGCCAGTACCCGTCGTCTTTCGGCGCTTCGCCTTCTGTCCCCACTCGTAAGAACGTAGTTTCGCGCGGGGATATCCGCATTGTCCACATTCTAAACAGAAAAAACACTAGTGAGGACCTAGCCATACTAGTGCATTTCACGAAACAGACCCTTGTGTTGTTTGTGGAACGAACGATTACCGCAGCGGCGGCAGAGCGTATGCGACTTAGTGTGACGCTTACTGACATGGGGCATCAGAAGGTGATGGTGCAAGACACATAGCAAGAGAACGCACCCGAAGGAGGATGTACCTATGGAAGTCGGGCGAAAAAGTGATCATCGGTGAGTGAACCTTTATGCAGAGGTTCATGTATGAAACAGACCTTTTGTCTGTAAAGAAACGCAGGTCAGCTTTCAGCTAGAAGAAAGAGACAAATTGGACTGCAGGTGGACTGCAGGTAGCAGTTGTCATCTGCTCGATGCACAACCCATCCAGCCCTGTATCCGCGCATCCAGCTAAAAGGTACTCAACACAGAGTACCTCTGGCCAGTTCAGAGACATATATGCAGAGTGGACTCACCATCTTGCCGGATTGTTGTCAGTGGTGTCGTCGAGACGGGGTGGGGTTTGTCTACAGTACTATCCTGTGGCTGTGCTCTCGCGTGGGAAATTATTATCATTGGGTTCCAACATCAGACAACTGTGCCCCCGGACACCAGCCGCTCACTACACTAGCGACTAGCGCTCACTGATGAGAAACACCGTTTATTGCATCAACATCACAGGAAGGGAACAACGATCACTCGTCAAACCCTCCCACCGCACGCATGCCCTCTACGACTCTCTTGTATTCGCCCAGAAGCTCCTTTACTTCGGACAGACGGAGGTCATCTGCGGCTGCTTCCAAGAACCGTTGGTTTGGAGGAGCTATGCGCGTGAGTATAGGAGACGAAGGACGACTAGACAACGGTGTATCTGTGCGATTTACGCCGGGGGTTGGAGCGCGGAGAGGAAGAAGCGATGCTTGTCGCGAAGGCGAGCCCTGAGTGGCGATTATTAACAAACTGGACTCGAGAACGAGCAAACACAAAAACCAAGTACGTACCTGCTGCTGTGGTTGTGTTTGCTGTGGCCCAGAGAGCCGTGCAAGTCCAGGCATGCTTGCAAGGCGGTCGGTAAGACTCTTCCGAGTACGCCGCCGACGTGCTGCACGGCCCATCATGTTCTCAAAGCTGCGGATACTGCGCGTGTCGTGTCGATCATCAACACTCTCTTCCTCCTCATCCGAGTCGTCCTCTTGACCGTCTTCACCACCACTACTCTCCGCGTCAGACCCATATACGGAGCGCACAGAACCCGGTCGTGAAGACACATCCACCATCATCTGGCCAGATTCCTCGGCCGTGGTGCCGGTCGTACTTGCAAGCGATCTGGAGCGGTCTCGGCCAACGGGCAGTGAGGCAGCCAGGCTTGCAATCGAGAAGCCACTCTCGCGACGTAGGAGCCCGAAACCAGGACGCACTGCATTCCACGGCGCAGCCTCTTGATCCGCATTCGTGTTTTCCGATGAGGAGGCCTGTGCATCAGCGGGGTTGCCGGGCAGAAGTGCGCGAAGTACACCAAAGCCTTGATCAACAACTCCGAGGATGACTTTATTAGCGGAACCAGCTATAGCGTCGACTTGTTGCTCTACGCCACGTCGCAAACGAGCTGGCACGCCTTCCGGCGAGACCGGGGGCGTCTGTGATGACTCCAGTGCCGCTCGGTGTACAGGGATGGGGGTCAAATCGGCGGTGCTGATGGAAAGCATAAGCTCATGGTAGCCACTCGGATGTCAGGACAAACCTCATAACTTTCTTCTCACTCTCTCCTAACCCAAGTGCCTTGAGGTCCACATTTTCGAGAAAGTCTGCAACTGCCATGAGGTTGACTAGGCAATAGCTTTCTTCGCCACCGATTTGCTGATTCCTGAAGCGCTGGGTATAAAGTAGATGCGATACGAAATGTGATGGATTCGCTTTGACAACGGCAAAGATCATCAGGGGAAGGATGATGTCGCCTGACACAGGTGTTGGCGATGACGAGCGAGATGATCCCGAGGCTGTGGCTTCAGCAGCCTGAGTTGGACGAGAATCGTGGGAAGGCAGTGATGCTTCCTGTCCCACAATGTTGGGGGTGACGGACGCATTAGAAGTTATAACAGGTGTCGCTTCGATGTCAACGGGTGACTCTACGTATAGCTGGGTTTGTGAGTCGGGGGAGACGATTATCGGCGGAGGGTTCGCGTCAACCGAAGGTGCTGCTTCCTCATCGTTGAGAGCACGTGAGGCTTCAGGACTCTTCTGGTTCTCTAATTCCGCCTCCGACTTCAGTCGGATAGGTGGTAAGCGTGAGAGTCCATCTGGAGACAGCGTCAGCAACGTCTAACGTCACTCTCTAACAGTACGGACATACCAACCAGATTCTTGTGCGTTGCGACCAGTACAGCGGCTTTGTCCGCTGGACATCGGGTCTCCAGGTCCTCGAGCCGGGAAAGCGCTGCAGAAGGGGACGAAGATGAGCTAAACACGAAAATCTCACGATCATAAATGCGCACTTTCACCACAGGCCTTCAGAACAGCTGTGACGTTGGCACCTGCCGCGCCCACATCGACACCAAGGTGTTCTAAACCAAGGTCGAGCATGTTCAGTGCGGCGACGCGGCTAGAAAGCGCCTCGTCGTGCGAGGCATCATCGGACTTGGGTAGAAGATACAGCCTGACGTGGGATCAGCCGCAGGAAGAAGGAAAAGGGATGGTCAAAACAGACCTGTCATAGAAAAGCGAACAAATGACGCTCTCCACGGCCTCCAGCATCTCGCGTGCATGTTGCTCGCTCATAGCTTTGCCATTTGGGCGGCGTTCGCGCGCTTTCTCTTGATCTGTTTCAGAGAAAGCTTCGCGAGCAAGCCGTGCGGTTACAGGACTACTACCTCCTGCGAGTAGATCTTCCTCGAGCTCGGCATAGAAAGCCTGAAATTGCCTTGCAAGCTCCTCAGCCGTTTCATGAGGGTGTCCTATGACATATAAAGGCGACGACGTTGTTCCTTGCTTCACATCGCGGCTTCTCACAAAGGGATATAGTCCTACAGTAAAGTCATGCACACGATCAATGACCCAGGAGGGAACTCCGGACGATGAAAGCGCCTCTTTCACTTCGAGTTTGAGAGCCTTGTTGATCCCTTTGCTTATACTCTTGTGCACAATGCGTCGGTCGATTGTGTATACAGCAACCTCTATCGCGTGCTCATGTTCTGTATTCTGTGGTGGTGGCGCTGGTGCAGACGTGGTTTGAGCGGAGGACTTGCCGAAGAGTGAGGCGAAAGAAGAAGAGAGTCGTGAAGAACTGGTCTGGGAGGGTGCACGTTGTCCGGGGCGCGGTGGTAGTGGAGGCTTGGCCACGACATGCGGTGGAAGGGGAAGGGAATTAGCGTAGGCGGGAAGCGTGAATATGGGGTAACTCTGGGAAAGAGGGGAGAGAGGGATCAGAGGAAGGGGGGAGAGGGATGCAAGAGCAGAAACACGCGTCGACGGTGCTAAGAGATCCTCAAAGGGCTTGGAGCCTGGCTGAAGTGAAGATCGGAGAGTAAGGGTGTCGCTGGGTGGTGTCCTGTCAGTCGTCAACACGCTATAAGGGTGTAATAGGCTGACCCCACAAGCATTCCCCTCAATCCGGACAGTGTCACAACGGGAATGTTGTCTCCCGCTCCTGACGGACTCTCGCAAAGGGCAACGTGATCCTTCATAAAGTCGGCCGTGATATCGGCAGATCCTCCATTCTCAACAGGTAAGAGGAGGGTGGCCTAGAGTATACGAATCGAGATGAGGATTGTTTCTGGCGGTAAATAACACGAGTACCTTCCCAATCGTTAGGGCAGTCCATATGTCAGCCCACTCGGGATTATTGTCATGCTCCGCTACAAGCTTTTCCAACATCTCCCAGCCGAGGCTGTTAGTTTCAAGGCCGATCGACTGGGCATACGCTTTGAGATTCATTAGCTGGAGTTTGGTGGCTGCAGCACTCCCGCCAGGTTGTTGTTGAGGAGAAACGGACTGCGATGACTGCAGGGTAGTCCCAGTGGTAGGTGCTGTGCGGTGACGAGGGGTATACGTTGCGTAGCGCGTCCCAGGAGTTGAGGCATCCTGTGCGTCCGCGGTCGGTGCAGTGCTGTTAGTGGGTGGCGCGGAGGATGGGGAAGGAGAAAGTAGTGGATGCGCAGTAGGAGTCTCTCGAGTAAGTGAAGGTGCTGGTGAGGGGGCGCGCTGTATGAGAAGACCTTGACTGCGACCTATGGAGCCAGAGGGAAAGAGCTCATCCCGCCGGCTGGACATTATCACTGTGAGGTACGCCGTACGCGGCTTACTGTACAGTAGAACACGCTGGCAGGAGCTAACCGGTCCTCATTGTCACGCTTGATTTGGGCAATGATCCGTCATTTGAATTCACGCTCATCTACTGTACACTCTTTCTCACACTGGGCTCATTCGACACGCGGCCAGGAACGTTACAGAGAACGGGGATGCTTATCCGCGCCCGCAGTCATTTTCTGTACAGAAAGGAGATCCGTTCTTCAAGGACGACTGGCCGCAGCAAATTACGGTATGCCTGAGGTTGTCTGACATATCACACGATGATCAAATCTCATCTCATGCTCAAAGGAGTGCTGCAGAGATGATGGGTCCATGTGCTGCTGCTACAGCTACTTGTCAACCTGAGACGGGAAGGCGTGGGAATTCAGATCATGAATGAACGACCGCATGGTCTTTCAATAAACTTGTCGCTCAACTAATGGCAGCTCCTGGGCCCTCATCGGCGGAGAATATCGACTACTCTGACATCGAGAGACACGAATTTGCACAGTACATCCTCCGAGAACATGGCACGTATTTCCCAAAGTGGGCACCAGTAGATATTGTATTTCCAGAATCGCTCACAACCATGCAGATCCGAGGATATGTCCGGCTTTGTGGAGTCGGTACCAAATGTGAAACAACGAATCGATCAATTACAGACACAACACACCGCAGAACTAGAGAAACTTTATGCGCGTCAAGCAGAACAGTACCTCGAAGATGCGCGAGATCGTTATGCGGCGCAAAATGATGAGGCCGGCGGTGGTTACTCAGATGACATCAATGTTCGTTGTTCTCAACACCGCGAGCACTGCCAGGCTGACTACGCTTGCCCCTCTAGGAGCTCTATCGTCAGCCTACGCATGGGAGAACAAGCTTGGAAGACAGATTTAATCACGAGACGACGTTGGTGCGCCTTGCGCATGTCGAGGCTATTGCGCCATTGCGGTACAAGCTCGTACTCAAACAGAGGGAAGAAGACTCACGAAAGCGGCGTGAGGTGCACTTCCCTCAGAACGCCACGGAGTTCAACACTATTCAGGACAAAGAACTACAACAACGCATCGCACGCTTCCTGACATCAGATGCCATCGTCCAAGATAAGATGCTCACTGAGTACCATTGGGGGGGGCGTCAGGTGATGGGACTCAAGGAAGAGTATGTGAAAGATGTAGGTCCGATCTGATCCTTTTCGCATCGCTTACAAAGTTCCATTTCATTTCATTGTAGTCTGCTTTCAAAGAAGACATACAGAGAAGGGTGGCTGTTGTCAGAGGCTATGAATGATCTACCATGTCCGTCGCTCATGGTATCTATCCATTACGTTATGTCTCGGACGTCCTGGGTAACTTACGGTTGAATGTTCTTCATGCGATGAGGCTTCGGATATACGGCTGTTGCTGAGTATTGAGTACCGACTCATCGACCGCGCCAAGCAGTGTTGGCAGGAGAACGCTACCAGTGGTAGAAACCAAACAGAGGTAGCGTCGTTGTTAGAGAAGGTCACATGCGTTGGGGTCGCCGGTGGCGTCTTTGGAGAGCAACGAAGAGTGAAGAACCTCGACAAGAAATGTCCTCTGCGGCGGCCAATAAAGGAACGTGGTTTTGTCATGTCGTAACTGGTGCCTTATTCGGGTGCAGAGGATTGCATAGCATTGACGAGGGAGTGGGACGTGTCTCATGGGAGGAACACATCTGATATATCATCATCGATCCGTGTCATGGTTTCTGCAGTGTCCAGTTCGCCTACGTTTCCGATCCATCGCATTTTCCTATTCCACCCGTCAGACCGGGCATGGCCGTCCTTTACCCCCTTGAAAAAGCGCCACATACCTGTACTCCAAGCGAACACCTTATATAAATAATTCAGTCTTGGATATCATCCAGGCGCACTGTTACGTTTTTACGAAGCTCCCGCACGCTTGCTTCCGATCCCGCTTCGTATAAACGATTCGCCCTTCTACGCTTGTCCCCCCCATCAGTATTGTATCCCTGTTAAATCATGTCCACCGCTACTCGCCAATACATGCCTCCCAACGGAAGACTGCGAACAACTAACCTAGTGCGTAACTTTCATCCATAATCAGGGCGCTTTGGCTGACGATCCATGGGTTAGCTACCCCCGTCGGACGTGCCACGCGCTGTTGCAACGCTGCTCGAAACGACGAAGCAGTTGCAGGAAATGCTACGTCTCTGGAGCTTGTCATGTGCAACGGAACAGCACGTCAGCGACGTCTACGTATGCCTAGGCACCGAATTCAACTCGACCGTAGTTGCATTTCAAAAGTTCGGCATTGATCTGAGGTGCATTCCATGCATTGTTTCATACCTCCGCTTCCCACTGACGTGGTATATGGCCCTCTCTCTAGTGAAATATATCAAATTCCACAGGATTTACGCACTGTGCTCGAGGCATGCCTCAGCGAGGATCCCTCACCACACGTGCTGAACATGTATCTCCCGCGGGTTCGGCAAATCATCGCAACCCTGTTGCGGGGACTGCAGAGCAAACAGGCGGCATATTGGCATGCCGTTGGGGACTACCCGATGCGCATTTGAGGTGGCCCGAGCAGCCGCATGCCCCGCCTACTGTAACACGAATGTCAGGAGAAACATTAATAACGATGACACCGGTAATATCTATGAGGATATGAGTAAGACAGATGTCTCCTACCGTGTTGTATTTTAGCATAGACGTCAGTTTACAGTACTGTATTGGACGGGCTCAGCCTTGTTTGGTTACTCCCCCACGATTTGATCGAGCCTCGTTCCTGTGATGCGAGGCAAGGCGGAAAAAAAAAATTATGCCCTGAGTTCCTGGATTCTGTTGAATAGCCGGGAAGAAAAAAAGATCACAGTGCGGGAGATAAGAAATTTTGTAGGGAGGGGGATGATGGTGGTGGCACTGATGGGACCGGGGACGGGACAAACCACGTGACCCGGAAAAGGGGGTTGGGATAACGTGATGTGAACCAGAGACGGGCCAAACGCTGCGCCCAGACTCCCTCTTACGCCGCAGACTCGTCCACGCTCTCATATACTGTATGTTCCGTTCATGGAATTCCCCAAGACAGCGTGGTTCGACCTCTGGTCGCGCATCTCAACGCACGACATCGTCTCGTCCAATTTCGCACCCAGAAGATGCCCAACCGAATGAGTCTGTCGATAAGCGTCAACGGTACCCACCGGCCGTCAGCAGAGTGGCTGCTCAGCAGCCACCACGGCGAGTCGGACAAGGGTCACGCAGGAACACGCAGTTTGTAGCTTGGGAACCATCTGGATCCATGCGACGTGCGCTGCCGTCCACATAGTAACCTTCCATCCTTACGCAGGACTATGTTCCTCTAGCGACAGGTGGCGTGCCAACTCCTCCCTCAAATCCCGGGACTGCAAGTCATAAATGGAGATCAGGGAACGGGAACTCCTTGTCAACGCTATCAACAACGATACCATTGGAACCTTCACCTCCAAAGCGTCGGAAACTGCAGTGCCCTCCTGTTGCGGAGACAAAACATGGTTCTCTACCTGGAAAAATGGTTTCGGCTTCCGTGTCGTCTCTGTCACCGGTGTCATCAGAGACACTTGTTGGCGAGCACAGGGTCAAGAAGGAGCGCAGTATCTCGCCAGAGTTGTCTTCTACAGAACCACAACTCATTACGGCTGGCACAAAGAGATATGCGCCACTTCCACCGGAGTGCATGAAATCCCGGCCAAATTACAAGGCTGCGAGGAGCGCGTGGGCAAAGAAAGAGCAAGAGGAGTTGAAAAGACTCGGTTTCAAGGTTGTACGGACGTTCATCAGGTTTGTGGTATATCACTCAGCCCCACCATGTTCTCACATGTCGTCCCCATAGGGAAGATGGTATGGCAATCGATTGGTAAATGCAGCGAAGTTTTACCGGAGGACCCGATCTAATCATATTCTCCAGGGAGACTACTGGTGATACTTACTCGTCAGCGATAACCGAACCGGCAGTGCTACACGATCGCGCTGTGCTATCAGATCCCGGCATCCAGTCCGTTAAACCAACGATGCCATCTCTGGCACACGCATCCATGGATTTGAGTCAGCCTAGCATTGAGAGGGAAAACTCGCACTCGCCCTCCGTGGTCGAGGTCACATCCCCCACCCCGTTAGAAGGCCGTGATGAACGAGAATCTATTGAAGAATCTAGTGTTGTAGTTGGGCAGAGGAGCAATCCCTCTAATCGCTCCCCTCTTGAACAAACTACGAGTAACTTTATTTCACGCACAGCTCCCCCATCGGGCCAGACATGGTACCAGTCGATGAGTCCCCAAACTCCCCTTGGCCCTTCTCCACAGCATACTACTTCCCCTCAACACGCGCAACCGCTCCCCTCGCCTTCACAGCGTGCCATAGATACCTTACATCACATTTTGCACCTCAAACGGCAGATCGGTCACCATTCATCGGAGTCGCCCAAGCCACCGACGGTATCGCCATTACCGTCGCCGTTGCGGAGGCTGTATCCCCTACCGAGGACACAGTCTGGCAGTCCTCGGCGATCTTCTGGGTCTTCTGCAGATACTGTCGCAGCAGCAATCAACGAAGGCACGCGACTCGATAGACAAGGACCTAGCACCACCCTTGTGCCAAATACGCCATTGCGTGTATACAAGAAACGTTCTTCATCTCTTGCGACACCCATGCAGAGGAAGGAAAGTTGCGCAACGTCCCGAGTAGATGTAGAACACCGAGCGCGTCGCTCTCCGTCTTCAGAGAGACATTCAAACCCACCTATCGCAGTTTTGGGCCTCAGGGAGTCGTCTCCTGAGAGCCGGAAAGCATCATCAAGCGCATACGGCGACGAATATGACGAACTAGAGCTGTCATACCCACCCTCTCCGAGCCCGCCTCCTCCACACACACACCCAGACACACTCCCGGTCTCGAACGTACCCATGGACTCGCCACGGCGGCCAGGGGAACCCACGAAACAGGCCTCGCGGCCCTCCCTAACGAGTTTAAGACCACCGCCCTCGCCAGACGAAAATGCCACAATGCGTTCCTCGGCACTTCATTATCTCGAACGGTATTGCCAGACCTTCGACATGGATCGTCGTGCACTGGCAAAAGCTTATGCACCCAATGCTTCCTTCTCGTGTTCCTCGCGTAATCTGCGTGCACAAGGCCGTGATAGAGTCTTGGATGCTCTGCAGGCGTTGGGACCTGGTATCCTTTGTTCGGGTCACAGCGTGGAATTTGACGTGACGAATCTTGGCTCCGGTATTGGAGTATTGCTCGTTGCGCTTGGTACCATGGGCGGAACCGGTGATAATAAGACTGGGGAGATAGGGTATGCCATGAGCTTTATGCTGCGGCCTGAGGAGTTGGATCAGGAAAGGTCAGTGTGAAGTTTTTCCCCCCGCTCCTTCATGATTTGACATTACCTTTGTCGCGTTATAGGCCAGCTAGGGGGCCGACGCCGCTTGTGGCGGCCGTACATCAGTTGGTGCTCAGGGATAGTCCTCCTCCATTGTCCGGTTCTTGAGTTCTTAGGCCACCTGTGGAGCCTTGCCATGCTGGATGGGTTGCCACGATGAAGCATATGGTAGAGCACAAAGGGTTTGTCTCATGAT
>WNFI01049673.1_pt1 | contig 12360 bp, 11 predicted proteins | sample 5400471 | NCBI WGS metagenome assembly WNFI01 (sample SAMN13153348, study PRJNA577476) | soil metagenome | isolation source: 100 cm saprolite on Douglas fir-dominated hillslope | place: USA:California | collected 2013-09-17 | reverse complement strand
GGTTGAAGACTTCCTGGCGGTTGAACCCGTCGGCGGTCACCTTCTGGTAGACCACCCGCGGCGTGATCGTCACGTCCCGGTTGGGCTGGAAGGTGAAGCTCAAGCGGCCGCCCGTGCGCTCGCCTTGATTGACGTCCTTGCCGCCACCGGGACCCAAGGCGTCGATCCAACCGCCGAAGCGCGTGGCATAACCAACCACTCGCATGGCCGCAGCGTCGCCCATGGGTACGTTCACCGCCGCCTTCACGCCGCCGCCGGTGCCGCCGCCGGAAATCTTGTTCACATTGGTTTCGACGGTGCCTTCACTGACACCCAGCTTCGCCTCATTGGTGATGTAGCGTATCGTGCCGCCGATGTTGCCGGAGCCGTAGAGCGTGCCTTGCGGGCCGCGCAGCGTCTCGACGCGCTTTAGGTCGAACAGATCGAGGTCCGGCGTGAATAGCGACATCGAGATCGCCGTTTCGTCGAGGTAGACACCCACTTGCTCCTTGACGCCGGGCTGGTCGCGGACGATCTGCCCCGAGGAGACGCCGCGGATGGAAACCTGGCTCTGCCCCGGACCGAGATTCTGGATGGCGAGACCCGCGACATTGCGCGACAGATCCTCGAGCGTCGTCGCGCCGGATCGCCGGATGTCCTCTTCGGTCTGCGCGTTGATCGAGAACGGCACATCCTTCAGGGCAGCCTCGCGTTTCGTCGCGGTGACGACGATGTGGCTCTTGCCATCGGACGCAGTTTCATGATCGAGGTGTCTCCCTGTTAGTTGTTGGATTGGTTCAGCACGCGAACGCAATCCTACTACTTGGGAAACCTTCCGGCTTTGGATGACCCGCTGAGCAGGATCCCGGAGCGCATGTCGCGACCGATTCACAATCCCCGTGGGACGCCAACAATGAGAAAAGCCACCCTCAAGGGTGGCTCTTTTCATCTTAGATTTCCTATGCGATTCGAACCAATTCACTCGAACAGTTCAGCGTGGGTCCCGGCTCGCGCGAAGATCACCGTGTTTTCGTCCGGCAGCTTATAGATCAAAAGCAGGTCACCCCCCGCGTGGCATTCTCGATGTTCGCCCCACGCGCCTTTGAGAGGATGGTCTTGCCACTCAGCAGGTAGCGCTCCTTCGTTTGCAATCAGGAGGCTCATTGCCTCCTTGAGTGCGGCGAGATTGATCCCGCTATGCTGCAGGCCGCGCCAGTCTTTTTGAAACTCCTTTGTGAAGTCGTTTCTTCTGGGAAGCGTAGCGCTTCTTCCCTCGAGTACCTTTTTCGAGCCCATCGAACAGCTCCTTGGCGGAGCCGAAGCGCGGCTTCACGATGGAATCAGCCTGTCTCATTGCTCGGATCGTCGCGGCATTCGGTTGGCCAACCTGGAAGGGCATGCCCCGATTTGCGACGACTTGCTTCAGGAAAAGTCGGATTGCAATGCTGAGTTCCAAGCCAACATCGGCGAGAACTTTCACCGCCTCGTCCTTCAGCCCCGGTTCCAAACGCAGTCGCACATCAGCGGACTTGGTTTCAGTGTTTGTCGAGTTCATTTTCGATGGCCCGAGTATGGGCGGCATCAGACTTTTCACGGTGCCCACATCCATTTGCCTGTACCTACATAAGGGCTACAACGTTACTACAAAGTGACCGAAAAATCAAGAGTCGCCCCATCAGCGCCCCGTAGGCTGGGTAGCCCCGCGTAGCCACGCCTCGCGGGCGATCGGGACGGCGGAAATGGCCCGTTCAATCCCCTGTGGGGACGCCAGCAATGCAAACGGCCAGCCTTGTATGGCCGTTTGCATTCTGCTGTTCGCCACGGGCGATTCGAATCCTTGCGTTAGCAAGGCGAGGTCCTCCGCACAGGCCTCGGCTTGGACGCCGTGCCAGAGCAGCTTCTCTCGGGCAGGCGTGCTCGAGGTTTGCGTCGTGGAGATGCTACGGCGCGAGGTGAACTGACCCCGGGCGGGGCCAGTCTCGCAAGCGCTACTTCAGGACAAGCTCGCGCACCAGCTCGCCGCCGAGCACGTCGCGCATCGTGCCGCGATCGGCGAATTCCTGGTTCTGCTTAGAGAGGGATCCCATCACCTTCGCCGCGACGGCATCGCTCTCGTCCTGGCGATCCAGTGCCGCCATGTTGGGGAAGGTGGTCGCGAGGATCAGGTCGGGATCGTGCGGGGACTTCGCCGTGGCGCCGTAGATTGCCCAGCTGGTGATGAGGCCGGCCTTCTTGTTCTCCTCCATCACCGCCTTGTAGGGTCCGCCCAAGTAGCGCATGTACTCGTCGAACTTGCCGGGCTTCACCTTGATGTACGAGAGCGAAGTCACCGGGCCCTGCTTGTAGTTCCTCATATCCTGCGCGAACGCCTGCGCCGAGAGGCCGAGCAGCACACAGGCGACGATCAACATGTGACGCACTTTCATCGTTTCTCCCTCTCTGGTGGACCGACGAATGCCGGGCCTCCAACCTAGGCTGGGGCCTCCGGGCCGTCAAAACGCAAACGCGGGATTGTCAATGCGCCCGAACGGGCTTATGTCATCCTCTGTCTGCTGCCGCACAAGAAAGAGCAAAAGAAGCGCTACGCCGCATGAAGCCACACCTCAGCTGGGATGGCAACGGCCGAAATAACGCGATCAAACCCCCGTGGGGACGCCAGAATGAAAAAAGCCACCCTTGCGGTGGCTTTTTTCATTCTGTTGTTTCCCCAGTGATTCGAACCACAGGGTTCGCAAGCCGAGGTGCCCACAGACCTCGGCTTGGACGCCGGCCCAGCCCAGATTCTCTCCGGGCCGGCGGTCCGAAGCGCCTGGCTTTGGCGCTTCGGATGAATTGGCCGCGACAAGATGCGGACAATTCACAATCCCCGTGGGTGCCGGCCGAGGTCTCCTACTGCTTTTTCTCGCGGAGATCGCCTTGTACTTCCCGCGCCAACTGATCCAGCGAACGAAGGAGTACTTCCTTCACTTCTTCAACCCAAGCTTGGGCCTGCCGATCGCTGATGGATTGAGGGATTGGAACCTGATGCACGAATAACTCATGCACCCGTTGCTTCCGAACGAATGCGCTTCGATCCAGAAGGCTCGTATGCCCCCTGCCACCTCGTCTGAGGTTGTTTCCACAGTCTTGTCTTGCTCAGTTCATCGACCCTGGTAGCTGGAATGGTTCCGGCTATTCGAATTTCGATGTATCCACACCAGGTACGACATGTGTGAATCCGACAAACATCAATTTCACGGTTCACGGAAACAGTCAGGGTCAGTGCTCGACCAATCCTCCCAGCGCGGAAACGGTCGTGGTAGGTTCGGGCCCAACTACAAAGCAATTCAAGATGACCCCGCCTGGCGGACCGCGCACTTCGCGCGGTGAAAGGGATTGGCACGAGTATTTAGACAAGTCCCACCCTGCCAAGGAGTTGCCCGCTGAACGGGGCTCCTATGAGCATATGGTTGCTTAGCGGCCCGAGTGCGCTCAAATCCGCCCAGGAACGCCATGAAAAACGCCGGCCTTGTGCCGGCGTTTTTCACTTCGCCTGTCCGGCTGTCGCCAGTGAGGACGTCAAGCGTCGGGCCCCTTGCTCGGGGCCTGGTCTTCGCTGGGCTTGTCTGGGGGCGTCGGGTTGATGTTCGGCGATGGGATGTGCATTTCCGTGTTCACCGTGGTCGAGGGCGCGGAACGCAAGTCCGTCCCACCATTGGGCGGACTCGTATTGCTCTTGCTGGCGCTAGCCTTCGCGGCGGGCTTCGCTTTTGCGGCGCTGGTTGCCGGCGGAGGGGCGCTCACCGCGCTGCGGCTGGATGCTTCGTCGGCTGCCGTGCGTGCGTCGGCGACCTTCACTTCAGTTTCGCGGCCTGCGCTCGCGACTGTGGCGGGCGGTGAAATCTCCGATCCCGTGACGGCCGCAGGGGGCGATTGTGAAGCCGTTCGTTCGGACGGCTTGATCGTGTGATCGAGCAGCAGCGCCCCACCAATCACGGTTACCGTAATCGCACCGAGTGCGATGCCAAAGTGAGTCATTTGATCCTCCTTATTTCATGAAGCTGTATTGGTTCGGACCGAGGGGATCTCCGCGGGTTGTGCCTCTCCCGCCAGAATCGGACGGCGCCTACAGAGCGCCGCGAGGAAGACCTACACTCGGAGGCGGGTTCCTAGAACTTCCGGGTCAGGGAGAACGAGACAAAGTCGCGGTCGCTGAAACGGTCGGCATTGTTGCCCTTGCCCAGGAACGATCGATAGGACACGCGTGCGCCAAGGGATTTGCCGATGTCGAAATCGAACGCGAGGATCATCGATCTGTTGCCTTCGAGCAGCGTTCCCAGGTTGATTGGGGCGTTGCCCTTTACGTCGCTGATCCACGTGAGGGACGGGGAAACGGTCTGCATCCCCATGACATCCCGATAGTCGAATCGAGTGGACAGCCGGTACCCCCAGGACGACCGCGTGGCGAGGCCGCGTCTCCTGGCGCCGGAGGCATCCGGCCGAATGCTGACGCTGGCATCGAGGAACTCTTCCTTGAACCCGTGGACGTGGACGCCCCCGACTTCTCCTGAGAGCGACCACTGCGACGCCTGCAGGATCGGCGGCAAGCCTTGCAGCAACGACGCCGAGTACTGGGACACGCCGAAGCGCTCGTATCCCGAGATCTCGGTCGAGAAGAGGCGCGGCGCATTGCGGGCGGTAATGCCTCCGCGCGAGGCAATGAGAGGGTTGCGGTTCAGCGCAGCCAACGTCCCCGCGCAGAGCGCGCTCGCCGGATTCGGTGCGCACGCGCCCACCGCGGCCGCCGGCGCGAGGCCCGCGGTGATGAGAAGGTCGTCATCGATCTGCAGCGGCTGCCGGAGGCGCATCGAGTAATCGAGATTGAACCGCGTGTACGCCACAGGCGCGAAGCGCGCCGAGGTTCCGAGTACCGTGACGCCAGTCGGGTACTCGACGAAGTAACTGCCGCTCGACGTGTAGTCCGGCGCCGTTGTTCGCAGCAGTCCGCCGAGCGTGCCGGTGTTGACGCTGACGAGGGGTTCGCGGTTGTGCAGGCGCATGGCATAGCCGGCGACGACCATCTTCGCGACGCCAAGCTCCGGCGTTTCGATGCGCGCGCCGAACTGGCCATCAGGATCCGGCCGTCGATCGCCGATACGCGGGACCTTCGACCCGAAGGGCGTCGCGGGGCTGACGACGGAGGCATCGGTATCGGGAACCAGGGGCGAGCCCTGGCCGAGCTGGAGATAGCGGCCGCCCGGGGCGTAGAAATCGTTGCCGCTGAGGAAAGTACCCGCCGCCTCCTGTTCGCTCGGCCGGAAACCGAACAGATAGAAACCCTGAAGGGTCCACATCCCGGCGGTCTCGACCTTGCCGGTGAGCATCGGAAGCGCCACGGACGAGTCCTTGCCCGTGTTTCCGGGTTGATAGCGGCGCGACGACGACACGGGATTGACCGGCGCGATACTGTAGCCGAAGGATGGGCTGTCGCTCCATCGCAGGATCTGGTTGCCGAGGCGCAAAGCCAAACCCGTATCCGAAGCGCGGCCCTTGTATCCGGCATAAGCCTCGTTGAGGTACAGGTTGCGTCCCGCCCGATCGCGCGCTTCCTCGCCCAGCGGATGAAAATCGCTTCGCCCGCCGGCGTTGATGAAGTCGTAGAAGTACGCGACTTCGATCTTGAATTCGGTCGTGCGCGCGCTGCCCTCCACCACGGTTCTGCCTTGAATACCGAGCGCGGTGAGTCCGCGGCCGTAGTTCAGGTTGCCGTCGTCGTAGTTGACCGAGGTGCCGGTGCCGCCATTGGCGCCGCCGATCAACCCCGGGTCGCGCCGCAGGACGCGAATCATCCCGCCCGCTGAAAGTTCCTGCCTCACCGTGGTGCGGAGCATGTCGACGCTGCTCGCCTCCTCGGCGAAGGAGCGCGCTGCAGGCGCGCACAGGAGCAAGAGCAGGAAGGCTGCGCGGCGCGGTCAGCGGGTCGGGTTACCAGTTGCGATCGGGGCAAGCCCAGGACGGGCGCCAGCAACCTCTCCAGCATCCGCCACCAGCCCACGCGATCCAGCAACGGGTTCAGCACTTCGGTGATCACGCAGTAATGGCTGTTCTTCGCGCCCCGGTGGTGCTGTGCGTGATGCCGCGCTGACTGCAGCAGGTACAGGCGCCGCAACGCTCGTATCGCCGGCGGCACGGACGAGTGACGCATGTGGTTCCATTTGTGGATCTGGTTGGCGTTGGCGCCGAGCAGCACGAACAGGGCGACGTGCCAGGTCAGCACGCCGGCGAGTCCTGCGACGGCAAGGATCGTCGCCCCCACTGCAGCCAGGTCCCAGGAGCTCGCGAGCCAACTGCTGCGGACGAACGCCGAAGCGTCACGATGGTGCAGCAGGTTGGGCCCGACCACCCAGCGGCCGATCACCGGGGTGGTTTCGCTGCCATAGCTGTCCTCGGCCCAGTGCACCACACCGGAGACGAAATCCACCAGCAGCCATACCGCAACGAGCTCAAGCGCGATCATGGGCCTCTCCGCGCCCGGTACAGATAAAGCAGCAGCGCGAGCAACGTTCCGCCGGGCATCGCGGCCTCGATGAGGAGATAGGGGCCAAGCCTTTGTGCCAGCCGGCGCAGGACTTCCCAGTTGCTAACGACGATCTCCATTTGCGGCTCCTTGTTGACCCATCACGCAGCGAGCATGAGAAGCAGAATCACGTTGCAGACCAGCATCGCCACGAAAGGGGCGGTCGAGGCTTCATCGCGCGCCGGCGCTTCGGAACTTGCGTCTTCGAATTCGCACGCCCCGGCGAGCGCCGCTACGGCTGTCGTCTTTCTCATCCCTAGCCTCCCGTCCTGGTTGCAGGAGGTCTATTGCATGCCGTGTGCCAACGTCGTCGATTTGGCCAAGTCTTTGATTAAGCGCGGCTTGTAGTGGTCCGCCTATGCACGTCCAAGCGCGGCACTAGCATTTCCTGAACATGGGGCATACATTTGCTGCACGCTGCGGGATGAGGAGGCCTGACATGGCTGGTGCCCGTCTGAAGGCTTCGGAGCGCGAGTTCTTTGTCGCGCTCGGCCGCGCCGTCTACGGCAACCCGTTCAGCGACGAGCGGGCGCGGCTCATCCAGCGACTTGTTCCCGGCGCCACCGGCGAGGAACTCGCGCTCGATCAGGAGGCGCTGCGGCGGATGGTCGAGCCGCGACTGCGCCCCTACAGCGATGCCGACGAGCTGCAGCGCCTGAATACCGAAGACCGCCGGAACGTGCAGACCGCGTTTCTCTATGTCTGCTACCACCGCCACCTTCCGCAGATCGATGAGCTGATCGCCCGCGAAGTCGCGCGGCAGGAGACGCCATCGACCGAGCGCATCGCCCGCAGCGTGATCGTCGAACTGAAGCAATGCGGAATCGACGAAGACGCGGCCATCCGCTATTTCGCCCATTTTTACCAACTGCGGAGAGCCTTTCACTTCATCGAGCGCTCCCTGACCGGCGGATCAGAGCCGATGCGCCAGCTGCGTCGTGCGCTGTGGGACAACGTCTTCACGCATGACATGCTCGTGTATCACGACAGTCTGTCGAGCCGGATGGAGGACTTCTCGACCCTGCTGCTCGGCGAGACCGGCACCGGCAAGGGTGAGGCCGCGGCGGCGATCGGACGCTCGGGATTCATTCCCTACCTGCGCGACAAGCGCCGCTTCGCCGCGAGCTTCACCGAGAGCTTCATCGCCATCAACCTGTCGCAGTTTCCGGAGACGCTGATCGAGTCGGAACTGTTTGGCCACAGGAAGGGCTCGTTCACGGGCGCGATCGATCACCATGCCGGCGTGTTCGAACGCTGCAACGCGCACGGGGCGCTCTTTCTCGACGAGATTGGCGAAGTATCTACGCCCGTCCAGATCAAGCTGCTGCGCGTGCTGCAGGACCGGACTTTCACGGTCTTGGGCAGCCACGAAACGCGGCGCTTCGCCGGGCGTGTCATCGCCGCGACCAATCGACCGTGGGCGGAACTTCGAGCCGAGGGTCGCTTTCGCGACGACTTCTACTACCGGCTGTGCTCGGACGTGATCCAGGTTCCAACGCTGCGCGATCGCATAGCCGCATCGCCGCACGAGCTCGAAGACCTGGTGGACCTGCTGGTCACGCGCATTGCCGGCGAGCGGCGGGCCGATCTGGTGTCCATCGTGCTCGAGGCCATTCGCAGGGACCTGCCGCGCGACTATGCCTGGCCGGGCAACGTCCGTGAGCTCGAGCAGGCCGTGCGCCGCATCCTCCTCACCGGCCGCTATGCAAGCGACCTCGGCAGCGCGGCGGCGTCGCGGGAGCCGCAGTTTTCAGACCTGGCCCGCGCCGGCCAACTGAGCGCCAAGGATCTGCTGGGTCACTACTGCGCGATGCTGTATCGCCAGCTCGGCACCTATGCCGAAGTCGCCGCCCGCACCGGGCTGGACCGCCGAACGGCGCGCAAGTACATCGTCGACTACAGTGCTCTTCAACGTTCGCGCGATCGAAAAATTCTGAACTGAATTCATCTGGGAGGCTTCATGGACCGATACACCAAGCTCGTGCTCACGCTCATCGCCGTCGGCGTCTGGGGAAACGCACCAACCGCCGCCGCCTAGATGGTTGGTCCGAATGATCTTCATTACCCGCCGCGCCTGAGCGATGCCGTGGTCGATCCAAACCTGTTCCTGCTGGGCAGCGGCGTCTTTCCGACGTCGGCCGCGTCCAATCCGACGTTGACGATCGCCGCGCTGGCGTTGCGCTCGGTCAGCGCGATTCGACGCGCGGCCGAGGATTGAGGCTGGAGCTTATCCGCCCTTGCCCTTGCCGCCGTGGCTCTGACCGAACGCGCTGTTCCCCGGCGCCGAACCAAAGTTGCCTCCAGGCGCGCTCATGATTCCGGGAGCCGACTGCGAATTGCCTTGAGACGGACCGAAAGCCGATTGAGAGCTTCCATGGGACGGGCCGAAAGGCGTGCTGGTGTTCCCCGCTCCGATGGCCGTGGTCGAGTTGGAAGCTGTGGTCGTATTGGAGCTCGTAACGCCGCCAAGTGTCGTGTCGTATTGCTTGGCGATCTGGCCCCAGCCTTGTCCGCTGGCACGAAGCGCGACCACGCCCTTCACGGTTCTCGTCGTGCCGTTGGCAAGCTTGACATCACCGCCCATCAGTGCCGCCTGCATTTGCTCGGCGGTGGGATTGGTGATGCCCAGGTTCGCGAGCGAGCGCTGCGCCAGGGTGAGCGCATGTTTCACGTTGCCGTAACCCATGGCCTTCGTGGTGGGCGTGAAAGTGGCGGTGCTCACCGTGCCGTTGGCAGCGGTCGTCTTGAGATTGATCGTCGAGCTGCTGCGAAGGCCGGCTACCAGCGAATCGGAGTTCGACATGCCGCCGGCCCAGGTGGAATAACTCGCGGAGAGTTTCGCGGATTCCGTGGTCGAGGCACCGAGCGCGAACGCCGATGGCGCACCCGCGACCAATACCGCGGCCATGGCCGCGTTCAACAGGCGCAGTGTGTTCATGATGGATGTACCTCCGTTCCAGTCGTCGTAGGCTTGCGCGATTCGCAGCTGACGGCCAACGCAATCGCGCAACCGTTAGTTCAAGGATGCGCGCGGAGGAGGGCAAGGATCACTCGGCAGCTTCCGAGAGATTCGTCGGCCGGTTCCTACAGTCCGGGCAGACCCCCGATTTCAAGGGTCAGGAGACGAAAAGGGGATAGGCCGTGTGGCTTAACCCGTCGAAATTCGCTACGCCACCCCGGCCCTCTCCAGCATGGCGTGCAACAGCACATTGCACCCTGCCGTGATGTGCTCGGGTTTCGCGTCTTCGATCTCGTTGTGGCTGATCCCGTCCTTGCACGGAATGAAGATCATCCCGGCGGGAGCGAGCCGCGCCATGTACACCGCATCGTGCCCGGCGCCCGAGACTGCGGGCATGTTGGAGTAGCCCAGCTTCGCCGCGGCGCGTCCCACCGCCTGCACGCAGTCCGGATGGAACGGCTGTGCCGGATAGTGCGACACGAGCTCGATCGAAATCGGCAGCCCGCTTTCCTTGCTGGCGCGTGCGACGGCCGCGCGGATGTCGGCATCCATCTTGTCCACCAGCTCGTCGGTCGCGTTGCGCAGGTCGATGGAGAACTTCACGCGTCCCGGAATGACGTTGCGGCTGTTCGGGTGCACCTGCACCATGCCGACCGTGCCCCGGCCATGCGGGGGATGACGATGGGCGATGGCGACCACTTCCTGCATGAGCTTGGCGGCGACCTGCAGCGCATCCTTGCGCAGAGCCATCGGTGTCGGGCCCGCGTGCGCCTCCATGCCGGTCACCGTGCAGTCATACCATTTGATGCCGAGCACGCCGGTCACCACGCCAATGGTCTTGTCGTTGTCTTCCAGCACCGGTCCCTGCTCGATATGCGTTTCGAAGTACGTGCCGATCGGATGCGCGCCGGGCTCTTCCGTGCCCACGTAGCCGATGCGCGTGAGCTCCTCCTTCACCGACTTGCCTTCCGTGTCCCTGGCGGCATAAGCGTGTTCGAGGGTGAAGGCCTTGGCGAATACGCCCGAGCCCATCATCACCGGCACGAAGCGCGAGCCTTCTTCGTTGGTCCAGAACGCCACTTCGATCGGCGCTTCGGTCTCGATGCCATGGTCGTTCAGCGTGCGCACCACTTCGATCCCCGCCAGCACGCCGTAGTTGCCGTCGAACTTGCCGCCGGTGGGCTGGGTGTCGATATGGCTGCCGGTGATGATCGGCGGCAGCGCGTTGTTGCGGCCGGCGCGGCGCATGAAGCCGTTGCCGATCTTGTCGATGGTCGTCGTCATGCCCGCCTCGCGGGCCCATTTGAGCACCAGGTCGCGGCCCTGGCGATCGAGGTCGGTCAACGTGAGGCGGCACACGCCGCCCTTGGCAGTGGCGCCGATCTGCGCCAATTCCATCAGCGAATCCCACAGGCGTTCGCCGTTGATCCGCAGGTCGTCGACAGCGGGCTTGGTCTTCCGGTCCATGACGGTGTTCATGACTATTCTCCTGTCGTCGCATCGGCGGTGGCGGACGCCGCCCTCGCGGCGGTTCCTGCCCGGACCACGGCGCTCGGCGCCAGGTCCAGCGACCGCAATGCCATCGCCTGAAAGTTTGCGCCGAACGCCGGTCGCTTGATATACCGCCCCACGCCCCGTTCGGCCCGAAGATCGCCGTTGGCGTAGACCACGCGACCCTGGCTCACGGTGTGGCTGGGTATGCCACGCACTTTGCGGCCCTCGAACACATTGAAATCCACCTTGCTGTGCTGGGTCTTCACGGAAATCGTCTTGGTGCCCTGCGCATCCCACAACACCAGGTCGGCGTCGGCGCCGGCGCTGATCGAACCCTTCTGCGGATAGATGTTGAAGAGCTTGGCCGCATTGGTCGAGGTCACGGCGACGAATTCGCTGGCCGTGAGGCGCCCGGTGTTCACGCCCGCGTCCCAGATCACCGCCATGCGCTCTTCGATGCCGCCGCAACCGTTGGGAATCTTGGTGAAATCGGATTTGCCGGCGGCTTTTTGCGGCGCGCAAAACACGCAATGGTCGGTCGCGGTGGTGTGCAGCTGTCCCGACTGCAATCCGCGCCACAGCGCTTCCTGGTGCCCCTTGGGCCGGAAGGGCGGGCTCATCACATGGGCGGCGGCCTTCGCAAAATCCGGATTGCGATAGACGCTGTCGTCGATCAGCAGGTGGCCGGCCAGCACCTCGCCATACACGCGCTGCCCGCGCGCGCGGGCGCGAGCGATGGCCTCCGCCGCCTCGATGCACGACACATGGACGATGTAGATCGGCACGCCCAGCACATCGGCGATGGCGATGGCGCGGTTGGCGGCTTCGCCTTCGACCATCGGCGGGCGCGACAGCGGGTGGCCCTCGGGGCCGGTGATGCCCATCTTCGCCACTTCCTTCTGCAGCAGGAACACCAGCTCGCCGTTCTCGGCGTGCACGGTCGGCATCGCACCCAGCTCCAGCGCGCGCTTGAAGCTGTTCACGAGTGTCTCGTCGTCGCACATGATGGCGTTCTTGTAGGCCATGAAGTGCTTGAAGGTGTTGACGCCTTCTTCCTTCACCAGCAGGCCCATGTCGCGATGCACCGATTCGCTCCACCACGTGACGGCGACATGGAAGCCGTAATCGGTCGCCGACTTCTGTGCCCAATCGCGCCACATGCGAAACGCATCCATCAGGGGCTGCTGCGGATTCGGGATCACGAAATCGATGATGCTGGTGGTTCCGCCGGCAAGCCCGGCCGCGGTGCCCGTGAAGAAATCGTCGGCCGCCACCGTTCCCATGAACGGCAGCTGCATATGAGTGTGCGGATCGATGCCGCCCGGCAGGACGTATTGGCCGCCCGCGTCCAGCGTTTGCGCATTGGCGGGGG